>Ga0187778_10000158_pt1 | contig 46430 bp, 40 predicted proteins | sample 1015_Q2_SP5_20_M_FD_132418 | JGI IMG/M metagenome (GOLD analysis project Ga0187778, IMG submission 132418) | Tropical peat soil microbial communities from peatlands in Department of Meta, Colombia - 1015_Q2_SP5_20_MG | ecosystem: Environmental > Terrestrial > Soil > Wetlands > Peat | place...
TTGGTCAAGGTCTTCGAGCTGAAGTCGGGCCGCTTGGTAGCGCACATCAAGGGAAAGAAGCTCGCGAAGCCGGTGCACCTGATCCTGCGCGGAGACACGCTGTACATCGGTGCACCCGGCACCGGCAGCATCCTCGCCTACGACATTCCCAAGAGAGTTCCGCATGGGAAGCTCAAGCCGCGAACCGTCATCGACGGCAAGCTCAAGGCCCCGTCCGGCTTCGCGATCGGCCCGGACGGCGACCTCTATGTGGCGGAGCGTTTCACGCAGCGGATCCGGCGTTTCTCCAGCAAGGGAAAGAAGAAGGGGACGTTCATCGACGGCCTGCCCGACATACCGGAGTTCCTCGTGCATGTGCCCGACACCGTTCTCGAGCATCCTGGGGCGCTGGCGCTGGAGCCAGCCACGTCCGCTCGTTCGCTTCGCACGGTTGCGCCTTCTGGCAATGCGAGCCGGACACTGTCATAGAAAATTTTCGGACATCTGGGCGCACAGAGTGAAAGGTGTCATGTTTGGTGCGCATGCTACAACCCAGGCTGCACGTAATTCGTAATACCACTCCGTCGTGAGACGGTGACCGGCCATGCGCGAAATCGAGCGCTTGGTATCTGATGCAAGCAGCTATATGACCCGTAACTATGCCCTCTCATGGTGGCTTATTTGATAGCTGCCCTTTAGAGCTTGTACTTGTATGCTTTTCTTCACCAATGCCGCACGCGTTTGCGCGGCCGATCCATGATCGCATGCGTTGCAGAAGCGCCGCGCCGCCGGACTCTCGGTTGATGGCCGCGGGCCACAACGATGAGCAGCCAAGGCCTCAGCCCGGCTCGACCGGGGACGCTACAGGCTGCGCCCGCAGTCGGGTCCCGTAGTTGGCGAGTGTCAGCTTTAGAGCAGCGAAACCCAAAGAGGCGAAGTCTCTGCACGGCTAGGACCGGTCTTTCGTCGTTGGCTCGCAGTCCGCTCGATAGCGGTCACCCGCGAAAGTACGGGACCAGACGAGAGCACGCCATTCAATAACACCAAGCTTCAGAGTCCCCTTGCTGTCGACTTACAGATCGAGGGCCTGCCCCTTACCAGTGAAACGCGACGCCAATCGCAGGCCCATTCAGGCTGAGGCTGCCGAACGCATCTGTCGACTTGAAGTGGTAGTCGATGTAGCGCCACAGGGCGATCACGTCGCCCCAACTGAAGGCGTAGCCAAGACCGGCAATTGCCTGCCAGGTAAGTTGCGTCTGCCCCGTTCCAACGTCGAGGTAATAGGGCATAAACCATTCGTGATTGTCGCCGAACGCGAACCGCCCCTTGACGCCGATAATCGCGTCCCATTTATTGGCGCTCACCTCGCTCGACCCTTGACGGCCGGGCCCTACGAAGGGACCGATGTCGGCATTGAATTGCCAGCCGAGATTCTCCTTGAGGTCGAGCAGGCGGGCTCCCGCAAGGACGTCGAAGGTCGTCTCCGGTGAAGCCACGACCCGGTAGCTTCCGCCGAGCGTCCACAATGTGGACTTTATACCCAGGTCCGCATCCGCGGTAATGCCGGCCGGTATCGTTATGTCACCGATCCTGAGGTCTCGCGCGCCTGATTTTGATCCGCCTACGTCGACGTACAGGACGTCCGTGAAGAGGCCCCAGTGCCCCTTCTGTGCGGCGAGGCTGCCCATGAAGGTGAACTTCAGATTGCTGATGAGCTGGTTCGGACTGACGCTGATGTTTGCAGTTATACCGGCGGGGAAAGTCGTAGAGCCTTTGATCTGCGGGAGATAGCCGTACAAGAATGCCCCAAATTTCCATTCGTCCGACAGCTCCTGCGCAAACGAGGTGCCGGGAACCAACGTCCCGATAGCCAAAAGCAGTGCGGCGACATGCCAAGCAGACGCGGCGATCGTGCCGAACAACCATGAACGTTTGCTCATCGTGCTTCTCCTGAACAACGTTATTTCGCAATCTGGAGGTTCTGTGACAGATTAGTGATCAACCCCTCCAGTCGAAGGCCCAACGATACCACTGACGGTGAACCAACGTCCCGAGCCGCCGGGCCGGCGGAGCAAAAGCTACGGAGCGACCGAACCGAGACTAAGAAGGGGCCTGCACAAGAGGCGCGGCGGCCGTCTCCGCTCACGAAGGCGCGCGTGGGAACGGAGTCACTCCGCAGGCTGCACTGGACCGATCAGCGGCGTGCGGACGGGCTTGGCCATACCGTAAAACACAACCAACCCCTGGCCGGCGCCAAGCGTGGTCTGCGCCTCATCAACATGCGCCAGGGCGGCCTGGTACATCTGCCAGTTATTGCCCACCCATACGTCACCCGCGGGATCGATACCAATGTCCACATGCATCTGCATTCCACCGCCAACATAGCCTCCCGGCGGCGAGATCGGGTCGCCCATCTTCATTCCTGGCGGGCAGGTTTCGGTCCGGTAGCCGCACAGTTCCGCAATAGGGTCCGGTGGGTTGGAGAAGTTGGAAACCCAGATGTGGTCGTTGCCGTCAATGGCGATCGCCCATGGAACGACAATGCCATGGCCGAATACCGGTGGCCGCGCCGGCTTGCCGTCAGGGCGCAGGACCACGACGGCGCCCCCGTCGGGACCGGGACGCTGCGCAACCATCGCGCGTATTAGGTAGGGATGGACATTGCCCCCTCGCTTGGCAATCAGCGCTGTACGCCCTAGGGTCAACCAGGCTCGCCAGTTGGTGCCGAAGTGGCTGGTGACCCAGAGATTGCCCTGACCGTCGACCGCCATACCGCCAGGGCTGACCGCCGTCTTGAACTTCTCCGCCTTGCTTGGGTCAGCGGCGGGGAACCGCGTAACCCAATCGCTGATGAAATTAGAAACCCAAATCCGATCCTGTTGGTCGATCGCGAGGTGGAACGGTGCGGCGAATGACTTGCAAGGTTCCACGCTCCGGCCCTCGCAGATGATGCGTGCCTGGGCTGGGTCACCCTTGGGGAAGTAGACGAGTTGATTCTTGGTGATGCCGACCGTCCAGACATCGCCGCTCGGGGTTACGATAATCCCTTGCATCTCACCAAGCTGGCCGTTGAAGTCATAGCCTTCCGGGGGTGAGAGCGGCCTGCCGCTGTTGTCGAACTTCACCACCGCGCGGCTGCCGTAGGTGGTGGCCCAAACATTATCCTGGGCATCGATCGCCATGCCGAAACCGATACCTTGAAGGCCGCCGCCGGTGAACCCGTAGGTCATGGGCGACAGCGGCCGGCCGTTGGGCGCGAACTTGGAGAGGTTGCCGTCCCACAGAGTGTCCTGGTTCTGTGCGCCAACCAAAAAGTTGTTGCCGGCCCAGACATTGCCCTTGCTGTCGATCATCAACTTGCCGGGCGCGCTCAGTCCCCCGCCGGTGAATTTGAGCGGCAGCGTCCACGCACTCGGCGCCCATGTTAGATAAGGCATAAACGGGGTCGGCCGCAGGTTCCTCCCTTTGGGGACCGGGTAGAACTTATCCAGCAGCGCGAAGAGCCGCTCGGGCCGGTAGCCGGAATCGCGCGCAACACCCTCCAATGCCGTGAGCGTGTCGGTCGGCGTCTTGCCGCTGCGCGGGGTGGCCGCGGCGAGGAACTGGCTGCATGCATCAGGCTTGATCTGCGTCACGCATCCGGCCAGCACGCTCGCCAATGTCGCAAAGTTCGCCATGGTCGGCGTTTGGGCGCTGTTGAGTGCGTCCTGGATGGTCACGCCATAGCCGCCGGTCTGAAGGTCAACAAAATTCGGCACGTTGCCGGCAGCGATGCTGAGGCCGAGCGCATTGCCCTTGACCGCGGTGCCGTCGATGAACTGCGCATGCGTCCACACCGAGGCGACAGTGGTCATTTCGTTAATGACCACATGGGACGGGGGCTCGCTGCCCACCACCGTCAGCATCGCAAGCCCAGGGTTGTCGCCTCCATTCTTGTTAGCGGTCGGTCGACCGCCCGTCGCGACCAGATACAAAGGGGCGCCATTGCCGTTTGCATTGATTACGAATCGGCCATCTTGGCCGGTTTGTGCCTGCGCCAATTGCTGCGGCGGTGCGTCGGACCCAGCCGCCCACAGCGTGACAGTCGAACCAGCAACCGGCACACCGGCGCCTAGCACCTGGCCCTGGATGTCCGCGCCAAGCGCTGTCCCGCTCGACAAGAGCGCTAGCGCGACCAACCTGCCGATCCAAGGGCGGGTCGACGCCGAGCCATTCGTGATCTGACTGCAAAGTGTCATATGGCCTCCCCTGTTCCGTGGGCAGACTTTACCAAAGACATTATGGTCGCGTCGTAGAAATGCGACGGCAGGTCTCCGGCGATGTAGGTTGCGCGGCAAGCCGCGCCGAACTACCTGCTGAGAAGAGGACGGAAGTCGTCAGCAGCCAACGGAGACCCGCCATGGAAGAGCGTATCAAGTTTCTTGGCGCCCTTTCAACCCAAATGCCCGCGGTTTGGGTGGGCGTCGCCAAAATTTGGTCCTCGCAATCTTCCTGCCCGGGGCGGCCTTTCCTATCATTGACGCGCTCCCATTCTGCGACACACTGCGTCGCTTATGAAGGAATGCACCGCACAATGCTTCGCATCAACGCTGCGGTCGTCGGGTTGCTGCACGCTGCGTTTTACAACCCGGTGTGGACTAGCGCCATTGGCAGCGTGCTTGCCGCCGCAGTCGCAACGAGCTTCGGTGTTGGCTAGTTAGTTCTGCTTCAACATGGCATGCGATCCACCTTGGTTCGAATGACCGCTCTTCGCTCCAACCTAGGACCGCTTCGGGTCGTGAGTTCCTGTTCGTGAATGGCGGCTTCCGGGCGCGAGCGCTAGCGACTGCGGCCGGGACCTGCTCAAGACAACTTCCAGCGTGCCAATCGGGTCAAGAAGTCACTCCACTTCTGCATCAACTCGCTACGTTTCTGTAGCAGCGTGGCTCTGTTGTAGGAACGCTCGACCTCGCCACCAAGGCGATGCGCCAGCGCCAGTTCGATCGCGTCGTGCGTCCCAAGGTCATGTTCCCTCGTAAGTGTGCTGAACGTCGAGCGAAAACGGTGCGGTACGATGGGAAATGGCAGTTGCATTCGCTCGATCGCGCGGTTAATTGAAGTCTTGTTTATCGGCTGGTCACGCGCGGCCAACCCGGGAAACAAGTAGCGGGAAAACCCCCGCAGCTTGAGCGCTTCGCGTACTAACTGCAGTGCCTGGCGTGAAAGTGGCACGATGTGTTCACGCCCCCCCTTCATCCGTTCTGGCGGAATTCGAATTAGTTTTGCTTTCAGGTCCACGTCGTCCGCTTCCATCCGGCATAACTCGGCAATCCGAAGAGCTAGGTGGGGCAGTAACTTGAGTGCAAATAGCACGGATGGCGTTAGCGTGTCGACATCGGCCCGAAGGAATGTTGCGAGTTGCTTCTCTGTCAGGTGAGGGGTTGGCTTAGGTGGGGGTTTAGGGATGGCACGCCGGAGAGCAGTTGCAACGTTGTAGCGGGCGGCACCCCGAGCGATCGCGTGATCTAAGACCATCGAGACTAGGCCGCGCACATCGTTCGCGTGGCGCGCGCCAACAGACCGCTCAGCCGCTTCCAGAACCGCAAGCACCTCAACTGACTCGATTTCTGCCACGGAACGGTCACCAATCACAGGCAACACATCGCGGTCGAGCCATCGCCGACAGTTCTGTTTCCATGACTGAGACCGGTGCGCGGCGTACCGACGAAACCACTCTTCAGCGATCGCGCGGAAGGTCGTCCCGGCCGCAAGCGCAGCCTTGGTCCGAGCAATCTTCCTGTTCTGAACTGGATCCTTGCCGGCAGCGACATCGGCGTGTATGGCCTGCGCTGCCGACCTCGCCGCCTCAAGGTCCAAATCCTCCAAGCTGCCAATACAGATTTGCCGTCGCTTTCCGTGCAATCGGTAAGCTACTCGCCAGGTCCGGGAATGAGCCGGCGAGACGTACAGGCGAAGGTTCTCGGCGAGGGTGTATTCACCGGGCGGAAGCGTCTTTGGGTCTCTGACAGTCGGTAACATCGCTCACTCTCTGAGTGGTTGGTGTTACCGCCTATGTTACCAGACAGGAATGGACAGCAGTTGACAGATGTTACCGATCCCCTGGCAAAGACACCTAGAGTTTATAGCTGGCCATCCGCTCCACGTACCGCGCGATAATGTCGATCTCCAGATTGACCCCCACGCCGGGCTCGAGTACGCGCAGCGTTGTCACCGCCAGCGTATGGGGGATCAGTTGCACGGAAAAGCGTCGCCCGGCGATGGCGTTCACCGTGAGGCTTACCCCGTCCACGGCTATCGAGCCCTTCGCGGCAATGAAGCGCGCCAGCTCCGCCGCTGCCTCGATCTCAACGGCGACACCAGCGGGGTCGCCCTCACCTGCTAGTCTTCGCGTCACAGTTCCGACACCGTCGACATGGCCGGTCACAAGGTGTCCCCCGAGTCGAGCGTCGAGCCGCATGGCCTTTTCGAGATTCACTTCGCGGGGGCGGTCCAGGCCGGTTGTACAGCGAAGCGTCTCCGGCGACACGTCGAATCCCAGCGTCGAGCCCTCGACTTCCACGACGGTGAGGCAGCAACCGTTCACCGCGATGCTGTCGCCGACGCCGACATCGGAAACGTCGAGCGCTGCGGCAGCGACCTCGAGCCGCATTCCACCGTGGTCCCGATGCGCCGTGACGATCCGCCCGACCGCCTGGACGATGCCGGTGAACATCAGCGCTCGATCCTCGCCATTATTCGCCAATCGTCGCCTAGAGGCTCTACGCTGTGCACGCGCAACGCAAACCTGTCTTCGAGCCTGGTCAGCGCGACGGGAAGATCGAACATTCCGCGCCCCGGATCGCCGAGTACGCAGGGGGCGAGGTAGATCAGCAGCTCGTCGACCACTCCGGCAGCCAGCAGTGCGCCGTTGAGCTTCGCTCCGGCTTCGACGTGGAGCTCGTTCACTTCGCGCTCGCCCAGCGCGTCGAGCATCGCGACGAGGTCGATGCGGCCGTTTGGGTCCGGCAGTGCGCGTGTTTGCACGTGAGGCGGCCACTTGATCCTTGGAGGCGTCGCGGTGAATACCAGCACCTCGCCCGCGGCGAGCACGCGCGCCTGCGGTGGCGTCTCGCCGTAGCGGTCGACGATGACTCTAAGAGGCTGTCGCGGAGTAGCGACTTCGCGAACGGTGAGTTGGGGATCGTCCTGGCGAACCGTGCCGATGCCGGTCAAGATGGCGCATGAGCGAGCCCGCCAGCGATGGCCGTCGGCTCGTGCGGCAGGCCCGGTGATCCACTGGCTCGTTCCGTTGTCGAGCGCCGTGCGTCCGTCGAGGCTCGCCGCCACCTTCACTCGAACCCATGGACGGCCGGTCTCGACTCTCTTGATCCAGCCAGCGTTGAGTTCGCGCGCCGCGTCCTCGAGCAGGCCCACCTCGACGGCAACCCCGGCAGCGGCGAGGCGATCGGCACCGTGTCCGGCAGCGCGATAGGGGTCGCGCATCGCCGCGACGACGCGCGCGATGCCGGACGCGAGCAACGCGTCGGTGCAGGGCGGGGTACGGGCATGGTGATTGCAGGGTTCAAGCGTCACGTACGCGGTGGCGCCGCGCGGGTCGTTGCCTCGCGCGATCGCATCGGCAAGCGCCCTCGTTTCGGCGTGGGCTTCGCCTGCGCGCTCGTGCCACCCCTCGCCCAGGATGCTTCCATCGCGTGCGATCACACAACCCACGCGAGGATTGGGCGTTGTCGTCAACATACCACGCGCCGCGAGTTCCAGCGCACGCGCCATCAACTCGCGGTCGCTAGCTTGCTTCATGATTGCAGCGAGCGTCAGCGCGGCTTGCGCTTGGGCGTCGCCGGCTCGACTTCCTTCAATGCGTCGCGAAAATCGGCAACGTCCTGAAAGCTGCGGTAGACCGAGGCGAAGCGGATGTACCCCACCTTGTCCATCTTGTAGAGCTCCTGCATGACCATCTCCCCGATCTGGCGAGAGGGGATCTCGCGCTCGCCCAGGCTCAATACGCGCTGCACGATGCGCTCCACCGCCTGATCGACGTATTCGGTCGGAACCGGACGCTTATGCAGTGCGCGCTGGAAGCCATTGCGGATGCGGGCAACGTCGAAGTCGGCGCGGGTGCCGTTCTGCTTGACGATCTGCGGAAGCCGCAATTCCGCCGTTTCGTAGGTCGTGAAGCGCTTTTGGCAAGCAAGGCAGCGCCGCCGCCTGCGGATCGAGTCCCCGGGCTCGGAGACGCGGGAGTCGACGACTTGCGTATCGGGGCTGCCGCAGAACGGGCACTTCATCGTCGGAATCGCGAAGGCGATGCCGCGGCGGCCTTTGGGGGGCCGTCCGCCGGCGCGTGGAGACCTCCGGAGCGCAAGCCCCGTTTCCGATCTCCAGTCATCGGTACACTGGAAACTTTTCCGTGAGATTCTTGACGGCCGCGACCACCTTCTTGGTCGTCTTGGAATTCGCGGGCTCGTCAAGGACATCGGCGATCAGGTGTCCGAGTTCCTCGCACTCGATCTCGGTGAATCCTCGCGTGGTGATGGCCGCGCTCCCAACACGAATGCCGCTTGTCACGAAGGGCCTCTCCGGATCGTTGGGAATCGCGTTCTTGTTCACTGTGATGTGCGCACGACCGAGCGCAGCTTCCGCCTCCCTGCCGGTGATCTTCTTCGAGCGCAGGTCGACGAGAAACAAGTGCGAGTCCGTGCCGCCGGAGACGATTCGTAAGCCTCGCTGGCCCAGCACCACGGAGAGCACCCGCGCATTTTCCAGCACGCGCTCCTGGTAGACCTTGAACTCGTGCGATAAGGCCTCCTTGAACGCGACCGCCTTGGCCGCGATGACGTGCATCAGCGGCCCGCCCTGCAACCCGGGAAACACCGCCGCGTTGATCGCTTTCTCGTGCTCGGCGCCGGCGAGAATGAAGCCCCCACGCGGCCCGCGCAGGGTCTTGTGAGTCGTGCTGGTAACGAAATGCGCGAACCCGATCGGCGTCGGGTACAGGCCTGCCGCGATCAACCCTGCGTAATGCGCGATATCGGCCAGAAGGTATGCGCCCACGGCGTCCGCAATCTTCCGGAACCGCGCCCAGTCGATCACGCGCGAGTACGCCGAAGCGCCGGCGATGATGAGTTTCGGCTTGTGCTCTCGGGCGAGGCGCTCGGCGGCCTCGTAGTCGATCAGCTCGGTGGCAGGATCGAGCCCGTAGGCCGCGACATTGAACCATTTGCCCGAAATGTTTACCGGAGAGCCGTGCGTGAGATGGCCGCCGTGCGGAAGCGACAGGCCCAGTATCGTGTCGCCGGGTTTGAGGGTGGCAAAGAGAACCGCCTGGTTGGCTTGCGCGCCCGAATGCGGCTGCACGTTGGCGAACTTTGCATCGAATAGCTTCTTGGCCCGGTCGATCGCGAGTTGTTCGGCGACGTCGACAAACTCGCAGCCGCCGTAGTAGCGCTTGCCGGGATAGCCTTCCGCGTACTTGTTGGTAAGCTGCGAGCCCTGCGCCGCCATGACCACGGCGCTCGCGTAGTTCTCGGAGGCGATCAGCTCGATGTGGGTTTCCTGGCGGTCGTTCTCGCCGCTGATGGCCGCCCAGAGCTCGGGGTCGGCCTGCTTCAGGGTCTGCGCGCGGCTGAACATGAGACTTCCGCCATCCAAAAAATTCTTATTTTAGCACGCCGCATGTCGGCGCCTCGCCGACGCCGCTGCATTGCGCGCGGCGATTGCCAAGGCGCGTGCTGCGGGTTACTCTTGCGCGCGGGTCGAAGCCGTCCGCCAAGAACCGCGGACGTCGAGCGGCCAACGCAAGGGAGGACTCATCTTGTCAGCGCTGCTCTCGATCTCGCGGCTGATCGATCGGTTCAACGAGAAGGTCGGCCACACATTCCTCTGGCTGGTGCTGGCGACGGTGCTGATCAGCGCCGCCAACGCCATCGTTCGCAAGGCGTTCAACTACAGCTCGAACGCTTTTCTCGAGATCCAGTGGTACTTGTTTTCGACCATCTTCCTCTTCCTCGCCGGCTATACGCTGCTGCGCAACGAGCACGTGCGCATCGACGTCATCGCCGGGCGCCTGTCGAAGCGTGCTCAAACCTGGATCGACATTTTCGGCACGGTCTTTTTCCTGCTGCCGATGGCGATCCTGCTGGCGTGGCTGGGATGGCCGGTCTTCGTCGAAGCGCTTGAGCGCCACGAGGTTTCGACCAACGCCGGCGGGCTCATCATCTGGCCGGCGCGCCTTCTCGTCCCGATCGGCTTCGTGCTGCTCGCGCTGCAGGGCATCTCGGAGCTGATCAAGCGGGTCGCGTTTCTGCGCGGCCTCATCCCCGATCCGTCGGAGAAGCACGGGGAGAGGACGGCCGAGGAAGAACTCGCCGAGGAGATCGTGCGGGCGCGCGGTGACCAGGACATCGCCGAGGACATCGAACGTACCGAAATGGGAAGGGAGGAGCGGCGATGATCGCCTTCCTCACCGCGAACATCGCACCGCTGATGTTCGGCACGCTGGTCGTAGTGCTGCTGCTGGGCTACCCGGTGGCGTTCTCGCTTGCTGCCGTCGGCATCGGCTACGCGATCCTCGGCATTGAGCTCGGGCTGCTGACCCCGTCGCTGATGCAGGCGCTGCCCGAGCGCCTGTGGGGCGTGATGTCCAACGACACGCTGCTGTGCGTGCCGTTCTTCACCTTCATGGGCCTTATTCTCGAGCGCAGCGGCATGGCCGAGGATCTGCTCGACACCATCGGCCAGGTATTCGGGCCGGTTCGCGGAGGCATCGCCTACGCGGTCATTTTCGTCGGCGCGCTGCTCGCTGCGACGACCGGCGTGGTTGCCGCGTCGGTGATCTCGATGGGCCTCATATCGCTGCCGATCATGCTGCGCTACGGTTACGACCGGCGCTTTGCATCCGGCGTGATCGCGGCGTCGGGAACGCTGGCGCAGATCATCCCGCCGTCGCTGGTGCTCATCATCATGGCCGACCAGCTCGGCAAGTCGGTTGGCGACATGTACGCGGGCGCGTTCATTCCCGGTATCACTCTGGCTTGTCTGTACGCCGTCTACACCCTGGGCGTGTGCACGGTGAAGCCGAAATGGGCGCCGGCGCTGCCCGAGGAAGCGCGCACGCTGCGTGAGCCGAATGGGGCGGCGGGGACGCGATCGCTCACCATGCTGGCGGTGTTGTCGGCAGTTGCCGCGGTAGCGTTTGCAAAGTTTTATCTGGATCCCGAGAAGCCGACCGATGAGACCATCGTGCTCTCGGCGTCGTTCGGAACCGGTGTCGCGTTCTTTTCCGCGGTCGTCAACCGCCTGCTCAAGTTCGGGCTGCTTTCCCGCCTGGCCGAGCGGGTGACTTTCGTGTTGATCCCGCCGCTGGCGCTGATCTTCCTGGTGCTCGGCACGATCTTCCTAGGCATCGCGACGCCGACCGAAGGCGGCGCGATGGGCGCGACCGGCGCGCTGATCATGGCGATCGCTCGGCGGCGACTGTCGTGGAAGCTGCTCAGGCAGGCAATGGATACGACGGCGAAACTTTCCACGTTCGTCGTCTTCATCCTCATCGGGGCGCGGGTCTTCAGTTTGACCTTCTACGGCGTCAACGGCCACGTGTGGGTCGAGCACTTGCTCTCGAGTCTGCCCGGCGGCCAGCTTGGATTCCTGATCGTCGTCAACATCTTCATTTTCGTGCTGGCGTTCTTCCTCGATTTCTTCGAGCTGTCGTTCATCGTGATTCCGCTGGTGGGGCCGGTCGCCGACAAGCTCGGCATCGACCTCATCTGGTTCGGCGTGCTGCTGGGTGTGAACATGCAGACGTCGTTCATGCATCCGCCGTTCGGCTTCGCCCTTTTCTACTTGCGCAGCGTCGCCCCGGCGAAGGAGTATGTCGACAAGGTCACCAAGAAGCTCACCGCCGGCGTGCGAACAGGGCAGATCTACTGGGGCGCAGTGCCGTTCGTGATCATCCAGATCATCATGGTGGCGATCGTCATCGCGGTGCCGCAGATGGTGATGGTGTACAAATCCAAGGAGAGCACGGTTAATCCGAACGAGATACAGATCCAGTTGCCACCGGCAGAGACGACTCAGCCCGGCGCGACACCTACCGAGCAGGAAGAGCAGAAGAGCGAGAGCGACGCAGCGAAGTCGCTGGAGGAGCAGCTCAAGGCAGCGCCTCCCCCGGCGCCCGGAAAATAGCCCGAGGTACGCGCGCGAAAAAAAGCCCCGCTCGCGCGAGGTTTCTTGCCGATAACGATGTTCCGAAAGGGCTCAGCCCTTCTTGGGGGCAGCGGCCTGCTGGCTGGCGCTCGCCATGAACTGGTCGAAGTTCTGCTCGGCGACGCGGAACCACAGGATCTCCTCGCCCCGGAATGCCTTCCACGGCTCGTAGACCTTCTTGAATTTCGGATTGGTCTCGGCGAAGCCGTCGTAGACCTCCCGCGCCGCGTTGTACGAAGCCTCCATGATCGAGCGCGGAAAGGGCCGCAGCTGAACGCCCGCCGCGACCAGGCGACGCAGCGCTCCCGGGTTTACTGAGTCGTACTTGGCGACCATGTCGACGTTCGCCTCGGCGCACGCCGCCTCGAGGATCGACTGGTAGTCCTTCGGTAGCTCGGACCATGCCTTGGTGTTGACGAAAAGGTCGAGCTCGGGGCCGCCTTCCCACCAGCCCGGGTAGTAGTAGTACTTGGCGATCTTGTAGAGCCCGAGTTTTTCGTCGTCGTAGGGGCCGACCCATTCGGCCGCGTCGATGGTGCCCTTTTCCAGCGCCGGGTAGATGTCACCGCCGGCGAGCTGCTGCGGCACGAGGCCGAGCTTCTGCAGCACGACACCCGCCGAGCCTCCGATCCGCATCTTGAGGCCCTTCATGTCTTCGACGGTTTTCAGCTCCTTGCGGAAGAAGCCGCCCATCTGCGCGCCGGTGTTGCCCGCGGGGATGTTGTAGACGTTGTAATCCTTCATGAACTCGCGCAGCAGTTCGAGCCCGCCGCCGTGGTACATCCAGGCGTTCTGCTGGCGCGTGTTCAGGCCGAAAGGAATGGCGCACGCAAAGGCAAAGGTCGGGTCTTTTCCGAAGAAATAGTAGGGAGCCGTGTGGCAGCACTGCACGGTCGCGTTCTGCACAGCGTCCAGCACCTGCAGGCCGGGAACGATTTCGCCGGCGGCGAACACCTGGATCTGGAACTTGCCGTTGGTCGCCGAAGCGCACCGCTTCGAGATCACTTCGGCAGCGCCGAAAATGGTGTCGAGGCTCTTAGGAAAGCTCGACGCCAGGCGCCACTTCACCTCCGGTTGCGTACCTTGACCGATCGCCGGCGCTGCTACGGCTCCGGCAGCGAGTCCGGCACCGGCCTTTTTCAGGAATGAACGACGTTTCATGCATGCCCTCCGATTCAAGTGAATACCCCTAGGACTCCTCTTGGCAATCTTGACAGCGCCTGGGGCGCCCTTTGGCCAGAGCACGTCGTGCCCTGGCGTCTTTGAGTCTGGCGCGATTCTACCCTATCTTCCCCGCCGCGGCCTGCTTGTACGGGTCCCAGATAAAGCCTGCGCGTCGACGGCCTGGCCGACTCGCTACACGGAAAGCTTGCGGACCGCGTTGAACAGCGACCAAGCCCATCCGGCCTGGCGCTCCAGCGTCTGCGTGAAACGGATCAGATAGCGGGCATTGCCCGTGTCGAGCTCGACCATTCCGCCGGGCAGGAAGCGATCCTCGGGACCGATAAGGCTGCGCTGCGCCGACTGCCGGTTGTCCTGATGCGCCGGCAAGTAGATTCCGAAAAAGGGCCGATCGATGCCGGCGCGCCCGGCGTCGAGCGGTGCTGCCCAGGTTCGCAGCAGGACCCGCACCATGCGGCGAGCGATGATCTCCACGCCGCAGATCACCTCGTCCACCTGCTGGCGTTGCATGCGGCGGACGACCCCCAGCGACCATCCTTCAGGATCGCGAAACGCGATCATCTCTCCCAGCCGGGCAGGCGCGTCCTTCGCCGGCGCGACGAGCCGGCAACCCGTTTCGCTCTGGTCGGCGATCTTCCACTGCGAGCCGCGCACCTTGCGCGCCACGGAATCCGGATTGCTCGTCGGGCTGACCATCTGCGTGATTTCGTCGAAACTGTTGCGTGCACCCTTGGACTTGGCGTCATCCGACAAGCGATCGACTTCGGCGACGGCCCGGGTCAGCGCCGCCAGGCCAACGACCACGCGCACCTCCGAATCGACCCGGGCGGGCCGTCGCGGCGCCCGCGGCGAGAACGCCAACGACTCCGGCCCGTACAGCGCGGCCAGCCGCATGAGGAGCAGCTTCTCCTCGCGCGGCGGAAGGTCGGCGCTTGCACGGGTCTCCTCATCCTGCTCGGGCAGCCAGCGCAGGCGCTCGACGATTCGCGCATAGACCGGTGCAGTGTCGAGGAACATCAGCCGACCACCCGCCTTCGCTTTGTCGATGCGCTTGAGCCCCTGCGTACCGGTGAGATCCACGTAGAAGTTGGCGCCGCCTCCGGGCGGCGGCGTGAGCGTAAGCGACGCCGTCCATTCGTCGAGCGCACGAGCGACCCACTCGACCTGATCGGGCGTGAAGCTGCCGCTGTCCAGGCGCATGAGTAGCAGTGCCTTGACGTACTCGTGCTCCAGCGTCGCGCCGCGCTTGTCGAAACCTCCCTCGCCCACGGCGAGCGGCTCGCGTTGCCAGCCGCGCATCCTCGCGAACTCGTAGAGCTCGTGCAGCTCCCGCCATTGCGCCGGGATCCAGTGCCCGTACCGGAACAGTCGGTACTTGCCGTCGAGGCCCTTGTGATGGGCGAGGCGAACAACAACCCTCGGCAGCACGGCTTTCCAGCGCCTCTGTTCGCCGTTGTAGCCGCTCTTGAGCGTTGCCTGATACGCAGCGACGAAAGCCTTGATCATGTCGAAGGCGCCGTGCCACAGGCGTGTCTCCACCGCGCTCGACCGCTGGTAGTTCGCCGAATACTGGGCAGTCAGATGGCTGATCACCGGATCGCATCGAGCGTCGATGCGCAATAGCGCCTCCGCCTGATTCGGACCTATCGCGCGACGGCTGCCGGGAAACGAAGCGATCAGATCGAGGGCTTCGTGCTGCAGCTGCAACATGTCAGCCGCAGGCAGTCCCTCGATCCATCGCGCCGCGGCGCCCTCGTTGCGCAGAGGGTCGGAGAGCGAGCGCCGCCACGCGAGGAGCCTGTCACGGAATCCAAGCTTGGCCATCGTCGCGCTCCGCGCGTTGGCTAGTTCCCGGCGACGGTCATCGTGCCGATCAGCATCGAGCCGCATTGTCGTGATCCCCTCTTGTCCACGTCGTTGCCCACTTCGATGATGTCGCGGTACATCTGCCTGAGATTGCCGGCTATGGTGATTTCCTCGACAGGGTGGATGACTCGGCCGCCCTCGATCCAATACCCGGCGGCGCCTCGGGAATAGTCTCCCGTCACCGGATTCACGCCTTGCCCGAGGAGCTCGGTCACCAGGAGACCGCGATCCATTCGCCCGAGCAACCCCTGCAGATTGTGCTCGCCGTGGCTGACGATGAGATTGTGGTTGCCACCCGCGTTTGCAGTCGAGGCGAGGCCGAGCTTGCGCGCCGAGTAGCTGCCAAGGAAGTATCCTTCGACGAAGCCGTCGCGCACGACCTCGCGTGGCTGCGTGGCGACGCCTTCTTCATCGAAAGGAGCCGACGCCTGGCCGCGCGGAACGTGCGGCTCTTCGCGAATGGTGATGTGGGGCGCGAAGACCTGCGTACCCAGGCTGTCGAGCAGAAACGACGACTTGCGGTACAGGCTTCCTCCGCTGACCGCGTTCACGAAGTGGCCGATGAGGCCCGTGGCGACCGGCGCCTCGTAGATCACAGGGCACTGCATGGTGGCGAGCTTGCGCGCCCCGAGCCTGCGCAGCGCGCGCTCGCCCGCCTTGGCACCGACCTCGCGCGCCGGCTCCAGATCAGACGGCGTGCGTGCGGAGGTGTACCAGTCGTCGCGCTCCATCGAACCGTCTTCTTCGCCGATCACCGCGCAATAGATACCGTGCCGGGAGCTCGCGTAGCCGCCCGAAAACCCGTGCGTGTTGGCGTACACGAACTGCGCTTCGTGCACCGAGACCGTGGCGCCTTCGGAATTGGTGATGCGCCGATCCACTGCAAGCGCCGCGTCCTCGCACTCGCGGCCGAGCTCGATCGCGGCCTCGACCGACAGATCCCACGGGTGATAGAGATCGAGATCGGCCCACGCGCGGGCGAGGCGCGCAGGATCGGCAAGCCCAGCGCAGGGATCGTCTGCGGTGTAGCGAGCAATGGTCAGTGCCTTGTCGACGGTGTCTCGGATGGCTTCCTCGGAGAAATCGGCAGTGCTTGCATGACCGCGCCTCGCGCCGACGTAGACCGTGACCCCGATGCCCTTGTCGCGGTTGTACGCGATTGTCTCGACCTCTCCTTTGCGCACGGTCACGCTCTGGCCAAACGCTTGCGAGATTTCCGTTTCGGCAGCGCTCGCACCGCCTCCTTTCGCTTCCCGCAGGACGCGATCCGCGATATCGGTCAACGCTTCTGGAGCGAGCGGAAACCGGGTGGCCGTTGCGGTCATCGAAGCGGCTGGGACGATCGGCGAAGGGCGATCAGTTATGATAGCAAAAGCCCCTGCCTGCCCAACCCGCCCGATGCCACGACCCGACGAAACACCATGGCGGCAAGGACAGGAGGCTGCCGCGCGACCGACGGGCGGAAATACGCCGCGGCAAGCGCATCGCACCGACGCTGAAGGCTCGCCCACGCCGTTGTCCAAGACCCGGCGCAAGCAGGCCATGCACGCCCTCCAGCAATTGGGGGAAGCTCTGGTGGGATTGAGCTCCGTCCGCTTGCAGGCGCTGGAGCTGCCCGACAAGCTTTTCGAAGCGGTGAGCGAAGCGCAGCGGCTCACCCAGCGAGAAGCGCGTAGACGACAACTCCAGTTCATCGGACGCCTCATGCGGGAGGTCGATCCGGCGCCCATCGAGGCGCAGCTCGCGCGATGGCGCGAGCCGGGAAACGCCGAAAAAGCGCGCGTGGCCGCTGCCGAGCGCTGGCGTGAGCGTGTGCTGCATGAGGTGGGTGCCCTCGACCGCCTCTGCGAGCAAGTGCCGCGCGCCGATCGCACGCGGCTGGCAGCGCTCGTCGCACGGACGACCGAGGAGCGCGCTCATGGCTCGCCTCCCCATGCCTACCGCGAGCTCTTCAGGGAGCTCAACGCGCTGCTGCGCCTGGCCGAATGAGCACCTCGCCCTCTCTGCTCATCGGGCTTGTCTCCATCAGCGACCGGGCTTCGGCCGGCGTCTACGAAGACAAAGGCATTCCGGGCTTGAACGAGTGGTTCAGCGCCGCGCTGAAGACTCCGTGGCGGATGGAGACGCGGCTCATTCCCGACGACCGGGGCGTGATCGAGCGAACTTTGGTGGAGCTCGTCGACAGCGTCGGCTGCGATCTAGTGCTTACCACCGGCGGCACCGGTCCTGCGCCGCGCGACGTGACGCCCGAGGCGACCCTTGCTGTCGCCCACAAAGTCCTGCCTGGATTCGGAGAGCAGATGCGCCAGGTGAGCTTGAAATACGTTCCGACCGCCATTCTGTCGAGGCAGGTCGGCGTGATCCGCGGGCGCGCTCTTATCCTCAATCTGCCCGGCCAGCCCAAGGCAATCAAGGAAACACTCGACGGAGTATTTCCCGCCGTTCCCTACTGCATCGACCTCATCGGCGGTCCCTACATCGAAACCAACGAGTCCGTGTGCAAGGCTTTCCGGCCGAAGAGCGCGCTGCGGCCTCCGGCCGCATGAAGCTTGGCGCGACCGGCATTGACGCCAACCAGCCCCCGCCCTTCGAGGGGCGAAATCTGTACGCTACGCAACCGGCGCTGCGCGAGGCGGTGACGCGCGAAGGCGCCGCCTGGGCGCAAGAGCAACTCCACGCCTGGGGAGCGCTGCTGGGGCGCGCCGAGACTTTCGCGCTGGCGGCGCGCGCCAATCGTTGCGCGCCCGAGCTCAGCACATACGATCGCTTCGGCAATCGCGTCGACGAGGTCGCCTTCGATCCGTCGTGGCACGAGCTGATGGCGCTCGCCATGCGTGAAGGCGAGCATTCTTCCCCGTGGGCGGAACCGCGTGCAGGCGCCCATGTGGCGCGCGCGGCGGCCTACCTCATGCACGCCGAGGTCGAGAACGGCACGCAATGCCCGCTTACCATGACCTACGCTGCGGTGCCGGTGCTCCGGAGGCATACCGAGGCGTTGCCGTGGCTGGGAGCGACTTGGTTGCCGCGCGCGCTGTCGCGCGATTACGACCCGCGTTCGCTTCCGGCCGGCGCCAAGACTTCCGTCCTGATCGGCATGGGCCTGACCGAGCGCCAGGGTGGCTCGGACGTGCGGACCAACCAGACTCGCGCGACACATGTGCACGACAGCGAATACAGAATCGCTGGTCAGAAGTGGTTTTTCTCTGCGCCGATGTGCGACGCCCACCTCGTGCTCGCCCAGGCCGAGGGTGGGTTGTCTTGTTTCGTCTTGCCGCGATTCCTGCCCGACGGCAGCCGCAATGCGGTGCGGCTTCAGCGCCTCAAGGACAAGCTCGGCAACCGCTCCAACGCTTCCAGCGAAGTGGAGTTCGACGGTGCCACGGCGTGGCGGCTCGGGGAAGAGGGTCGCGGCATTCCGGTGATCATCGAAATGGTCCAGCACACGCGGCTCGACTGTGCGATCGGCAGCGCTGGGCTGATCCGTGGCGCGGTCGCGCAGGCGCTGCATCACGCGGGGCACCGCCGTGCGTTCGGCAGGACGCTTATCGAGCAGCCGCTCATGCGCAACGTTCTCGCCGATCTCGTGCTCGAAGACGAGGCCGCCACTGCCTTGGCGCTGAGGCTGGCGCGAGCCTTCGAGGCCAGCCACGACAGCGCCGACGCGGCTGTGGCGCGGTTGGCGACGCCGGCCCTCAAGTACTGGATCTGCAAGCGGGCCCCGACGGTTATCGCCGAGGCGATGGAGGTCATCGGGGGCAACGGCTACGTCGAGGAGAGCCAGCTACCGCGCCTCTACCGCGAAGCGCCGCTCAATTCCATCTGGGAGGGCTCGGGCAACGTCATGTGTCTCGACGTGCAGCGCGCGGCGCGCCGCGAGCCCGCGGCCGTCGAAGCGCTGCTCGCGGAACTCTCGCTCGCACGAGGCGCGAACCCGCGGCTCGACCAACACGTCGCGGCGCTCAAGAGGATGTTTGCGGACGAGGCCCATGAGGAAGCCAACGCGCGTCGTCTTGCCGGCGCTGTCGCGGTGGGTCTCGCCGCTGCGCTGCTCGTGCAACACGCGCCCCCTGCGCTGGCCGACGCATACTGCGGCTCGCGCCTGGGCGAAGGCGGCGCGCTGGGAACCCTGCGCGCGGGCGCCGATCAGGCGGCGATCATCGCCCGCGCGTCTCAGGCTTAGGCCGCCTGTCCTGCGTCAAACAAAACGCCGATGCGGTCGCCCGCATCGGCGTCCGGCGGCATTGCGTCGCCTGCTTCAGTTCGTGGGAATGCCCAGGATCTTCTCGGCCTTGGCCAGCGTGTCGAGCGACTCCTGATGCTTGCCAGCCTTGTGCAACGCCTCGCCTTCGGCGCGATACTTCTTTACTTCCTCCATCTGTGCCGCCGACAGCTGCGGGTTCTTGGCCAGCGCGTCATCGATCTTCTTCATTTCCGCCGGGCAGTGGAATGCCCATGCAGTCCCTGCGAAAAGCAGGACGGCAGCCAGCAATGCGATGCGACTCTTCATCGGTTCTCCTCGCGGAGTCGGACATTGCCGGCCCCGTGCAAGCCCGGCGACCCCCTGACCGGCTAACACAGCATAGCGCAGACGACGGGTTTTGCAAGTCCGCTCATGTTTCCAGCAACAGCTCGGTCCGGCTCGCCGGGTCCTGCTTGTAGAACCACGCGAACAGCTCGTAGACCTTGGGATACTCTTGCACGAGCAGCGTCGGATCGGCGAAGAAGACTTCCGACAGAACAGCGAAGAATTCGGCCGGACTTTCCGCGGCGTACGGGTCGATGGGGGTGTCTTCGCCGCCCTCGACGCGCTTGCGGAAGTGCTCGAATGCCGAATTCATTGCCTTCTGCCACGAGCGCGGCGGCATTTCCGCGGGCAATGGCGGGCAGCCGTTGGCCTCGCCGCTTCTCATGTCGAGCTTGTGGGCGAACTCGTGGATGACCAGATTCATCCCTGCGGTTGACCAGTCGGCGCTCGCCTCGACGTCCGGCCACGACAGGACTACGGGTCCGCGGGGCATCGCCTCGCCGGCGAGGGGCTCGTGCCCCCGATGCACGACCCCGGCCTCGTCCTCGTACTCGAGCTCGGCAATGAATTCGTCGGGATACACGATGACGCTCTCCCACCCGTCGTAATAGCGCGGGTCGAGGTTGAGGACCAGCACGCAGGCTTGGAGCGCGATGAGCACGCGCATCAGCGGCGTCACCTCGAAGCCGTGCGCCCCGACGATGCTCTTCTCGGCCAGGAACACGACCACACGCTCGCGCAGCCGCTTGAGCTCCGCTTCGGTGTAGACGGCAAGGAAGGGCAACGTCTCCAGCGCTTCGCGCCACAACGGTTCGGGAATCGCGGCCTGCTCGAGCAGGCGCCTCCGCTTCCAGTTTCTGATCGCCTGGAGCATCGCTTCAGTGCATCGGACCGGTATCGGGACTAGGACGCACCGTCGCGCGATGCCGGCGGCTCGGCATCGTCGCCGCCTGCAGGCGCGCCAGCGTCAGCATCGTAGACGAGCCGCGGCTCGGTTGCCAGCAAGCGCTCGGCCTCGATTGCAGGCAGCGCCTCGACGTCGCGCAGCTGCCGCGCAATTGCACGGGTGCGCGCCTCCGCATCGCCGATCGAGCTGCTCGCTTGCTCGAGCTTCCTTCGCGTGGCGGCAAGAATCTCCCCGAACCTCCCGAACTCGGTCTTGACCGCGCCCAGCAGCTTGCGCACCTCGCTCGACCGCTGCTCGATCGCCAGTGTGCGGAATCCCATCTGCAGGCTGTTGAGCATCGCCGCCAGCGTGGTCGGGCCGGCGATCGTGACCCTGAAGTCTCGTTGCAGCGCGTCGGCGAGCCCGGGCCGCCGTAACACCTCGGCGTAGAGTCCCTCGACCGGAAGGTACAGAAGTGCAAAGTCGGTGGTGTGCGGCGGCGCGACGTATTTCGAGTGAATGTCCGCCGCTTGGTCCTTGATGCGCCGTTCGAGCGCCCTGGCATGGAGCTCGACCGCGCCGGCCTCGCCGCGCTCCTGTGCCTCCACCAGCTGCTGGTAGTCGGCCAGCGGGAACTTGGCGTCGATCGGCAGCCAGCAAGGTCCGCCATCGGGATCGCGCCCGGGCAGGCGAATGGCAAACTCCACGCGCTCGCCGCTGCCCGGCCGCGTGACGACGTTCTTGTCGTACTGCGCCGCAGTCAGAATCTGCTCGAGCAGGTTCTCGAGTTGCACCTCGCCCCAGGTCCCGCGGGTCTTGACGTTGGTGAGCACCTTTTTCAGGTCGCCGACGCCCGCGGCCAGCGATTGCATTTCGCCCAGCCCCTTGTGCACCTGCTCGAGCCGCTCCGACACCTGCTTGAAGGATTCGCCCAGCCGCTGCTCCAGCGTGGCGTGGAGCTTTTCATCGACCGTGGCGCGCATCTGCTCGAGCTTCTGGGCGTTGTCGCTGCGCAGAACCTCGAGCCGCTGCTCGAGTGTCGCTCGCACTGCGTCCAGCCGCTGCTCGTTGCTCTGGGTGAGCGTCGACAAGCGCTCGTTCTGTACCTGCGCGATGGTCGCGACCTGATTCTGCAGGAGCTGCGTGAACCCGTTGAGCGTCTGGACAAGTTCGCCGCGGGCGCTGTGCGCGTTCTGTGCCGACTCGGCGCGGGAGCGCGCGAGCTCGGCGCGGAACTCGCGCTCCAGGCGCTCGTTCTGGGCGCCAATCGCCTCGAGACGTGCGCCGATGTCGCTTCCGCCTCCCAGGCGCCGGGCCAGCGCGCCGAGACGCTGAAGCAGGATGACCGCCAGCAGGATGAGCACCGCAAGCCCAGCGGCGGCGAACGCAATGACCCACGTCGTCAAGTCCACGGCGCGAGAGTTTACGTGGTCAGGGCGAGCACCGCAAAAGTCGCGAGCCGATGCTGGCGCACGACTTGTGGCGGCGCCGCCTGAAGGCGACCTGCGCGTACGCACGGCGGCCGACGTTGCCGCTGTTCACTCGAATGCGGGACACATCGGCGCGACAGCGGCCGCCTCGGCCAACATACCACGCGCGCAGATTCAGTTCATCGAGATCAACGATCATCGGGTCGCTGCGATCGCAACCCGCGCGAGCCAGTGCGCGTGGACGCAGGAATGCCAGTCGAAGCTCACGAAAAATGCCGGGTGCAAATTGCGCGAGGCAGCGATGTCTGGCTCCCGCCGATGACGTGATCGAGTTTGGCCGGACATGCGCACTCGACGGAGAGGACGTCTACTTTCGCCGCCGGGGTGGTGGAAAATAATTGCAAAATCCGATATTTACGCTATAATGCAATGCATTCGGCGGCCGTTCCGGCCACCGCCGACCCCGAAGGGGCGCGCACGATCGCGGCGCCTCCGATGGTCAATCTCGAAGCTTCGCTGCCTGGACCGGAACTCGCCAAAGCGCGAGTGGGCCGCGCCAGGAGTCTCTATGAGTACCGCCCCGAGCTTTGCCGAGCTCGGCCTTCGTCCCGAGTTGTTGCGAGCCGTGGCCGACGCCGGTTACACCACGCCCACGCCTATCCAGGTGCAAGCGATTCCGCCCATCCTCGCCGGCCGCGATGTCATGGGGGGCGCGCAGACCGGCACCGGCAAGACCGCCGGCTTTGCCCTGCCCATCCTGCAAAAGCTGCTGCCCACCGCCAACACCAGTCCGTCGCCGGCGCGCCATCCCGTGCGGGCGCTGATTCTGACCCCGACCCGGGAGCTCGCCATCCAGGTCGAGGAGTCGATACGCGCTTACGGCAAGTACACGGGCCTCCGGTCGACCGTCGTCTTTGGCGGGGTCGACATCAAGCAGCAGCTGCCGATCGTTCGCGGCGGCGTCGAGATCCTGGTCGCCACTCCAGGAAGGCTGCTCGATCACATCGAGCAGAAATCGCTGTACCTGGGCCAGGTCGAGATTTTCGTTCTGGACGAAGCCGATCGCATGCTCGACATGGGCTTCATTCCCGACATCAAGCGGATCATGGCGCTGCTGCCGGCGACCGCGAAGCGGCAGAACCTGCTGTTCTCGGCGACCTTCTCCAACGAGATCAAGAAGCTCGCTGATCAGCTGCTGAACGCCCCGCAGCTGATCGAGGTCGCTCGCCGCAACACCGCTGCCGACACCGTCGTGCAGAGCGTTTACAAGGTCGCCGCCGATCAGAAACGGGCACTCTTGAAGCACATCGTCACGTCGCGCAATCTCTGGCAGGTGCTGTGCTTCGTGCGCACCAAGCACGGCGCGTCGCGGCTAGCTCGCCAGCTCGAGAAGGACGGATTGAAGACAACGGCGATCCATGGCGACAAGAGCCAGGTCGCGCGGCTGGAGGCGCTCGACGAGTTCAAGGCAGCGAATGTGCAAGTGATGGTCGCCACCGATGTCGCGGCGCGCGGACTCGACATCGACGACTTGCCCCTGGTCGTGAACTACGAGATGCCGTACGTGCCGGAAGACTACATCCATCGTATCGGACGCACGGGACGCGCCGGCCAGGCTGGCGAGGCGATTTCGTTCTGCGCGCCGGAGGAAGAGAAGCTGCTCGCCGAAATCGAGCGGCTGCTCAAGCGCGCCCTGCCCGTGGCGGTGCCGGAAGGTTTCGTGGCTGCGCACGCCGCGCCGCGGCAACGGCATGCGCATGAGACTCACGCACCAAAATCGGCGAGACACGATACGCCCCCCCGCGCTTCGCCAGCCGCGCAGCGACGCGAGCGCCCGCACGCCGAGGCCGATCGTAATCCTGATCAGCCGAAGCTCGTTCGATCCGGTGTGTCGCACGCGCACTCTCACGCCCATCGCAAGCAGCGTCCGATCCCTGTACTGCTGATGAAGCGCTCGCGCGAGCCCGAGAAGGTCTGATCGCGAGTTCTCCTGCGGTTGCAGGACCAGATCAGCCAAGGCGCTTGAGAAGCTCCTGCAGGGCGTCGAGCTTCGCCTTGAGCTCCGCCAGGCGCCGCCTCTCCTGCGCCACGACCTCCGCCGGGGCGCGCGCGACGAACGATTCGTTGTCGAGCTTCGCCTTCGCTCTTGCGATGTCGCCTTCGAGGCGCGCCATCTCCTTCGAATGGCGTTCGCGTTCCGCAGCCGGATCGATCTCGATGTGCAGCATCAGCCTCGATTCTCCGGCAAGCACGACCGGGGCGTCGGTCTGCGGCAAGTCATCGGCGATCTTGATCTCCGAGAGCCTGACCAGCGACATGACGTAGGGCGCCGTGGCGGTCAGGCTCTCGCGCTCTGCGGCGCTCGCCGGCGCGGCCCACAGCGGCACCCGCTGCGCAGGCGAGAGATTCATCTCGCCGCGTAAGCCTCGCGCCGCGAGAATGCGCGTCTTGAGCCGCTGCATCTCCTCCTCCGCCGCGCCGTCGCGCTTTTCGGCCTGCGGCTGAGGATAGGGTTGCGTCGAGATCGACACGCCCTGCCTGCCGGCGAGCGGCGCGACCGTCTGCCATAGCTCCTCGGTGATGAATGGAACGATGGGATGCGCAAGGCGCAAGGTCGCCTCCAGCACGCGCACGAGCGTCCTCCGCGTGCCGCGCTGCGCCGCCTCGTCTCCCGTCTGCAGCTGCGTCTTCGCGAGCTCCACGTACCAGTCGCAGTACTCGTCCCACACGAACTCGTAGACCGCCTTGGCGGCGAGATCGAAGCGATAACCGGCCAGATGATTGGCGACATCGGCTTCCGCCTGTTGCAATCGCGAGACGATCCAGCGATCGACAAAGGAAAGCGTCACCGGCTGCGCGGGATCGAGGCCGATGTCCTTGCCATCGACATTCATGAGCACGAAGCGTGTCGCGTTCCACAGCTTGTTGCAGAAGTTGCGGTAGCCTTCGCAGCGCGCCAGGTCGAAGTTGAGCGTTCGTCCGTAGGTGGCGAGACTGGCGAAGGTGAGGCGCACCGCGTCGGCACCGAAGGCGCGAATCCCTTCCGGAAACTGCCTGCGCGTTCGCTTTTCGATCGATTCGCGCTGCTTCTCGAGCAGGAGCCCCGAAGTCTGCTTGCGCACGAGAGTCTCGAGATCGGTGCCGTCGATCAAGTCGAGGGGATCGAGGATGTTGCCCTTCGACTTCGACATCTTCTGGCCTTCCTCGTCACGCACGATGGAGTTGATGTACACGTCGCGGAAAGGCACCTTCCCCGTAAAATACGTCGTGGTCATGATCATGCGCACGACCCAGAAGAAGATGATGTCAAAGCCGGTGATCAGCACCGAGCTCGGCAGAAAAGATTTGAGCTCCGGCGTCTGTTCCGGCCAGCCGAGAGTCGAGTGACACCACAGCGCCGAAGAGAACCAGGTGTCGAGCACGTCTTCGTCCTGACGCAATGCAGAGACGCTCTTCCCGGCCCTTTGCGCCGCCTCGGCGGCGTCGCGCGCGACAAAGACGTTGCCTGCCTCGTCGTACCACGCCGGGATGCGATGTCCCCACCACAGCTGGCGCGAGATGCACCAGTCGTGGACGTTGTCGAGCCAGTGGTTGTAGGTCGAGGTCCAGTGCTCGGGAATGAAGCGTATCGTCACCGGCTCGCCCGTCTCCGGGTCGCGGACGCTGGCGTTGACCGCGTCGAGGCAGATGTCCTTGAACGACTTGCCCGGAAAGTGAGGATGGGTGGCGGGTGCTGGCTTGAGCATGGCCACGAACCACTGGTCGGTGAGCATCGGCTCGACCACTTCGCCCGTGCGCTCGCAGCGCGGCACGATCATCTTGTGCGGCTTCTCGGCGGAGATGAGGCCCGCGGCACGCAGGTCGGCGAGCACCGCCTTGCGTGCCGCATAGCGGTCGAGCCCGCGGTACGTTGCGGGCGCGTTGTCGTTGATGGTCGCTGCCAGGGTGAAGATGGTCAGGGGAGCGAGGCCGTGACGCTGGCCGATGTCCCAGTCGTTGAAGTCGTGCGCCGGCGTGATCTTGACGCAGCCCGTGCCGAAAGTCCTGTCGACGTAGGCGTCGGCGATCACGGGGATGCGGCGCCCCGTGAGCGGCAGCTCGGCTTCCTTGCCGACCAGATGCGCATAGCGCACGTCATCGGGATTGACCGCGACGGCGACGTCGCCCAGCATCGTCTCCGGCCGTGTCGTCGCGACCGACACGTGACCCGAGCCGTCGGCCAGGGGATAGCGGATCTCCCACAGCGTTCCCGCTTCCTCCTCGTTCTCGACTTCGAGGTCGGACACCGCGGTACCGAGCTTCGGATCCCAGTTGACCAGGCGCTTGCCGCGGTAAATGAGCCCGTCCTCATACAAGCGCACGAAGGTCTCGATGACCGCCTTCGACAGCCCCGGATCCATGGTGAAGCGCTCGCGCGACCAGTCCCCGGACGTTCCCAGGCGTCGCATCTGGTTGGTGATGGTGGATCCGGATTCGACCTTCCATTTCCAGACGCGCTCGATGAAGCGCTCGCGCCCGAGCGCCTGGCGCGAAGTGCCTTCAGCTCGAAGCTGATTCTCGACGACGATCTGGGTGGCGATGCCGGCATGATCGGTGCCCATCTGCCAGAGCGTGTTGTCGCCCAGCATCCGGTGATAGCGGATGAGCACGTCCATCAGCGTCTGCTGGAACGCATGGCCCATGTGCAGCGTGCCGGTGACGTTCGGCGGGGGGAGCTGGATGCAGTACGAGGGAACCCCTGGCTTCATCGACGGGGTGAACAGCCCGTGCGACTCCCAATAGGGGTACCACTTGCTCTCGATTGAGTGCGGGTCGAAGGTCTTGGCGAGAGTCATCGCCGCCCCAGGGCGCTGCGCAAACGCTGAATTATAGCCGACGAGAGAACACTCGCCCGGCTTGGTGGTCGGCCGCGAACGCGGAACTACTTGCTCGTCGTGACCGCCTCGGCGTCGGTGATGCGATAAAGTACGCCGGCAGGATCGTCCTTTAGCACGGCAAACTTCCCGGCGACAACGACGGGCTCAAAACCGTAGGACACCGGAACCTTGGCCTGGACTTCGACTATCGCGTCCGGGCCGGCGGGCATGCAGAACGGACAATGCGGGGGAACCGCCGAGAGCAGGAAGTGCTTCTGCTTGTCGCCCATGTCGAGCGGAATCAGAAAGCCTTGAAGGCGGACCTGCTGCTTGTCGAGGCCAAGGATGTCCTTGGAGAATTGAGGCACCATCTTGCCGCCTTGCTTCACCGGCTCGACCTGGGCGAGCGTGCGCCACGAAACAGCGCCAGCGAGCTCAGGTAGCAGCTTTGCCGCGTAGTCGTTTGCGCTCGGCAGTCCCGCCTGCGGGATCGTCGTGTCCAGCGCGGATGCGATGAGCGCGACCGAGAGCAGGGCTGCGGCGAGGACAACGTGCGCGAAAGCTTTGATCATGGGTAGCTCTTGGCCAGAGTCGTTGCGACGTCGAGACGATAGGCGCGCCACGCGGGAAGCAATGCGGTCAGTATACCTCCTGCGAGAACGAGCGCAACGACGCCCGCCTCGCCCGGCAAGAAGCGCATCGAGTCCGAAGCGAGCGAGGCTGCCGCCGGCAGCCACGCGCCGATCAGTCCAAGCAGTGCGTGACCCAGGGCAATGCCGAGCGCCGCACCCGCGGCGGCGAGGATCGTGCTTTCGAGCAGCAGCACGCCGCACACCCGCCACCGGCTGGCGCCCAGCGTGCGCATGACCGCCAAGTCGTACTGGCGCCGGTCCATCGCCTGGTACAAGGCGATGAACATGCCCAGTCCCGCCGCGATCATCAGAAAGACCGCGAAGGCGCGGATCACGTCGCTGCCGACGCCGAACACGGTGAGCAGCCGGGCCGATTCGTAAGCTGGCGACGCTGCCTGCAGTGCGGTTTCGCTGTTGATCTGGCGCGGCAGAGTTGCCGCGGCAAGCGGCGTCGCGTAGCGGACGAGCGCCATGGTCACTTCGCGTGCGCGATCGTCGGAGGGCGTTTCTGCGTGCTCCGCCGCTTCGTGCTCATGTACCTTCCAAACGCTGTCAATGCCCGTCAGAACCATGCGATCAGCGACATTGCCCGAGCGCTCGAGCACGCCGACGACCCGGTACGGCTCATCGGCATGCACTTCCCCGCCTTCTGCCAGGCCGTGCGAGCCGGCAAAGCTCGCGCTCAAGGAGAGCCCCGATCGACGCGCAACTTCGGCTCCGAGCACCGCCTCCATGGGCGCCTTCCAGCTCCGCCCCTGCGCAAGCCGCGCGCCGTAAATGTCCAGCAGTTCCGGCTCGGTGCCGACGATGTGATACCCGCGGAAACTGTCGCCCATGGCGATCGGCACGACTGAGCGAACGAGCGGGTTTGCACGCAGCCGAGTGACCTCCGCGAGCGGGATGTTGCCCGGCGGCACGTCGACGTGAAAGATGCCGGCGAGCACGAGCTGCAGCGGACTTCCCTTGGCGCCGACGACGAGATCGACGCCCGCCGCGTCGCGCTTGAGCCGCTCGTCGAGTGCCGTCGTGAGCAGCAGCAGCAGCGCGACTGTCGCCACGCCCAGGATGAGCAGCGCCAGATTGAGCACCGTCGTGAGCGGGCTCTTTTTGGCGTAAGCGTAGGCGATGCGCCCGAGGTTCATGTCGGCGGCTCGAGGTCGTAGCGTCGCGAGAACGCGGAGCGGATACGGCCGTCGTGAGAAGCCACCACCAGCGTCGCATCGACCGCCTCCGCCTGCTCGCTCAGCAGTTCTATGGTGGCCTGCGCGTTGGCGTCGTCGAGCGCCGCGGTCGGCTCGTCGGCGAGCAGCAGCGCGGGCCGGTTGATCACCGCGCGCGCCACGGCGACTCGCTGCGCCTGTCCCTGGGAGAGCCGGTCGGGCGTTCGCGAGGCGATGCTATCGACTCCAAGCGATGCGAGCAGCTTCACGGCGGCCCCGCGATCAACGCTCAGGCCGGCGAGGAATTGCGCGAGCAGCAGATTGTCGAGGACATCGAGGCTCGCGATCAAGTGCAGTCGCTGCGGTACGTAGCCCACGTTGCGTCCGCGCCAGCGATCGAGCGCCGCTTCCGGAAGTCGCGTCAGATCCCGTCCGCCAACAACGGCACTGCCCGCCGACGGTCGCAGCAAGCCGGCAAGAATGTTGAGCAGCGTCGACTTGCCGCTTCCTGAGGCGCCCGCAACCAGCCAGCGCTCGCCGCGCTCGCCACGCCACTCGGCGACGCGCAGCGCCGCAACGCCGCCATAGTGGTGCTCGATGCCGGAGAGCGCAAACATGCAAGGATCCCGCGCGACCCGACTAGGTTCAGAGCTCGCGGCCTACCGCACGCGCCACCGAGCGCAGCTGTCCCATGAGAGTTGCGAACTCTCCCGGCGTCAATGCCTGGTCGGCATCGCACCAGGCCTCGCAGGGATTGGGATGGACCTCGATGAGCAATCCGTCCGCGCCCGCCGCGACGGCCGCGCACGACAGCGCCGGCACCATCCACGCCTTGCCGCCGGCGTGCGACGGATCGACGATCACCGGCAGGTGCGTCTCGCGCTTGAGCACCGGCACGGCGGTCACGTCGAGAACGTTGCGATACGCCGTCTCGAAAGTGCGGATGCCGCGCTCGCAGAAGATGATGTCGTGGTTGCCGCCGATCGCGACGTATTCGGCCGCCATCAGCCATTCGTTGATGGTCGCCGACATGCCGCGCTTCAGGATCACCGGCTTGTTGACCCGGCCCACTTCCTTCAACAAGTCGAAATTCTGCATGTTGCGGGTTCCGATCTGGATGGCGTCGACATCGTATTGCAGGAAGGTCTCGAGCATCCGCGGGTCCATCAGTTCGGTGACGATGGGCAGGCCCTGGGCGTCCGCCGCCGAGCGCAGCAGTTCGAGCCCTTCGACCCCCTTGCCCTGGAAAGTGTAAGGACTCGTCCGCGGCTTGAATGCTCCTCCTCGCATCAGTCGAGCGCCGGCGAGCTTGACCGCTTCCGCAGCGGCACTCATCTGCGGCGCGGTCTCGACCGAGCACGGCCCGCCGATCACCTGCACGGCTGTCCCGCCGATGGGCACGCCTGCGACATGGATTACCGTGTTCTCCTTGTGCCATTCGCGCGCGACGATCTTGTACTGCTTCACGATGTGCATCGATTTCTCGACTCCCGGCATGGGATCGAACATCTCTGGATCGAGCACTCGCTCGTCGCCGACGGCGCCGATGAGCGTCCGCTCGGTGCCGCGCGAGACGTGCACGGCAAGTCCGTGCGCGCGGATCTTCGCCTCGACCGCCTCGATTTCGGCCTCGCGTGCGTCGCGCTGCATGACGATGATCATGATTTCACCTCCGCAAAAGCATCGGGCGGCCCGTGGGCCGCCCGATGGTGTGTTCGCTTGGGAACTTAACCGTGAACGCGGCCCCGGGCGGTGATCCCGAAGTAGTAAACGAGCGCGTAGCGACTCCGCCCCGTTTCGGAGACCTCAGCCCAACCATCGACGGTCCGCCACTCATTCTGGCTCATGAGAAGCAGTCTAGCACAAGTCATCGCCCGCGCCGTCGACCCGAAGGCTCGTCAGTCGTGGTCTTTTCGCCATTGCGCTATTTCGCGCTCGATCGCCTCGGCCACGTAAGCGCGAAGAAGCTTGCCGACGTGATCGTTGATCGCCCCTACCAGCTCGGCGCCGGCGCGTGCGACGATCGGCTGCAGGTGCTGGGCGAGTTGTTCCTTCAGGCCGGTGTCGGTGAACAGATCGATCCGCTGAAGCACTTGCATGGAAATTTGGTCCGCAAGCGTGCGCCACCGTTCATCGTCGCTTGGCGAGACCGCAACCGACGGCGCGGCCCGCGAATCGAGAACTGGTTGCGGCAACGATGCCTCGACCAAAGGTGCTTCGGACAAAGGTGCTTCATCCAACGGCATCTCGGCCAAGTGCGTCTCCGCCGAAGCTCCCGCGGCCAAGGGTGCGTCGGCCAACGCTGGCTGCGAAGGCTGCACCGTCCCGGACCCCGCGGGCGGCGGTGTCGGCTGCGACCCCGCCGCCTTGAGCGTCACCGACGACCGCGGTTCGGCATCGGTCGCCGTTTCGACGGCCTTGAGCGTGACCGGCGGGACGACGGCGAGCGTATCGGGAGCCTTGCCCGTCACGCTGTGCAACGCCGGATCGATCGTGTCCATGACCAGCCAGTCGGAAGGATCGCCTTCGAACTGCGGCCTCGAGACCAGCTCCAGCACCGGCGGTTGCGCCGGCACGGGCACGGCATCGACGAAAACCTCCTCGACTTGATCGGTGAGCACGGGGATCTCGGCACGCATCTCGGCGGCGGCGTGCGGCTCGGGCACGGCCTCGGTCAGCACCGGAATATCGACGCCGGTGCCGCGGTTTCTGCGCATCAGCGCGTCGGCCTGCTCCAGCAGTTCGCGCGCAGTCGGCATCAGTTTCTCCCGCTCAAGTCGTGGGTGCGCAGCTCATAGCCGCGCTCACGATAGAAGCGGTAGCGTCCACGCGCCGCCGCCGCCTGCGCCTCTTCGATGCCGGCGACCTCGGCGAGGCGCTCGAATCGAGAGAAGAAAGGCGGAGGATCGTCATGCAGATTGATCAGCACGACAGCCGGCCCGGTGTGCTCCAGTACGTGATCGACCCAGATGGGCGTCTCGGCGGCGAGCCGGCTGTCGGCGCGGCAATGTGGCATGAACGCGATTGCCGGGTGCACCCAGAGGATGCGGTCGAGCGCTTCGGTGGCCGACGCGTCGGGGGTGAGCACGCGCACCCTCCCGTGCTGAGCGAAAGCCTTGGCGACGAGCTTGGCCGCGACCTCGAGTCGATCGGTCACCCGCGTGTAGAAGTCAATCGCGGTCATGGCTTGCGGTCAAGGTTGAGCAGTCTCCTGGGCCAGGAGCCACGTAGTGAGCAAGGGTACCGGTCGGCCCGTCGCTCCCTTTTCCTTGCCGTTCTTGTAGGCGACGCCGGCGATGTCCAGATGCGCCCAATCGTATTTCTTGCTGAATTTCGACAGAAAGCATGCTGCCGTGATGCTTCCGCCTGGACGGCCCGCGGTGTTGGCAAAGTCCGCGAAATTGCTCTCCAGGCCCTCATGGTAATCGTCCCAGAGCGGCATCTGCCAGCCGCGGTCGAAGGATTCCTCGCCGGCATTGAGCAGCGCCCGCGCCAGGCTCTCGCTGTTGCTGAAAACGCCGCAGGCGATGTGCCCAAGCGCGATGACCATCGCCCCAGTGAGCGTCGCGATGTCGACGACTGCCGCGGGCTCGTAGCGTTCGGCGTAGGTTAGTGCGTCGCACAGGATCAGCCGCCCTTCGGCGTCGGTGTTCAGCACCTCGATGGTCTGCCCCGACATGCTCTTGACGATGTCGCCTGGTTTGGTCGCCCTGCCGCTGGGCATGTTCTCGCAGGCCGGGATCAGCCCGACCAGATTGATCTTCGCCTTGAGCTCGGCGATTGCCTTGAAGGTTCCAAGCACGCTCGCGGCGCCGCTCATGTCGAACTTCATGTGATCCATGTCGAGAGGGGGCTTGAGCGAAATGCCACCGCTGTCGAAGGTGATGCCTTTGCCGACAAGCACGACTGGCTTCTGCTTCTTGCCTGCCCCGTTGTACTCCAGGACGATGAATTTCGGGGGTTGCTCGCTGCCGTTGGTCACGGACAGAAAGGACCCCATCTTGAGCTCTTCGAGTTGGGGGCGGTCGAGGACCTCGCATTGAAATCCCAACTCCTGCGCCAGCGCCTTTGCCCGCTCGGTAAGATGGGTCGGCGTGCAGATGTTGCCCGGAAGGTTGGCGAGGTCCCGGGTCAGGTCCATGCCGTGCGAGATCGCCAGTCCTCGCGCAGCCGCGGCTTCCCCGGCGGTGAGGTCGCTCCGTTGAGGCACCGACAAGGTAAGCTTGCGTAGAGGACGGCGCACCTCCGCTGGCTGGCTCTTCATCTGGTCGAAGCGATAGACGGCCTCCATGGCCACGACCACGGCGTGCTCGACGCGCCAGGCAACCTCGCGACGTTTGACCTTCTCCTCGGTGAGGTAAACAACCGCTTCGTAGGACCCGGTTTCATTTAGCAGGCGCACCGCCGCTCGCACCGCGCCGCGGAACTCGCGCTCGCGGAAATCGCGCTCCTTGCCCAGCCCCACCAGCAGCACCCGGTCGGCGAGCGTGCCGCGCACGTTGTGTAGGAGCAGCGTGCTTCCCAGCTTGCCCTCCATGTCGCCGCGACGGATGATTTCGCTGACATACCCCCCGGACGCGCGGTCAATGAGCTCCGCGGAGAGCGTAGGCTTGCGGTTGTCGAACACGCCGACCACCACGCAGGCGCTGCGCTGCTTCTCCGGGCTACCGCTTTTTATGGTAAATTCCATCGCCGCTCCCCAAGCGAAAAATTAGCCTTTAACGGGTGCAAATTGCATTATCGTTAATTCGCCCGGAAAAAGTCAAATTATTCCGTCGTCATGGTGTTTAGCCGCAGCCTGGTGCGGGAACTCACGGCAACCGCCGTCGCACTTTTTCTCGTCCTGCAGGGCATTCTGTTCAGCAACTTCGTTTTGCGCCTGTTAGCGCGCGCTGCTGGCGGAACCGTGGCTCCAGAGGGAATTCTTGCCCTCCTGGGCTTCAACGCCCTGTTCTACTTCAACATCCTTCTGTCGGTCGCTCTGTTTTTCACTGTCCTGCTGACCCTTTCAAGAAGCTATCGCGATAGCGAAATGATCGTCTGGTTCACCTCCGGGCAGGGATTGACGGCGTGGTTCAAGCCGATCCTCTGGTTCGCCAGTCCCTTTCTCTTGGCAATCGTCGTGCTTTCGCTCTGGCTGTCGCCATGGGCCGAGCAGCGCCGGCTCGAATACGAGCGCCAGCTCGAGTCGCGAGAGGACCTCTCGCTGCTCGCGCCCGGATTGTTCAAGGAATTCGGGAACGCGCGTCTGGTCGTGTTCATACAGAGCGTCAACAGCTTCGACGGCACCATCCGCAACGTGTTTCTGCACTCGACCGATAACGACAAGGATGTGACCACGGTCGCGCACTCGGGCAACTTGGAGGATGCTGCGAACGGCGACCGCTTCATCGTGCTCAACGACGGTCGGCGCTACGAAGGCCAGCCCGGAACCGCGGAGTTCCGCGTCGCTGAATTCCAGCACCTGGGACGCCGCATCGAGCCGTCCGAGGCGCGGGCGCCGCAGCTATCGCTCAAGGCACTGCCGCTCTCGGCGCTGCTCGCCGCCGACGGGGCACCGGAGCGCGGCGAACTCTTCTGGCGAATCTCGGTGCCGATCAGCGCCTTCCTGCTGCTGCTGCTGGCGGTGCCCATGTCCTACGTGAACCCTCGCATGGGTCGCTCGTTCAACCTGCTCGCCATGGTGTTCATGTACATGCTCTACAGCAATTGCCTCAACATCGTGCAGAGTTTCATTGCACAGGGAAGGCTGTCGCTGCTCACCGGGCTGGTGACGGTCCACTCGGTGGCCGCGGCCGTGGTCGTGGCGCTGCTCTATCGACGCCTGTCGGTATTCGGCTGGTTTCCGCGGCGGCGCGCAACATGAAGACGCTGACGCGATACGTCGGGCGCGAGGTCGTTTACTCGACGCTGCTGTACTTCATGGCGCTGCTCATGCTCTTTGCGTTCTTCGACTTCATGCACGAGCTCGGCAACGTCAGCAAGGAGGGGTATCCGCTTTCTCGCGCTCTTCTCGTCGTTGCCTTGAGCCTGCCCGGACACAGTTACGAGCTCCTGCCGACAGCCGCCCTCATCGGCACGCTGTTCGCTATCGCCACCCTGGTCGCCAACTCGGAGTACACGGTGATGCGCGCGTCGGGTGCCTCGCTAACGCAGGTCACATGGGCGATAGTACGGGTTGGCATCCCGCTTGCCCTGGCGACCTTCCTCGCAGGGGAGTTCGTGGCGCCCCCGGCGGAACAACTCGCCCAGCAGGTTCGCCAACAGGCGCGCGGCGGCGACTCGACGCGCTTTGTTGCCCAGCAGTTCCGGTCTGGCTTCTGGTTCAAGCAGGACCAGACCTTCGCCAATATCCGCAGTCTGGCGTCCGACCTTACCCTGCACGACGTGCGCATCTACGAGTTCGATCGCGAGATGCGGCTCAGGGCGCTGCGTGTCGCGGATTCGGGGACTTTCGTCAGCGAGGGCCAGTGGCTGCTTAAAAACGTGAGGACGACCGAGCTTGCGGCGGACGGCGGCACAAGGCTAGTCAGCGCCGACCAGTGGATGTGGGACACCGTTCTCAAGCCCTCGATCCTGACGGTCTATCAGGTGGCGCCGGAAAAGTTGGAGCTCAGCTCGCTCTACGACAACATCCGGGTCCTGGGATCGAACCAGCAGAAGACCTCGCGTTTCGAGATCGCGCTGTGGAACAAGATCTTCTATCCGGCCGCGGTGATCGTGATGATGATCCTCGCGCTGCCCTTCGCCTACTTCCAGCGCAGGGCCGGCGGCGTCGGAATTCGCGTTTTCGTGGGAACGATCATCGGTCTCGTTTTCTTCCTGCTGAGCCGGCTGTTCTCGTACCTCGGTGTGATCAACGATTGGCCGCCGCTGTTCTCCGCGGCATTTCCGGTGGCCGCGTTCGTCGCCGTGGCCGCCGCCTTGCTGTGGTGGCTGGAGCGCCGCTAGAGGCGCCGCGGCCCTCGGGCTCCGGACGCAAAAATCCCCGCGTGGCGCGGGGATCCTGGAGGGGAATCTGAATCTGGCCTAGGCGCCGGGGATCACGCTCACGACGTTGCGCTGATCCTCGCCCTTCACCGCAAAGACCACCTTGCCGGCCACGCGCGCGAACAGCGTGTGATCCTTGCCCATGCCGACATTGACTCCGGGGTGCACCTTGGTGCCCCGCTGGCGAACGATGATCGCGCCGGCAGCAATTGTTTCACCACCGTAAGCTTTGACGCCAAGGCGCTTGGATTGCGAGTCGCGCCCGTTGCGCGAACTACCGCCTGCCTTCTTGTGTGCCATGCCTGTCTACCTTGAAAGGCTGTCGTCAGCCGACGATGCCGTCGATCTTGAGCTCCGTATAGCCCTGCCGGTGCCCTTGATGCCGGTGATAGTTCTTGCGCCGTCGCATCTTGAAGATCTGCACCTTCTCGCCGCGACCATGAGAGAGCACCGTAGCCTTCACCGAAACGCCGGCGAGCGTGGGCTGCCCGAGACGGACATTCGAGCCCTCGCCGACGAGCAACACTTCGCCAAGGCTAACTTCCGCGCCCACCTCGGCCGGAAGCTGCTCCACTTTGAGCTTTTCACCCGGGGCGACCCTGTACTGCTTGCCGCCGCTCTTTATGACCGCGTACATGAAAACTCCGCAAGCGCCCGAACCGCAAAAAGAGTGTAATTTTAGTGTCTTAGCGCGGCGGTGTCAAAGCCGGGCGGCGACCGTGAAGTCACCTGGCCCCATCGGGTAGAATACGCGGCGCGGTCCGACTGCGCGGCGATGAGGCGTCGCAGCGACGGGCCCAGCCAAGGCGGCTCCGCCGGCACGCAAACCCGCTCCTGACCAACTAGGGCCTGCCCTGAATGCTGCAATCGGTTCTGCACGACGACCTGCAGGCGGTCGACCGCGTTCTGCGCCAAGCGCTGCAGTCCGACGTCGTGCTGATCGGGCAGATTGCGGAGCACATTATCGCCGGCGGCGGAAAGCGGCTGCGGCCCGCCTTGCTGATGCTCACCGCGCAGGCGTGCGGCTACAAGGGGTCGCATCATCACACCCTGGCAGCGGTCATCGAGATGATCCACACAGCGACGCTGCTGCACGACGACGTCGTCGACGAGTCGGCGATGCGCCGCGGCCACGCCACCGCCAATGCCACGTTCGGCAACGCCGCCAGCGTGCTGGTCGGCGACTTCGTTTATTCGCGCGCGTTCCAGTTAATGGTCACGCTCGACGACATGCGCGTGATGCAGATTCTCTCCGATGCCACCAACGTCATCGCCGAAGGCGAAGTGCTGCAGTTGCTCAATGCCGGGAATCCCGACGTCGACGAGGATCGGTATTTGGACGTAATCCGGCGCAAGACAGCCAAGCTGTTCGAAGCCTCGGCAAGGCTCGGTGCCGTGCTCGGACGCGCCGGCCCGGCGGTGGAAGACGCGCTCGCGAGGTACGGTATGCATCTGGGCACTGCGTTTCAGCTCATCGACGATGTGCTCGACTACACCGGGGAGCAGGCGTCGATCGGCAAGAACCTTGGGGACGACCTCGCGGAAGGCAAGCCCACGCTGCCGCTGATTCGGGCCCTGCAGGTCGGTTCCGCCGACGAGGCGGCGCTGATCCGCAGCGCCATCACCAGCGGCCGCCTGGCCGATTTCGAGCCAGTGCTCGCTTCCCTGCGGCGCACCGGAGCACTCGACTATACGAGGATGTGCGCCCAGGCGGAGAGCGAGCGCGGCGCGTCGTGCCTCACAGCGCTTCAACCTTCGAAGTACCGGGAAATTCTGATAGAATTCACGCGCTTCGCAGTGACGCGAACCTCCTGAAGTTCGCCGAACCGGCAACCGCCGGGCGGAGCTGCGGAACATTCGGGGTGTAGCTTAGCCTGGTAGAGCGCTACGTTCGGGACGTAGAGGCCGGAGGTTCAAATCCTCTCACCCCGACCAACCAACGCGCGCTTGAGCGTGCGGTCGCAGGGACGTTGGCAGCACACTTCAAGGGTTCAATGGTGCACACACTCGCTCTCGGATCGGGCGGTGCGCATGTTTCCGTGCGCCGTTGGTGCGAAGATTGCAACGAATCGTTGCCGCTGCTTCCTGGATGACCTGCCAGGCCGTATAATGCGCGACCTCTCTTCCCATCCGACCTCGCGGCGCCTGGCGCCGACCCCGGAGAAGTCCATGTCCCTGCCACGTGCCCTGCTCGCCACGCTTTGTGCCGTCGCCCTGCTCTTGACGGGGTGCAGTAAGGGTGGCGGGGGCGGCGGCAACGCCCAGTTTCGCATATTCAACGCGTTTTCCGACGCCTCGGCAGTCAGCGCCTTCGTCGGGGGCACCAACGTCGCCACCGGGCTCGCGTTCCAGGGGATGACGACGTACACCTCGGTCCCCAGCGGCTCCCAGAACCTTGTCGTCACGGTGGCCGGGGCGACATCGCCGCTGGTCAACATCACGACCTCGCTTGGCTCCACCAACTATAGCTACATCCTCTACGGTACCTCGCAGCTCCTTGGAACGACTCTCGCGCTCGATAGCTTCAACGATCCGGGCAGCGGCATGTTCGCGGTCCGGCTCTTGAACGCCGCCGCCGGCGCGGGCGCGCTCGATCTGTACATAACCGCACCCGGTGCCGACCTTACCAATACGGCGCCGACCATCGGCAACGTGACCTATGGCACCCTCACCGCGTTCTTTGCCGAAAACACCGCCGTCAGCTTCGAAATCCGCTTTACGCAGGTCGGTACCAAGACCGTCATTTTCGATACGGCGCCGAGAGGGTTTGCCGAGCATTCGGGCACGACCATCGTCGCCTACAGCAAAGGCAGCGGAAGTCTCGTCAATGTCGCGCTGCTCAACGAGGACAGCACCGGCACGGGAACCATCCTCGACAATCTGCTCGCCCGCTACAAGATCATCAACGTATCGCAGGTTCCTTCTCCGCTGAACGTGTTCGTCGACGGCAGCCTGCAGTTGTCCAACATTCCTTACACCGGCGTATCGAACTACCAGCAGACGTCGACCGGCACGCGGACCTTCACGGTCCAGGCACAGGCGACGCCGGGGGCGAACCTGCTGACGCTGACCCCCAATCTCTCGGCGGCGACCGACACGTCCATTCCGCTGGTCGGACCCGCGGGCGCGCTCGTCGGCGTGGTCCTGAACGACAACAATCAGCCCCCGGCGGCGGGCAGCGCCGGCGTTCGCTTCGTCAACACGTCCGCCGACATTGCTTCGGTCGATGTCTACGTCAATTTCAGCAAGCAGGTGTCCGCTCTTACGAGCAATACCGCGTCGTCTTACATCAACCTCACCGCAGCGGCGGTCAGCGGAACGGCCTACGAGTTCAACTTTAACGTAGCGGGCACGACCACCCCTGTCCTTAGCATGCCCAGCGTGCTCCTGACAGGTCCGCACATCTACACGGTCTACCTCGCCGGACCGGCGGCCAGCTTGCAGGGCGTCGTCACGCTGGACCAGTGAAGCGGTCGAAAGGTTGTATGAGCCTCACGCCGTGCGTTCATGCGCGCGCAAGGCGCGGCGCAGCACGCCGATGACTCGCTCCGCCAGCATGTGCTCGCCCGCTGCCGCCCCGGCAAGGTCCTCTACCCGCAAGCGCGCACGCCGGCAGCAAGGCTTCGTTGCGGCGCTGTGCGCTGCAGCGCTGCTGCTGGGGAGCTGCAACTCGGGCAACGGCGTGGTTACGGTCGCCAGCACCAAGTCGAACCTGCGGGTCGTGAATCTCATTCCCAACGCGAACGCGCCGGTCAACGTCACACTCAACGACAATCCCTTGGTCGCCGGCGTTGCGTTCGAGTCGCTGCAGCCCTACCAGCAGATCGATGCCGTTACGCAAGCGAATCCCTCCAGCACGCTGGAGGCCAGCGTCGCCGGGAGTGTGTCGAGCCTGATCACTACCACGTTCGTCCCTCTGGGGGAGACGAACTACACGTACATCATGTATGGGCCGGTGTCTCAGGCGGCCGGCCAAGTGGTCGACGATACGGTAACCGACTCGGGTCCAGGCAACTTCAACACGCGCATCATCAACGCCGCGTCCGGCATCGGCGCAATCGATGTCTACCTGGTTCCGCCGGGGACCGATCTGAGCACGGTTGCGCCCGCAGTTTCCAACGTCGTCTACGGGACGGCGACCGGCTTCACCACGCTGCCCGTCGGCACCCTGGCGCTGCGCGTCACCCCGGCGGGCACGAAGAACGTGATCTTCGATTCCTTGCCACGCAATTATGCCGAGCGCGGCCAGTTCGAGTTCGTCGTCTATTCGCGCGAGAGCAGCACGCTGGTCAACGTAATGCTGCTCAACCTCGACTCCACGGGCACGGGAAGCATCATCAACAACCTGCTGGCGCAATTCAAGGTCGTCAACGCATCGCTGGTCGGCTCGCCGCTCAACGTCTTCGTCAACGGGGTTCTGCTGCTCTCCAACATCCCGTACACCGGCGCGTCCGCTTACCAGAAGACCACTGCAGCGATGCCGACGCTAGCCGTCGAGTCCACGGCGACTCCGGGCGCGGTCCTGCTCTCGATTGAGCCGTCGCTGACCCCAGGCACCGACAGCTCGATTGTCCTCGAAGGCCCTGCCGGCGCCCTAACCGCGGCGATTCTCGGCGACAACAACCTGCCTCCAGGCCCCGGCAACACGCGGGTGCGCTTCGTCAACGCGTCGGTCAATATTCCTGCGCTCGACGTCTTCGTCGATTTCAGCAGACAGATCTCAGGACTTCCCCAGAATTCGGGGGCGTATTCTCTGGAGTTGCCCGCCGATGCAGTGGCTGGGACGGCGTACCTTTTCGGTTTCAACGTAGCGGGGACGGCGCAAACGGTCCTGAACCTGCCGGCGGTAACCTTGCTTGGTGGGAAGACCTACACGATCTACGTCACCGGGCCGGCGGCAGCGATCACGGGCGCCGTCACGCAGGACGATTAGTGAATCGCGGGCCGCGCGCGGGGCGCAGGCGGGGTAGAGCGGCCCCTTCGTCCCGCGATGTCGGCGCTAGGGCTTCGCGCTGCGCAAGGCGCGAATCGTCTCGACGTTGAGCGCGCCTGTCACGGCGAGATTCTTGTCGCCCTGGAATTTCTTGAGCGCGTCCACGGTCCTCGGGCCGAGCACGCCGTCGACCGCACCCGGCTTGTAGCCGAGCGCGGCCAACCGATCCTGCAATTCGTAGACCGTCATTCCTTCGTTGTCGGCTTCGGGCGCCGCAGGTTGCGGGCGAGTAGGCGCCGGCTCCCGCGGCGCGGCAGGCGCGGACTTGGCCGGCTCTGTCTTGGAGACCGGCGTCGATTCGCACGCGCCAAGGAGCAATGAAGCGACGAAGACGATGGGGAGTCCAGGGCGAACCTTGTTCATCGCTCTCCTTCCTCGGTGCGGATCAACCATCGCGGCGAAAGTTGTGACGCTTCAGTGCCAGAGCGCTAAGATTCATGCAACAACAGTCGTCTCGCGAGCGCTCGAGTGGGAGGCGACTGGTTAGCGACCTATTGTAATCCAACGGAGCATCAGCATTGAACGTCAAGGCGAATCGAGCGCCCGGCGAGCTGGAGCTTTCGTCGCACACGCCGATGATGCAGCAGTACCTTCGCGTCAAGGCCGAACATCCGGACAAGCTGGTCTTTTATCGAATGGGGGACTTCTATGAGCTTTTCTACGGCGACGCCGAGCGTGCAGCGCCGCTACTCGACATTACGTTGACCTCGCGAGGTGCTTCCGCCGGTGCGCCGATCCCGATGGCCGGCGTGCCGTTTCACGCGGTCGAGCAATACCTCGCCAAGCTGATCCGCCTCGGCGAATCCGTCGCGATCTGCGAGCAGATCGGGGACCCCGCGACGAGCAAGGGACCCGTGGAGCGCAAGGTGACCCGCGTCGTGACACCCGGCACGGTCACCGACTCCGGGCTGCTCGACGCGAACCGCGCGTGCCTGCTCGCCGCGGCGCACATCGTCGGCCAGCGCGCCGGCGTTGCCTGGCTCGATCTTGCCGGTGGGCGGCTGACGCTGAGCGAAGCCCCGCGCGCGGAGCTCGGCGCGCTGCTCGAGCGGCTCGCCCCGAGCGAATTGCTGCATCCAGAGGGCCAGGCCATCGCACGAAGCGGCACCGCCATGCGTGCATTGGCGCCATGGCAATTCGACGGCGACGCCGCGCAGCGCAGACTCACCGAACAACTGGGCACGCGTGACCTCGCTGCTTTTGGCGCTCAGGAGACACCTCTGGCGGTGGCGGCCGCCGGTGCTCTGCTCCAATACGCGCAGGCGACGCAGCAGGCGGCGCTCGCGCACGTGCGCTCCATTCAAGTGGAGCAGCAGAGCGACCACGTGGCGCTGGATGCGTCGACGAGGCGCAACCTGGAGATCACGGAAACGCTGCGCGGTGAGAGCACGCCGACGCTGCTGTCGCTGCTCGACGGCTGCGTCACGGGCGCCGGGAGCCGGTTGTTGCGGCACTGGCTCACCAAACCGACGCGCAAGTCAGACGTTGCAGCGGCCCGTCACCGTGCCATTGCCGAGATGATTGCCGATGGTTCATCGCCGCGGCGTCTCGCCGCGGAGCTCAAGCGCGCCGTCGACGTCGAGCGCATCGCCTCGCGCATCGCGCTCGGGAGCGCGCGCCCGCGCGACCTCTCCGGACTGCGCGACACGCTGGAGCGACTCCCGGCGATTGCCGCAACCACCGAAGGAGCCGCGTCGGAGCTGCTCGTGGAGGCCAGAGGCGGGCTCGCCGCCGACGCGCGCTGGCTCGCGCTGCTCCGCCGGGCGATTCATGGTGAGCCTGCTCAATTCGTGCGCGACGGCAATGTGATCGCTGCCGGCTACGACGCCGAGCTCGACGAGCTTCGCGCGATCTCCGAGAATTGCGGCGCGTTTCTGGTGGAGCTCGAGGCGCGCGAGCGATCGCGTACCGGCATCGGCAGCCTCAAGGTCGAGTACAACCGCGTTCACGGCTTCTACATCGAGGTCACTCACGCCAACGCCGACCGGGTCCCCGACGACTATCGGCGGCGCCAGACGCTGAAGAACGCCGAGCGCTACATCACGCCCGAGCTCAAGGCCTTCGAAGACAAGGCTCTGTCGGCGCAGGAGCGTGCGCTCGCACGTGAGAAGGTCCTGTTCGAGGCACTGTTGCGGGAGCTCGCGGCAGCGGTTCCGGAGCTTCAGTGCATGGCACGGGCGCTGTCGATGCTCGATGTGTTCTCGGCGCACGCCCAGCAGGCTGCCGCGTTCGGCTGGACGCAGCCGGCGTTCGTCGAGGAAGCGGGAATCACCGTTCGCGGCGGCAGGCACCCGGTGGTGGAGACGCAGGTCGAGCACTTTGTCCCCAACGATCTCACACTCGATTCCTCGCGGCGGCTGCTGATCGTTACCGGCCCCAACATGGGAGGCAAGTCGACCTACATGCGTCAGACGGCCATCATCGCGCTGCTCGCCTACTGCGGTTTGTTCGTGCCGGCGGCGTCCGCGCGCATCGGTCCGCTCGACGCCATCTACACCCGGATCGGGGCCGCCGACGATCTCGCCGGCGGCCGCTCGACGTTCATGGTGGAGATGACCGAGGCGGCTTACATTTTGAACCGCGCCACCCCCGAGAGCCTGGTGCTGATCGACGAGATCGGGCGCGGCACCTCCACCTTCGATGGCCTCGCGCTCGCCTGGGCGATCGCCCGCGAGCTCGCGCTCGCCAATCGCAGCCTGGCGCTGTTCGCGACCCACTATTTCGAACTGACCGCGCTTCCCGCCGAGCTGGAAGGCTGCGCCAACGTTCACTTCGATGCCGTCGAGCACAAGAGCGGCATCGTGTTCATGCACGCCGTGGCGGAAGGCCCAGCGAACCGGAGCTACGGCCTGCAGGTGGCGAAGCTCGCCGGCGTGCCCGGCGATGCGCTGCGCCAAGCGCGCGCGTTCCTCGGGCGTCTCGACCGATTCAGCGCGCAGAGCGACGCTCATGGCGATCTGTTCGGCGCGCAGGACGCTTCCGTGCAGCCGGCGCGCGGCAGCGCCGCGCTCGAGCGCCTGGCCGCACTCGACATCGATGCGCTGAGCCCACGCGAAGCGCAGGCGGCGCTCTACGAGCTCAAGCGTCTGGCGGAAGGCAACACAACGGACTAGTGGTGATGCCCGCCGGCCCCGTGCACGTGCCCGTGCGCCAATTCCTCAGGCGAAGCGGGACGGATCTCGAGCACGGTGCACTCGAAGCGTAACCTCTGTCCTGCCAGCGGGTGGTTGCCGTCGACAACGACCTTGCCGTCGGCGATGTCGGTGACGGTGTAGATGCGCGTTTCATCGTCATCCGGGTTGCTGTCGCCGTAGCCCTCGAACTGCATGCCGACTTTCACTTCGGGCGGGAAGCGGTCCTGAGCTTCGACACGCACGAGCTCCGCGTCGTACTCGCCGAACGCGTCCTCAGGCTCGAGCGTCACGGAGCAGCTCTCGCCGACCTGCTTTTGCGCCAGCGCGGCTTCGACCTTGGGAAAGATACCGCCGTGACCTCCGTGCAAGTAACTGATCGGTTCGGTCGATTGCTCGATCAGCTCACCCGTGGACGAGTAGAGCCGATAGGACAGCGTCACCACGGTATTGGTGAAGATGTTCATGTGGCCGCTCGCGTCGACATTGGTGAGATCGGTCGCCGCATCTGCCTCGGCGGCGAGCAGTGATTGTAGCAGGCGAGGAACGCGCGCGCCGCGGCCTCCTTGCAGCAACTGCACATGGCTGTACATCGCGCGTCGGCCGCCGGCGGCGTCTCGCGGCCGCTCGACCCCACGCGCTTCGCGCGCGGGTCCCCTCTCGCTGCTCGCGCCACCACCGCTATAATCTGCCCATGTCGGGAAATGCGACGCAGGCGCTGCTCGGCGGCCTCACTCCGGCAATGTTCCTGCGCCGGCATTGGCAGAAACGTCCGCTGCTCGCGCGCCGCGCGGTCGCCGACTTTCACGGCGTGCTCTCGCCTTCCAAGTTGTTCGCGCTCGCCGGCCGCGACGACGTCGAGTCACGCGTCGTGCTGCGCGAGCGGAGGCGATGGTCGGTGTTGCAGGGCCCGTTTCGCAAGTCGGAACTCGAGCGCCTTCCGCCGCACGGCTGGACGCTGCTCGTGCACGGAGTCAATCTGCATGTCGCGCCGGCAGAAGACTTGCTGCGCCGTTTCGCCTTCATCCCGTACGCCCGCCTCGACGACGTGATGGTGAGCTACGCCGTCCCTGGAGGGGGCGTGGGACCGCACATCGATTCGTACGATGTGTTCTTGCTTCAGGGCGCGGGCCGCCGCCGCTGGCGGGTGGGGCGCCAGCGTGATCTCGCGCTCCGGCCCGACGTGCCGCTCAAGATCCTGGCACGGTTTCGGCCGACCAGGGAGTTCACGCTCTCGCAGGGGGACATTCTGTATCTGCCGCCGGAGTACGCGCACGACGGGATCGCTGTGGACGAGTGCAGCACCTATTCGATCGGATTTCGCGCGCCTTCGGCGCAGGAGCTGGGCACGGCCTTTCTCGACTGGATGCGCGACCGCCTCTCCCTCGAAGGACGCTATGCCGATCCGGGGCTCGCCGCCACCGACGAGCCCGCGCGCATCGGACGCAGCATGCACGCTCAATGTGCGGCGATGATCCGCTCGATCGGGTGGAAACCCGAGCTCGTCGAGCGCTTCGTCGGCTGCTACCTGACCGAACCCAAGCCACACGTGTTCTTCGACCGACCGCGGCGTCCGCCTCCCCTCCGGAGTTTTGGACGCGTCGCACGGCGTCGCGGTGTCCGCCTGGATCCTCGCACCCTGATCCTTTACGATGAACGTCACGTCTATGTGAATGGAGCGGCGCTGGACTGGCCCGCAACGCGCGTGCAGGAGCTGAAGCGCCTCGCCAACTTGAGGCGTCTCGCCGGAGCGAACATCGGCGGCGTTGCGTGGGTGCACCTCCTGTATCGATGGTACTGCGATGGCTATCTCGACTTCGACTGACCAGCTCCCGGCGCCACGCGTCGCCGAGCTTGATACCATCACCGCGCAGGCGGAAGCGATAGACGAGCTCATCGCGCTCGCGCGTCATCGCATCCAGGTTTTCGACCAGGACCTGTCGCAGACCGGCTGGAATTCGCCGGCACGCGCCGATCGCCTGGCAGCGTTCCTTCGCGAGGTTCGGGGCCGCCGGCTGGACATCATCGTTCACGACACGCGTTTCCTCGAAAGGGCCTGCCCGCGAATGGTGGATCTGCTGCGCAACTACGGCCACGTGATGACGATCTACCGGACTGGCGCCGAGGCCAAGATCGCCACCGATCCGCTGCTCATCGTCGATGGCGTGCATTACCTGCACCGTTTCCATTTCGAGCAGCCCCGCGCCGCACTCGGGGTGAGCCAACCGGAGCAGACCAAGCCGCTCGCCAGCCGCTTCGAGGAGATCTGGGCAACCGGCGAGCCAGGTGTGACAGGGACCGTCCTGGGACTGTGAGGCGACGAAGGAGTGTTGCCCCAGAGGCGTGGAAGAGCGATCTCTTTGAAGCAACGGCACTTTGTGGTACTATTCAAGTTGTCGGTTGCTGCTTCGATGCCGTGCCGAAAGCATGGACCGGCGCGGATTCTCGTTGCCTCGCGTTTACATCTCTTTCATCAATCCAAGTAGGGGACACGTTAATGAACAAGTCGATACTTTTCGTTGCCGCGATGGCGCTGGCGTTAAGCGCCTGCGGCGACAACAAGCCTGCCGCCGATGCGGCGAAGGCCGCAGCGGACAAA
>Ga0187778_10000159_pt1 | contig 46349 bp, 42 predicted proteins | sample 1015_Q2_SP5_20_M_FD_132418 | JGI IMG/M metagenome (GOLD analysis project Ga0187778, IMG submission 132418) | Tropical peat soil microbial communities from peatlands in Department of Meta, Colombia - 1015_Q2_SP5_20_MG | ecosystem: Environmental > Terrestrial > Soil > Wetlands > Peat | place...
ACCTGCTTCTTCGCCATCTCTAAAGTTCTGCCGCGAGAACAGGCAATCGAAGCGATCCGTGAGTCCATCCGCGACACTTACGGGAAGAAGGGGGAAGAAATAGTCCAAAGAAACCTCAAGGCGGTGGATGAAACCCTAGCGCACCTCTTTGAAGTAAACCTTCCCCAGAAGGTTACCAGCGAGCGCGAAATCCCGGCTCCATTTTCAGCGAATGCACCCACCTTTGAGCGCGACGTGCTCGGTGCCATCTACGCCGGTCGCGGCGATGAGCTGCCCGTAAGCGCCTTTCCCGCCGATGGGACTTTTCCCACCGGCACCGCCAAATGGGAAAAGCGCAACATCGCGCTCGAGATTCCTGTGTGGGACACAAAAACCTGTATTCAGTGCGGCAAGTGTGCCATGGTTTGTCCTCATGCGGTGATCCGAATCAAGGTCTATGATTCAACCCACCTCGAGGGTGCTCCGCCCACTTTCAAGTCTACCGACGCCCGTGATCGGGAATGGAAAGGTTTGAAATACACCATCCAAGTGGCGCCCGAGGATTGCACCGGATGCGGTATCTGCGTAGACATTTGTCCCGCCAAGAACAAAAGTGAGACGCGCCTGAAGGCGATCAATATGATGCCGCAACCTCCGTTGCGTCTCCCGGAAGCCGAAAACTGGGAATTTTTCCTGAACATTCCGGAACTGGATCGTCGCAAGATTAAAACCTCCAATATTCGCCAGCAGCAATTTCAAGAACCGCTGTTTGAATTTTCTGGGGCTTGCACGGGCTGCGGAGAAACGCCCTATTTGAAGCTGCTTTCGCAGCTTTTTGGCGACCGTGCGGTGATCGCCAACGCTACCGGATGCTCCTCGATCTATGGCGGCAACCTGCCGACGACGCCTTGGACCAAGAACGCCGAAGGGCGCGGCCCGGCGTGGTCGAACTCTCTTTTTGAGGACAACGCCGAGTTCGGCCTGGGTTTCCGACTTTCCATTGACAAGCAGAGGGAATTCGCCCGGGAACTGGTGCATCGGCTAGCCCCGGCGATCGGTGAGGATTTTGCTGCCGCTCTGCTGAGCTCGCCACAGAAAGACGAGGCCGACATCTACGAGCAGCGGGAGCGAGTGGCGCTGCTCAAGCAAAAGCTGGCGCCATTGCATTCACCCGAAGCGAAACAGCTTGGTTCGGTGGCCGACATGCTGGTGAAGAAGAGCGTGTGGCTCGTGGGCGGCGACGGGTGGGCCTATGACATCGGCTACGGCGGCCTGGATCACGTGCTTGCCAGCGGACGCAACGTGAATGTCTTGGTGCTCGACACGGAGGTGTACTCGAACACCGGAGGCCAGGCTTCGAAGAGCACGCCGCGGGCTGCCGTTGCCAAATTCGCAGCCGGCGGAAAGCCCACGCCGAAAAAGGACTTGGGCTTGATGGCTATGTGCTACGGGAACGTCTATGTCGCCAGCGTGGCCATGGGGGCCAAGGACGAACATACGCTGAAAGCCTTCCTCGAAGCTGAAGCCTATGATGGGCCGAGTCTGATTATCGCTTATTCGCACTGCATCGCTCATGGCATCAATATGACCACCGCGATGTCCGATCAAAAGGTTGCCGTGGAATCCGGCCAATGGCTGCTCTATCGCTACCACCCGGAACGGGCTCGGGAAGGCGAGAATCCACTGGCCCTGGATTCTCGATCGCCCACGAAGCGGGTACAGGACTTCCTGCTTCAGCAAACACGCTTCAGGATGCTGACCAAGAGCAAACCCGACGATGCCCGACGCCTGTGGCAGCAGGCGCAGCACGATGCCGAGGAGCGCTATCGGCTGTATGAATATCTCGCACAGCGGCAAACAAATGAGAATAAGGGTGTAGACATGGGTTCTGAACCGCAAGACAAAGGGAAACCGAACCTCGTAGAGGCGTGACCCATCGGGAGGACGAAACCATGATTGATCTCACCACGACTTACCTAGGCCTCCACCTCCGCACCCCCCTGGTCGCCTCCGCCTCGCCGCTTTCGCACGAACTCGACGGCATACGCCGTCTCGAAGATGCTAGAGCCTCGGCTGTGGTTCTCTATTCCCTGTTCGAGGAGCAGCTGCGCCAAGAGCAGGCAGAACTAGAACATCATCTCTCGGCTGGCAGTCAAAGCTTTGCCGAGTCTCTCACTTACTTCCCCCAAGCAGGTGAATTTCATACCGGTCCAGAAGAATATTTGAGGCACATTCAACAGGCTAAGGAAGCGGTAGATATCCCTATCATTGCCAGCCTCAATGCCTCGACGCTGGGAGCCTGGAACGACTACGCCCAACGAATTGAAGATGCCGGGGCAGACGCGATCGAATGCAATATCTACTTCCTTGCCTCCGATCCGGAACGGACCTCGGCCGAGGTTGAGCAAATGGTTGTCGACATACTCCGAAGCGTCAAGCGTTCTGTGCATATTCCGGTTGCGGTTAAACTGAGTCCCTTCTTTACCAGCATGGCCAACATGGCCAAACGGCTGGATGCAGTCGGTGCCGATGGCTTGGTTCTTTTCAATCGTTTCTATCAGCCCGACATTAATCTTGAAGAACTGGAACTGAAGGCCAGTGTTTTGCTCAGCACCCCCCAGGCATTGCGGTTGCCCTTAACCTGGATCGGCATTCTGTATGGGCGTGTTAGGGCCAGTTTGGCGGCCACGAGCGGCATTCACCGCAGGGAGGATGTCATCAAGATGCTCATGGTTGGGGCCGATGTAACCATGCTCTGCTCTGCCCTGTTGCGGAATGGAGTTAACCACGTGCGTCACCTCGAGCACGGCCTGCGGGAATGGATGGAGAATCACGAATACGATTCCGTCCGGCAGATGCAAGGCAGCATGAGCCAATTGCGATGCCCCGATCCGAGCGCTTTTGAGCGAGCCCTTTATGTGCGTGCCGTCAAGGACTTACCGTGCTGAGGCGTGGCATCCACCTACGATGCTTTGTGAGCTGCGTCACGCTAGCCCGTGGCCTTCGTCATGGCTCGGCAGGCTACCCTTCATCGAAACTGACCTTAGCGATAACGGCTGTGAAGGGGCAATCCCATGATGATGCTTTACCGGCTGGTTCGTCTGATTGAAACCCACGCTCAGGCGCTGGCAGCTTGTCTTTTGACTCGTGTGCAGGAGTCCGAAGCCACTCCAGATTACAAGCACGTTCCAGCCGAAGAGCTGAAGGGGCGTGTATTCGAGATCTACCGCCATCTGGGGGAGTGGCTGATTAGCGAGGACAAACGCACGGTGGAAGCCCGGTACTTAGAGATTGGGGCGCGGCGTGCGCTGCAGGGGGTACCGTTGAGCCAGCTCGTGTGGGCCATTATTTTGACCAAAGAAAACCTCTGGGAGTACATCAAGAAGGAATCTGTTTTAGAACGTCCCGTCGAAGTCTTTGGTGAACTCGAGATGCTGCAATTGCTGGATCAGTTCTTTGACCGGGCGATTCATTACGCTGCCATAGGGTACGAGCGAGCGGTGGCAGAGCACGGCATCACGATAGCGGGTGTAGCGGCTAAGAATAACTAGGAGAAGTAGCTATGTCCTGGGAACGTCAATACGCCACGCAGCTGCGAAGCCCCGACGAAGCACTACGCTGCGTGAAGTCGGGTATGCGAGTCTACATCCAGCCCGGCTGCGCAGAACCAGAAACTCTGGTCGAGGCGCTGATCCGCCGCGCTCCCGAAGTCCACGATGTCGAAATCGTCCACATGATGACGATGGGCGCGGCCCCGTATGTTGCGCCGGAAATGGCCGGCCATTTCCGCCATAATGCGATCTTCATCGGACCCAACGTCCGCGATGCCATTAACGATGGCCGTGCTGACTACACTCCCATTTATTTGAGCGAGATAGAGGCTCTGTTTGAAAGTGGAGAAATGCCACTGGACATCGCCCTCATCGAGGTCTCCCCGCCTGACTCCCACGGTTTTTGCAGTTTTGGCGTAGGCGTAGATACCACGCTTACAGCCGCCAAGTGCGCCCGCTACGTTATCGCGCAAATCAATGACTATATGCCGAGAACCTACGGCGATAGTTTCATCCATGTCAGTGACATAGATGCGGTGGTGGAATCGTCACGGCCGCTATGCGAACTAAAGAAGCCAGACATCACTGACCTGCATGTCGCGATAGCGCGCAACGTAGCGGGCCTCATCGAGGACGGGGCCGTGCTGCAGACCGGCATCGGGGGCATTCCGGATGCCGTGCTTCCCTTGTTGACGGACCGGAAAGACCTGGGTGTACACAGCGAATTGGTCGGGGAGGGAGTGATTCCCCTGATCAATGCCGGTGTGATCACGGGCGCGCGCAAGAACTACAAGCCCCGCAAAATCATTGCGGGGTTTGCCTTGGGCACAAAGAAGATGTTCGACTTTGTGGACAACAACCCTATCTTTGAATTTCACCCCACGGCCTACACCAACAACCCGCAATTCATTGCGCGCAACGACAATATGGTCGCCATCAATTCCGCCCTGCAAGTTGATCTCACCGGCCAGGTTTGTTCCGACTCCATTGGGAATCACTTCTACAGTGGGATTGGCGGACAGGTGGACTTTCTGCGGGGCGCGTCGCATGCGAAAGGCGGGAAACCGATCATCGCCATTTCGTCGACCGCGAAGGGCGGTAGCATTTCGCGCATTGTTCCTATGCTCAGCCCCGGCGCCGGTGTGGTCACCTCCCGAGGGCTGGTTCGCTACGTGGTCACGGAGTACGGGGTGGCCTACCTACACGGCAAGTCCATCCGCGAGAGAGCCCAAAGGCTGATCGAGATTGCCCACCCCAAGTTCAGAGACGAGCTGTACGAATATTGCGAAACCACGAAGTGGTTGCATCGCCCCCAGGCTGCGCAAAAGACCGTACCGAGGTGAACATGGCAGCGCCCGTACGCGGTAAGGTGATCATCGACGCAAACGAGTGCAAAGGATGCGGGCTGTGCGTGGAATCCTGCCCGCCGAAATGTCTCGAACTGGCGCACGGGCTGAGCGCCTACGGTGTGCATCCGGCGCAATACACGGGAGTGGGCTGCACCGGCTGTGGTATCTGCTTTTATTGTTGCCCGGAGCCCGGCGCCATTACCGTGTACCGGCTGGCGCGGCCTAAGGCAGTCGCCAACGAACCCGGAGTCGCTCATGCGGCAGCTATGTAAAGGCAACGTGGCGGTGGTGAAAGGCGCAATTCTCGCCGGATGCCGTGCCTACTATGGATACCCCATTACTCCCGCGAGCGAGATCGCAGAAGCCGCAGCGCTCTACCTGCCACAAGTCGGCGGGACGTTTGTGCAGGCCGAGAGCGAAGTCGCTTCCATCAACATGGTCTATGGCGCAGCCGCAGCCGGTGTGCGTGTGATGACCGCGTCCTCCGGCCCGGGACTGAGCCTGATGCAAGAGGGCATTTCATATCTCGCCGGCGCCGAACTGCCGTGCGTCATCGTGGACGTGGTGCGCGGTGGCCCGGGACTCGGCAACATTGCCCCGGAGCAAAGCGATTATTTTGCCATGGTGAAAGGTGGCGGGCATGGGGATTACCGCAATCTGGTGCTGGCCCCGGCCTCGGTGCAGGAGATGGCCGATCTCACCGTACTGGCCTTCGATTTGGCAGATAAGTATCGTAATCCGGCGATCGTCCTGGCCGACGGATTCACCGGCCAGATGATCGAGCCTGTCGAGTTCGAGGAGCACGAGACTTCCCTACCCGAAAAGCCATGGGCCGTGAAGGGCACGCCGGAGACCCGAAACAACCTGATCAGTTCAATTTATCTCGAGACGAACGAACTGGAAGAGCACCAGCGGGAGATGGAGGCCAAGTATATTCGTGCGCAGAATGCGGAAGCGCGCTTCGAAACCTACCGAGCCGAGGACGCGGAAATACTTCTGGTGGGATTCGGCATCGTGTCGCGGGTGCTGCGATCAACCGTCGAACAGGCGCGCCGTCAGGGCCTCAAAGTGGGACTGTTCCGCCCAATTTCCCTTTGGCCCTATCCTTCGCGGGCGCTGGCGAAATCGGCGGAGAAGGTGGAAAAAGTTCTCGTCGTTGAATTGAGCAATGGGCAAATGGTAGAGGACGTCCGCTTGGCACTGAACGGCGCAGTTCCCGTGGAGTTCTACGGGCGCGTCGGCGGCAACGTTCCTTCTGTAGAGGAAATTTACGAGCAGCTGACGGAGCACATGACCGCGCGGGTGTGAAACGGGGAAGGAAGCGGAATGGCAGACGAAAGGAACGCGGATCTCGTGGAAACGCAAGCAAGTGGCAATGAGTACGAATTAGTGCATACCAAATCCGCCGTTTTCTATGACCTCTATGACCGCAAATCAGAACTGAAGCACCAAACCCATTATTGTCCCGGCTGCGGACACGGCATCGTGCACAAGCTGATTGCCGAGGCAGTACAGGACCTCGGAGTACAGGATAAGACCATCTTCGTGAGCCCGGTGGGCTGTTCCGTATTCGCCTACTACTACTTTGACGTGGGCAATGTGCAGGTCGCGCATGGGCGCGCCCCCGCCTGCGCAACCGGTATCAAGCGAGCTTGCCCGGACAAGATGGTAATTGCCTACCAGGGAGACGGGGACCTGGCGGCAATTGGAACGGCAGAGATCCTACACGCCGCGAATCGCGGGGAAAATATCACCTGTTTCTTTGTGAATAACGCCATTTACGGCATGACCGGTGGGCAAATGGCGCCCACAACGCTGGTGGGACAAATCAGCACCACATCGCCTTTTGGGCGACGTCCCGGTAATGACGGCTTCCCCCTGCATATGTGCGAGTTGCTGGCCACGCTCAAGGCACCTGCGTACATCGAGCGGGTCGCGCTGTCGGACAATAAGAACATTATGCGGGCGCGCCGCGCTGTGCGGAAGGCGCTCGAACTCCAGCGCGATGGCGCCGGATTTTCTTTGGTCGAAATTCTTTCCCCCTGTCCCACCATCTGGAATTTGGATCCAGTCGAAGCCCGCCGCTGGGTTGCCGAAAAGCTGATTCCCGAATTTCCTCTCAACGTCTTTCGCGACGGAAAGCCGCAAGTCCCGGCTAGCAATGTACCGCAACGGCCGGTGGCTAACGTACTTGAAATCGCTCCGGCCAAGGAAAAGACGACACTGACTAGGCGCTTTCATCCCTTTGAACATCTCTCGCTCAAGATCGCGGGCTTTGGCGGACAGGGCGTTTTGCTGCTCGGACAATTGCTCACGGAGATGGGGATGCGGGAGGGCCTCGAGGTGAGTTGGCTACCGTCGTACGGTCCGGAGATGCGCTCAGGTAGCGCCCACTGCCACGTAAGCCTGTCGAGGAAGCGCATCGGGGCACCGCTGGTCTCGCATCCGGACATTCTGGTGGCCATGAATGAGCCTTCCCTGCGCAAGTTCGCGCTGGAGGTCCCCGACGAAGGCCTAATTTTCTACAACCGGAACAGTCTGCCGGCAGACATGCCGCCGACGCAGGTACGCGTGATCTGCGTTCCTGCGTCGGAAATTGCCGACCAGTTAGGTTCGGCGAAGGCCGCCAACATCGTCATGTTGGGAGCGCTGCTCGAAGAAACCGAGTGTCTTGCGCATGCCACTGCCTTGAGTGTGCTGGAAGACAAGGTAAAGAAGATAGACCTTCTGGAGATCGACCGGCTGGCTTTAGCGGAAGGGCGACGATTTATTGATCGGCATGCGCGTGACGAGGCGGTCACCCAACCCGATGGTTTCGCCTATTGATTGGTTTTTCTTACGCTGGTGATAGAATGCGTGCTTCGGTTTTCGGAGTCGAGCCGTTGATTTCACGCTGTGCAAGGAGGAGCTTATGTTCGCAAGAAAAGGGATTCCGTTGATCATGGTCGTGGCCGCAACGGGGCTCACGCTCAGAGCACAAGAACAGCCTAGCCCCAGCATCCAGCACGTGCCCATCCAGTCGACATCGGCCGCCTCGGGCAAGGGGATGTTCAACAGCTATTGCGCGGCTTGTCATGGCACGGACGCCAAGGGCGATGGTCCCGCAGCCGCAGCGTTGAAAACGCCGCCCGCCGATCTCACTGTCTTGAGCAAGGACAATGGAGGAAAATATCCTGCGCTCAAGGTTTCGGCGGCGATTCGAGGCGACGCCAACGTTCCTGCCCATGGCAATAAGGAAATGCCGGTCTGGGGTCGGCTATTTAGCTCGATCAGCAGCGGCCACGAAAGCGAGGTCGTGCAGCGCATCGCAAACCTCAACCGCTATATCGAGTCCTTACAAGTCAAGTAGGTGGGCTTGCCAGTTCGTGATCGAACCACTTTGAGTCAAGGCTTCCCATTCCCTTCTTGCTCACAGGAGGTCGCTCAGTTAAGAACATGTTGGTGTGGAAAATGGCTCGCAGGAATGCGATCGGTGATCACGCTTTTGAACGGTTGCTGAGTTACGCGGAGGATTCCAAAGAACCAGTTGCACCCCTGCACCTATGCCGATTCAGGGCGTGACACTCTAGTTGCGGCTTTCTGGATGGGTCCCGTCAATCGGTACGGGTGTCAACCCTTTATGATACAGTTCTAGATCCCAACCTAAGAGTGAACCAGCACGGTTCGACCGACACCAGGACAAGGACACAGTGCCGTTCAGCAAGAGCAGTTTCTGCGGCAGGAGATATTGGACGGTGAAGCGGTAGCCTTCGGGACTGAGATCGAATCCATCCGCACTCGGGTATTGAATAACCGCTTCTGGGCGATCGCCGCACGAACCCTCTTGTGTGACTGTCATCACAACAGGCAGAGATCATTGTCACTGCTGAAAAGTGCACACCCACCTTTAATGATGTTGTAGCGCGAAGAGTTGAACCCGCGCTGAGGTGGCGACGATGGAAACGGACGACTTCGTAAAGTGCCCCCTTTGTCATGGGTCGACCCGGATGCGACGTTCTGAGCTGCTAGCGTTGCTGCGGGCCGAAGATCTTCGTGAAAAGCTGGAGGGCAATATCGACCAACCGACCTCGGTGACTGAAGCAGTCGAGAGTGCTCCGGGACCAAGGCCGGGCGAGTTCGCCCAAAAGGTTCACGATTGGGATGCGAAAGCCACGCTTTGGCGCCGAAGCGCAAAAGAGTAGCCCGTGAAGGTTCAAGCCCACGGGGAGGACAATCGCAAAACTCGAGGAGGTGCTGCATGAGACCGAGCGTACTTTTCTCCGCTTTTGAGCCTCTCCACGAAACACCTGAGATGTGCGATGTCTGCCATGCAAAGCCCCCCGTTCTCAGCTATGAACTCGACACCTACGGAACTCGAGGAGAAGCAAAGGAAAAAAAGGGATTTTGCTGCGCCCACTGTACCACCATACTCTTGCGCATCTTGGAGCGTGATGAATCGCAAAGGTGGGCCCAAGAGGAAGCTGCTCTTAAAGCAGATGACTCCGATGTTTCCGATTTCCGGCGGCATCGCTTGGCCGCCTTTAAGGACAACAAGAACTGCAGGGTTTGATCCAGAGCCATTGACATGTCAACTCTATGGAAGTCCCGCTATTCGCTGCGCGCCACCGAAGTAAAGAGTTCTGCAATTCGGGAACTACTGAAGGTTAGCGAAAAACCAGGGATAATTTCGTTCGCCGGGGGGCTACCGGCACCCGAGGTGTTTCCTGTCGAGCGCTTCGAGGAAGCCTGCGAGAAAGTTCTCAGCGAGCACAGCGCGCTTGCCCTGCAGTACGGGCCAACCGAAGGCTGCGAAGCTTTGCGGGCAATGATTGCCCGGCACATGGCCCGATATGGCATCCACGCCAAGGTCGACAATGTGCTCATTACATCCGGCTCGCAGCAGGCACTCGACTTGATCGGCAAGCTGTTTATCAATTCCGGCGATCGCGTGTTGGTCGAAGCGCCCACTTACCTAGGAGCTTTGCAGGCGTTCAGCGTCTACGGCGCGCAATATCTTTCCGTTCCGGTGGATGCAGACGGCTTGCGAACCGAGCTTCTCGAGGAGACTTTGCGACTTGGCCCAAAGTTCATGTACGTCCTCCCGAATTTTCAAAATCCGGCAGGCGTTACTCTGTCGGAAGGCCGCCGTGAACAACTGATTTTGCTGGCCGACAAATATGGCATCCCGGTCATTGAAGATGATCCTTACGGGCAATTGCGCTACGAAGGTAAGCACCTAGCGCCCCTGGTTGTGCTCGACCGCCAAAATATGCGCCGCGACCAGGATTTCTCTTTCGGAAATGTCATTTATCTCAGCACCTTCTCCAAGACTCTGGCACCCGGCCTTCGTCTCGGTTGGATCGTCGCCCCTGCGGAGGTAATCGGTAAGCTGACACAGCTCAAACAAGGGGCTGACTTGCACACGTCGAGTTTCATTCAGCTGGTGGTGTACGAAGTTGCCCGTGGAGGATTTCTCGACCAGCATGTGAAGCAGATTCGCAAGGTCTATCGTGAACGCCGTGATGTGATGCTCCAGGCTCTGGCAGAGTTCTTTCCCTCGGAAGTGACGTGGACGCATCCAAGAGGTGGGCTGTTCTTGTGGATCTCTCTACCTCAAGGCATGGATTCTCAATCGCTGTTCCGATCAGCCCTGGCAGAAAACGTGGCCTTTGTTCCCGGCGACTCGTTTTATGCTAGCAAGGGTCCGGAGAGCTATCGCCATTTGCGCCTGAATTTCTCGTATTGCGCCCCGGCACAGATACGAGAAGGAATTCGTCGCTTGTCCATGGCAGTCAAGAGCCAGCTCGTGCGGTTCGATATGCAACCGGTCTGACGGCCCTCACTCCAGACGCGGTTCTCCCGAAGAAAGCCTAACGAAGGGTCGATCCAGCCCCACACCCTTGGGGAAAACGGATCTTCTGCCTGACGAACGTCACAGGCAGCGGTGACAGGTCGCACTGTGGGGTTCCACCGCTAATGGAAATATGGACTGCGGGTGCGATCGACAAGGATAGGGCTGCAATCATGCTGCGAAACTCAGGACAGCAAAGGCAGCGATCTTCGCCAAGCTGAAATAAGATGCCTCGCAACAATGAGGAGCGATTCCGGTGTCGAAATCCGAGAAACGCATACAGTTCCAAGAGTTTGGCGGACATTCGAAAGTCACTTGGTTGCTTCATCGCCATTGCGCGCTCCGTCATTTTGCCATTCCTAGCCTGTGCCTTATTGCCCGCCACGTTAATCGCCCACACCAGGACACTGCATTCCCCCGACGAACCTTGTCTCGCATGTCATGGCCAGCCGGGGCTCAAATCGAGTAACGGGAAAAGCCTTTCGATTAATCCCCAGAGGCACACCGCGAGCGTGCACGGAAGCTTGAGCTGCACCGATTGCCACAGCACTATCAAGGATTATCCCCACCCGGCGAAGGTGATGAAGATCCCGTGCTCGACTTGCCATGCCGAGGAAGCTTCCCACTTGTCCCAGAGTGCTCATTCTGGGCTCGGCGAGGTTGCCTGCCAGTCCTGCCACGGTAACGTGCACGAGATCATCTCCCCGACACAAACCGCTCCGACAAAATGCGGGCAATGCCACAATGAGGAGGTGAAAGAACTAAGCGAAAGCGTCCACGGCGCAGCAGCCGCGGCTGGTGATCCGGGTGCGCCTCAATGTTTCTCTTGCCATGGATCCGCACATCAGATCCGATCGTCAGGCGATGTGACCTCGCCCGTGTCTAAGAAAAATATGCCGGATACTTGTGCGGCTTGCCACAGCAATCCAGAATTCCTCTCGCATCACAAGATCCCGTTTGCACCTCCCGTCGAGCTGTACCGGCAGAGCGTGCACGGGCGAGCCTTGGCGAAAGGTGATCAATCGGCAGCAAGCTGCTCGGATTGCCACGGAAGTCATCGCATCTTTGGGGCACGAGATCCGCGTTCCACGATTAATCACTGGAACATCGCGAACACGTGCGGACAATGCCACGCCCAAATCGCGAGCATCTATCTCACCAGCGTGCACGGACAAGCGATGAAAGCTGGTTCGTTCGACGCTCCGGTTTGTACCGATTGCCACGGCGAGCACCTCATCCTCGGACCAAAAGATGCGGTGTCGCCGGTGAGCGCAGCACGTGTTTCGACGGTCACCTGCGGCCGCTGCCATGACGACGAGCGCCTCGCAATTCGTTACAACCTCCCGATGGACCGGGTTCCGTCCTATGCCAACAGCTACCATGGTTTGGCCACGCGGGAGGGTTCCCAGACTGTGGCCAATTGTGCGTCCTGCCACGGCGTGCATAACATCCTCCCACCGAGCGACCCTCGCTCGGCGGTGAATGCAGCGAATCTATCGAAGACATGCGGGGGCTGCCACGCCGGAGCCGGCGCGCACTTTGCCATTGGGCCAGTGCACGTGCAAACGGCAACCGGTCCCATCCATCCCGCGGTGAAGACCATCCGGTGGTTCTATTGGCTGGTGATCCCGCTGACCTTGGGCTTCATGGTTCTGCACAACCTCCTGGATTTCACATCGAAGTTCATACGCCGGGTACGTCAAACCGATGACGGACCAACGGTTGTGCGGATGAGCCGGTCGTTTCTCATTGTTCATTGGGGCCTGATTGTAAGCTTTACTGTCTTGGTGGTGACGGGATTTGCGTTGAAGTATCCCGAGGCATTTTGGGCAAGGCCACTTCTAATTTGGGAGGGTCACTTTGCGTTCCGCGGTGCCCTGCATCGCGCTGCCGCCGTATTGTTGATTGCCACCATGGCGTATCACATCCTTTGCCTGGCCAGCAACCGCCGTCAGCGTGAGTTCCTCGTGGCCATGCTGCCGAAGCCGATGGACGCGACCAACCTGGTACAGGTCTTTCGTTACAATCTGGGACTTTCCGAAGACGGGCCTCACTTCCCCCGATTCAACTATGCGGAAAAGCTGGAGTACTGGGCACTCGTCTGGGGCGTCATCGTTATGGTGGCATCAGGCTGTTTGCTCTGGTTCGATAATTTCACCCTACGCCATTTCCCCAAGTGGGTAACCGACGCCGCAACTGCCGTCCACTTCTACGAAGCGGTGCTAGCTACGTTCTCGATCCTGCTGTGGCACTTCTATATGGTGATTTTCGATTTGTCCGTCTATCCGATGGACACGGCATGGCTGACCGGAAAATCTCCGGCTGAGCATTTCCGCCGTTCCCGACCAGAGTATTTGCGTGCACTTGAGATAGAGCAAACAGCGCCTACGCCCTCGGCCAATTCGTCGCTCCAAGAGAACCATCCAGGAACGGCACCCGACGGACCAAGCGATCTCAGCGATCCTTCTGCAGCAAACGATTCGATAGGCTAACTTGGAGAAGTACCGGAATCTGAAACTCGGGTGGCGCGTGGGGATCGAGTAAGGGAGGCTGGCTGAGCGTGCTACTTTTGTCGCCAAGGAACGAAAGGGGACACGTAGCGCCGCAATCGCCGTGCTGCCATGCTAAGTAGTCTAGGCGATCGCAGGCGCTTTCCTGAGACGGGTCGGAGATACCTAGCCAAGTCGATTCAATATCTCAAGGGAAGCAAGAATGTTTTGCTTCCCTCCTTTTTTACTCGAGAAAAACAGGGCGGAGCAGCCCTCCTCGGATCACATCGATTTGTGACGGTCGTCACTGTCTGCAGCTTTGGTTTCTACGAAACTCTCTCAAGGGGGGCGAGCATGACTCAGAATGAGCGTGATTTACTGGAAATGTTGAAATTCGAGCTAAGGTTCTTGGAATGTGGAGGTTATGAGCACTCTGCGCGAACTCCATGGCGAGCTCCGAGCACGTTTCAGGATTCCCCCATCTGCCTGAACTTTAATGATCCCACGCGGCCACACCCTTGCTCGGAGTGTCTGCTACTGCAGTTCGTTCCAGAAGAGCGAAGGACTGAAAACGTGCCCTGCTGGTTCATTCCACTCACCGCAATCGGAGAGACAGTGAATTACTATGTTCATAGTGGCACGAAGCTCGAACTCGAGGAAGCACTGGCCGACTGGCTCCGCAGGACGATTAAGAGCATCGAAGAAGAGCATGCCGGGAAACAGCAGCGTTCCGCGGAAGGTGAACAACTTGCCGTCGGTGGAATCCCAAAAACATAGCGATCACGATGGCGCCGCACGGCGAGGCATCGTGGGGGTGTGCTCCAGAACAAATTTAGCCGTTCTCGGCCTCTGATCCGACCCAGATGTGCCGTGCCGGCGGGTGTTCCTCTCTCCTTTGGCGCAGTGATCCACTCTATGGGAAAGGACAAGATGCGCCGCCAGTAGAACAAATAAATCCTAGTCTCGCAGCTAGTTACGTTCACTCGTCCAGTCTCTTCTTGGTGAGGCAGGGAAAGGTGGGAAACAGCTCGAGCTGGCGCTCACTCAAGAGAATTAGCATCAGTCCTAGCGCATCTTGGATCTGCCGCCGCTCGCTCTTGCTCAAGGCGTTGGATGGTGGCACGCAACCAATTTCGCAAGGCCTCCTCCAACCTGAGCTGATCCGGCTGCAGCATGTCCACCGTATCCCCCTGTGGGTTCAGCGGAATATGATGACACGGTACGTCTTCGCTTTGCGCTCTCTCGGGAACGAAGTCGGTGAGACAACATTCGCTGCAGGGATGCGGCCGCGTCGGCTCGCAGAAATTGATGCAGGAGAGAGAATCCTGGAAGACTCGAGTGGGGGTCTTGGGCGTACGAACCGAACGTCCATAGCCTCCCTGCTCCAGGAACGCGAGTTCGAACTTGAGAACTTCCAGAATATCGCGCTTGTCATTGGACATGATTCGCTTCCCTTCGCTCTGATCCATGCTCTATTTTTGCGTCTTATACACCCCCGTCCTGTGACGGTCGTCACGGGTCTCAGTGACGTTGCACAGGCAACCGCATGGCAAAAGCGCTCCCTGACAATTAGCGACCGGACCGACTACCTGTTGTGTTTGATGCTGGTGGAGGTTGTGTCTTAGCACCCATCTTCCTTCGCTTCATCCTCTCGTACTTGTCCGGGATCCTCCCGGGTACCCTGAGGTGCATACTCGACAGAAAGGGATATTCGCCAGCCTGGCTTCAGGCCTTCCGCACGGCAATCATACCAAGAACCATAGGCAGATAGAGAACGGAGGCATGTATTACGCGGCTCGCCAAGACCTTCGAGGTTGATCGCGCCAGCCGAGTTCCGTGATACAGGAAGAAGATCCCGGCCAGCAACATCCCAGTCACATAAATCGGCCCTCCGCGATCAAGAATCGGCAGCATCGTCGTGACTACCAGGATCACGGTGAAGCCAAGAATCTCGGCACAGGTGAAACGGGAATCAAGGTCAAAATTGGGCAACATCCGATAGCCTGCCCGGGCGTAATCCTCTCGGTACAGGATGGCGATCGCCAGGAAATGTGGGAACTGCCACAGAAAGAGAATTGCAAAAAGAAACCACGCCTGCGAATCGATCCTTGCCGAAGCTCCTGCCCATCCGATGAGTGTAGGCATGGCGCCGGGAAAGGCGCCGAGCAATGTACACAGTGGGGTCTTCCGCTTTAATGGCGTATAAATAAGCAGATAAGAAAGCAGCGTGAAGATCGCGAGAACAGCGGCTAGCTCGTTCACTGCAATCGCCAGATACAAGCCCCCGGCGATGCTCAGCGAAACACCAAAAAAAAATGCCTTCCGAACGCTCAGCCTTCCCGATGGCAAGGGCCGGTTTGCCGTGCGGCGCATCCGACCGTCCCACGCTCTCTCCATCCACTGATTCAGTGTAGCCGTGCCGCTGGCCACCAGCAGAGTCCCGATGAGCGTGTTCAGAAGGCCGACAATGTTAAGCGGCCCACGGCAAGCGAGATAATAGCCGGTCGACGTGGTCATCAAAATGAGCAGGTTTACTTCGGGTTTGGTGAGCGTGCAATAGTCGCGAAGCTTGGATAGGGGATGGTTCATCGGGTTAAACCTTCATGCAGTCGCTTCCGGCGCAATGTTTTCTTACCTGTCGGGCCCGGGTTCGACATGAGTGTCGGCCTGATTGAATTGGTTCCGCTTGCGATAAGTAAGGCCGATGGCCCCCAGGCACAGTGACAGCGGCGGAATTATCAGAACGATGATCCCACTGCGCAAGGCCCGGATCATGCGTGCCCCTGAGGCGGCGGCCTGGGTATAACAGAGCGCGCAACCCTGGGAGAATGCTAGCGGAGGCAGCGTAAGCGCAACCGCCAAAGCCACCATAATCCCAACCAGAGAGAGTGATCTTCCGCTTGCCAATTTGCGCACCTGAGCGTCCCCCTTTTCTAGAGCTTCATCCACAGCACCAACAGCAAATACAGCCAGAGAAGGTCCATGAAGTGCCAGTATTGCGAGGCTGCAGCCAACGTGCCCCGCCGCAGGATGGAGCGATGGAGTTTGCTAATGACATACAGCAACCCAAGCAACCCGCCTAGCACGTGCACGGCGTGTGCGCCCGTGAACACATAGAAAAATGAGCTGTTGGGGTTAGTGGCGAGGTACAGGCCCTCAGACTTCAACTGAAGCCAAGCTATACATTGACCGGCGATGAAAAGCAGGCCGAGCGCGAGGGTGATCACCAGCCAGCGCATGGGCGCTGCAATCTGGGTTTTGCTGCCCCCCGCGTAGGTCACGACATGGCGGCGAGCGAGCTCCAAGGTGCCGCTGCTGGCGACGAGGAGCAGCGTGTTGAGGTAAAGAATGGGAGGTAGAGTAAGATGCCGCCAGTCCATCCCCACCCCCTGACGAACCACCAAGGCGCTGGTGAGCGCAGCGAAAGACATCGTGATCGCTGCCAACGCCACCCAGATGCCAGTCTTGGCCGGCTCCAGCGGACGGTCCTGAACCGCGCGTAAGTCTCCTTCGGCGGGCACCAGATTGCGCCTGCCCCCGTTTCCTGAATAATCTGCCAAACGGCGGGCCTCAACCTGGGGTGGTTCGTGCACTGTGGTTGCCATTACTTCTCCTTAAATTTTCCGATTCGGCGCCTTCATTTCAACAGACGCATGCTGGCCATGCGGAACGCATCCGGCCAGAGATAGCAGAGGAAGGTCAGCACGAAAAGCGTGGCTGGAAATATAGTCCAGAACAGAATCGGTCGCTCGTACTTAACATGCATAAGGTACAGGACGGCCACAAATGCCTCCAGACACGCCAGGGAAAGTAAGGAAAAGAGTAGAGTCCGCGGCTCCAGGTGCTGATAGGTGAGGACCACCTCAATACCGACAATCACCATCAGACCCACGCCGATCCCCACATAGGAGCTCATGGTCAGTTCGCGATTCGATGACATTACTTGCTCCTCCCGCTCGTATTCACCTCAATGGGCATTCATCAAATACATCAACGGAAAAACGAACATCCACACCAGATCGACAAAGTGCCAATACAAACCGGCGGTTTCGACGTGGCTTTCGTCATAGCGGCCCAGGTTATAGCCCCGCGCGATAAAAGCCAGCGCGATCACGCCGGTAACGACGTGGGTCAAGTGCAGCCCGGTGACGCTGAAGAACGTCGCCCCAAACTGTGCCGCGCCCCCGGTCGGATTGTAGAACAGCCGCCAACCTTCACCGATCAAACTAAACCATTCCTTCAAGTGCAAAGCGGCAAAAATGGTACCGAGAAGCATGGTGATACCAAGCCATTTCTTGGTCGAGGGCTTCGCGCCAGTTTGCGATGCGCGCACAGCGGCTAGCATCGTAAAGCTGCTGGACAGCAGTACGGCCGTCATCACGACTCCGTTGACGACGGAGCCGACCCCGAACGGCGTCCCCCAAACTGGGTTCCCAACCCGCATATAGCCGTAAGCAAAGAGAAATGCGCCGAAGGTACAGGCGTCAGAGACAATAAACACCCACATTCCCAGCTTCTTCTTCTCAATGCCATAGGGAGAGGCCTCCATCAGCACTTCATGTTGTCCCAGCGACGGAATGGCAGATTGAGTCACGTTCACGTCCCCCCCTTTCAAATCAGAACGTTGGTCACTAAGCATGGTGAGTTCGTTAGGTCCCGGCCACCGCTGCCGGCGGTGCAGTCTGCATCACGCTGGCTTCGCCGTCGTATTCCATCGGTCCGTGGTAGACGGTGATTTGCCGCCCGCCAAAGTTGTCAAAGGGAGGCGGTGATGTAGTATCCCATTCGAGTGTCGTGCCACCCCACGGATTATTCGGGGCCTCGGGTCCTCGGAAGCGGCTCCAGATTGCGTTGAACAGAAAGATGAATTGTGTGGCACCCAGCAGCAACGCCGCCACGGAAATGAAACGGTTGGTGGGAATCAGCGGTGCCATGAAATCATCCACCAACGCCGAGTACCTCCGCACCGCTCCGGCAAAGCCGGTCAAGTGCATGGTCATGAAGACGCAGTACACGAGAGGGAAACTCAGCCAAAAATGCACCTTGCCGAGCTTCTCGTTCATCATGCGGCCAAACATCTTCGGGAACCAGTAGTAGAAACCGGCAAAGGCGCCAAAGATGGCGGACAGGCCCATGGTGAAGTGGAAGTGACCTACGACGAAGGTCGTCGCGTGCAGGTAGGAATCGGTGGAAGGCTGGGCGAGAAAGAAGCCGCCGATCCCGCCGGTGATGAACAGTGAGATGAAACCCAGGCTGAACAGCATCGGCGTGTCAAATCGAATGTTGGCTCGGTACAGGGAAAAGAGCCAAACCATGGTGGCAATGACGGAAGGTATGGTTATGAACAGCGTCGGCACCGAGAACACCATGGCCATATACGGGCTCATGCCGCTCACAAACATGTGGTGTCCCCAAACGATGAAGCTGAGTGTGCCGATGGCGACCATAGCCCAGGTGATCACCTTCCAGCCGCCAACCAGCGGCTTGCGGATGAAGGTCGGTATTATGTGGGAGACGATCCCAAAGGCTGGCAGAATGATGATATATACCTCCGGATGCCCAAAAAACCAAAACAAGTGCTGAAACAGGAGCGGTGATCCGCCGGAGTGCGGCTGCATTTGGTCATTGATCACCAGCCCCCCAGGAATGAAGAAGCTGGTCCCGCCGAGGCGGTCGAGCACCAGCAGCAAGCAAGTTGGTAACAACACGGCAAAGGCCAGCAAGCTGACCCAGGCATTAATAAACCACGCCCAAGTTGATATCGGCAGACGTGACATCGTCATCCCCTTGGTACGCAGATCCAGGGTGGTCACAATGAAATTGAGTGCTCCGAGGAGCGACGCGACGCAGAAGATGGCGATGGAAAGTCCCCAGAGATTCTGACCCCAACCTTGACCGGGGCCGGCGACCTCGCCGACAGCGCTCAATGGCGCGTATGCCGTCCAACCCGACAGTGGTGGGCCGTCGGGGATAAAGAACGTTGCGCAGGCGAGAAGGAAGCCGACAAACGTCACCCAGAACGAGGCCATGTTCAGCCGGGGAAAGGCCATGTCGGCTGCCCCCACTTGGATGGGCAACATGTAATTGCCGTAGCCTGCCATCGGCGCTGCGGTTAGCACGAAAAATGCCATGATGGTGCCGTGCATGGTCACCAGTGACAAATAGTATTCTGGCGTCATCAGTCCGCCCGGCGCCCCGTTTTTTGAAAGCATGCCGAGCAATGGAATGTGTGCGTCGGGCCAGCCAAGGTGGATGCGGAAGGCCCACGAAAGAGCCATCCCGATGAACGCCGCCACTACGCTCAGGGTCGTGTATTGGATCCCGATGACTTTGTGATCGACGCTGAAGACGTACTTGCGAATGAAACCCTGCGGCGGCCCGTGATGCACTGCCGCGTGCGCTGAGGTTGCTGGCATGATCTCACTCCAGGGAGAAATATTTTCGTCCACCTGGTAGAGGCGAACGCACTTCACCTACTGCATGCTTGCTTGTTTCTTGAGCCAATTCTCGAAATCGGCTTGCGAAAGAACCGAGAGATAGGCCTTCATGTTGTAATGGCCTAAGCCGCACAGTTGTGTGCACACGATTTCAAACCGTCCCGTCTGGGTTGCGGTAAAGTGGATGGGGATGTTCAAGCCAGGAACGAAATCCTGCTGTATGCGCAGCTCCCGTACGTAGAAGGAGTGCCCCACATCTTTGGAGTGCAGCGTAATCAGAATCGGCTTGTTCACCGGGATGGCGAGCTCGGCAGTTACGACGTCGTCTTTCGCATCCGGATCGTGATCGGTGTCTAAGCCAAAGTAGTTCTGGTTTCCCTCATTAATAAGGTCGGGGTGCAAAGATCCGAATTTGCCATCCGGCCCGGGATACCTGAAATAATAGGCAAACTGCCCGGCTTGGACATCAACCCGCATGGATGCTGGATCCGGTGCCTCGAAATAGACCGAACCCCAAGCCTTTGAACCAATGAACGAGAGCGCCAGAATTTCGGTGCCGACTAGGACAAAGGCGAAAATGATGAGAGGCTTCGCCCCCCCAGGTATTTGCCTCGGCTTTCTCCCGATACCCCCGTAGAGAAAAGCAAAAGCCGCCAGCACCAATTGCCCAGCGATGAAGAGAAGCCCGGCAACCAGCACCGTCTCTTCTATTTGGCGGTCAATCTTGGGTCCGTGGACGGAAACATCCACCGGCATCCACCACACGTGAGCCATCACGCAGTAGGCAGTGGCCAGCGTAATGAGTATCACGAGGACTGCAAAAACCTTCCCTGCCATAGTTCCTCACTCCATCACCGGCCTCGCAGGGGCCGGGCAATTTTCAAGGCGCGGCCGCCGATTCGTTAGGGGGCGGCCCGCCTGTTGTTCCTGCTACTTTGCTTTGAAGGTAAAATCAGCGCTGGCCGGTTTGCCAGCGGCAACCGTGACCTTTTGCGCTTGCGTTCCATAAGTCTCCTGCCAGGCGGTCACCGTGTAAGTGCCGGGAGGCACATTATCCAGCTTGAAAGAACCGCTCTCATCACTGAGGCCAAACGGTCCTTTCACCACGGCGATGTAGGCATGCATCCAGGGATGGATGTTGCACTTTACCGGAATGGCAACCTCCTCATTCGACCAGGCAACGTCGATCGGCGAGCTGCCAGCAATCTGGGATTTGTTCCATTGTGCGTTGCCACCAGTAGGATTTGGCTGCGGATGAATGTTATGAGCAGTCTTGTCACTATTCAGGACTGTCATGTGCTGACCGACGTTCAATGCGAGCACGTGCGGAACATACCGGCAGCCCTTTTGATCGATCGTCGCCGGCTGGGAAGCCGTGGCTGCCTCATTGCCAGTCAGGCCCTGCGAGATGTAAACCACAACGTTCGCCAATCCACCATTTCCACCGACGACTACGTTCTCGGTTGTCACCGGTGCTCCACCGGCAGTCTGCGCGCAAGCCGGATCTTTGGACATGTCGATTGGCTTCTGGTGGGGAGCTTGACCGTCGAGTTTCACCGTTCCGACAACCTGGCCCGTTGCTGCCGCGCCCACACTAGGCGCAGAACGCACGAACACCCCCGCAAGAACCAGCAAGAAAAGACTCAATAAAGCAATTCTCAGTTGAGTTTTCATGACGTGTTGTTCCTCCATCATTTCGAGTTAACTCTTGACGAACCTAAAGAAGAAACACTTGCTCCCGGGATCGGCATATTTTGTTACGAGCCGCACCGGAAGTCTGTGATATTCGTCACACTCTGACATTGGTCACACATCCATGTGACAACCGGCTTGGTATCCGAAAAAAAGCGCAGAAAATGCCCACAGACCGACAGGCAAGCAAGGTGACCGCCCCTCCTCGTTTAAGTATGCTGACCATCTCTGGGGCGCCGACTCGATGCCTGGATGCGCTTTTGAGGCTTCGCTCACCGAACGTCGGTGATGCCGATCACAAATCGACCTGATGACAAAGCAAGAACCCGGCTAGGTAACTTCGATGAGGACTTCTAGAGTGTCTTATTTCGATGCTGACCAGGTTTCGATTCTGCTACGTCTGTGAAACTCACAAACCCTGGCCGTAGGCCACGCCGCTCGCTTCCTGCGCCAACATCGGGAATAAACCAACTAGCCAGCCGTATACCACATGCCCGAATAGCAAGACGGCGGCTGCTCTTATCCCCCCAACATGAGCACTAAATAAGCCTGCCCCCATGATCGGCATCACGAGCAGTTGCGAGGCCAACCACAGCACAACCCCGAAAACCACTCCCTTTGTAGCAGGCGAACCCGGGAGGAGACGGTAGAACAGGAAGACAAAAGCCAAGGGAAAAATGATCGCACCATTGAGGATGTGAACCAACATGCCCATCTTCCAGCCGCCGAGGGGTTCTGCCAACATTTCGACGATGTCCATTTTCATGCCAACCATCGGCGCAAGTACAAAGATGAGCGCTGTCATCGCTGGGGTCCCCATCAGACCTCCCACGAGAGCCATGCTTGGTTTCGGTCTCACTCTTTACTCCTCCTCGACCGTATCGGGTGCTGGGATATTCAGGAAACTACACCGGGCCGTGCAGAAAGAGCCGGTCTGCGAAGCCAAGGCCATGTCCGAAGATTACCTGCCTGCCTGCGCCTTGAATGCGAATTGCACCGTCTTGGTTTCATCGCGCCCTACCGTGACCTTTTGCGTTGTCGTACCCAGCTTTTCGTGCCACGCCGAAATCGTGTAGGTCCCAGGCGGCAGATTGCTCAAGTCGAAGCTGCCGTCTTTGCCCGTCACTGCGAAGTAAGGATGTTTGAAGACGGCAAGATAGGCCCGCATCCAGGGATGCACGTTGCATTTCAGCGGAATACCAACCTCCTCGCGGGGGAACTTTTCTTCTACTGTGGAACCAGCGACCTGGGCCTTGTTCCACTCGCGATTGTTGGCCGGCTGAGGATGAATGTTGTGCGTGCAGGCATCGCTGTTAAGGACCTGCAGCCTTTGGTTCACTCGAAACGCCAACACATGCGGCTGATACACGCAGCCTTTCTGTTCGATCACCGCCGGCTGCGCCGGCACCTCAAAACTACGGTCGCCTAGGCCATCGGCCACAAACACCACCACATTTTGCAGATCGCCGTTCTTGTCCGCCACAATTTCCTCCGACAACACTGCTGTGCTGTGCTGGCGGGCGCACACCGGGTCAGACGCCATGTTGATGCGCGTGGGCGTGGGCAGTGCGCCCTCAAGCTTAACCGTGCCTTTCACAGTGGCGGTATCCGTTCCGCTGTTTGCGGGCGTCGAACCGGGAGCCGCGCCCATGAGTGCAACTGCCAATGCGACTACGACTAGCAGGTCGTTCCTCTTCATAGCACACCCGCCCTTTCTGCACGCCTTAACCAGCCCGTGCTCAAACACTTTCACTTCCACGATTTCGGCAAACTCTACGCCGGGCTGGTTGGCCCGGCTAAACGACTAATTCGTCATCCTCGGCATACCGCGTGGTTTCGTGGTGCGCTCTGTTCTCGGCTAAGCGGCTTTGCTTGTCAGGCGTAACCGCTCAGCGGCCCGGAATCAAGTTCGATTCCGCTTACTTTCTGAATGATCTCAAAGCAATTCGTCTGCCAATACTCTGCGACCCCGCGCCAACAGGACTGTCTTGCGCAACCGGTATTTGGCTCTATGGGCTAGCCCACGGCCGGCGGCAAACGACAGCGTTAACCAACGCATCCCATACGGGAATCCTTCCGGTTCAAGTGGGACAAAAAGGTCACACACGATGAACGGGAACCTCTTCCAGACTCGCTACTATCGACCATGGCAGAATAACTTAGACCTTCAACCGCGACTGGGACGGTATAGTCACACGTGTGTGTCCAAGGATGTCTCAGTAGCAGAACGGCCGCAAGCGCAGGAGAAAATCTTGAAGCCGACTACGGCAATCAGCGCAATAAACAAAGAGGATGGATTGGCGGCGACCAAAATCGCGGGCGAAACCTTGCGGCGACATTCAGATGCGGCAGAACTTTGGGTTGGGAGTCGTTATGAGCGCGTCAGGGATGCCGGTGAAGAAGGATGAGCAAGAGTCCAGAAGATATCTAGGCGACGGTTGAAAAGTTGAGCGAGAGAATTGACCAGCAAATAGGCTGCATTCCGACAAGTGGCTCGTTACGTGCAATGCATGTAGCAAGATCTCGACGCACTTCCGTTACCAGGAGGCTCCGTTGATTGAGCTAGCACCCTCGATTTTATCGGCCGACTTCGCTCATCTGGCGGAACAGGTTCACGGGGCAACCGAAGGCGGCGGCACCGTAATCCATGTGGACGTGATGGACGGGCACTTCGTGCCGAATATCACGATCGGGCCACCGGTAGTGAAGTCGCTCCGCAAGGCGACGAAGCTTCCACTTGATTGCCACCTGATGATTGAGAATCCTGACCAGTACATTCCCGAATTTGCGGCGGCTGGCGCTGACTGGATTTCCGTGCACCAAGAGGCCTGTCGGCACCTAGATCGGACGCTGCACCTGATCCGCAACCACCATGCACTGGCGGGCGTGGTCATTAATCCTGCCACACCCGTGGAGAACCTGAGCGAAGTGCTCGACATCGTGGACTATGTCTTGGTGATGTCGGTGAACCCGGGATTCGGCGCGCAGAAGTTCATCGCCGGAACAATGCACAAGATGCGGCAACTGGCGGAGCTGCGTGTACAACACAGGCTGCACTACCGGATTGAAGTTGACGGTGGTATTGCGCTCGACACGGTGGCAGAAGCAGTCGACGCGGGCGCTGAAATTCTGGTAGCGGGCAATGCAGTGTTCGGCCAAGGCGACCCGAAGACTAACGCGCAGAAGCTGCTGAGAGCAGCCCGAGAAACCGCACTGCAGAAGGTGTAGTCTTCCTCTAGCCTGGACTCGATCCGCCACGATCGGCTGGCCCCGGCGGGACTTTGTCACGGTAACAGCTTGTGGCGCAAGAAAACCCTGCCACTTCCTAGCCTCCACATTGCCATTCCCTGCCTACCGCGAACCGGCGCTAGCTGTTCGAGACGAATCTGATGAGCTGGCGCTCTTGGCCGTGCCCGGTGGCTGAGTCGAAGCTTGCGTACGACCCATAGCCGCGGCCACACGCCTTTGTTCCTCTGGCGTGAGCTGCATAATGTAATCTACCAGCAGCTTGGTGTGATCCTTCTCATAACCTTGGAACGTGGGCGGAGTAGGGCCGTTGAATACCCAACGATTATTCTCGCGCCGGAACAGGTCTGAAGGCATGGAAGTACCCGGGCTGATGGCTTGCGGATCAATGATCCATCGCTCCACCCAGTCCGGCTTCAGGCGCCCTCGTGCCAAGAGGAGATTGGGAGCAGTAGCGCTCTTGTCGTGTTGCGGATCGCCGGTGGCGTGACACTTCAGGCAGGGCGCGCCAGTGCTCGAGAACAGGCTGCGTGCCATCTCGGTTTCCTTTGCCGTCAGCATGGGAACCGGCTCCGGGATGTACGGGAAGGGCTGCCGCGAAAGCGCCTGGAAGAAACGCACCAGCTTGCCCAGTTCATTCTCGGAAAAAGAGAAGGTGGGCATGTGAACCTGCAGGTAGGTCCGCACACCGTTGCGATTCGTGTCCTTGTCGGTCAGCGCCGGGTTGGTGAGGAAGTGCAAGAGCCACTCGGGATCGACTCTGGCCCCTTCGGTCAGAAGCTTGGGAGGCAGCTGTTCCGGGGCATCCTGGTAGCGTTTCATTCCCATCAACGCAGTTGGCTGGCCGGGGATGAATTGGTGGCAACCCATGCAATTGTACTTCCTCACAACCCACCAGCCTTCTTGGATATCGCGGCGATAATCAAGTGGCCGATACTGATAATTGGCGGGCAGACCACTCTCCTGACTGCCCATGAGGAAGGTGGTAAGGTCGCGCACTTGGTCCTTGGTCAAGTGCAGGTTGGGCATGCGCAGCTTTTCTTCTTCGCTCTTAATCTTGCCTTGATCGTAGACGTTGGGCTGCGACAATTTGTGCTCGAAGAAGCCCTTGTGGTTGTACCAGGGCCCTTTCGCCGGGCCGTCAGGCAGTCGTGCCAGGTCTTCCGGGTTGGTGATCGGTTCTGCGTTTTTGCCGCCGCGTTGCGCGGTCTCTGTGAAGAGGGCAAAGTCGAGACGCTCAATCGGCTTGCTGCCTTCATATGTCAACTCGGTCCCGATGCGGCCTTCATCCTCCAAGCCCGCGATCTCATGACACCCCGCGCAGCCAAAGTGGCGAATCCACTTCTTGCCTTCATCCTTCAGGTTGGCGTCGTCCATGAAGGAAGCCTCGGGATAAGAGCTGGGATCTTGCTGCTTCTTAGTCATTAAATAGGTTGCGATATCTTGTGCGTCCTCGATGCTGAGGCGCAGGCTCGGCATCACCGTCATATTCTGCACCTGCAGTTCGTGGCCATCGTTCGGGCAGCGGCTATGCTCCAGGTCGAAGACGAAGGGCAGCCCCTTCTTGGCATAGTCTTCGGGGCCAATATCCTTTTTCTCATACGGACAATAGGGGCGAGTGCGCTCGCGAGCGTTGTGCACCCAGCGCACGAGATAGTCGTAGTTGGCCTTTTCGCCGACGCGCGTGAGATTGGCGGCGAATGTTCCGCCTTCCATCTCCTCGCCTTCGCCGATGGAGTGGCATGCCAGACAGCCGCGCGTCTCAAAGAGTTCCTTACCGTGTGCGGCGTCACCCGGTTTCTGTTTGGGCTGTGGGTCCGTGAGCGCCGACTGCCACAAATAGGCTGAGATAGCCTTGATCTGGTCCTCATTCAGGCGGAAGTTTGGCATGCGGGTGGTGGAACGGAAGTCGGTCGGCTTCTTCAGCCAGACTGGAATCCAGTTCTGGTTGAGCTTGAGCCGCACGTCCTTCAGGTTGGGCCCTACTTTCTTGATGTCTTGTAACAGGCTTTTCGTTTGCCGGTCTAGTTGCGCGATGCGACCGTCAACCTTGCTGTTGGCAACCTTGAGCGCCACCGCCCGATCGTTCAGCCGCTTGGCTTCTTCGTTTGTCTCTGCCGCATCAGCTTGCTTCATGAAGTAAGCGGCCTGCTTTATGTTTTGCGTCTTCTCCTGCTCCAGTTGCTTGACCTCCTGGCTAACCGAATTCAATTCCTCCGGTTCTTTGTCGTACCCTTCATAACGATGGCAGCCGACGCAGCCCCGTTGGCGGAACAGATTCTTGCCCTCGCTGATTGTCCACCCCACATCGCCGCTCACCAACAACATGTCGGCGGCATGGCAGGTCTGGCAGCCAGCTTCCGTGTTTTCGCTAGGAAACAGCGGCCACAACCAGTGCTCGTAAGTTCCGTGAGCCTTCTCAACGCTTGTGGTGGCCCGGCCGTTGCCCTGGTGGCAGGGAGAGCAGCCGAACTTGTCCGGATCATGCGTCTTTAGCAAATCGGGTTCGGGATGGCTGGTAAATGCATTGGCGTACTCGTCAGGCTGCTTCTCCCCTTTGGTCATCATCGACGTCGCTGTGAGCCTAAGCGGCTCGCGGATTCCCATATGGCAAGATTCACAGCGGTCGACGATGTTGGCTTCCGCCACGTTGATTTGTACGATCTTCGGATCCCACTCCGCGGTCTTCTTCTTCAGACCCTCGATTTGTGTCGGAGTCAGATCAACCATGTGCTGATTAATGTAGGCTGACACCTTGTTACCGGCTTCGGTCACCGGCTTGAGCACTTCGCCCAGCTCTGCGCTCAACTTGGTGCGTTGGTCTTTGAGTTGGCTGTATTTGTCTGCCAGCTGAGAGAAGTTGTATTTCTCTTTGTGACCGTCCGGAAATTCAACCGACCAGGTTTCTTGCTTGTAACCCTCGACTTTCTTCTGCTTGCTTTGCTTGCCCGCGACCGTCTTCTCGGTCTCGATCTCATAGGTCAGTGCATTCACATAAGCCCGTTTGTCAATGAAGATGTTCTGGACAGCCAGAATCTTCGCGTTCAGGTCAGTGATCTGTTTCTGCAGCTCATCTCGGCGAAGCTTGGCCGCTTGATAGGCCTCGTCGTAGGCGTGCGCGAGTTGCTGGTAGTCAGGGTCATGCTCAAGGTCCTTTTCCGACTGCGCGGACTTCGACTCGGCTGTCTTCAGGAAAGCGCTGTAGCGCCGCTGCCACTCGTGCTGAAAAGCCTTCCAGGGACGCTGGCCATAGGCTTCATCCCACAGCGCCCAAAAGAGCGTGGCCATGAGGATGACCATGGCAACGACGTAATGCAGCGCGAAGGACTTGCTTACAATGGGATCCTGTTTGCCGATTGGTTGTTCGGGCACAAGTTTCGACCTCTCGTCATTTCCCTAGGTCGTTCGCAGTTTCTACGGCAACTATGCGGACCAAAACCCGGACTGGGAACGACGGTTTTCACACGTTAAACCAGGGCGTTATCCACACGTACTTAATGTTGAATGCCAGCCGCAACAGCATCTTGGCCGGCAGGGCTACCATGGTGAGAAGGAAGAACATCATCAAGGAGTATTGCAACAGGCTCATGCGGCGGTAGTCCTTGGGGTTGTAGCGGCGGAACAACGCATGAACGATGAACCCACCCAGCAGGTAATACCCTCCGACAACCACGGCGCCGAAGATAGCCTTCCCTAGGTTGGAGGTGATTCCACAAATATCTGGAAGATCGCGGTTCACCTCGTAGATCAAGCGGTTGTGATCCCAGGTCTGTCCCGGCCAAAACCACTGCCAGCCCGGGCCGCGGATAAAAGTGCCAATGATGATCATTGCGACCCACAGAATAATGAAGCCGAACAGAAAGGTGGCTATGGCAAATTTGCGCTGCTTCCAGGTATAGTAGCCGTTGCCCAGCGGATTGGTGTCGATGTAGGGAATCACCATCAAGCCAATGATGATTAACGTCGGCATCACCACTCCCGCGATCCATGGGTCGAAGTAGACAAGCATCTCCTGCAGGCCCAGGAAGTACCACGGAGCCTTGGCCGGATTCATTGTCAGGTTGGGATTCGACGGCTCCTCCAGGGGAGCGTTCAAAGTGATCGACCAGATCATCAAGACGATGGTCACGATAATGGCCGCGAGGAATTCAACCCGCAGCAGGAACGGCCACACGTGTACTTCTTTTTGCCAGTCCGGCTCGAACGGCCAAGTCTTGCGATAACGAGTCCTCGCCATCGCCGGATTGGCTTCGAGCTCCACAATCAGGTTGTCGTTGGCCTTTGCCTGCTTCCACCCCAGATAGCAATAAACAATCAGCAGCGGAATCATACCTACGATAGGTATGTTGTCAGGTGCGGAACTGATCTCCCAAAGTTGTCGCCAATCCATAAACTCTCTCCCAACAGTGTAGGAGGAACACCTGCGCCCTTCCCATGCGAGCGAAGCCCGACAGCTCTACTGAGCATGCAACCGGCCGCATCGCGTTTCCGGGACAGGTCGCATCAAATCACGTCGCAGTTAAGCTACGCCTTCAGGCGTGCCGCGAGCCGCGCCGCGGTTTACCTTCCGAGGCGAGCACAACTGACTCCGGCCCGGAAATGCCGCCGTCTTTGCGCACTCGCCAGAAGTGAACGATCATCAGCACCGAAGCCACGATGGGAATACCAATGCAATGCCAGATATAGGAACGCAGCAAAGCATTGGCATCTACAATCGAGCCGCCTAGCAGGCCAAAGCGCACGTCGTTGTAAGGCGTCATTCCCAGCAACTTGCCGAACGGCCCTTCGTGTCCCAGCAGCGGCGTGGCGCGAGCCATGTTTGTGCCCACCGTTACCGCCCAGAACCCAAGCTGATCGTCTGGAAGCAAGTAGCCGGTAAACGAAAGCAGCAAGGTAAATACCAGCAGCAGCACGCCCACGTTCCAGTTAAACTGCCGCGGCTGCTTATACGAGCCGGTCAAAAATACACGAAACATGTGCAACCACACCGCGATCACCATGAGGTGGGCAGCCCAGCGGTGCATGTTGCGCAGGATCCTGCCAAACGGCACATCGTGCTCCAGATAGAGCACATCGCGAAACGCCTGAACCTTTGTCGGATGGTAATAAAACATCAGCAGCACGCCGGTTAGGGTAAGCACAAAGAAGAGATAAAACGTGATCCCACCCATGCCCCAGGTGAAGCTATAGCGCACGGCATCGCGGTTAATCTTGGCGGGATGAAGATGGAGGAACACGTTAGAAAGCACGCCCAATGCGCGGTTGCGCGGCGTGTCATCATGCTTATGGCGAAAGATCGAGGTGTAGAGCTCGGTCTTCGTGGGGCTCTTGAGTCCCTCCATCTGCTGCTTGGCTTTGGCGGGCAGATCCGTCTTGAGCGATTGAAGATCTTCTTGGATCGCCGACGTCATACATTCAAGCAGGCCAACTTCTTTGTCCTGGTTTAAGTTCCCCTTCTGTTCCGGCATCGTTTCCTCACCTCGATCCAGTAAAGCTGGCAGGCGGTCGCCGCAGGCGAGCCGCCCGCAAGGCCAAACCACTAAGCGGGCAGGTAAGCTCCATCGTCATTGAACTGGCTGGGCTGGCTCTTGGGCCACCGGTACAGCCGCGAGACGTCTACTAAGATCTGACCATCGGCAGATCTTTCCACATGGGCCCAGTCCATGGGACGCGGCGCCGGCCCCTCGAAGTTGACCCCTTCGCTGTCGTAGCCACTGCCGTGGCACGGGCACTTAAATTTGTTCTCGCCAGGTTTCCAGTCAGGCGTGCAACCCAAATGGGTGCAGCGCGCGTAAATCACAAAGATGCGACCCGCCGTACGAACCACCCAGATGCGGTATTTTTGTTGATACTTTGTGTCCACTCCTAGGCCGTATTCCTCGGGATAGCCGATTTTGAAAGTCGTCGCCGGCTCGAACAAGGTTCGCGGCAGAAAGAAGCGGAAAAAGGCAACGAACCACGCCGTCAGGAATGCCGCCACCGTCGCCCATACCAGGCGCCGTCGTTGGCGATTAATCTCATTGTCTTTAGGACCGATGGATGCGACGCCGGGGGCGACGGCGGGCGTGCCAACGTATTTGGTCCATTCGCCGCTGCGCGCCACAGAAGCAGTTGCTGTTGGCGCTGCGGCCGCGACTCGAGGAGCCGAAGCTGCGGTTGCCCCCGCGGAAGCAGGCGCAACGGCCGCCGCAGCAGTGGCTGATTCGCCGAGCAGGGCAGTGACTTCGGCATCGTTCAGCGGAGGTAAAGCTTTGCGGCCACGGCGTGCTTGTTCAGCCGCGATGGCCGATTTGCTCCACTTCCTCCCCTCGAGCACGAGTTTTCGGACTTCCTCGCTGATGCCGGCAGAGGGCGCAACCCTGCCGGTCTCAGGCGAAGCCAGCAGTACCGGGGCCGCGACCGTCGCCGCCGGTCGAAGAGTTATAGAACCAGTTGGAGCCGATGCCTGGGAAGTCTCTAGCGAAGCCGCATTACCGAACTCCCAAGGCATGGGCTCGCCCGCCTTGAGCGCGCGGATTGCCTCCGCGCTCAGCAGCGGTAGGCCTTTGCGCTGCCGATAGGCCTGTTCCATGGCCACGACCGAGGAGTTGAGTGCCTTCCTCGGCCAAGGCGGAAGATGCCCGAGCAAGCCATTGATCGCGTTTTTGGGGGAGTCGTCTGCCACGCGGCCTTGCCCTTTTCCATTTGCTATTCGGATTCAATCTCTTGCAACCGAGTTCTTAAGACCTGAGGGTCGTTCTAGGCAACCGGCAACATCCTGTCTGGCGCTTTGTCCACCCTTAGGCGAACCGCACCTTTACGTTCGGGCCTTTATCCAAGTGAATGCTGTCAATAAAACGGACTTTGCGGGAGCGGAAAGTCATGATCACTGACGAAGTTCGCGTGCCCTCACCAAAAAAACGCACACCCTTCAGCAGCGTGCCGTCGGTCACGCCGGTAGCGGCAAAGACCAGTTGCTTACCCGGAGCCAGTTCATCCGCCGTGTAGACTTTGTTTCTGTCTCTGATCCCCATGCGCGCAATGCGTTCTTCGAGTTCAGGCTTGTCGATCAGCAGTCGGCCGAGCATGTAGCCATTCAGACAACGAACGGCGGCCGCCGTGATCACGCCTTCCGGCGCGCCACCCGAGCCCATGACCGCATGAACGCCCGTGCCTAAGACAGCGGCCGCGATGCCCGCTGAGAGGTCGCCATCTCCGATCAGGCGGATGCGCGCGCCCGCCGCACGAATGTCGGCGATGAGCTTCGCGTGTCGTGGACGGTCGAGTACGATGACTACTAGATCGTCGACGTCTCGATCCAAGCGTTTCGCAATATTCTTCAAATTGTCGGCCACCGGTGCATCCATTTCGACTGCGCCTTTGCACGATGGTCCCACCACAATTTTTTCCATGTAGCAGTCAGGCGCATTGAGCAACCCACCTTGTTCGGATGCCGCCAGCACTGTGATCGAGCCGGGAGCGCCGGTGGCGCAAAGGTTTGTCCCTTCAAGTGGGTCTACCGCAATGTCGACCGCCGGACACTCATCGCCGTCGGAAAGCTTCGCGCCCAGCTTCTCCCCGATGTAAAGCATGGGAGCCTCATCGCGCTCGCCCTCACCGATCACGATGGTGCCGCGCATGGGAATACCGTCCATGGTTTCCCGCATGGCTTCTGTGGCCACTTGGTCGGATAGCGGACGATCCCCTTGCCCCATGGTGCGGGCGGAAGCAATGGCCGCGTTTTCCACCACCCCCAGAAACTTCGCCGCTAGGTCACTCTCCAGATTCCCGGAGAAACCCCGAGCGCTTTCAGGTCTGGTCTGAGTTGCCATGAGTAAACTCCTAACAAACTCGACGCAAACCCTGCGAGCGAGGCGATTTTCTCCTGCGGGACCTGAGTACAGCCCACGCTGAACCGACGCTCCCCGGTGGCTCGGAGACGAGAAGAAGACTCTTGCTCCGTGTTTGCTTGCCTATGCCAGAATGGCTTGTATAGGGTAGTGGCTTCGGATCATACGTCCGACGGTTAGGCCGCCGAGGTATTCCGGGATAACCACCTCATCAGCGCCCGAGTTCCGCAGCGAATCCGCATAGGACCGTTGGCCAGCTCGCGTAATGATCTTGAGCTTGGCATTCAGAGACCGGGCGGTGATGGTAATGGACAAATTCTCGAGATCATCGTCGATAACGATGCAGATGCCACGAGCACGCTCGATGCCGGCGCTCAATAGGATCTCGCGTGAGTTCGCATCGCCATGGATCGCAGGCACGCCCTCCGCGAAAAGTTCGCGGTACAATTCCTCAACCGTCTCGACAACAACGAACGGCATCTTGGCGCGATTCAGCTGATCTACCACGGCTCGTCCCATGTGTCCGTAGCCACAGATAATGAAGTGATCTCGCAGCGTCTCGACATTGGCATCATGGATCATATTTTCCATCCCTCCGAGCTTCGGGGGTCGGCGGGACCCGGTTGGTCCGATCTTCCCTTTCCGGTGGGATCAACGCACCAGACCGCCGTACCCCACATGCCCGATTATCTAGCACCCTAACTCAGGGCTCTGACTGACACCCTGCACAATCGACCGTTGGCTGGCTGCGCAGCCACCCGGTTACGATCCTGCCTTCGCCTTAAATACGAATTCGAGGGTCTTGGTTTCGTTGCCACCAACCGTGATCTTCTGGGTTGCGGTACCCAGCTTTTCGTGCCACGCCTCAATCGTATAAGTCCCCGGCGGCAAATTGCTCAAATCGAAGCTGCCGTCCTTTCCGGTCACCGCAAAGTAGGGATGTTTGAAGACCGCTAGGTAGCCCTTCATCCAAGGATGCACGTTGCATTTGAGCGGAATGCCAACCTCTTCGCGGGGGAAGGTCGCCTCCACCTCGGCACCCGGAGCCTGCGCCTTGTTCCACTCGCGATTGTTGGCGGGCTGAGGATGAATATTGTGCGTGCAGGCATCACTGTTAATCACCTTGAACGGTTGGTTGACTCGAAAAGCCAACACATGCGGCTCGTACAGGCAGCCTTTCTGTTCGACCACTGCCGGTTGAGTTGGCACGTCAAAGGTGCGGTCGCCTAAGCCATCGGCGACAAACACCACCACGTTTTGCAGTTGGCCGTTCTTGTCCGCCGCGAGTTCCTCCGATAGCACCGCTGTCTTATGCTGCCGGACACAGACGGGGTCCGAAGCCATGTTAATGCGCGCCGCTGTAGGTACCGTGCCCACGAACTTGACCGTGCCTTTCACGGCGGCTGTATCTGTTCCGCTTTTCGCAGGCGTCGAGGAAGGACTCGCGCCCATAATTGCAATCGCCAATGCGATTACAGCAATGAAATAGTTCCTTTTCATAACGAACCCCCTTTTCTGCACGCCCTAACCCCGGCGTGCGGTGTAGTGTTCACTTGCTCGACCGTGGCCCAAGCTTGTCGTAGTACAAGCACAACCAGCTCGACTACTAGCTTTCTTGCTTGATCCTCCGGAGCACTCCGCGAGCGGCCTCGGCGACCGCCTCGGCTGTGATCCCGAGCTTTTGGTACAGCACCTGGTAAGGCGCGGACGCGCCAAAACGATCTAGCCCAACGGTTGCGCCGTCCAGTCCTAGGTAACGCCCCCACGCTGCGGTGGCGCCTGCCTCCACGGCCACCCGGGCGCGCACGCTTCGAGGCAGCACGGCTTCGCGATATTCCTCGGGCTGCTGATCAAAAAATTCCCAGCACGGCATGGAGACAACGCGGGCGTTAATCTTCTCTCCCGCGAGTATCTGTTGTGCGGCCAGGGCCACATGAACTTCCGATCCGGTCCCGATCAAAATGACATCCGGATGATCGAAGCCGCAAAGAATATAGGCCCCGCGCGAAACTCCTTCCGTCGAACCGCAGCCGCCGCGATCCAGAACCGGAAGAGCTTGGCGGGTAAGGACCAGTGCGGTCGGCGCATGGCGGCGATTCAAGGCAGCGCGCCAGGCTTCGACGGTTTCCGTGGCATCGGCGGGACGCAGCACGGCTAGATTGGGAATTAGGCGCAAACTGGAAATCTGTTCTATGGGTTGATGCGTGGGGCCGTCTTCACCTAGACCAATGCTGTCGTGGGTAAAGACAAAAATTACCGGCAGCTCCATCAGGGCTGCGAGACGGATGGAGGGTCGCATGTAATCGGAAAAGATGAGGAACGTACCCCCGTAGGGGCGAACTCCACCGTGCAAGGCAAGGCCATTGAGGATGCCGCCCATGCCGTGCTCGCGCACGCCGAAGTGGAGGTACTTCCCTGCGAAATTCTCAGGCGTGACGTCATGCTCGCCTTTTGGCAAGGTGTTATTGGAGGGGGTTAAGTCGGCCGAACCGCCGAGCAGCGCAGGAAATTTTGGCGCGATCGCGTCCAAGACGGCTCCTGAGGCAGCCCGAGTTGCGAGCGGTTTAGTCTCGGGGAAAGCTGGCAGATTGGCGTCCCAACCCTCCGGCAACTCCCCCCTCAGGGCTTGGTCGAAGGCGGCAGCCAGCTCTGGGTAAAGTTCGCGATACTCGGCGCAAACCTTTTCCCATTCTTGCTGGCAGGCTGCACCCATCGCGGCCGACTCTTGCATGAACTGGCGGGCCTCCTCGGGAACCCAGAATTGCTTCTCCGGCCGCCAACCCAAGTTTTCCTTGGTGAGTCGTACCTCATCCGCCCCGAGCGGCTCGCCGTGGGCTTTGTGACTGTCTTGCCGGTTGGGGCTGCCAAAGCCGATGTGAGTCTTACACGCAATCAGCGAGGGGCGCCCTATTTCCGACTTGGCAGAGGTGAGTGCGGCTTCCACCGCCAGCGAGTCGTGACCGTCAATGCGCTGAGTGTGCCAGCCATAGGCGCTAAAACGGCCGAGAACGTCTTCACTGAAGGCAAGGGAGGTGGGCCCATCGATGCTGATTCCGTTGTCGTCGTACAACACCATCAGCTTGCCCAGACCGAGATGGCCCGCCAGCGAACAAGATTCGTGGGAAATGCCTTCCATCAGATCGCCATCGCTGGCAATCACGTAGGTGTAGTGATTGACTATTTCCCATCCCGGCCGGTTGAACCGAGCTGCCAGCCATCGTTCGGCAATGGCCATGCCGACACCATTGGTGATGCCTTGGCCTAAAGGTCCCGTCGTGGTTTCCACCCCAGGAGTCAATCCGTATTCGGGGTGGCCGGGGGTTTGGCTACCCCATTGCCGAAAAGCCTGCAGTTGGCTCATGGGCAGGTCGTAGCCACTGAGCTGCAACAAACTGTAAAGCAGCATGGAACCATGGCCTGCCGAGAGAATGAAACGATCGCGATCAGCCCACAGAGGGTCGGCGGGATTGTGCTTGAGAAAGCGCGTCCACAACACCACCGCTGCATCGGCCATGCCCATCGGCATTCCCGGGTGGCCAGAGTTGGCCTTTTGCACGGCGTCCATTGCCAAGCCGCGAATGGTATCCGCGGTCAGCCGGCGCACCCGGGCCAACTCAGTTTCGGCCAGCGACATCGTAGCGGACATCAGCGCGGTCATAGGTCCTCACTTTCCGGTGACAGCCTCGACGCCTGCAGCTTCTGGCAACGACTCCAACCGGCTCAGAGCGGCGATAGGACGGGCAAAAGGAATGGGAGCGTCTTTGCTGTAGGCACGGAGCAAGTGATAGGTGATAAGCAGTTGAGTTAGAGCCAGGGGATCGCTGTGCCGCACCTCAGTTCCGTAGTTGTATTCCCCAAACTGGTCGGCCTGCAGGGGGCGCAAATCGGGAAGATGCTTCCAGATCGTGTCCTCCAACTCCGCTGCATGTTCGCGGCTCACGTTGCCGTCCACCTCCAGGAAATCCACGGGACGGCCCTTGTCGCGTCCCAGTTCGAGGCGGATGCCGGGCCGCCTGCTGTCCCGCTCGAACAAATAGCTCAGATCAGGATGGGGAATGGTCGGCCGCAGCACCAGCCTGACATTCAAGTGGCTGTCGGCCTGATCGGAAAGCTTCCCACCGTCGGGGTAGAACTGAACAACAATGTCGGCAAATTCGCGCTGAGGCTGGATGAAGTTGCGGGAGTCTGACTCTCGCTTTTCCAATTCCGCCAACACTTGCTCGGCCGTGTACCCTCGCTTTGCCGTATCACGTTTGATTTTCCATGTCCGCCGCAGCTCTTCCGGCGGATCTAGGAAAACCTTGACGTCGTAGAACTGGCGCATGACTTCGGTATGAAAACCGAGCAGCCCTTCCACGATCACAAACTCGCTGGGAATCAGGTACTCCGGCCGTACCAGCGAGCCGGTGCTGTGGTCATAGACTGGCTTTAGCATCGGCTGGCCGTAGTGGGCGCGTTCCAGGTGCAGCTCCAGAATGTCAAGGTAGTTGCAGTCGGGGTGCAAGGGCGTGATTTTCAGCCGCGCCCGTTCCACCCGATCGTACTTGTGGTAGTCGTCGGCACAGATGTGGGTAACGCGGTCCTCGCCCAGCAATTCCACGAGTCCTCGAGTGATAGTGGTCTTGCCGGCTGCACTATCCCCTACGATACCCAAAACTATTGGTCTTCGTTTCGTCATCATGCCTCCTCGCGCGGGGCTCTCCCCGTGCTCGAATCATGGATACCCTCAGGTTCTGCGTCCGAGCCCCCTTGGAACACCCGGCTTTGACGAACGTCGGCGGCGGCGATGCGCTGCAGTTGCTCCAGGGAAATCGAGCCCCCTTCGCTGACAAGGCGGCTGGCTTGGCGTAGCTTGATGCGATCAATGGCGTTACGCACGCTGCGCGCATTGGCAAAGTGGGGCTGCTTCATGCGCAACGCGAGATAATCGACAAATGCCTGGCGCGACTCGGCGTCAAACGCATAATGCTGCTGCGCAAGCATTAGTTCAGCGATCTTGGTCAACTGCTCGAGCGTGTAATCTGGAAAGCTGATGTGATGCGCCACCCGGGAACGAAAACCGGGATTGTGCTGAAAGAAAGTTTCCATGCGATCCTGGTAACCCGCCAGGATGACCACCAGATCCTCACGCTGGTTCTCCATGGCCTGCAACAACATCTCAATCGCTTCCTGACCGTAATCACGCTCATTTTCGGGACGGTAGAGGTAGTAAGCTTCGTCGATGAAGAGCACGCCACCCATTGCCTTCTTGAGCGTCTCTTTGGTCTTCGGGGCGGTGTGTCCTACATACTGGCCCACCAGGTCGTCGCGGGTGGCCACCACCAGATGGCCGCGGCGTAGGTAGCCCAGGTGTTGCAGGATCTTCGCCATGCGCATAGCAACGGTCGTCTTGCCCGTGCCGGGATGCCCGCTAAAGGACATATGCAAGGTAGGGCGCTCGCTCGCTAGTCCAACCTTCTCGCGTAAACGCGCCACCAGGAGCAGCGAAGCTAGCTGCCGGATGTAGGCCTTGACGGGCTTGAGGCCGACCAGCTCACGATCCAGTGCATCGAGGATTTCCTCGAGATTGGAATCCCGATGAGCAGCTCCAATATCCACGAGTTGGTCCGTGATTTCTGGTGCGGCACTCGTGTCCACCACGGAATCGGTATCTAGTTTCTGCATGGCATTCTCGTGCTGCGATCTCTCGAAAGCGCAACGGATTGCTAGTGTCCGTCAACCCCCGCCGACACCGTTTTAGAGCGAATCGTGTACTGGATTCGCCGATCTGCAACCTCTGCGCGCTCCAAGCAAAAGCCGGGCTCCGGTTCGGGCCGATGTACGATGAAACTCAACCTCGTGGTCTGCCGGCCTTTGGTGCGATCAAAGCCGTTCACCTTGATGTAGTGGCTCGGAAAAGCCTCGCGGCATTCATGAATTCGCAACATGGCGTCGTCTAGGTTTTTCATTTCAAACATGGGCAGTCCCCACATCTCCCAGTAGGTGTTACGGGGGTGCGGATCATTGGTGTGCTCGATCGAAAAGGCCCAACCGTTATCGAGGCAGTAGCGCACCTCGGCTTTAATCTCCTCTTCGGCGAAGTCAGGTAGATAAGAAAAGGTACCTTGCGTGATTCGCATAAATTTGTCTCCGTATTCCGTGGGGCTCAATCATTGGCCCAATCATAAAAAAGAGGTAGCGCCGTTGGTCAGCTGGCTGCCGGCTGACGAGCGGTTTTACCGGTCAAACTGTGACTGTGGCGACTGCATCCGGCACATCAGTCGACTCGAATTCGAAGGTTACGTCCTTCCACACCTCGAGCGCCGTGCGCAGCTCGGGCGACCAACGGGCAGCCTTCGCCAAGATCTCCGGTCCTTCGCGCAGGAAATCGCGCCCTTCGTTGCGAGCCTGGATCATAGCCTCAACCGCCACCCGATTTGCCGTTGCTCCCTGGGCAATCCCGTCGGGGTGACCGATCGTGCCGCCACCAAACTGGAGCACAACGTCCTCGCCCAGATAATGCAGCAACTGATGCATCTGGCCGGCGTGGATGCCTCCTGAGGCTACGGGCATGGTTGCGGGCAAAGACACCCAGTCTTGCTCGAAGTACAATCCTTGCGAGGGATCCGCTTCCAGTTTGTTTTCCCGCAACGTGTTGTAGTACCCGCGAATGGCATTCGGATCGCCCTCCAGTTTCCCCACTACCGTGCCAGCGTGAATGTGGTCCACTCCGGCGAGGCGCATCCACTTGGAGATGACGCGAAAGTTCACACCATGAGATTTTTGCCGCGTGTAGGTGCCATGGCCGGCGCGGTGCAAATGCAGAATTACACCGTTACGCCGAGCCCACTTTGCCATGGACTGAATCGCCGTGTAGCCGACGGTCAGATCAATCATCACAATCACGCTGCCCAGCTCTTTGGCGAAGTCAGCGCGCTCGTACATTTCTTCCATGGTTCCAGCGGTGACATTCAGGTAATGTCCTTTGATTTCACCGGTGGCCGCTACAGCGAGGTTCACCCCTTCCATGCAAAACAGGAAGCGGTCCCGCCAACGCATGAACGGCTGGCTGTTGATGTTTTCGTCATCCTTGGTAAAATCCAGCCCGCCGCGTAGAGCCTCGTATACGACCCGCCCGTAATTGCGGGCGGACAGTCCCAGCTTGGGCTTCACCGTCGCGCCCAGCAGCGGTCGCCCGAATTTGTTCAGATATTCGCGTTCCATGACGATGCCGTGCGCTGGACCCTGAAACGTCTTCACATAATGCGGCGGGATTCGCATATCTTCCAGGCGCAAGGAACGAAGGGCCTTGAACCCGAAGACGTTGCCGATGATCGAAGACGTCAGGTTCGCGATAGAACCTTCCTCGAACAGGTCTATGTCGTAGGCGATATAGGCGATGTATTGATCGCTGCCCGGAACGGGATCAACCCGATAGCATTTCGCCTGATAATGCTCGTAGGGGGTCAAGCGATCGGTCCAGACCACGGTCCAGGTGGCCGTCGACGATTCGCCAGCTACGGCTGCCGCAGCCTCAATTGGATCCACACCCTCCTGGGGTACCAAGCGGAATGCACACAGAATGTCTGTGTCTTTGGGTTCATAGTCCGCGTTGTAGTAGCCCATTTCGGCGTACGGCGTTACGCCAGCTGCCCAGCGGTTCTTGTTGTTGCCTGAGATTTTCTTGCCAGCCATTGTTGTCTCCTTCGCGGACGACCGAATCTTTTCCGCCATTTGGATTAATCGTTGCTACCAGGTCGGAGGGAAAACCACCCCGCCCAGGCCATTGAAAGCGGACGGGACATGCGTTCGGGGAACTTCTTTTCACGACGACATACACCGTAATCGGAGAAATGCTCGGCATGGAGCGCCACCGGATCGGGAAGGCCCATTGGATCAGCCTTCCCCAGGGTCCAAATGCTTGGTCGAAGATCTCTCTTGACAACCCAACCATCAGTGATCCGGGTCACGCATCCAGGTGATGTCGAGGGCGTGCCTGGGTAGCTAGAACCACCCGATTCACCCGCCATTGGCTCAGGGACATTGCGGCAAACTTACCCGCGTATCGCTCGAAATCAGCATGCCCAGGCGTAACTCCTGTGGTGTGGCCGGGCTGGTTGGCCCGGCTCATCCTGGCTAATTCAGTCCGGGGTGCCTCGTGGTTCCGAGTTCCCTTTTACGTCCCGCTGCTCGGCCACCCGAGCGGCGATCTGAAAGCTCCTCTCATCACTGCGCCGCCAGAGCTCCGATGTCAGCATTCTGGCGCCTTGCAATCTCCCTAAAAAGCACATCGCCTGCCAATCCTCTTGCGCTCGTCGGTAATCACACCGCCCGGCCGTAAGTCACCGCCGGTTTATGATTTAGCCTTGCAGAGGGGTATGCCTGCGTCCAGGCACGAAATTCTGGCCTTGCCGCGGTCGGGACAATCACGTCACGGTTGGCGCATCTCCACTGTGGTATTCGTTAGCTATCATGCTGCAGCATAAATAGTTATCTTTAGGCTTCAGAGTGGGACAATAAAGCCCCAAGCATTGGTCATGATTGTCTCAGTGGCGGGCTTTCAGAGGATGAGCGGAGAGCTTGTGTCTGGCCATCAAACGGTGGAAAGTGCGGCGCGGTATCTTGGCCAGGACCGCGGCTCGGGATATGTTTCCCTCTGCTTCGAGCAGATAGCTCGAGAGCGCCTGCCGTTCAAATTGCTCGATCGCCTGCAATTTACTCGGTTTGAAGCCGAGCTTTGGCTTGAAGGCAAGACTGTCCTGAACGTGCAGCGGCAGATGCTCAGTTTCGATCACGGAAGAAGACGTCAAAACGACGGCTCGTTCAATGATGTTTTCGAGCTCGCGAAGATTGCCAGGCCAAGAGTAGTTCCTGAGCAGCGCGAGGGCTTCTGGAGAAACGGAGTCCACTTTCTTGTTGACCTTGGCTCGGGCCCTCTGCAGAAAAAACTCCGCTAGAAACGAAATATCTTCCGTCCGTTCGCGCAGGGGAGGCAGGGTGATGCTGAAGGTGTTGATCCGGTAAAAGAGATCCTCGCGGAATGTGCCTTCGCGAATGGCTCTTTCCAAGTCGCGATTGGTTGCCCCGATGATTCTGACTGCCACTTTCTTGGTTCGCACATCACCAACCGCACGAATCTCACCGGTTTGCAGAGTCCGTAAGAGCTTGGCTTGAGTATCTAGCGACATGTCCCCAATTTCATCGAGGAACATGGTTCCGCCATCGGCTTTTTCGAACAACCCTTTTCTGTCGGTATAGGCGCCTGTAAACGCGCCCCGCTTGGAGCCGAACAGTTCGCTTTCCAAAAGAGCCGGGGATAAGGCAGTGCAGTTGAGCGTGACCAGCGGCTGAGTGCTCAGGGCGCTATGACGATGAATGGCACGAGCCACAAGCTCCTTGCCGGTTCCGCTCTCGCCTCGAATTAAGACAGTAGTAGGAGTGGGTGCAACCTTGGCGATCAGTTCGGAGATCTCTTTCATCTTGGGATTGTTGCCGATGATAAACTCGCTTTCCCCAAGGGTTTGGAGTTCCCTCATGGCGAGCTGGTATTTGTCTTCGAGGGCTTCGCTTTTTTTTCGGGCCTCGATGAATTGCCAGATGAAACGCGCGGCGTTTCCGCCAACAACTTCTATCCCCTCGGGTTTCAGTTTGTCGATTTCCCGGCCAACGCTAGGATCACCGGTCACATCGATGATGAGGTTGGCTCCTCTCGAGAGGAACTCCTTATAATTCGTGGTCACCGGTAAGCCGAGTTCCCGAGCGAGCACCAGGCCCGGTGCGCTCTCATTTCTGTCAGCCACCCCGACGATTTCAACACTTGGGTCTTTGCGGAACAACTCCACCAACGCCCTGCCCCCGCTGCCAGCCCCGATAAGAATGAGTCGTGTCATGCAGCTACAAGTTTATCGCTGGAGGGTTCTGCCGAAAAGTAAGTATTCCCCTCCTTACAGCGCCCGATCTGAGCTCAGGGATCAAGATTGGCGTTCCATCGATGCCGACTCGGCGTCCTCCTTGCAGCCTTTTTCAAGAGAATTCAGTGGAACGTTCAACTGCAACAACGATGCCTTACTGCCCTCGAGTCGAATTTCTGTGAGGGCAGCGCTGATTATGGAAGGAAACACCGAGCGGTATCTCGACAACGGCACGCCGATCAATTCACATAGCGCAAGCCGGATCAGGGTGCTGTGGGTAACGACGAGCACACGACCGCCAGGATGCTCGATCTCAATCTCTTTGAAGCAGTCGATGGCCCGCCGGGCGGCATGATGCGGGTTCTCGCCTCCAGGCAAATAATGGACCACCGGATCGGACTGAAAGGCAGAAAAATCTTCGGGGAAAGCCCGCTTTATTTCACTAGCAGTTAACCCCTCGCCGCGCCCGAAGTCTAGCTCTCTGAGCCGAGAATCGATGCGGGCAGTCAGGCCGGTCCTACGTTCGGATGGGGCAGCGGTCTCGCGGGTCCGGGACAAGGGCGAGATCCAAATAGCGCTCGGGCCTGCGGACACTGCCCAAGTGGCGAGCCGCTCAGCTTGCTCGCGGCCGCGAGAGGTCAGCGGCACGTCCGTGCTGCCGGCATACCGGTCCTCCGCTTGCCCCATGCGTTCACCGTGTCGAATGAGTACGAGTTGCACCATGCTATACCGCCCTCCGCCTTCCATGTTCAAGCAGCGCTGACGATACCCAGCCGCGGCGTGCCAACTCTTCCATGAGCCGCAGATAGGGTTCGTGGAAACGGGCTATACGGTCGCTGCGAGGTTCAATCACCTCGCGAATGCACACCATTTCCTTGGCAACATCAGAGATGCGCCGTCCTACGGATGCCGCCAGCACCGCCATTCCCAAGGCAGCCTCGGCGTTCTTTGGCACGCGAACGGGCCGGCGGAGAATGTCAGCACGCAGCTGGCACCAGTAGCGGCTGCGAGCTGCGCCGCCGGTTAGGCTAAGGTCTCCACCGATGGGAGCACCTAACATGTGAAGATAGTCGAAACCGAGCCGCTCGATAAAAGCCACTCCCTGGAGCAGCGCGGCGTAGAGATCAGTTTCGTCGGACGGCTCGCCGAGAACAAACCCTTCGGCATCGGGCGCGGCGAAAGGGAAACGTTCACCCCGCGACACCAGTGGATATGCAGTGACACTCGCTGGTTCTCGTTCGGCTGCTTTTGCGTCGAGCGCTTCGAGGTCACGCCCCGGAAATTTCTTGGCGAGAACCGCCGCACCGGTGCTGGAGGCGCCGCCGGGAAGCCAGTTCCCATCCGGCGAGCGATGCGAGTAGATGATGCCAGCGGGATCGTGCATCCGTTGATCGGCTACACCTTTAAGAACCAGCGTCGTCCCTAGCACGGAATTCCAACTGCCTACCTCCAAGGCTCCGGCCGCGATCTGGGCGCCGCACCCATCGGTCATGCCGGCAATGATTGGCGTCCCGACGGGGACGCCGGTGATCGCAGCGGCCTGGCGGCAGACGGTTCCGAGTTGCGTGCCGGAGCGCGCGACAGGGGGAAGCATTTGGTGCGGCACAGCGAGTACATCAAAAATTTCGTACGGCCAGGTTTCGCGCACAAGATCGTATCCCGTTTTGAGCGCGTTGCTTGAGTCCGATGGAACCTGATGGCCTGCCAACCGGCAATTGATGAAATCAGCCTGATGAGCCAAGCGCGCGCCGGAAATCGCTGAGCGATCCTCACCCAGCAGCCACAGCAGCTTGGGCAATGCCCACGACGGTTGCATACGATATCCGAGGGCAGACCACAGGCCAGCCCCAGCCTCATTGGCACGGCACGTTTCTTCCACAGCTCGCGTGTCGTCGTACATGACTCCGGCGGTCAGCGCGTTGCCGGCTCGGTCAACCAGAAGTATTGTGCCAGAGGTACCGTCAACCGCTATGCCCCGGATTGATGAGGCAGGAAAACCGGCAAGAGCGGCACGACTGGCGAAGCCGACGGCGCGCCACCATTCTTCGGGATCCTGTTCATGCCGGGGACCGTCGCGCCGGCTGGTGAGAGGGTGGAAGCCCTGTCCAAACACGTGGCCGGTCGCAGATACCGCAATCGCGCGGACGCTTTGCGTACCAAGGTCAAAGCCAAGCCAAATGCTCTCTCCCTCTCCGCCGTACCGAGCATTCATCTAGACCTCCCCTCGATCCCTTGCCGCGTGGGCGATTCGCTTCCCTGCTTGCCTAATGCTGCGCTCAGTCGGGGAAGTCGCAAGAACGTCACCGATTTTCATAATAGGAGGTTGAGGTGAGAAGTTAGGCTCTTTGCTGGTTGCGATGAACAGGGCAATGATCCCGAAGCACAGCAGCCTCGAATTCTATCACCGCACTCGACGCGCTCGAGGAGGCTACGATGTGGAAACTGCGGCAAGATCTTTACCGCCCTGCGAGGTCCAAAGCTCGTCCCTGCCACTTTCTGGGATACAGAAGCGGTCGACGCTGAAGCGATAAGTATTCCGCATCGGACTCTGGCACGCCCGAACGAGCTCAATGTTGCCGATTCGTAGGAATTAGATGTTGCCTTCTCTCCACTGCCGCGAGCAGCTTGTCGAAGGCCTCGGCGAAGAGGCGGACACCCTCGTCCGTCAGCTTATCGGTCACTTCCTTTATCGAAATCCCAAGCGTCGCAACCTTCTGCATTGTCTTATCGGCTGAATCAATGTCCTCGGTGAGACTCGCGCGCGGCTGACCGTGATCGCGAAAGGCATCGAGCGTGGCCGGCGGGATTGTGTTCACTGTGTCTCGACCGATTAGCTCCTCCACGTATAAGACATCGCTGTACCTGGGATTCTTCGTGCTGGTGCTGGCCCAGAGGACGCGCTGCGTCTGTGCTCCTTTGGTCGCCAAGGCTTTCCAACGACTACTGCTGAAAATGCGCAGGTAACGCTGATAGGTCTGCTTGGCATTGGCGACAGCCACTTTACCGAGCAGACTCTTCAATTGCTCCTGCTCATGCGGGTCTTTTGCCGTTCTGAACCGTGCCTCCGCAATGGAATCGATCGAACTATCAATGCGGCTAATGAAGAAACTGGCCACGCTCGCAATCTTGCTGACATCACCACCGCGTCCTGCGAGTTGTTCCAGCCCGGCAATATACGCTTCCGCCACTGCTTCATAGACTTCCTGCGAGAAAAGGAGGGTTACATTGATGTTGATACCCTCGCTGGTCAATCGCTCGAAGGCGGGGATGCCCTCTGCCGTACCTGGAACCTTGATCATCAGGTTTTCCCGTCGCACTGCTTTCCACAACCTGCGTGCCTCGTCGGTCGTGTCCTCTGTGTGGCGTGCGAGGTAAGGCGACACCTCCAGACTGACATAGCCGTCACGACGCTTCGAGCTTACGTACACGGGCCGCAGCAAGTCGGCGGCGTCCTGTATGTCGCGGATGGCAAGAATTTCATAGCGGGCCTTGGCGTCAAGGTCGGTCCTCGCAGCCAGAGACTGCAGCAGATCGGCATAATCGCTACTGCCGGCAATCGCTTTTTCGAAGATGGCGGGGTTCGAGGTCATACCCCGCAGGCCATCCTCTTCGAGCAGGCGCCGCAGTTCCCCGCCGGTGAAGAGGTTGCGGCGAATGTAATCGAGCCAAACCGATTGGCCGTAATTCAGCAGGTCTCTCAGGGGATTGGTAGCTTTCGCGATTTCAAGCGTTCCGGTTGTCATAAACTCCTCACTCCCGCCCTGCGCCGCAGACCGAAGCAGCGAGGACCGTGCATTGGCGCGTTGAACTTACAACAGATCCTGGCGCGCATGTGGTGACCCCGCTCACCTAGGAGTGTGATGTCTGCGGGCTTTGCGGCATTCCGGTTCGCAAGCTCGCGCAACGCGCGCTCAATCCCGCAAGCAAGAATGCTGGAGTGTCCCACGCCAAAGCGACTGGAGGCTGGAGTGAACATTCTGTTGCGCCTCATCCGCATCAGGTTTGTGGCTTAGCAGAAGACAAATGAGGGAGCCGACTTCCCTTCTGTAAACGTTAG
>Ga0187778_10000163_pt1 | contig 45888 bp, 35 predicted proteins | sample 1015_Q2_SP5_20_M_FD_132418 | JGI IMG/M metagenome (GOLD analysis project Ga0187778, IMG submission 132418) | Tropical peat soil microbial communities from peatlands in Department of Meta, Colombia - 1015_Q2_SP5_20_MG | ecosystem: Environmental > Terrestrial > Soil > Wetlands > Peat | place...
GCAGCAGGACCTACCGCGCTGAGGGGAGGATAAGCGGTCCAGCCGGACAGGGGCGGGCCGTCGGGAATAATGAAGGTGGCGCAAGCAAGAACGAAGCCCACGAAAGTGACCCAGAAGGAGGCCATGTTCAAACGGGGAAAAGCCATGTCGGCGGCCCCGACCTGGATGGGCAGCATGAAGTTGCCGTAGCCGGCCATGGGCGCCGCTGTCAGCACAAAGAAAGCCATAATTGTGCCGTGCATGGTCATCAGCGAGAGATAGTATTCCGGCGTCATCACGCCCCCCGGCATGCCGTTCGGGGAAAGCAGGCTCAACAGCGGAATACGTGCGTCCGGCCAGGCCAGGTGAATGCGCATGGCCCAAGAGAGCGCCATGCCCACAAACGCGGCCACCAGACTCAGCGTCGTGTATTGAATACCAATCACCTTGTGGTCGACGCTGAAAACATACTTGCGAATGAAGCCTTGCGGCGGGGCGTGGTGCACTGCTGCTCGTGCTAAGGTTGCTCCCATGTTTCTCCCCTCTCTGAAATAAAACGGCTCCGCCCAATAGAGGCAGACCCGTTTCCTTTAGTCCGTCTATTGCATCGCGGCCTGTTTCTTGAGCCATTCGTCAAAATCGGCCTGCGAGAGCACCGAAAGATAAGCCTTCATGTTGTAGTGGCCCAGGCCACAGAGTTGCGTGCAGACAATTTCGAACCGCCCAGTTTGCGTGGCGGTAAAGTGGATGGGAAGGTTCAGCCCAGGAACGAAATCTTGCTGGACGCGGAGTTCACGAACATAGAAGGAATGTCCCACGTCTTTGGAATGAAGAGTGAGCAGGATGGGCTTGTTAACGGGGATGGCAAGTTCGGCGGTAACGATATCATCTCGGGCATCGGGATCGTGCTCGGGGTCCAGGCCGAAGTAGTTCTGAGTGCCCTCATTAATGAGTTCGGGGTGGAGATTTCCGAATTTGCCGTCGGGGCCGGCATAGCGGAAATAGTAAGCAAACTGTCCCGCCTGTACATCAATCGGGAGGGACCCAGGATCAGGTGCGCTGAAATAGACCGCACCCCAGGCCTTGGAACCGATGAAGGAAAGCGCGAGGATTTCGGCGCCCACCAGAATAAACGCAAAGAGCACTAGCGGCTTCGCGCCGCCGGGAATCTGCTTCGTTTTGGTGCGGCTGGTGCCGTAGAGGAAAACGAATGCTGCCAGCACGAGCTGTCCGGCGATAAAAAGAGTGCCTGCCACGAGGACGGTCTCTTCCAACTGGCTATCGATCTTGGGCCCGTGAACAGAAATGTCGACGGGCATCCACCACACATGTGCGATCACACAATAGGCGGTAACCAGTGTGATGAGCGCCACGAGGACAGCAAAGATTTTCCCGCTCATAATTCATTCGCCTCCTAAGCAACCACCCGAGCCTACCGGTACGACAAACCCCCTGGAGCAGCAGACAGTAACCGCGTAGCGAGGTCGTCGCTCACAGCTTCTCTACTTGGCTTTAAAAGTGAAGTCGACAGTTGCAGGCTTGCCGGGAGCTACGGTGACCTTAGAGGTCTGCACTCCGTAGGTTTCCTGCCAAGCCGTCAAAGTGTAGGTCCCCGGGGGAACGTTGTCCAGCTTGAAGCTCCCGGCGTCATCCGTAACAGCGTGGGGACCTTTCACGACGGCAATGAAAGCGTGCATCCAGGGGTGGACGTTGCACTTCACAGGCATTGCGATTTCTTCTCCGTTATAGGTCACCTCAATGGGGCCTGAACCGCTCAGCTGCGACTTGTTCCATTCGGGATTCCCACCGCCCGGTTTTGGCATCGGGTGAATATTGTGGGAGGTCTGGTCGCTGTTGGTGATAACAAGCTTCTGGCCGACGTTCAAGGCGACCACATGGGGCAGATAGAGGCACCCTTTTTGCTCGAGGGTTGCAGGCTGAGAGGGTGCCGGTTCGTTTCCGCTATAGCCCTCCGAAAGATAAAGAACCACATTGCCAAGGCCTCCTCCACTTCCCACCACGACACCTTCAGTGGTTGCCGGCTTGGACGCGTGAATCTGCGCGCAGCTCGGCTCCTTGGACATATCAATGACCTTGGCCTTGGGCGCAACGCCGTCCAGTTTTACCGTGCCGGTAATCTGTCCACCGACTGAAGCAGCCACCTTGTGTGTGGGTTTGAGAAGCACAAAGGAAAAGCAGAGCAACAAAAGCAATCCGCTCAGTAGTCCCAGGGCGGTAAAACGAAATTTCATAAACACGCTCTCCTTGCAAGTCGAATGAGACCTTCCGCAATGACTTCCTGAATGATCCAGTTTGACTCTGAACAAACTGCCGCACCCAAATTCTGCGGCCGCGAGGGCCGCAAGCCCCCAAATGGTGGACACGTGTATCGCCAAAATCACAGCATGTCAGTGACCGCGGTCACACCCCTTTGTGACGCGATCACGACGATGCGCTGCAGCTAACGGGATCCAGCGAGCCCCGGAGCAACAAGTTCGGAGCGTGCTCCCCCTTCTTCGCGCCCAACGCTCGCACAACCGATTGTCAGTGGAGACGGGTGTGGCGGAACCGTGTGGGAGTCAAAACGCGAGTGAAATTCTGAGCCGCGCAGTTTCGGGATGTAGCACACACTCCCCCTTCATCGGGACAAACAGGACATACCGCGAAACGGATAAGGATTTCAAGAAAAGAGAGCGCGGCTCGCCGCGCTCTTCTCCTTGCTTCATGAATCTAAGAGGAAGCTAGTGGCTGACGCGGGTAATGACCGAGTTGGTGGCGATGGGAAGAGCCGTGGCGGAGTGAATCGCTGCCACGCCGAACAGGCGCTCATGCCGCTCCGCGTCACTGGAAACCTGGACGGGGATTTGCACGGTTTGCTCCGCCCCAGGGGCCAAACGGCCGATGGTAACAACCACTTCATTTCCCTGCACCGTAGCGGTGTCGCCGGCTATTCCGGCAAAGGTGACATCGTCCGGCAAGCACAGGCGAACTTGCGTGCCGTTTAACGCATGGCGTGAACCGTTCGTGATGGAGACGGAGTAATTGAAGGTCTGTCCGGCTTGGACGCGATCCGGCGCGCTGAGTTCGGTGTGGACGACATGCTCGAGGTTGGGTTTTGTTACGGTCCACTTGTCAAGCAAGGAAGAAGCACCGACAGCGGGAGCAGAAGTGACCGTCCCGTTGGCGGGATTCACTTCCGTGTCGGGAATCGGGTCATTCAGCGGATTGCCATTGATGTCCGTACCAAAGGGAGCGGGATCGGCGGAAGTACCCGAGGAGGTGTCCTGGAGAGGCTCGGTGATTTGATAAAGAGTGAGTTTGTTGCGGTGGACCACGACGTGGCCGAAGGAAAAGACCTTGGATTTGAACTTCGTAGTGATTTTAGTGGCGCCAGCTCCCGCTCCAGGAACGAAATTGACCATCTCGGGATTGGAGAGGTTGGTGTCGAGCCAAGAAGCCGGCCCCTGCGGAACAGTCAGGCCGGGTTCGTCGGTGTGCGTTCCAGTAGCGGAATCATCCTGGTCCAGGCCGACGCCGCTGCCGCGCGGAGGAGCGAGGTTACCGTCAAAATCGCGGTTGCCGCCGCCGCCTTCGACGAGATAGAGAACGCCGTCGGGAACGGTGTCGGAAACGCCGTCAAAGTTCGTATCGACGTTCACGGCCGGCGTGCCTGCGGTGGCGCTGACGGGGCCCGCGGTGCGATCGGTGGCGCGAATCGGCAAGGAGCGCTGATAGTTGTGCTCGTGGCCATTGAAGACGAAGTTTACGCCGTGGTCTTCGAGCACTTTGGCGACGGCGCGCATCTGGTTGTTGACAATGGTGGCGTCGCCGGAAGAGAACGCCGGCTGATGGTAAACGACTATTTTCCAGAGCTGCTTGCTGGAATCGAGATCATTGATCACCCATTCGCGCAGCGGGGAAGGATACGCAGTAAAGAACGGCGGCGCGCCGTTGAACGCATTCGTGCTGGGGAGATTGTCGTTGAAGACATGCGGATTGGCGTCCAGAAAGAGAAAATGGGCGTTGCCGTAGTCAAAGGAGTAGTTGCTCTGGTGATCGATCTGCGCTTTCACACCATTGCCCGTATCCACTTTGGTGGAATCGCGGAATGCCTGAATGGCTGAGGGCGAGTTGTAGGCCTTTCCCTGGTAGGTGAAGAGCACCCCGTTGGCGGTTGGCGCGTCGCCATTCCAGACATACTGGATGTCGACGCCGGCGGGCCCATTCTGTGGATAGTAGAAGTCGTTGAAGTAGCCGAGGGCGTCGCCGCCGCCGTTATTTCCGCTGAAGGTTGGCGCGGAATTGTCGGCGAGGAGATTGACGGTGACCCCTGTGCTGCCGAGGTCGTGGTTGCCATCGACGCCCACGAAAAGCTGGCCACGAAGAAGGGGCGCGCCGGTCTCGTTGGAATCGGTATCGTTGTTGTAGACGGGGAAAAAGAAGTCCCGGTAGTTGTCTTCGGCGCCCTGGTTGTAAACGTTGTCGCCGGTGTTGACGATGAAGTCTGTGGGTGGGCGCTGCGGCTCATTCGGAACGGAAATGTTGGCGGCGTTGAAGATCAGGTGAGCGATGCGCGCCTCATAGTCCACGATGGTGGCGGGATTGGAGTTGGGAACAACGGGAAAGTAGCCTTCATCGCCAACGACGGCAAAGGAAAAGAAAGGTTCACGTTTGCGAGTGCGGAAAGAGGCCTTGAATCCGCCCGCGGGGAGGCCAGGTCCAGTAACGGTGTAATGATATACGGTGTCATACGCCAAGCCGGTAAGAACTGCGGTGTAGTTGCTATGCGCTCCGTAAGCGGTGGGAATGGTAGGCAGGGTGGGGTCGGCTGCGAGGTAGTTGTCGACCACGCGCGCAGAAGGCGTGGCGGAATGATGCTCGTGGTCGAACCTGCCAAATTCGACTTTGTAGGCCGAAGCGTTTGGAGCAGTCTCGTTGGTCTGCCAGGCCACAACAATTTGGTCCGTGGGGCCGAAAGCTCCGTTGTCACCCAGCTGGATGTAGGGAGCATAAGTCACCTGCTGGCTGAAGACGGCTGGCGCAAAGGCAAGCGCAAGCAGCATCGTGAGGGAACGCAACATCGGTGACATGGAGGTAAGCACCGGACGATTCATGGAGCTCTCCTTGATGGGCACCTTGTACCAGACTTGGCTCGGCCCTGTGTGGATAAGGTCCGAGCAGGCACCCGCGGATCACAATGTAGGGCCCGCTCGTCACAATTCTGTGAAGACGACTTCAATATTTGAACTCAATGAAGACGCTTCCGCGGGGGCCGCTGAAGTGTCGTTGTAGCAGCAAAATACGAAGGAAATTGTCTATGGCAGCGTCGCGGGGCGTTCATCTGGCTGTAACCAGTTCCTTGCAGTCTCGATGGTGATGTGGACGAGCCGACGGAGATTTCTCGAACAAGCCGGCTTTTTGGCGGCAGCCGCCGCGGCTCCAGGGGCGGCGTTCGCCGGCATGCACACGATGCCGCCTGGAAAAACCGAAGATTTGCTGGATACGAGCGCGCTAAAGCGGTTCGTTGATCTTCTGCCTGTTCCACAAGTGCTAAAGCCCGCGGGAATGCGTGCGAGCCCGGAGGATCCTGCGAAGCAAGTTCCCTACTTTCGGGTAGCGACGCGGCAGTTCCAGGCGAAGGTTCACCGTGATGTGGCACCAACCACGTTCTGGGGATACGGCGCAAGCTGTCCAGGGCCAACAATGGAAACGCGCAGCGGCCAGCCGGTGCTTGTGGAGTGGGCGAACGAGTTGCCTGCGAAGCATTTGTTCCCGATTGACCACACCCTGCATGGGGCTGAAAAAGACAAGCCTGAAGTGCGAACGGTAGTGCACCTCCATGGGGGAAGGGTTGGGCCGGAGAGCGATGGCTATCCTGAATCGTGGATTGTTCCGGGGCAGAGTGCGAGTTACTTCTATCCGAATCGGCAAGAAGCAACGGCGTTGTTTTATCACGATCATGCGATGGGAATTACGCGGTTGAACGCGGTGGCGGGCTTGCTGGGGCTGTATCTGATTCGGGATGAATTTGAAGATGGGCTAGGGTTGCCGTCGGGAGCCTACGAGGTTCCGATTGTCCTTTTTGACCGGTCCTTTCGGAAAGATGGGCAGATTTTCTATCCGGTTTCGGCAAAGCCGGAAGCACCGTGGGTGTCCGAATACTATGGAAGCGCGATTCTGGCGAACGGGAAGATTTTCCCGTATTTCGAGGTTGAGCCGCGAAAGTACCGGTTCCGCATGCTGAATGGCTCCAACGGCAGCTTCTATCGACTGTCGTTTTGCGCTGAGGAATCCCCTGCTTCTCCGCCTGCGGAGTTCACCCAGATTGGGACCGAACAGGGGTTTCTTGCGGCGCCGGAAAAGATGAGCGTGCTCATTCTTGGACCAGGAGAGCGGGCGGATGTCATCGTGGATTTCTCGGAGCGCGCCGGGAAGGAACTGTACCTGCGCACGAACGTAGCGATGATCCTGCAGTTTCGCGTGGCGCCGAAGAAAGTCAAGGATTCGGCTTCGATACCAACAAGCCTGCGTCCGATTCGGCGAATGGCAGAGAGCAAAGCGGCGGTCACTCGCGAATTGACCATTGCGGATTATCAGGACAGGTTGGGAAGATCGAGCGTGATGCTGCTAAACGGCGCGCACTGGTCGATGCCGGTGACTGAGAAGCCGGTCCTCAACTCCACAGAGATTTGGTCGTTCATCAACCTGACGGATGATTCGCATCCCATTCATCTACACCTGGTGCGGTTTCAGATTCTGAACCGGAGGCCGTTTGATCTGGCGACATATCAGTTGACGAAGAAGATTGTTTATACCGGGCCCGCTGTGACGCTGGAGGCCAACGAAACGGGATGGCGAGACACTGTGCGAGTCGATCCCATGACTGTCACGCGGATTATCGTGAAATTTGAGGGATTTCCCGGTCGCTATGTGTGGCACTGCCACATGCTGGAGCACGAGGACAACGAGATGATGCGGCCTTACGAAGTGCTTCCCGGCTAGTACGCGCGGAAGCCCGCCCAGGGGCAGCTCTTTCCATTTCTCTTTACTTGCTTACTTCATTTCCTCCTTACTTTCTTTTTGGCGTAAACTGACCTATGCCCTCTCCCAGTAATCTACCACTCAGCTTCAACCGCGACCGCGCGGTTCGCCAACTCGATTCGCGGCTCACTGAACTCCTCGAAAAGCTCCGTAAGAACCGCCCCTCCGAAGACCCCTGGATGGTCCGCCGCGCCTACGAGATCGCCACCGAGCGCCATCACGACCAGTTCCGCAGTTCCGGCGAACCCTACGTCTCCCATCTCCTCGAAGTCGCCCACATTCTTGCCGACATGCGGCTCGATGCCACGACACTGACCGCCGCCATTCTCCACGACGCCATCGAGGACACGGAGTATCCCGTCTCGCGCATTGAGGAACGCTTCGGTGCCGAAGTCGCCCATCTAGTCGAGGGTGTAACGAAAATCGGCCGGCTAAACATCATGGCCCCGGAAGCTCGGCAGGCGGAAAACGTCCGCAAGATGCTGCTGGCCATGGTGACCGACGTGCGCGTCGTGCTTGTCAAGCTCGCTGATCGGCTTCACAACATGCGCACGCTCGAATATCTCGATCCCGATAAGCAGCAACGCATCGCGCGCGAAACGCTCGACATTTACGCCCCCATCGCGCACCGCTTGGGAATGGGCGTGGTCCGCGGCGAACTGGAAGATCTTTCTTTCCGCTACCTCGAGCCCGAAGCGTTCTTCGCCCTGCAAAAAGAAGTCACGGACAAAGCCGCTTTCCACAAAAAATTCCTCGAAGAAGTTCAGGGCACAATTCAATCGAAGCTTGTCGAAGCCGGAATTCCCGCCGAGCTCGAAGCTCGCGTGAAGAGTCTGTATTCGCTGCATCGGAAGATGCTTCGTCAGGAATCCGGCCTCGAACAAGTTTACGACCTCCTCGCCATTCGTTGTATCACCGATTCGGAGCGCAACTGCTACGCCGCGCTCGGAGTCGTTCATCACATCTGGCGCCCCGTTCCCGGCCGCTTCAAGGACTACATCGCCATCCCACGACCCAACCTCTATCAATCGCTTCACACGACCGTCTTGCACAGCGGCCAGCCTTTCGAGGTACAAATTCGCACTCAGGAAATGCACCGCATTGCGGAGGAAGGGGTAGCAGCGCACTGGAAATACAAGGCCGGAAAGCCTGGTTCACAGGACGACGATCAGCGCATTTCGTGGATGCGCCAACTCATCGAGTGGTCGCAGGAAATGCAGGAGCCCAGCGAATTTCTCTCCACGCTGAAAGTCGATCTCGCTCCTGCCGAAGTCTATGCCTTTACGCCGAAGGGCCGCGTGCTGGAACTTCCCCGCGGCGCGACGCCTGTCGATTTTGCTTATCTTGTGCACACGGAAGTTGGGCACCAATGCGTCGGCGCCAAAGTGAACGGGCAGATGGTTTCGCTGCGCCACGAAATTCAGAGCGGTGACGTGGTCGAGATTCTCACGCAAAAGGGCCACCATCCCAGTCGCGACTGGCTCAGCTTCGTCAAATCCTCTTCCGCGAAAAGCAAAATTCGCCACTGGATCAATGATCAGGAGCGCGAAGAAGCCAAGGAAATGGGCAAGCGCCTGCTCGAAAACGAAGGACGCCACCTCGGCCGCAGCCTGAAGAAAATTCCCGAGCAAGACCTGCTCAGAATCGCCGAGGATCATGGCCTCTCCAAAATTGAAGATCTCTACGCCGCCGTTGGTTTCGGAAAATATTCCGCGCGCCAGATTCTCACGCGCATTCTCGGAGAACCGGGAAAAGCGGAGGAGCCGCCCGCCGAAGATGCAGCGCCAACGCTGGTCAAGACTGTCAAGCGTATGCTAGGCCTGGGCGAAGCTCCGCTTATCGTCAAGGGCCACGACGATTTGCTCGTTTACCGCGCCAAATGCTGTAACCCCATCCCCGGTGATGAAATTGTCGGCTACATCACCCGCGGCCGAGGCGTCGCCGTTCATACGCGCGCTTGTCCGAATGTCCAGAATCTGCTTTACCAGACCGAGCGCCGCATCGCCGTGGAGTGGGGCAGCGGCTCCTCGGCCACGTTCCCTGTGCAGCTCACCATTCGCGCGCGCGATCGCGCCGGTTTGCTCGCCGAAATTACCGCCGTCATCAGCAGCGCCGGTTCCAACATTCATAATCTGGAGAGCCGTCCCGACCGCGGCGCTAACGCGCGCGTCGACGCCAATCTCGAAATCGCCGACAAGCGCCAACTTGAGACCATCTTGGTCAACATCCGAAAAATTGCCGGCGTCTATGGCGTCGAGCGCGTCTACCAGGCCAACCAGTGAACTGCGGTTGTTAGCCTTCAGTTGTTAGTTCTCAGTGGGGAAGAGAAGTAACAGAACCTGTCATGCTTTTGCCTTTTCCTTCTTAAAGCTGATAACTAAAACGCAAAACTGAACCTGAAAGACTTAAACTGACCACCGAACACTGACAACCTCTTCTCACCTGTCCTTTTGCCGGGTGTCTCCCACGGCACACCTCCCGGCCTCCGCGCTTGCCCCCGATAAAATGGAAGCATGCGGTACAAACTACTTCCTTTTATGTTTCTGTTGTGGTTTCGTGCTTTCGGATGCGACCAGCATCCGCTGACGGATTATCGTCCGCTCGACCAGGCCGGAATGTTCTCGAGCAACGTCGAAGAGCTGAAAAAACTGAACACTTCGGACCAGGAAGTGGCCCAGCTCGTGAAATTGAAGCAGGCGGGAATCGGCGACGACACGTGCGTCACTTTGATTAGCGACGCCCACCAGCACCATCATCTTTTTTCGAACGCTGATTCGGCCGTCAATCTTGCGCAGGCCGGCTACGGTGAGCCAGTCATTCTGGAAATCGCGAAAACGGATCAGCTCGACAGTATCAGCGGCGACGCGGTCATGCTTCGCCTCGTAGGCCTTTCGAGCTCCGCGGTGGACGTGATTCTGCATCGCCGCATGAAGGGTTTGCCCACATTGAGCAGCGCAGAAATCGGTCGCTTGAAAAACACGGGACTCACGGAAAAGCAAATTATGGAGCGCATCAACGCCGGGATGACCGATGCGCAAGCGGATAAGGAAGCTTCGGCGCGCGAGGCTACGCGCAATCATTCAAACACAGGATTCGTCCGCAGCGCCGGGCGTCACTCGCGCTAAAGCCCGACTTTTTCTTCGCGGCTTTCCCCGTTACAATCGTTGCGCCGTGCGCGCGCCATCGGATTTCCGCCTGCTCCTCGCAGCCTTTGCGGTTGGCCTTTCTCTCTGGGCCGCTTCGTGCGCGGTGCCGCTGGGACCGGGCTACACGATTGAGAAGCAGCAATTCCAGGTGCGCTTCGTGGCCCAACCGGAGCCGCGTATTCGGATCGAGGCGGACTACCAGCTCAAGAATACGGGCAATCAACCGCTCCACGAACTAGAGTTGCGCCTGCCTGGGCGGCGGCGCTTTCACTATGAAAATCCAAGCGCGCAGTGGGATTCCGCAACGCTTGTGTTGGGAGAATCCCGCGACAATCCGCGGAATTCGATTCTCACTCTGAGCGAGCCGTGGACCATGTCCTCGCGCCACAGTCTGCGCCTGGCGGTCGAATTTTCTCCCCCTCGCGAAGGTGAGCCGTCTTTGAGTTTTTCGAGCGATGCGTTCTTTCTTCCTGCCGCAGGATGGAGCCCCGAACTTCTGCCACCCGGCGGCCTTTTCGCCAGCGGGGGCGTTCCGCCGAAACTCTGGGAATTGCTGGTGGCAGTCCCGGAAGGATTTCAGATTCACACCAGCGGCGTGCAGAAGAAGAGCGCTCGAAGGAATGGTGAATTCAGCATCCAGGCCGAGCAAGGGCCCAAGGATCCCTATCCGTTTGTGATTGCCGGCCGGTACAAAACGGCGCAACTCGGGAAAGGAAGAGAAAAAATTCATTTGTGGGCTCGAGAGCTGGAGGAATCAGAGCGACTACACGAAGTGGACGCGGCCTTCACGCGCGTGGCGGAGGCGTACAACGCTGCGTTTGGGGAGCGCAGCAAGGAATCCGAGCAAACATGGATCGTGGAATGTCCGGTTCTCACGAACTGCTTCACGAATCTGAATCCAGCGACAGCGAGACTCCTTGGTGAAGAAGAAAAGGAAGCGGTCACGGCGGAAATGATTTCGCAGGACACCATGGTGGCGGATTTCAGCGGCGGCGAGCCAGAGCTCGCGTCTGCGGCGGCACCCTCACTGGCGGCGAGCTGGCTCGGTTACGGGCAGAATCCGGCCTTTTTCGAACAAGGACCGCCGCTTTCGCTGTTGCCAGCATTCGCCGCTGCGATTGGGCGGGAAGCCGCGGAGGGCAGGGACTCGCGCGGTGAAACGATTCGAAATGCGCTTCGTTTGATTCCTGTCGAAGCAAAGCCGCACCAAGCCGAGAGTCCATCCGTGCTTCGCGCGAAGAGTTTTCTGTTTTTCTACGCATTGCAGGACCAATACGGTCGGGAGATGTTCCGCAAAGCGATTGAGCACATGCTGTACGCGCGGCGGGGACGTGGATTTGAACTCAGTGATTTGATCTCGGCCTTCGAACAGGAGGACCCGCGCCGGAATGCGGCGGAGTTTGTGCGGAATTGGATGAAGCATCCGGGAGTACCCGAAGAATTCCGCGTGCGGTACGAAGGAACAGCCGCGGCAGCAGCACAATCTAAACAGGAGACCACACCATGAGAGACGTTGTTCTAACCGAGCATGGCCCGAAACCCATTGGACCGTATTCACAAGCGATCCGCGTGAACGGATTTTTGTACGTGTCCGGGCAGGTGGCGCTGGACCCTAAGACCGGAGAACTCGTGGGGAAAACCATTCAGGAGCAGACGGAGCGTGTGCTGGAGAATGTGAAAAGCATCGTCGAGGCGGCAGGAACAAAAATGGCGCACCTGGTGAAAACAACGGTGTTTCTGAAGGACATAAACGACTTTGCAGCGATGAACGAAGTGTATGCGCGGTATTTTCCCTCGGCGCCGCCGACGCGCTCGACGGTACAGGTGGCGCGGCTCCCGAAAGACGCGCTAGTGGAAATCGAAGTGATCGCAGTGTTGTAGTTGCAGGAGTCGCGCTTTGCAGGTGATCCTACCCTCTTAGCCCACTTGACTAGCCTTGCCCTGCACGTGCCCTCCTAGGCCAACCTGACAAATTGGACGCCAGGTTGGGCGATTTTAATGTCCGGGCACTCCGCGTATCCGCTGTCACGAGAGCAGGTGAGGCAGGTCACAGTGGCCGGTGCTGGTCTGGCGTTACAAAGAAATAGAGAAAACTTGGGTGCCGACGCGCTTGGCCGCGACTGCACTTGCTCGCTAGGAGAAAGCGCCATGCTCATGCCGCAACGCCTGGAATCGCATCTAAACGCAAAGCACGTTCGATTCTCTATGATCTTCCACCCGCCCGCCGATAGCGCGCAAATGTCCGCCGCTGCGATGCATCTCCCTGGAAAAGAAGTGGCCAAGGCGGTGGCGCTGCAAGCCGGGAATCGCGAAATTCTGGCGGTACTTCCCGCGTCGTACCGAATCAACTTTGAGAAACTGTCCGGGATCGTTGGAGCAAACGTCCGCCTGATGGATGAGGAAAGGTACAGCGAGCTCTTTCCCGACTGCGAGCGCGGCGTGATCCCGGCCTTCGGCGAACTCTACGGCGTGCCCGTTTATCTGGACGAAGCGCTGGCGGAAGATCCGGAGATCATTCTGAGTGCCGGAACTTACCACGACAGCGTGCGGCTGGGAAACGTGGACTTCGTGCACTTGGCCGAGCCACACGTCTGTTCGTTTGCGGAAGAGTCCTAGAATCGACCGAGTGAAATCTCCCTCAAATTGCCCTCAATAGCTGTGGCCGTGTCTTCCGTTCGCTGCGAAATTGATTTCGATCGCGTGTTCGTTTGTGCCTCGCCGTCACAAAAGGTGGCGGACCTGCGCAGGGCTCGCCGCTAGGAAGGAATATCGTGTAATGTTGAGCCATCCCAAGCAGGGAGGGCGGTCGCAAAATTGGGTGCACCTAGAAACGAACTTGCGGCAGTTGACGCTACCCGGCGTCTCAACCATTGGTTGGAGACACTGGTAACGCGAGGCGGCAGCGACCTACTACTGGTTCCCGGCACCCCAGCTTGCATTTTGTTTGAAGGCCGGATCCAAAAAATCGAAGAGGGGTTGCTGGAAGCCGCCGAAATCGAAGCTGCGGTAGTGCCGGCACTGACTCCGCACGCTCTAAGAGTCTACAAGGAACAGCAGATCGCGGACTCTTCCTACCGCCAGGAAGGATTGGGACGGTTTCGCATTAACGTTCACCAGGAACGCGGGCACACCGCAGCCGCCATTCGTGCGTTGCCCTCGGTGGTACCAGCCTTAAGCGACCTTCACCTTCCACCTTCGGTTCAGGCGCTGGCGCATCTGCCGCGAGGGCTAGTGCTGATTGGAGGGCCGGCGGGCTCGGGAAAATCCACCACCTTGGCGGCGCTGGTCAACGAAATTAACCGGAACGAAGCGCGCCACGTCGTGATGGTGGAAGACCCGATGGAGTACGAGCACAAGCACCTAAAGAGCATCGTCGAGCAGGTGGAGATCGGGACGGATGCACCGGATTTTCCGACCGCGCTTCGTGCGGCGCTGCGGCAGGCGCCTGATGTGATCGTCGTGGGAGAGATGCGTGACGCAGAGACGATGCGCATCGCCGTGGCCGCGGCAGAAACCGGGCACCTGGTCTTGTCCACGTTGCACACCACTGACGTTGCCACGACGGTGTCGCGAATTTCCGATAGTTTTCCGCTGGAGAAGCAGAACACCATCCGGCAAGAGCTGGCGATGTCGCTGGCGGCGGTCCTGACGCAAATTCTGCTGCCGAGCAAACGAGGCGGGAGATTTCCGGCCGCCGAATTGCTGATGGTCGGTTACGGCGCGCGACAGCACATTCGCCGCAACGCGCTTCAGCATCTCCACCAGGAAATTGCGATTACCAAGAAAAGAGGCTCGTTCAGCCTGGAAGATTCCCTGGTGCAGTTGATCTACGGCGGGCATATCGAGCGCGAGGACGCGTTGCTCTGCGCTATTCATCCGGATGACCTGGAAATCCTGCTGAAAGACAGCCGCAAATAGACATGAAGTTTTGAAGCGTCAGCTCCATGAAAGCAAGCGTTTGCACCTTTCTCGGTGCAACATTTGTTGCAATTCTGTGCTCCATAAGAATGGCAAATAGTATTGCTTGACAGGAACCTTTCCTTCTGCCTAGAATTCACGCACTTCTGGGGTGTACGTTCCTGCATCATCTGTTGCACTTGGTAAGAGGTACTAGAGCGAGTGGCCGCGGGGAACGGAACATGCCCTGTCAGGGCAAACATGCCAAGTTCTGTCTGGAGGTTGCCATGCATCTTTTTAGCTTTTTGTACGCCCAAGATTCCCTGCGCCGCAGCGTGCTTCCTGGACGCCGGCTTTACTCGTTGGGCCTGCTTCTGTTCTCAACAATTTTTCTGACGACAGGCCTTCGCGCGCAGACGACCTCGACGATCGAAGGCACGGTGACCGATCACCAAGGGCTTGCGATTGCCGAGGCCAAAGTGCAGATTGCCGGCGCGACTCTTGCGGTAGAGAAATCAGCAACTACAGACGCCACTGGGGCCTACGAGATCACCGCGCTGCCGGCTGGAATCTACACGCTGACTGTATCGCACACCGGGTTCTCCACGCAGGTTTTTAAAGATCTGGAGATCACCCTCAATCGCACGATGAAGTTCGATGTTTCTCTGGAAATCGGCACGGTGCAGCAGGAAGTACAAGTCATTGCCCCGGTTCCACTACTGGAAACCACCTCCTCTTCGGAAGGGGCGACGGTGCTTCCGCAGCAGATTGAGGAGATGCCCATCAACGGGCGCAATTATTTGGATTTGTTGCAACTCGTCCCGGGCGTTGCCATCTACCGGCAAGCCGACCTCAACAGTGACAACGCCACTCCGATTCTCGGCGAGCGCGCCAACAATACAGGTTTTCTCATCGATGGGCTTGCCAATGAGAATGAGCTAGCGGGGGGCGCAGCGTCGCAGTTCAATCAGGACACCATCGCCGAATTCCAGGTTATAACCACAGGGTACAAGGCCGAATTTGGCCATTCTTCCGGCGGCGTCGTCAACGTGATCACCAAGTCTGGCGGCAACAACCTTCACGGTCTTGCCTCCGCCTATCATCGCAACAATGTTTTTGACAGTTCGGATGTGTCCAACCAAAGCACTGGCTCGGTTATTCCCGGGCAAACTGAGCCGCCTTATTTATTGCGCTGGGACTACGACGTGTCGGGCGGGGGTGCGATGGTGAAAGACAAGGCGTTTTGGTTCGCGTCCGTCGAGAATATTCACGAAAATCAGGCGCTCAACTTCGTCCCTCCACCCAAAACTCCACAATTCCTTCTCACCAACGAGGAAACCTACAACGAACCCACCAAAAATAACGAAGCGCGCGTTTTTGGCAAGTTTGACCAGCGATTGGGCAGCCATCTGCTCAGCGAAGAGGTCAACTACACCAACTTGCACTTGAACAGCACCAATCCTCTTTCCGCTTCAACGGCACTCCCCTCCACGCGCTCAAATCTCGGCGACCGGAACCTGTTTCTCGGCTTCAACGATGTCGTAACCTTCGGCAGTTCCGGAAGCCCATTCATCCTGAACCTGCGTGGCCAGTATCGCGGGGAAGCAACCTTAACAGGTCCCGCACATCCGCAGGCAGGGCCCGATACTATCTTCAATATTTTTAGCAGCTATACGACGGGCGGGCTTTTTGGAGACGTCGGCACGCCCGAATACGGAGCGCTCTTCACCCAGTCGACGATCAATCAAAAATACGGAATCTTCGGCGCAAACCTTGGAAAAACTTTCGGCCGCCACGCTTTCAAGTTCGGCTGGGACTTTGAACGAACGCACGTCAACGGCGTGGAAGCCAACGCCCAACAGGACCAACTTTTCGCGACGGAAGCTGATTACCAGCAGTTCGGTCCCATCGACGCTGGGTTCTTCCTGCTTTTAACGACCGGCGGTCTGACGCCGCAAGCCAACGACATCAAGCTCCGCAACAACTACGACGGCCTGTGGATCCAGGACGACTGGAAAGTACTGCATAACCTTACTTTGAATCTCGGCGTTCGCTGGGACTACGATTCGGCCTTCCAGATTGCCAAGAACGTCTCTCCGCGCCTCGGATTTGCCTGGGCGGTTAATTCAAAGACTGTCGTTCGGGGAAGCTTCGGCGAATTCTACGATCACTTCCGCCTCGGCCTGGTTCGGGACGTCCCTGGCTTTGGCGGCGCCGACATTCGAGAAAGCCAGCCGCTTTCGTTTCCGAGGCTGTTTTATGGCGTACCCACGATTGCTCCTGCGCTGTTCGGCTTGTGCCTGTCGCCGACTCAGACGGACGCCCAGCTTGCCGCAGCGAAGGCCACGTGTCCGTTTGCCGGGATATTCGAACCGCCCGGAGCGCCTATCTATGGCGTGGACCATCTCAACAACATTGGTCCGACGCCGATTCCGGGCAATTCCGTAGTCACCATGAGCAATGTGCAGCAGCTTTCCGGCTTGAGTCCAAGCGCTTTCCTCACGGCGGCCGACGCGGCCACAGGCATGCCCTCCAATTTCTGGCTTTGGGGGCCTTTCGGCGCATTGTCCTTTCTGGTTCTTCAGCCGAGTGCGTACCAGGTGACCATTGATCCCAGCTTCTCGACGCCCTTTACGCGCAGCTACACTCTTGGCATCCAGCGGCAAATCACTGACGACATGGTTGTCTCTCTCGATTACTACCACAAAGACATCATAAACATCCTGGGCATGCGCCAGACGAATCTCGCGTTCGCTGCGCGGATAGCCAACAATTCCACCGTGCCGTTTGTGAATGGATATGGCCCATGGTATGGCGGCACGTACGACGGCGGCATTCTTTCATTCAATAAGCGCTTTTCGCAGCGATTCACCTTTGGCGGCAGCTATTCTTACGTTTCCGAAAACGACGACGCGCTCAACTCCAACCTTGTTACCGGAGCCCTTGGCGGTGGCAACCTCTATCCCACGGATAGTTACCGGGGGATTGTCCCGGTCGTGACGGATCCTGGCAATGCAACGTGTTCCCCCAAGACTAACGCCACCGCGGCGTTCTTCGCTTGCAACGGCAACTATGTGCCGAAGGCGGGCATTTTTTACAATGGTGCCACCCTAGATAATGGCCCTTCCGATTTTGCCTTGCGTCACACTTTTGAATTACACGGACTCGTGCAACTGCCATGGAAGTTTCAGTTCAGCAGCTTGTTGCGCGCCCAAAGCGGCTTCCGCTTCACTGCTGTTGCGGTGAAACCCATCGACCAAGATGGAAACGGAAACTTTGACGGCCGCGATCTGAAGACTGCGCGCAACGGCTTTAGTGCTCCAGCGTTCGTCAACATGGACACGCGGATCTCCAAGACGTGGGTCATACGAGAGCGCGTCCGTCTGACCGGCATGTTTGAATTCTTCAACCTGTTTAACACTGCCAATGCCGCAGCCATGCAGGCTCAACAAGCTCAGGCTGCGACCTTCGACACCGTTTCGGAGAGGTTGCCGGGCCGCGAGGGCCAGGTGGGACTACGGATCGAATTCTGAATTGAATCGCGTCAACGGAGAAGCAACAATGCGGAGATTCACTCTCGCGGTGTTGTCGACGGCGCTGCTCCTGGTTCCGGCGCCCAGTGCGGCGCGGCCGCAGCCCCAATCCAAGCAGAAGCCGGCGACGCCTGCGGTGGCTGCGGCAACGAGTCCGGCGGCGAAGCTGCAAGGGCTTGACGCACTCGCCGATCAGGCCATGAAGCAGTGGAAGCTGCCGGGAATGGCCATCGCCGTCGTCCAAGACGGCAAGGTGATCTACGCCAAAGGTTTCGGCTACCGCGATTTGGAAAACAAGCTTCCGGTTACCACCGGAACATTGTTTCCGATTGGCTCGATCACGAAGTCCTTTAGCGCTCTGACGTTTGCCATTTTGAAGCAGGATGGCAAGGTCGATTGGGATCAGCCGGTACGCACCTACCTGCCAGAATTTCAAATGAACGATCCGGTGGCATCTGAGCAGGCGACTCCGCGCGATCTTTTTTCGCATCGCACCGGCTTGCCGCGGCACGATCTCGTTTGGTATTCCTCCGATTTTAGCCGCGAAGACATTGTTGGCCGCCTGCGCTACCTGAAGCCCAACAAAGGTTTCCGCGGCGCCTATCAGTACAACAACCTCACCGTTATGACCATGGGGTATCTAGAAGGAAAAGTCTCCGGCCTTGGATGGGAAGGCTGCATCCGGCAGAAAATTTTCGCGCCGCTGGGAATGACGCATTCGGATTTGTCCGTGACGGAAATTGAAAAGACCGACGACCACGCCCTGCCTTACGAACTGAAAAAGGACGCGGTCACAAAAGTGCCGTACCACAACATCGACGCCATCGGCCCGGCAGGCTCCATCAATTCCAGCGTCGATGACATGTCGCACTACCTGGCTTTTCAGCTGGGCGATGGAAAATACGAAGGCAAACAGATTGTTGCGGAAAGCGATCTTCGTGAAATGCATAGTCCACAAACGGCGATTCCCGACCCGCCGCCGGTAGTCAGTCTTCCGGGGCTTGGGCATTTCAGTTACGGCCTGGCGTGGGTCGTTACATCGTATCGCGGGCACAATCTCGTTTGGCACAACGGCGGCATCGACGGCTTTTATGCCTTGCTCTCGATGCTCCCCGACGACCACATGGGCGTGGTGATTTTGACCAACCTTCCCAATGGCCGAACTCCCGAAGTTCTCGCCTACAACGTTTACGACCGCTTGCTTGGGCTTGACGCGCTGCCGTGGTTGGATCGTTTCAAGGAACTGGAAGCGAAAGGGAAGCAGCAAGAGGAAGAAGCCAAGAAGAATAACCCCACAGATCGCAAGACCGGCACTCACCCGTCGCATGACCTGAAGGACTACGCCGGCGAATACCAGAATCCCGGCTATGGACTCGTCAAAATTGGCTTGAAAGGTGACGCGCTTGAGTTAAGCATCAACAAATTGGGGCCCTTCCCGCTTGAGCACTATCACTACGATGTGTTCCAGGTGCCGGAAGAGCCGGATAGCGTGGCAGCCGGCGAGAAAATCCAATTTGAAATGAACAAAAAGGGAGATATCGATCGCATCGCTGCCTCGCTGGAACCCGCAATTGGGGAAGACATTGTTTTCACGCGCGCGCCGGAGAAAATCTCGACGGATGTACTGCAGACTTTGACGGGCGAGTACCTCTTAGGCGCGCAGACGATCACCGTGTCTTTGGCGGGCGACACACTCCACTTGACCGTACCCGGCCAGCCGCAATACGAGCTCGTGCCGACCAAGGGTTTGTCTTTTGATATTAAGGGTCTGCCAGGCTTCAGCGTGGACTTTCAGAAAGATGCTTCTGGAAAGATAACGGAAGTCGTTTTCAATCAGCCTAACGGCGTCTTTCGGGCGAAGCGCAAATAGCCATAGTCTGACGTTCGATTAATTCCCGAGCAGCCCCAACTGCCATCAAATTATCTTCACAGACATGCCGTCCGTAATGCGAGACGGCATTTCTTCCTTTATCATTCCTGCTGCGCCCTTGACGTAAAGAGCCAAGGGATAGGCAGAATATTCCCATGACCGAGAGTATTGAGAGAGTTCTGCGCAAGACGCCCCTCTTCGCAAACCTTACCGAGGCTGAGATGCGCGCGCTGGCCAGCCGTGTCACTCGGAAAAGCTTGAAGCAAGGCGAACAACTCTTTGCAGAAGGAGACTCGTGCGCCGGGCTATTCTTGGTGGCTTCGGGTAAGATTCGGATTTTCAAGTTGTCGGCCTCCGGGCGGGAACAAGTCCTGGCGATCGAAAGCGCGGGCAGTTCGTTTGCCGAATTGCCGGTTTTCGACGGAGGGAATTACCCGGCAGCCGCCTCCGCCTGGGAAGACTCCGAGATTTTGTTTATCTCGCGGAAAGACTTTCAGAATTTTTGCCGGGAGCATCCGGACGTCGCGCTGAAGGTGATTGCGGTGGTAGGGGCGCGGTTGCGGCGTTTGGTGGGGATAATTGAGGAGCTTTCTTTCACCACGGTGCGGCAGCGGCTTATCTCGTTGCTACTGCAGCTTGCGGAAGCAGAGGGGACGCGTACGAAAGAGGGCATCCAATTGGAACTCAAGAAAAGCCATCAGGACTTTGCGGCTGAGCTGGGCACCGTGAGGGAGTTGATCTCGCGGAATCTCAGCCGGCTGCAAGCCGAAGGATTTCTCGAAGTGGAAGGCCGCAAGCTGGTCGTGAAAAACCTCGCCGGATTGAAGAGCGAGCTCGCCGCCGCGGAGCAGAGTTGAACGCCGATACGCTCGCCTAAACCCCAGTGACTTTAGTCACTGCTTCTCTCCCCGCCTCCCTCCATGCTTAAGGGCATGGAGGAAGTTACACATGGGCTTCACGGCAAATACGAAAGTTGGGGAAATTGCAACGGCCAATCCTGGCGCAAAGAAAGTCTTGGAAGCGGCAGGTGTGGACTATTGCTGCGGAGGTGCAAAGCCGCTGCGCGATGCGTGCATGCAGGCAGGTGTCTCCGAGGAAGAGATCCTTAAGCGGCTGCAGGAAAACAGCCAGCAGGTTAGTCCTGATGAGACGAATTGGGTCGCCGCTGGGCTCGGCGAAATCACGCGGCACATCGTGGGGAAACACCACAAGTACGTGCGCGAGTCGGTCCCAAGATTGCGCGCACTCCTCGGAAAAGTGAAGGCCAAGCACGGCCAGAACCATCCCGAACTTGCCGTTATCGAAGAGCGTTTCTTCGACCTCGGGCAGGAGCTGCAGATGCACATGCAAAAGGAAGAGCAAATCCTGTTTCCTTACATTGAAGGGCTGGAACGCGCGGCGAATGAAAAGAAGTCGCCGGAGCCGCCGTTCTTCGGGACCGCGCGAAATCCTATTCACATGATGATGCAAGAGCACGATTCCGCGGGTGAGTTGCTGCACGAGATGCGCAAACTCAGCGCTGGCTATCAAGTGCCGAAAGAAGCTTGCGAGAGCTACCGCGAGCTTTACCGGTCGCTTGAGGAATTCGAGGGCGATCTCCATACCCATATCCACCTGGAGAACAACATTCTGTTTCCGAGAACGGTTGCGCTCGAAGAAGCCGCCTACTGAGTCCGTGGGCCATGGTTACAGCAACAGAAAGCCCGGCAGAATTTGATCGTAGAAAAGAAAACGAGGTGCTAAGCACAGAAGAAGTGTTTGCGAGGGCGCGTGCGCGTGAAACCGCGCTCTCTCGGTTGCTCATGGCGTTCATTACTTCTGGTCTCTTGTTCATGCTGTTTCCCGGAACCTTATTGGGCGTTTGGAACTTACTGCAAATCAGCGGGCGCGAAAGCGCCGGGCTGATTTCGCCGGCTTGGCTGCAGGCCCATGGTCACGCGCAAGTGTTCGGCTGGATCGGCAGTTTTCTTCTGGGAATCGGATTTTATTCGATCCCTAAACTTCGCGGAGACGTGACCGCTGCGATCCGCAGGGCTTGGCTCTGTTGGATTCTCTGGACCATTGGTGTCGCCCTGCGCTGGAGTTCAACCGTCTATCTCTGGAATTGGAGGGTTCTCCTGCCTGCTTCGGGCATTCTAGAGCTGGCTGCATTTCTTTTCTTCTTCCGGGCTGTATCGCAACATCGGCCCGAATCATCCAGCAAAGGCGGCATGGAACCGTGGGTCTGGGTAGTGATGGCTGCAACCTTTGGTTTCTTGGCCGCGCTGGTTGGAAACCTGGCAGGAAGTATTTCCGTTGCGTTGCACGGCTCAAGCCCGGCGTTTCCCCACCGGTTCGACCAGCGCTATCTGGCGCTTCTGGGCTGGGGATTTCTCGTGCCGTTCGTCTGGGGATTTAGCGCCAAGTGGATGCGAGTTTTTCTCGGTTTGAAGCCCCTTCGGGAAAAGGTTCTGCTTGGCACTGTCTTGGTGAATTCTGCGGGCGTAATCCTCGTTTTGTTCGGCATAACTTCGACAGCCGTTTGGTTTTTCACGACGGCGGCCGTCTTGTCAGTCGTGGCCATTCGAATTTTCGAACCTGGAACGCAAGAGCCAAAAACTCGCGGCATTCACAGTAGCTTCCCTTTTTTCGTCCGCATGGCGTACGGCTGGCTGCTGGTTGCGGCCCTGCTCGGCGTGGCCGCAAATTTCTGGGACACCTCCGGTGGGATTTGGGGCGCTTCCCGGCATGCATTGACGGTAGGTTTCATCTCGGTGATGGTGCTCTCGGTTGGTCAGAGGATCTTGCCGGCCTTTGCGGGGATGCGCTTGCTCTGGAGCCCCAGGCTCATGTTCGGCGGACTGTTTGTATTGACCATAGGTTGCACGCTGCGCGTATCGTGCGAAGTACTCGCCTATCAGGGCTACGCCAATTGGGCGTGGCAGGTGCTGCCGCTCTCGGCTTTGCTCGAACTTGGTGGCCTGACTCTCTTTGCGATAAATATTCTTGGCACTTTCGTGCTGCAACCCAGCCATGCCTTCAAAGAACCCATGGTGGTTGGCGTAGCGAGCCTCGGCCCGCGCTAATAGCGAACAGGAGCCTAGGCAGTCACAGAAAGGAAGCTCGTCATGATGAGAACAAGGATCGGCCTGGTGTTAAACGCAGGAATCTGCATTGCAATTCTTACGCTGGTCGGCAGTGCTTCCGCGGCTTCCGGACAATCGGGGGCTTCCATGGGCGGCATGCAGCCTGAACATGGGATCGCGCGTTCGCCGGGCGCGGCTGTTGCAAGCCAGGAACCGAACACCAATCAGGGGGCAGTGGCAGAGGCGGTGGACATTGTGCGTGATCCGGTTGACATGCCGCCCCCGGTTGGCAAGCGCGAACCCAAGATTGTCAAAGTGTCCCTCGTGGCCCAGGAGTTGGAAGGAAAGCTCGACCCAGTTCTCGGAGCGACTTACGAATATTGGACGTTTAACGGCAAAGTGCCCGGTCCAATGATTCGTGTTCGCCAGGGCGATACCGTCGAGCTCACGCTGAAAAACGAGGGCCGGCTCGTCTCTCATTCCATCGACTTGCACGCCGCCCTCGGCCCAGGCGGAGGAATGGATCTTACAGAGGCGAAACAAGGCGAAAGCCGGACGTTTACGTTCAAAGCCGTTGTACCCGGGGTCTTTGTCTATCATTGTGGAACAAACCTCGCAGCCCAGCACATTTCCAACGGAATGTACGGCTTGATCGTGGTTGAACCCCCGGAAGGGTTGCCGCCAGTGGACCACGAGTTTTATGTAATGCAGGGAGAAATCTATACTGTTGAAGACATAGGCGGAGCGGGGCATCAGAAGATGAGCCTGTCCAAATTGATGGACGAACGTCCCGAGTATTTTGTTTTCAATGGCGCCGTCGGGGCGTTGACAACCCAACATCCGATGCATGCCAAAACCGGTGAAACTGTACGGATTTTCTTCGGCGTTGGCGGACCGAACCTGATTTCTTCTCCCCATGTGATCGGCCAGGTCTTGACACGGGTTTACAATGAGGGCTCGTTCACTTCTCCGCCGCTCACGTCCGTGCAAACCACCACCGTGCCTCCGGGAGGAGCCACTATCCTGGAAATCAAGCCGCTCGTCCCCGGGTCGTACAAACTTGTGGACCACGCGCTCGTCCGCGTGGCGCGCAGCTTGATCGCATCCATTGAAGTCTCGGGGCCTGCAAACCCAGATTTGTTTCACGAAGGACCAGCAAGGTAGCAGAGCATCTCGTTCTATTTGCTAGCGCCTTCGCCAAAAGATTACGCGGCTTATCCATTTTTTATTCTCATCTAACAAACTGCTGCGAAATGATTGCGTGGTATGCTCTACGCGCTGCAAGCGCTTGCAGGCCGAAACTTCTCCGAAACGGGGGCGACCCGATCATGAACCGACGCAACCGGCGGCAAGTTCTAAAGGAAATGGGTGCTGCGTGCGCGGCAGCGTTGTTCTTGCCGGCAAGGAATCAAACGGAAGAGCCAAAGCTCGAAATTGCGGGACAAGACGTCGAGATCCAGATTGCCGCGGTGAGCTCATACACCGTTCGGTTGTCCCTCTTGCCCATTCGAAACGATCAAGTTGTCCCCATTCCCACCAATGGATCGCTCGTGCAGACTTCCTGGGGCGAGCCGCTCGCGAAGATGAGGGTTGTTCAGAATGGACGGCAACAGACTGTAAAGTCAGGCGAATGGAGCGTCGAAGTTTCCAATGAGCCTCTTGTTTTTTCAATTGGAACGCCTGGTGGAAAGAAAATCCAGCAAATCACGGTGCACAAGGAATCCGGCCAAGTTTCGTTTCTCAACGGAAATGCTCCCGTGCTGGGCTTGGGAGAAGGAGGCCCGCAATTTGACCGGCGTGGCTCAACCGACAGAATGCGCAGCGGCCAGGGGGGATATCATTTGGAAACCCACGGCGGGCGCGTGCCCATTCCATGGTTGGTTGGAACGGAGGGATGGGCGCTGTTTTTTCATCAGCCTTTCGGAACCTTCGATTTCACCGGAGCGGAAGGCAAGTTTCTTCCTTCCAGTCCGGAGTCAGCGCTTCCGCTGGACATTTTTGTGGTCGTGGCGCGTGAGCCTTCGACAATTATGGCGGAATATGCGCGACTGACCGGCTATCCGGAAATGCCGCCGCTGTGGAGCTTCGGCTATCAACAATCGCATCGCACGCTCGCCAGCCGCGAGGAAATCCTTTCTGAAGCAAAGACCTTTCGCGAAAAGAAACTTCCTTGCGATACGTTGATTTACCTGGGAACCGGTTTTTGTCCCTCGGGCTGGAACACGCAAAACGGGTCGTTCGAATGGAACAAGAATGTCTTCCCGGACCCCAAGGAAATGCTTGACGAGTTGCATCAGAAAAATTTCCGAACGGGTTTCCATGTGGTGATCAAGACGAACAAGCTGCAGGGGACGGTGCAGGACCATTGCGACCCCGGGCAGCCGGACCCGGCCCAAGCCGCTTGCTACTGGGATACGCATCGGAAGGATTTCTCCCTGGGTGTGGACGGCTGGTGGCCGGACGAAGGCGATCCACTGGACCTGGCTTCCCGGCTCGTTCGCAATCGCATGTATTGGGAAGGGCCACAGTTGGACCGACCCAACGAGCGGCCCTACGCTTTGCATCGCAATGGCGCAGCAGGGATGCAGCGGTATGCGTCTTTTCTGTGGTCCGGCGATGTCTACTCAACCTGGGAAACCCTGAAAGTACACATTCCTGTCGCCATTAACACTGGGCTGTCAGGGATCCCGTATTGGGGAACGGACATAGGCGGCTTTGTTCCGACAAAGGAGTTTACCGCGGAGCTCTATTTGCGCTGGTTTCAGTTCGGAGCCTTCTGCACGCTGTTTCGTTCGCACGGCCGCAATTGGAAGTTGAGGCTGCCTTGGGGTTGGAACACAGGTGATTCGGGCCCGATGGAGATTAATAATTACGGTGGAGCGGCGATTCCCGATGCGAGCCAACTGCACAACCCTCAGGTGGAAGTCATCTGCCGCAAGTATCTGGAATTGCGCTACCGGCTGCTGCCGTATCTATACAGTGCTGTTCGCGAAGGAGCGAAAACCGGGATTCCGGTGATGCGCGCGCTTTGGCTGCATTATCAGGATGATCCTGTGGCGGTTGCGCGCGGCGACGAGTATCTGTGGGGAAGAGACATTCTTGTGGCCCCAGTGGTGGAAGCGGGGGCAAAGTCGCGAAATGTCTATCTTCCGCGTGGTGTTTGGTACGACTTCTGGACCGGCGAACGGCAAGAGGGTGGGCGCGAGATCATTCGCGAAGTGGACCTCGAGACTTTACCCCTCTATGTGCGTGCGGGTGCCGTGCTGCCTCTGGGGCCTGTGAAGCAATACGTGGAGGAAGCGACGGGCGCGCCCACAACAATTTCAATTTATCCCGGAGCGGATGGCGTGTTTTTGCTTTACGAGGACGATGGCAAAACTTTTAACTACCGCAGTGGAGAGTGGATGGGGATTCAAATGGAATGGAACGACGCGCGGCGGGTGTTTCGTTTGCATCTCGCAGATGGTTCCCGAATGCTCGCGCCCTTGTCCAGAATCTTCGAGGTAAGGCTCGGGCAACGCACGCGTCGGACAGCATTTGAAGGGCGACCGATTGAGGTGAAGTTTTGAAGATTGCTGCCTTCCACCCCAACTTCGAGGTCCGCCTCGCTCTTTGGCAGCGACAACCTGCTCTCGCATTAAACATATTGTGATATCAATAGGTTACAAGCGCGCAGGAACCTGGCCTGTTCGGTCGGGAACTCATCAGTCCTCCAGCGGGAATGCATAGATGAGGCCATGCAGGGCATCTGATCAGGGGAGATGAGGATCGTCGACCAAGAGAGAGACGATGTTCTGCTGCGGCAGGCCGCGAAGGGTGACGAAGAGGCGTTCACTTTCCTCTATCGCCGCCACCAAGCTGCGCTTTACCGCTTTGCCTTACGCATGACTGGGAATGTCTGGGCCGCCGAAGAAATTGTGCAGGACGCATTCATGACCCTGATGCGGGACCCTAAGAAGTACGATGCAACGCGCGGCACCCTCGGCGGATTTTTGTACGGCGTTACTCGCAACCGCGTCATGAAGCACCTCGAGCGTTTGCCCCGCGAAGTTCCGCTCGAGGAGAAAAACGAAGACGGGACCGGGACGGGAGTCGTTCTCCAGGATTCCGCCACACCGGCGACCTTGGCTGAGAAGCGCGAGCGCGTGGACCGCGTGCGAGCAGCGGTCCAGGAATTGCCAACGGAGTTTCGCGAGGCTGTGGTCCTTTGCGAACTGGAAGAGATGAGCTATGAAGAGGCCGCACAAGCCGTTGGCTGTCCCATCGGAACGATTCGTTCCCGGTTGCACCGTGGGCGCGCGCTTCTGATGGCGCATCTGGAAATCTTGCGCGATGGGCCACGGCGTATGACTGTAAGCAAGTGATTGCGGTTGCGGATTGTGAAGGAAGCGTGAAATGAAGTGCGAAGAATTTGAAATGCTTGGGCTGGACGGCGGGCGCGACGCCTCGGTGAGTGAAACCGAACGTGCTGCGGCCGCGGACCACGCTAACTCCTGCGCTCGTTGCGCGGCGCTCCTGGCTTCCTGGCAAGAAGCACGCGCGGAGCTGCGCGCTCTCGCGGAAGAATCAGCCGCGGCACAGACTCCCGCGCGGGTGGAGATGCGCCTGCGTCAGGAGTTTCGCACGCGGCACAGCACGTTCAAGGGCCGCCGCGCGGCAGTCGCCGCAGCATGGGCGCTTGCCGCAGCTGCTGTGTTGATAGGCGCCGTGAGCTGGCTCAATTGGCGGCACTCTCAGCAAGTTGCCAGAGTGAAGCAATCGAACTCAACAGTAACTTCGGACAATGTTCCATCAAAGAGCGATTCCGCTGCTCCTGATGCCGGAACGGCTGGCTTTAACGTGGACGACGATTCCGTGATTCTTGTCGCGGACAACGAGTCCAGCAGGTTCACTTTGCTTCCGGGAGTTCAGCCCAGCGACATCGACGACGCGGAGATCCTTCGTGTTCGCATGCAGCGGAGCGCGCTTGGAGCGTTCGGCTTGCCGGTGAATGAAGATTTGGCCAACGAATGGATTCAAGTGGATTTGCTTGTGGGCGACGATGGCTCGCCGCAGGCTGTTCGCTTGCTGCAGCAGCAATAACCGGGATTCTAAAGAAGGTCGGGAGAGAAGAGGAGATGGAAGAATGAATCGCAAATTCACGACGAGTCTGGTTCTCTTGAGCGCATTCGCATGGTGCGCAGGAACCGTGCGAGGGCAGGAAGCGCCGCCGCGCCCGCCCGCTCCCGGCGACCAAGCTCCGCCGCCTTTCGGCGAGCGTATGGAACTGCTGGGATTCGCGGGAATGCATCCCGGAAAAGTAGTGACCGGCACGCCGTTCAGCGCTGTAGCGGTTACGGAGACGACGCAGACGCTGGCGGACGGAAATCACATCACGCGCAAAACGCAGTTGAATCTTTTCCGCGACAGCCAGGGCCGAGTTCGGCGAGAGGGAACGATTGGAGGAGTTGGCCCCCTGGCAGCCGCTGGGCAGCCGAAGTCCTTTGTGCTTATCCATGATCCGGTCGCGAAGACCAATTTCGTTTTGCATCCGGACACGAAAGTCGCAGAGAACATGGGAAGACCCTTCGGCAAAATGAAGGGCGCGATGAAAGAGGACTGGAAAAACAAGGCGCAAGGGAAGTTCGCGGCGCGCGAGCAGGAAGAGATTGCCAGCGGCAATTTGAAAAAGGAAGATCTTGGCACGAAGACAATGGCCGAGATCCCATGGGCGGCCGAGAGGCGAGACGTGCTCGGTAAAGAAGCGAGTCCCCGTGGAATGATCGTGCGGGGCACGCGCGTGACGCGCACGATTCCGGCTGGGCGAATCGGAAATGAAAAGCCTATCACCATTGTTCGTGAGAGCTGGTACTCGAACGATCTGCAAATGGTGGTGATGAGCAAGCGCAGCGATCCGTGGTCCGGCGAAACGACTTATATGTTAACAAACATTCAGTGCACCGAGCCGAATGCTTCGCTGTTTACCGTTCCGTCTGACTATACGGTACAGCAGGGCCGTCCGGGTGTGGGCCGGAAGGGAATGATGCGGCAAAATCAGGCGCCGCCACCGCCACCGGGCGAGGACAACGAGTTGCCGATCTGAATTTTTGGCAACGGCAGACCGGTCGAAACGAGCTTCTCTCCTGAAGACGGCACGCCCTTTTCGCAGTAGCCCCCATCACTGCGGAAAGGGCGCAGCCGTTTTTAGAGGACAGGAAGCACCCAAATAATGAGTAAGGAGACGAAAGAGCAGGCCTTTTGCATAGTCTAAATTAGACTAGTGCTAGAGGACCCGCGGGGGGAATGCGCGCCATCAGGAAGGGGCCAAGGCCCGGTCTACAAGCTCAGCGACGTGGAGAACGTTTTGATTGGTGTGGTGAAGCGCGGCGCCGGCGCGAAGCTGCAATAAGCAGCCGGGGTTGGCGGTAACGATGGTTTGCGCGCCAGTGGATTGCGCGTGGCGCATTTTTTCGGCGAGAAGTTGTATGGATGTTTCCGTCTGGGTGACGTTATAAATTCCCGCGGAGCCGCAACAAATCTCCGAGTAGGGCAATTCCACAAAATCAAGATTGGGGATCGCGCGCAGGAGCGTTCGGGGAGCTTCGCGGATTTTCTGTCCATGGAGGAGATGGCAGGAATCCTGATAGGTCACGCGGTGGCGGAGCGGATGCAGTTTTGCGGTGAGGCCGAGGGCGGCAAGGAATTCCGTGACGTCGCGCGTTTTCGCGGCGAACGCTTGGGCGTGAGCGAATTCGGGTTCGTCCGAAGAAAAAAGGTGATCGTATTCCTTAAGCGTCGACCCGCAACCCGCTGCGTTAGTGATAATAGCGTCGAATTCATTGAGAGAAAAAGCGCTTAGGTTCTTTCGTGCGAGATCGCGCGCGGCTTCGCGATACCCGGAATGCGCGGAAAGCGCGCCGCAACAGGTTTGCTCCTTGGGGATGATGACTTCGCAGCCGTTGGCAGTCAGCACCCGGACGGTGGCTTCGTTGAGGTCGGAAAACGTGACGTTGGCGATGCAACCAATAAAAAAGGCCACGCGCGTCCGGCGCGTGCCGATCGCGGGAAAAGTTTCGCCAAGGTGCGTAAAGAAAAATTCGTCATCGATGCGCGGGAGCAGGTGCTCTCGCTCGGCGAAGCCCAGCAGGTTGAGAATGCCGATGCCGCGCGCAATAGTCTGCAAGCCGGAACGCTGGTACAGGCGGAGCACGCGGGCGGCGTCTTCAATGTGATGGGGCGCAGAAAGGAATTCGCGGAAAAAATAGTCGCGAGCGGCGCGAGCAAACCAGGAACGGGGATAGTCGCGCGCGATGCGGGCGCGGGCATGCTCGACGAGTTTTCCGTATTCGACACCGGAGGGGCATGCGGTTTCGCAGGCACGGCAGTCGAGACATTTGTCGATATGATCGACGAAGGTGTCGCTGAGCTGGATTTCAGGCTGGGCAAGGCTGGCAGGCTGGCTTTGAAATACATGGAACATCTGGTGGATGCGGCCCCGGGGCGAATCGGCTTCGAGGTTCCAGAGGCGGTACGTGGGGCAGGCGTTCAGGCAGAGGCCACAGTGCACGCAGCGGGTGTAGTCCTCGTAGACAGGCACTGGGCCGGGGATGGGGACAGAAGTGGGCATGGAACGGTCCGCTAAGAATAGACCTGAATTAGCGGCAGGAAGCAATGAGGAATGAAAAGAGGCAAAGCGAGCCCTAAACTCCATACGATAAGCTCTAAGCGCATAAGAAGACGGGAGGCCGCATGGCGATTGAATTTGACGGATTATGTCCGCTGCTGCAAGTTTTCGACATGCCAAAAGCTGTGAAATTCTATTGCAAAGTGCTGGGATTCGAACTCGTCGGCAATTCACCGATCGTCAAGAGTCCTGAAGGCGAGTACTTCCATTGGGCGATGCTGCGCCGGGGAAGCACGACACTGATGCTCAACACGGCTTATGACGAAGGGCAGCGCCCTCCCGCTCCCGATCCCTCCCGCGTGGCCGCGCACGGTGACACGGCACTTTTCTTCGGCTGCTCCGATGTGGACACGGCCTACTATCAGCTTATTCCTTTTGGAGTGCATGTTTTGGAAGAGCCGATGACCACCGGCTATGGCATGAGGCGTTTCGCCATCGCCGACCCCGACGGCTACAACCTTTGCTTCCAGGGACCGGTGAAGGCGGCATGAGGTTCAAAGCGCTCTGCACATGAACTGGTTGCAGAGCTCGTTCAAGATGTATGGTCTGAGGCTGGCGTCTTTCGGAAGAGGAAGCGGTCGAGCGAAAGAGGGCCTGGGCCAGTCGCGGCTAGCGCTAAACAGGCTAACCCTAGAACCAATGGGAGTTCGTACTCGCGCACGGCATAAATCCCTTCATTGAAGTTGTACTTCCACATTGCAGCGCCCATGTCGAGCAGCAAGAGAAGTCCTGCCAGAGGAGTTACAAGTCCCAACGCGAGAGCCAGCCCGCCGAACACCTCAATTCCACCGGCGACGTACACAAAATAAGACGGCAAGCCGAGCCCTTGGAAGGCTTCAACGAATCTCGCCGTGTTTCCAAAGAGCTTGGGGTAGCCGTGATAAATGAAAACCAGAGCCAGGCCGCATCGCAACAAGAGCAAGGAAAGGGGTTCAAACTTTTTCAAGAACGTCATGCGGATCTCCAGAAGGTTCTGTCTGAGAGCGGGAGCGCGCTGGGAGGATTCTAGCAGGTCGGGAGGAAAGAAGTCGCGAAGGCGGAAGTTGGAAACTAGAAATTCGAAAATCGAAAGTGGTGAGGAAAAGAGCTACTCCAGGAATGCCAGCGAATGAAGAAAGATTCCTTACAGCGGTCGGAATGACGGGGGTGGGAAGCGGCAGCCGCTGCCGCTTCCCAAAGCGCAGCCAGATTTAGAAATGCACGACGAAGCCGACCGAGGCGCGGGCACAATTGGTGTGCTGTCCGGTGGTATCCAATCCCACATAATCGATTTGGGGACGAAATGCGAGGTGTGGGAGTAAGCCGATGTCCACCCCGCCGCCGAAGCTGTAGGCAAACTGGTTGGAGGAGGGACCGCCGCCACTGGTGGTGACCCGCGAGCCACCAAACAGAACCTGCACAAAAGGATTGATTTTCGTGGGATTGCGAAGCGTCAGCCGGGGGCCAAAGAGATAGGTGTAGGTGTTATTGGAAGAAGCGTGATAACCGCCAAAATCTCCGACGATGCCAAGCCAGCGATTGGGATTGTAGGCAAGCGAGCCGCTAACGCCGTTTTGGTTAATGTCAGCGCCGCTCCCCACGTGAAAGTAGGAATAGCTGAGAGAGGCGTCGACCGACTGCGCGCGCGAGGGTGTGGCGAAGACGAGCAGCGTGAAGCCCAGTAGAATCAGCTTCTTCATCGGAAGGATTCCTTTCCATCAAATGAATATAGAGCCGCAGGCGAGGCGACCGGGCGGGGGGCCGATCGAAGCGGTACCTATTTAGTCTTGAATGATTCAGTAGGAAATTGGGCGAAAGGGTGGGAGGTGTTTCTATGGCCGCAATAGCTCGCCGCCGCGATGGCGAAACGGCGTACTATTTCGTAAGCCCCGCCCCCGAGAGGGGTTCCACGGTGCGAATGGAGAGAAGACGCACGCCCAGGTATCCGTTTGCCGCGACCGCGGAAATCACCGATGAGAAGGCAAATGCGAGAAGTTCGTCGCGCGTGAGCGACTTGAGCTTGCACGGCTGCTATGTCGAGTTGGCGGACCCGTTTCCGCAAGGTACGCCCGTGCTGATTGAGATCGCAGCGGGGACCGAGTACTTGGAAGCGCATGCTACCGTGGCCTATCGGGAGCCGAACCTGGGGATGGGCGTCACATTCGATGCGATCCAGCCGTATTTCGCGACCGTGCTGAATCAGTGGCTTGAGCGCGCACAAGAAACGGAGCACTAGGCGTTCAGAGTTAAGCGACCCGGTGCGAAGAGATTTTGCGGGTCGAAGGCGAATTTGAGCTTGTGCTGGACTGCGAAGTCGGTCCGACGGGTTCCCCACACGTTGACGCGTCGCTTCATAGCAGTGGGGCACCAGGGAAGAGTGGCGGAAGCGTTCTCTTTGGTGCAGAGAGCGAAGATGGCGGAGGCCGCTTGGCCGAGGCGGTCGAAAGAATTGGCGTCGTCCGTGCGCGGAAGAAGAGCGAAATAGACTACGCCGCAAGAGCGAGCCAGGGTGACATGGTCGAGAGAAGCTTGGCCAGCAAGCGCACGGAGCTGCGAGAGAAGGGCGCTCATGCGATTGGGTAGAAGCGTGATTTTGAAAATGGCGGCAGAAGGACAGGATTCGAGAAGGAGCGGGATAGCCTGGCCAATGTAGTGCCAGAGATCCGCGCCTTCATTTTCGCCAAGAATGGTGAGTTGCATTTTCTTCGCTTCTAGAGAAGCGGCCAGTTTTTCGAATTCGCGCGTGGCACGGTCGCAAACTTCGGGCGTACCTTCAACGCTGACACAAAGATGCCACGAGTCATTGGGAAATTTTTCATGGAGAGGTGAAAGAGGCGGCTCGGCGGCATTTTTCTCGGCTTCGAGAAAAAGTTGCAGAAGCGGTGGACTGACCAGTTCGATGGAGGAAGGCCGCAGCGGGGAGGCTTCCACGAGACTGCGGAAAGCGAGCGCGTCCTCGAGAGAAGGGAAAGAGGCAACGAACCCGCGGCTGGCGGGAGCGGCTGGAAACGTGCGGAAATTGAGGCGCGTGATCACAGCCAAAGTGCCGATTGAGCCGATGAGAAGCTTGTGCAGGTCGTAGCCGGTGACGTTTTTGACGACGCGGCCACCGCTTTTGCAGAGGCGGCCAGTGCCGTCAACAAATTCGGCGCCGATGAGGAAGTCGCGGGCTGTGCCGTAGGAGTGGCGAAGTGAGGAATCGACGCCCGAAGCGATGATGCCGCCGATGGTGGATTCGAAATAAAAAGGAACGGAGAGCGGCAGGAACTGCTTTTGGTTGTAAAGCGGCACGGCGAACTCATTGAAATTCGTGCCCGCATCGACGCTCAGTGTCAGGTCTCCGGGATCGTAATGGGCGATTTGATTGAGGCCGGTCATATCGAGGGCGAGATCGTAGCGCGTGGGAGGCATGCCGATGCCGAGTTTGGTTCGATTGCCGCAGGGGATAAGTGCGAGTTTTTCGAGAGCCGCAAAGCGAACAGTTTCAGCGGCTTGCCCGGCGGAAGTTGGCTTTGCAACGGCTGAGGGCGTAATTTCGTCCACGGCATATTCGGCACAAACTGCAGGATCAGCGATGACGTGGGAGCCGCCAATGGCGGACTCGAGGCGCGAGGCGAAATTCACGATGCTGCTCATTTGCGCGCACCGGCCTTCTCCGGCCGTGGACGAAGACGAATTTCCCCGCAGCCTTTGCCGAGAGGGAAGATTTTTCCGGGGTTAAGCGCACAGTTCGGATTGAAGGCGTCGTGGACGCGGCGCATGAGATCGAAGTCCACGTCGGAGAACAGCAACGGCATGAGCTCGGATTTTTCCATCCCGACGCCATGTTCGCCTGTGAGCGCGCCTCCTACTTCGACGCAGTATCGGATGATTTCGGAGGAAGCTTTTAAGGCGCGTTCGAATTGCGCTTTGTCGCGCGGGTCGTAGAGAACGATGGGATGAAGATTGCCGTCGCCGGCATGAAAAATGTTGCCGATGTCGAAGCCGTATTGCTTGCCGATCTCCTGGATACGCCGGAGGGTCTGAGGAAGTTTAGTGCGGGGGATGACACCGTCGAGAACGTAATTGTTGGGGGCGAGACGGCCGAGGGCACCGAAGGCATTTTTGCGGCCTTTCCAGAGAAGCTCGCGCTCGGTGTTGTCGCGGGCGACGCGAACCTCTCGCGCGTGATGCGCGTTGCAAACTTCGGTGATGGTTGCGGCCTGGGCGGCAACGGCTTCCGCGAGGCCTTCGACTTCGAGGAGCAGCACGGCGGCGCTGTCCCGCGGGAAACCGGCGTGGACAAAATCTTCAACAGTGCGCAGCGTCCAGCCGTCGAGCATTTCGCAGGCGGAAGGCGTGATGGCTCGGCCAGTGATATCGACGACCGTTTCCGCCGCGTCGTCGACGGAATCATAAATGGCAAGCAGCGTTTTGATGGCTTCGGGCTTGCAGGACAGCTTGACGGTAATTTCTGTAACCAGGGCGAGCGTGCCTTCGGAACCAACAAACAGGCCAGTGAGGTCGTAACCGGGTGCATCACCCTGCGCGCTTCCGATTCGAACCACTTCGCCATCGGGGAGCACGAGTTCGAGCGCCGTGACATGATTGCTCGTCACGCCGTAAGCCAGGGTGTGAGGGCCGCCGGCATTTTCCGCGACGTTGCCTCCGATGGTGCAGGATTTCTGGCTCGAAGGATCAGGTGCGAAGTAAAGCCCGTACGGTTCGGCGGCACGGGTCAGTTCGGAATTAACGACACCGGGCTGCACGACAGCGCGCTGGTTTTCCGGGTCGAGGGCAAGAATGCGGTTCATGCGCGCGAAGACGATCATCACGCCGCCGGTACGTGCTAGCGCTCCTCCGGAAAGCCCGGTGCCGGCGCCGCGTCCGACAATCGGAACATTGTGTTTCGCTGCGAGTTTTACGATTCCTGAAACGTGCTCGGTGGAAGTGGGAAAGACAACAACATCGGGGCGCCCTTTTTCCACCGAGCCGTCGTATTCGTAAAGCACCAGGTCCTCCTGGCGCGAAAGCACCGACGAAGAACCAAGCAGCTTTTCGAGTTCGCGGACGAGAATGGAATACATAGGGCGCGCCGGCAACAGCTCACTCGCACTATAGTGAGATTCCCGTGAACCGCGCAACGTGAAGTTATACGCCGTCAAAGCGAGTGTGTTAGTGTGAGTTTCCAAATTCCAACCGAGGGCGCGATGGCCAAGCCGAAAGTGTTTGCGACACACAGTCTGTTCGAATCTGCCAGGCAGATTTTGCAGGAAACCTGTGAAGTGGAATATTGGGCTAAGCCAGAAAGGCCTTCACGCGAAGAAGTACTGCAGCGGGTGGAAGATCAAGAAGGCCTCGTGTGCCTCCTGACGGAAAAAATAAACGACGAATTATTGCATGCCGCTCCGAAGCTTCGAATCGCCGCGAACGTAGCGGTGGGATTCGACAACATTGACGTCGCAGCGTGCACCAAGCGAGGCGTTGCAGCGACCAACACTCCCGGCGTGCTCGATGAAACGACCGCAGATTTTGCTTGGACACTCTTGATGGCTGTGGCGCGGCGGCTGGGCGAGGCCGAAGCGCTCGCGCGTTCGGGAAACTGGAAGAACTGGAATTTGGACCAGCTTGTTGGCACGGACGTATGGGGCAAGACTCTCGGGATCGTTGGCTTCGGGCGTATTGGAAGAGCAGTCGCGCGCCGCGCCAGCGGTTTCCAAATGAAAGTGATGTATACGGACGCAGTGCGCGCGCCAGCGGAAGTGGAGCGGGATCTGCGCGCGGAATTTCGCGAAATGAACGCGTTGTTGGCGGAATCGGATTTTGTCAGTCTGCACGTGCCCTTGCTCCCGGAGACGCGCGGATTGATGGACGCGGAAAAGTTCCACAGGATGAAGCCGACAGCTTTTTTGATTAATACTTCGCGCGGGCCGGTGGTGGACGAAGCGGCGCTGGTCGCGGCTTTGGAACGAGGAAAAATTGCTGGCGCTGGGCTCGACGTTTACGAAAAGGAGCCGCTCATCCATCCTGGACTGAAACGGCCGAACGTGGTGCTGGCCCCGCACATCGCCTCGGCTTCACTCGAAACGCGGACGAAAATGGCGTGCATGGCGGCGGAAAACGTGGTCGCGTTTTTCAAGGGGCAGCGGCCAGCCAACATTCTGAACCCGGAAGTTCTGAAAGGATAACGGAGGAGCTTCCAGAAGCGGCGATGAAGGACTTAAAACAAATCGCCAGGCAGATTTTTCACGAAACGCTCGCGGCAATCGACATCCCTGCAACGATGCAGCGAAAGCTCGAACGGCACGGCACGCGCGTCGTGTGCGACGGGAAGACCGTCGATCTGAGCGATTTTGAAAAACTGCGAGTCGTGGCCATTGGGAAAGCGGCGCATGCGATGGTTGAGGGGCTGGTCGCGGTCCTTGCCCCGTTTGTGCGGTTTGAAGGCGTGGTTTCTGCTCCGACGCCTCCTCGCAAGCCGGTGCCGGGACTGAAATATTTCACGGCCGGGCATCCCATCCCCAATGAGGCAAGCTGGAAGGCGGCGGAGGCAATCCTTGCGCTCCTGAAGAAATGCGACGAAAAGACGGTGATTTTTTTTCTGCTTTCCGGCGGCGGCTCGGCGCTCGTCGACCTCCCTCTTGATGAGCGGCAAACGCTGCAAGATGTTCAGCAATTCCACCGCGCACTCGTTACGTGCGGCGCTTGCATCGACGAAATGAACACCGTTCGCAAGCACTTGTCCGCAGTGAAGGGCGGACGTCTAGCAGTGGCCGCCGGCAGGGCGGCGAAAATCACTTTGGCGGTGAGCGATGTGCCTGCGGGCAAAGAGCCCGCGCTGGCTTCCGGCCCAACCTTGCCCGACCCTGCAACCGTGGCCGACACCAAACGCATCCTCGCGCAGTACCGCTTGCAGGAAAAGTTCCCCCCTTCGCTGCGGCGCTGGCTGGAGGATGGAAAAATGCCGGAAACGCCGAAGGTCGGCGATGCGGCATTTCGAAATGCGCATTTTTCATTGTTGCTCGGGATGGACGACCTCTTTCATCCGGCGCACCGCGCGGCCGAAGCTGAGGGATTTGTCGCATGCTGTGACAATTCCACCGATGACTGGACAGTGGAGAAGGCGGCGGAGTATTTAGTGAACCAACTGGAAGAATTGCGCAAGATTCATTCCAGCCAGCGTGTCGCTCTGATTGCAGACGGAGAAGTGAGCTCGCCCGTAACGGGTGACGGAATCGGTGGAAGGAATTCCGCGTTTGTGTTGTCCTGCGTCGAGAAGATCGCAGGGAAGAGAATAGCCGTCCTCAGCGCTGGGACCGATGGAATGGATGGCAACAGCCCCGCGGCCGGCGCTGTGGCGAACGGGCAGACGCTCGAACTTGCTCGAAAGTTCGGCCTCGATCCGGCAGACGCGCTTCGCCGGAGCGACGCTTATACGTTTTTCTCGCGATTTGACGACGCCATTAGCACCGGTCCCACCGGAAACAATCTGCGGGATTTGCGGATTCTGCTCGCGGATCGATGAAAGTCGGGCGTCCCTCAGGGCTTCGCTGGCGGCAGGCGCGTCTCGAACGATTTGAGGCGCTCGTTCATTTCTTCAACCAAATGTTCCAGTTTTTCGAGGCGGCGCAAGACCGCCGCGGAATCGCCGGTTTTGTCTAAACCAGAATCAGCTGCTCCGGAAGATTCCTCGCCTGCCCCCGCGCTCGGCTTCGCGCCCGCCGGTTTTTTCAGTCGCGCGATCTGTTCCTTAATCATGGGGGCCATCTCGATGCTGAGGTCGTCGCTCTTCAGCAAAGCTTCCAGCGCGGGAATCGCTGTTGCGTCGCCTCGGCCGCCCAGGGCAAAGATCGCCGCCATGCGAACCGGAAAGTGTGGTTCGGTCAAATAGGAAGCGATCTGATTGGTGATGTCCTTATCGTTTTTCTGAAGGCTGGCCAGGCTTCGAATTGCTGCCGTGCGCGAATCAATTGGCTTTCCCGGCGCGGTCCATTGTTGAAGCAGCGGCACGGCTTTGTCGTCGCCGAGTGGGCCCAGCGCGCGAAGCGCGGCATTACGCAGGTAGCCGTCGGGGGAATCGCCGGACACAGCAGTTTCCAGCGTCGAGAGAGCGTCTGGCGCTTTGAGGCGGCCCAGCGCCTGCAACGCCGCGGCGCGGGCGCGATACGAACTGTCCTCGCTGGCAACGTTGTTCAGCTTTGTAACCATAGCGGACTCACTCTTGAAATTGCCGAGCGCGGTAACGATGCGATTGCGCACCCAAGGCTCATTCGTCGAATTCAAAGCGTCGAGAAGCTGTTTGGAGGCCACCGCTCCACCAACCTGGCCAAGAGTGTCAGCCGCAACCGCGCGAACGCCCCAGGCCTTGTCGCTGCGAAGCGCGCTGGCCAGCGCGCCAACTATCTCCTCATCGTTTTTGATTTTGCCGAGAGCCACGACCGCGTCGGCGCGGTCCGCAAGGTCCGCCGCATTCTTCAATTGATACAGCCATTCCTTCTTTTCCTTATGGAATTCAGCGGACTTAAGCAGGTGGTTGCCCTTGTCGAATAGGACCATCAGCGGAGCCGACGTAGACGGTAAAGTGAAAATCTGCTCGGCCTTGGAAACGGTGATGGAGTAGAGCTTCGGACCGGAAGCTGTCGTGATTTCAATATCGACCGGAACGCGGAAGATGCCGACGCGTCCCTCCACTTTTTGTGTTTGCTTGACGGTCAGCGCCACCTGATGTTTGGCGTCGTCGTAGGCGTAACTCAAATCGAATTTGGGAGCGCCAGCGCCGTAAAGCCATTGACTGAAGAATTGATCCACATTGGTTTGGGAAGACTCTTCCATGGCTTTGGCCAGGTCCGCGGTTACAACGTTCTTGCCGCGATTCACTTCAAGGTAGTGCTTGAGGCCGTGATAGAACGCCTCTTCGCCGAGTTGCTGGCGCAGCATGTGCAGGACCCAGCCGCCCTTCGTGTAGGCATTGCCGTCGAACTCGCTGGAATCCTCGAAGTCATGGCGCACGATGGGCTTGTTGAAGAGATTGGCCTCGCCCAACCATTCGCGCGCGGCTTCCCAGCGTTCGTAATCGGCTTGATCCTTGCCATAGTGGGCTTCGGTCCAAACGCTTTCCATGAATGTGGCGAAGCCTTCGTTCAGCCAGATGTTGCCCCAGTCTTTGCAGGTGACCAGGTCGCCAAACCACTGGTGGCCGAGTTCGTGAGAGATCAAGTCGTCCTCATCCCCGAAGATTTCGGCGGCGATTTTGGGGTGATTGAGGGAATTGCTCGTGTTGGTAGTGGCGCTGGAGTTTTCCATTCCGCCGGCGACAAAATCGTCGACCATCGCTTGTGCGTACTTTTCCCACGGATAGTCGACGCCAAGCTTTTTGCTGAAGAGATCGATCATCGCGGGCGTGCGGCTGTAGTTGACAGGAAGGCGATCGCCGCGCCCTTTCGGAGCGTAGTAAGTAACGGGAATCCCGCGCCAGGAGTCTTTCACTTCCTCGAATTCGCCGGCGACGACAGTTATGAGATACGTCGAACTGGGAACGGACTCGCGCCAGGTCCACGTTTTGAAGCCTTTCCCTGCGTCAGAAACACTAATGAGCTTGCCATTGGAAACGGTGATCCAAGAGGCCGGGACAGTAAGGATCGTTTCAGTGGTCAGGCGGTCGTTGGGGTAATCGTAGGTCGGAAGATAGTAGTGAGTGTCCTCGGATTCACCCTGGGTCCAGATTTGCTTGGGGCGATCCGGATAATCCTTATCCGGCAGGATGAAATACATGCCCCGAGTTGGTTTGCCTTCGTAGCGAATAGCGATATCAAATTTCTCCCCCACTTTGGCGGGAGAAGCCAGCGCGACTATCAGTTTATCCGCCGTGGTTTCGAACTTGGCAGCAGTTTTGTTGACGTTGACGCTTTCGATCGTGAGGCCCGAGGAATCAAAGGCGATTTTCGAAGTGCTCTCGCGGATGACCGCAAGCGTGTGGGTGACCTCGCCGATCACTTTTTTCTGCTCGAGGTCGAACCGCAGCGCGACTCTCGAGTGCTGCAAATCATAGTCGCGGCTGCGCGCGTAGGGCTCGTCGGCGCGAAGTTGCAGCGCCGCCAAAAAAATGGCAAGCAGCATGGTCAGCGACAAATGCACCACCCGGCTGACCGCAGTTTTGCGAAGAAGTTGCTTGATCATTCCGATTTGCTCCCATGTATTTTGTGTCCTGCCCGTTCGAGCGCCGCAATCGCGGCCGAAAGCGTTTCTGAAGCCACGAGCAGGTAGTCCGTGTCAAACGTGGAAATTGCAAACAAACTGAGTTTTGCTTCAGCGAGCGGTGCGGCAAGCGCGGAGAGCACGCCAATCTCCGTTAAGACGAACGGCCCCTGAACCTTGAAAACACGCCAGCCCGGTTGCGACTGTACACCAACGGGAACGCGCGCCAGTTCGCAAACAATCGAGAGTTCATCACCGGTTCGAGTAACCGAAAAGAACGGTCCTTGGGTGGCCCAGGCAGGAATAGCGGCGTCAGCAGCCAACCGCGAAATCGCATAGCGTTCACGAAGCAGCTTGAGCCCAAACTGGCGTGTCGGGGAGGTCATCACGATTAGAGAAGGCTCCGCACCCAGCCGCCATCGACGGCGATGGAAATGCCAGTGATGTAGCTGGCCCGCTCGGAGGCCAGGAACGCGACCACCGCTGCAAATTCCCTCGGCGTTCCCAGGCGGCCTGCCGGAATTTCGCGCTCCCACTCCGCAAAAACCTCTTCCGGTTTGCAGCCCGTGCGCGCGGAGATTGTCGCGGCGAGAGTATCGAGGCGCGCCGTGCGCGTGAACCCCGGGCAAACGTTGTTCACCGTGATCCCATCTGCGGCGTAATCATTTGCCAGCGTCCGCGCAAGGCCGGTGACCGCTGAGCGCACTGAATTCGAGAGCAGCAACCCGTCTACCGGCTGCTTGACCGCGGAGGAAGTGATGGTAATCAGACGCCCCCACTTGTTTTTCTGCATGCGCGGCAGAGTTTCCTTGGCGAAGAAGATGGTGCTCATCAGAAGCTGGTCGACAGCCGCCCGCCACTCGTCCGGGTGAGTGTCTCTGAAAGATTTAGACGGGGGACCGCCCGAATTGGTGACGCAGATATCGATGTGGCCAAAACGCGCGTCGACGGCGCCAACAAACTCAACAACTGCCGTGGAATCAGTCACATCGAGGGCTCTGTGGAACACCTCTCGGCCCGTCGATTTCTGAATGCACGCGGCGGCTTCGGCCAGCGTCGTTTCGGTGCGCGCGCAAATTGCCACTCGAGCGCCTTCCCGCGCGAGTTCTTCCGCAACGGCCCGGCCAAGCCCTTTGCTGGCAGCCGCCACAATTGCCACGCGGCCACTAAGCCCTAAATCCATTTCTGCACCTTCGGGAAACTTTCCATCGTCTCGCGAAACCAGGGCACCGTCAACCAGGGCTTAGCTGGCTGGACGGAGAAAGAATTTTGTTTGCTTGGCGCGAGGCGTGGCACTAAGATGCAGGCAATTCTCCGTCGTCGAGTGGCTGGTCCCTCCATTGGGGGCCAGAGGAGGTGTGCGATGCGGACGATGCGTTGGCTAAGCGGTGCACTCCTTTTTCTGGTGTCTTTGGGAAGTCCGGCGTCTGCGCAACAAATTGGCAAGTATGTTCCAGTCCAAGCCGGATCGGAAGCGGACCATGCACTTACGGAAATAAACGCCACTACCGATCCGGCAAAAAAGCTGGAACTTATCCAAAAATTTGCCGACGGCCCGGGCAAGGAAGGCAACTATCCGCTGCTGGCCGATGGACTCTTTGTCGACTATTACCTCGCGCAGAAAAACTACGACAAAGTCTTCGAGTACGGCGACAAGGTTTTTGCTCTCGATCCCGACAGTTTTCAAAACGCCATCAGCATGGTCCGCGCGGCCGCGGAAAAAGGTGACCTCGACCGGCTCATCTCCTACGGAGAGACTTCCAGCGGCATTATGCAGCGTTTCAAAGCCTCAACGGCCCCCGCAGGAACTTCCGACGCAGTCTGGGCCGAGCAGAAAACTCGCACTCTCGAAGCCAACAAGGACAGCTATACCTACATCCAGCAGCTAGTCTTGAACGGAGTCTACCAAGCCAAGGACGCAGCCAAGCGCGCCGCCCTCTTGGTCAAATTTGCGAACATTTTCCCCGATTCACCGTACGCCGTTCAGGCGCTCGGCGTTGCCGCGACCGCCTACCAGCAGGCGCAAAATGCGCCGAAAATGTTGGAAGTAGCGAACGGCCTTCTGGCCAAGGACCCCAACAACCTCGGCATGCTGCTATTGCTTTCCGACTATTATTGCGACAAACCGGACCAGCTCGACAAAGCCGCTACCTACGCAAAGAAAGCAGTTTCTTTGCTGGACACTGCGCAAAAACCCGAAGGCCTGACCGACGAACAGTGGGCGCAACAAAAAGCCTTGCAGAAGGGCCTGGCTTTGAGTTCGCTCGGTCAGGTGAACATTGAGAAAAAGGACAACGCGCAGGCAGTGGACAATTTGAAAGCGGCCGCACCCTTGTTGAAGCCCGACGACGGCAGCTACGCCCGGAACCAGTATCGCTTGGGTTTCGCGCTGCTGAATTTGAAACGCAATGCCGAAGCCAAAGATGCATTCACACAGGCCGCCTCCGTGAACAGTCCCTATAAAGCTATGGCACTCGACAAGCTGAAATCCCTCTCGGCTGCGCCTGCAAAAAAGAAGGCGTCCTGACGTCGCTACTTAATCCGTGCGCGCTTTTTGCGCATCAAATCCCAGTGGCTTATAGTTGATGAACAGTTATTTGTGCTGAGGGGAATTCCATGCCTGAGATTGCTACATTTGGAGCAGGGTGTTTTTGGGGCGTAGAAGCCGCGTTTCAGCGCGTTCCCGGTGTTTTAGAAACCGCCGTCGGTTACAGCGGCGGCCATACCGAGAACCCCAACTACCGTGACGTTTGCACCGACGAAACCGGCCACGCCGAAGTCGTCCAAGTCAGCTTCGATCCCGCAAAAGTCACGTTCTCCCAGTTGCTGGACGTGTTCTGGAAACTCCACGATCCCACCCAGGTGAACCGCCAGGGCCCAGATGTGGGCACGCAATATCGCACCGCGATTTTCTTTCATTCTTCGGAGCAGGAAGAGATTGCCAAGAAATCGCGCGCGGCCCTCGAAGCCAGCGGCAAATTCCGTCGCCCCATCGCCACGGAAATTACCCCTGCCGGCACCTTTTATCGTGCCGAGGAATACCACCAGAAGTACTTGCAGAAACGCGGCGCTGCGTCGTGCCACTTCTGAAGCCGGAATCTATCGCGAAATTTCTCGTTCCCCATACCACTCGAGTCAGTGAGTGTTCGAGCCCGAAACGGCGGAAAGAGTAGGATACTTACCTAGCTGCTTTACACATCCTGCGATCTTTTGGCAATATCCGCAAGAATGGCATCGTCGTTGAGTTTCCGCATTCCTGTTGTTGTCGCTACGCTGCTTCTGATCTTGATGGGAATTCTTGCGGGAGGCGCTGCGCTCCGCGAATCCATCACCGTGGATGAAGTTGCGCATATCGGTGCGGGCGTCAGCTACCTGCAAAAGTTGGACCTGCGGATGAACATAGAACATCCGCCGTTGGCCAAAGTTCTTGCAGGCCTTCCGCTCATTCTGCGCGGTGTCCACGCCGACTATTCGGACTTTTCGTGGCCGTTCAGTAATCGGGGGTTCGGCAATATTCTCGGCGAATGGGCCTGGGGCCATGCTCTCGCTCTTCGCTGGAACAACCCGCGGTCCACGGTACTTTGGGCGCGCGTGCCCATGCTGTTACTCACTCTTATCTTAGGCGCATTTGTGTACCGGTTTGCCTCCGAACTCGGCGGCTCGTGGGGCGGGCTGCTTTGTCTGGCGGCCTACGTGACTACCCCAACCTTTCTGGTTTTTGGTCCTCTGGTGCTCACGGACGTGCCCATCACGTTTGTTTCCTTGCTCACGCTTTGGAGTTTTGCATCGCTGTGGCGTGCTCCCAGCCGGCGTGGTGCCATTGTTTTCGGCTTGCTCCTTGGCGCTTCGTTTCTGACGAAGTTTTCGTCTGGTCTGTTGCTTATTTGCTTCCTTGTATTTCGGCTGAGTCTGCGCGTCGCGCCGCTTGCTGAAATCCCGAAGGATCGGGAGGAGCTTCGTTCTTGGCGACGCCTTCGTGGCCGCTGTTTGTGGAAAGGCATCTTCATTGCCGCGATGACTTCCTACGTCATTTACTTCATCCTGTCATGGGGACAGCCCGCGGATTCGCTAGAATTCCTGGGCAGGGGCTCGGCAGCGCTACTGCTGAGACGGCTTCTGATGCCCCCGTGGCTTTATTTTCGCGGACTTTTCTTTTTTGCGGTCACATCGTCGCGGCCAACTTTTCTTTTGGGCCACGTGTATTCGCATGGCGTGTGGTTTTTCTTTCCAATTATATTTCTGCTCAAATCGACGCTTGCCTTCCTGTTGATGCTCCTCCTTGCCATGCCGCTGGCGCTTGTCGCGCGGCGCAAGCAAGGGAATACTCCTCTTGTTCCCGCAAATATGCAATTTCACTGGCGTGCTGCGTGGGTTTTCCTCCTCGTGATTTCAGGCTGCTCCCTGCTCAGCCGGATGACCATCAGCATCCGGCACTTCACCATTCCGATCGTGCTGATGATTCTGCTGCTGGCGCTGCTGCCTCGCGCGATCGCGCGGTTGAGCGAGAACGGCTGGCGGCCTGCCCGTCCGGCCGCCCTCGCCTATATGCTCCTGTCACTTTTTTCTTTACTCACCGTCGCTCGCGCTTACCCGAATTACTTCCCGTTTCTCAATAGCCTGAGTTTTGGCCACCCTGGATATGCTTTAGTCAGCGATTCCAACCTCGATTGGAACCACGCGCTTCCCGAAGTAAAAAACTATGTCGAGCAACATGGGCTCACCGACGCACTGATTGACGAGTACGGTTTTAACGACCCGGCGGTTTACGTTCCTCACGCACGATTCTGGAATTGCCAGCAACCCCAGCCTTCCGATGCGGGTCACTGGGCGTTTGTCTCTGGGGACATGATCGAGGATGCGCACAACTGCGTCTGGCTTCTGCAGCTTCCTCACGAAGCGCTGGCCGGCGGCAGCATGTATGCGTTTCGACTGCCTGAAGCGATTCCCGCAGCGGGAACTCCGGGCGGCCCGCCGGCCGAATCCGAACTCCATTCGTTTGGCGCGCCCATGCCCGGCTATTCCGATGCACGTCTGATTTTCCTGAACTGTATCCGGGATTCGAAGCAACTACAGCCGACGATGGACAACATGATCGCGCAATATCAGGCCGCGCAAGCCAAACGGGCCGCGCAACGCGGCCATCTCTAACGAACAATTTTCACAATTGTTCGGGCATTGTCGTCTGACGCCCTGGCTGTAACAACGTGCTTAGCGGCGCCATGAGTTCGGTGAGTTAATGGGTTTGACCCTGCAATTCGGCGATGGTCTGCCGAACGTATTCGGCGCGCGGGTTCGTGGGATCTTCTTGAAGGAAGAGTTTTAATTGCGCGACCATCTCCGGGATCCGATTTAACCGCTGCAAAGCTCCCGCCGCCGTGTAATGTACGGTGGCGTAGCCTTGATGAGGCATTTCGTGGACGCGCTGGGCGTCGGCGATGGCTTGCTGATCCTGGCCCTGCATGAAATCCACACGCGCGCGAAGCGCGAGAGCTTCCACATTGTTCGGGTCCGCTAAGACCGCTTTGTCCAACAATGCTCGAGC
>Ga0187778_10000165_pt1 | contig 45625 bp, 34 predicted proteins | sample 1015_Q2_SP5_20_M_FD_132418 | JGI IMG/M metagenome (GOLD analysis project Ga0187778, IMG submission 132418) | Tropical peat soil microbial communities from peatlands in Department of Meta, Colombia - 1015_Q2_SP5_20_MG | ecosystem: Environmental > Terrestrial > Soil > Wetlands > Peat | place...
CCCTCCAGGAACTGCGCCCGGTCGTCGCGCTTGAACGTCTCGCGCGCGTCGGAGGTGGCGACCAGCACGTAGCCGAGGTGCGGGAAATCGTTCCGGAGGAAGGCGCGGCAGTCGTCGAAATTCGGGATGCCGGTCACCACCAGCCGGTCGGCCGGCACGCCCTTGGCGATGAACAGGTCCCGGTAGCCGGGCGAGGCGACGCAGAACCGTGTGTAGGCACCCGACAGCCCCGTGGTGGCGGTGCCGGCGAGCCAGCGCGGCAGCCGCAGCGCGCGCACCGGCCGGTAGGCGAGCCCCTCGGGGTCGGTCATGCCTTCCTGGACGAGCAGCAGCGGCTTGCCGCGGACGTTGCGCTGCACCAGCAGGTCCGTGCCCGAGACGACGAGGTCGTAGCTGCCCTGGACGCCCCGCTCGTCGAGCGGCAGGCCCTCGTCGCGGAGGTAGCTGTCGGTCATCCGTCGCATCTCGCCGCCGAGGACCGTGAAGTCCAGCAGCCCGCGGCGGCTCAGCCAGTGCAGCAGGCCGTCGGTGTAGCAGGGCGTGTAGAAGCAGTCGTGATCGGCGAGGTGGCGGCCGATCTGGTGCATCATCTTGGTCTGGTTCAGCGAGCCACAGATGAAGAGGATGCGCCGGCGGCGCTGGGTCGCGGTCATGGCGTGGCGGCAAGGGTACGAGCGCTGGCACCGCTGCCGGTCCACGACGGCGTCACGATCTCGTAACCGTCTGTCGAGGAACCGGAGACGGCGCCTCCTGGACGCCCGTTCCGCCGGGGGCTAGGTTGGCGGAGTCGCTGTCCTCGGGGGGCTGCGATGAGCGCTCCGTCCCCGCTGCCGGCGGTGCACACCCCGCGCGGCACCGTCTACGACCTGATCTCCGCCTGGGCGTTGCGCGCCGGACGCAGGCGGCTGGCCACCTGGGCCATCGGCGGCGCGGCCGACGCGGTCGGCATCGTCGTCGTGCGGCCGGGCTGGTGGCTGGCCGCGACCCCGTTCCTCTGCCTCGCCTCGGTCGGCGCCTGGGGCCTGGCCTCGCAGCGCGAGCGGGCGCTCGACGCCGGCGCGGCGGCGTCGGGGGGCCAGCGCCGGCTGCTGCGGGTGGCGCGGCTCGCGGCGATCGTGCTCGGCACGGCCGCGGCCGTCGCGGCGTTCTACGGCGTGCTGTGGCTGGTCTTCGGCACCCGCTGGGGGCCGAGCGGAGGCTAGCTCGGGACCCGGTTCGGCGCGGCCCGCGATGGCGACCCGGGAGGGCGGCGGATAACTTCGCGCTCCCTTCTTCGTCAGGTCGCGCTGATGATCCCTCGCTCGGTTCCGTCCTTCGTCGCGCTGGTGGCGCTCGCCGGCGCCTGCCAGCGCCGCCCCGTACCGCTCACCGAAACGCAGCAGGGCGCCATCGCCGACAGCGTCCGGCAGGCGGACTCGAAGATCTGGCAGTCCCTCAACGCCAGGGACGTCGGGGCGATGCTCGGGTTCTACGTGCCCGGCAACGAGCTGATCTCCGCGGACGCGGGGATGATCTACCCCTCGCGTGACTCGCTGGAGAAGTCGACGCGGGCGTTCTTCGGCAGCGCCAGGACGGTGCTGATGGTGCGGGACCAGCAGCGCATCGCGGTCCTCGCCGCCAACGCGGCGGTCGCGACGGAGGCCTGGCACGGCATCGTGGTCGACACCTCGGGCAGGTCGATGAACCTGAGCGGGGCGTACACGGCGGTGTGGAAGCGGGTCCCGGAGGGGTGGAGGATCGTGGCCGACAACAACTCGTATCCGGTCCCCGAGCCTCAGCCGGCGCCCGGGCCGGCGAAGCGGGCTCACTAGGCGCGAGGGCGGGCTTCGCGAAGCGACCGACGCGGCTCCCGGTCACGGGGGCCGCGTCGGCCTCGGTCATTGGCCCCGAAGGATTCGAACCTTCATTACCGGATCCAAAGTCCGGAGTCCTGCCATTGGACGAGGGGCCAGCGGGTTGCTGCGGCTCAACTTACAGCGTCGGCACCGGTCGCGGCAGGCTCAGGGTGTGCCGCCGGTCGCCGGCATCCATCATCGCACCTCCAACGCCGCTGGGCAGCCAGCCTCGAGCCGGTCATAGCGGGGCTGCCCGCGCAGTCGGGCCGCCGAGGGAAAACGGAGGAAGTAGCAACGCACGGCCGGGGCTGGCAGCGCCTCGATCGCCGCCAGCGCGCGATCGACCTGTCCCACGTAGAGCAGCGGCTCGGCCCCGAGTGTCCCGGTGATGCCCGGGACCACTCCGGGAACAGCCGCCGCCGTGTCACCTGTCGCCGCGAGCACCATCGCGCGCGCGTCGCGCGCATCCTGACTGCCGGGCAACAACAACGCGAGGGTTCCCGCATCGCGCTGCGCACCGGCGATGTCGCCGAGGCCCAGCCGGGCACGGGTGCGCACGACGTACGCCTCCTCCAGGTTCTGGTCCGCCTTCAGCGCGCTGTCGCACCAGTCGCGCGCCTCGAGGAGTCGGCCCTCGGCGAGCGCCACGACCGACCAGTCCGCATACGTGATCGCCCGTCCCGGCTCCAACTCGAGCGCGCGCCGCAACTCGGCGCGGGCCGCCGAGTCGCGGCCGATGAGGATCAGTCCCTGGGCGTACTGGTGGTGGGCCTCCGGACTCCGGGGATCCAGCTCGACAGCGCGCGCGAGCGCGGCGACGGCTTCGTCCACGTAATCCCCCATCCCGAGGAACGACCGCACCGTCAGGAGGAACCCCTTGGCGAGCCACGTGTCCGAGACGTCAGGCCCGTCGCGCACCGCCCGGTCCACTGCGTGATCCGCCCGCGCCTCTACGGTGTCGGCCGGCAGCTCACCGACCCCATAGAACACGCCGAGGGCGTAGGCGTAGGCCACCCGGGCGAGCGAGGCAGCGAAGAGCGGGTCGCGCGCGCTGGCCTGCTCATACTCGTCGGCCGCGCGGGCGAGACTCACCGCGCTGCGCTGCGCGAGGTAGAAGTTGCCGCGGAGGAAGTGCTCGTAGGCACCGGCATCCGCCGTGGGCCGGCGCGCAAGGTCGGCCGCCTCCGTCGGCATCAGCTGCCCGGCGACGCCGGTGGCGACGCCGCGGGCCACCGCGTCGATCACGTCGAGCACGTCGGCGCTCGTCTGGTCGAACCGCTCGCTCCACACGCCTACCCCGCGGTCGGCGCGAGTCAGCTCCACCCGTACGATGATGCGCGTCCCTGATCGCTGGATCGTGCCGCTGACGAGGTAACGCGCGCCCAGGTCACGGCCCAGGGTCTCTGGCGCGGCGTCGCGCAGGGCCCGGACGCGCCGCGACTCGTAGCGCGACTTGACCTCAAGTCGCCGGACCTGCTGGAGCCGGAGGATCACCTCCTCGGTGAGGCCGTCGGCCAGGTAGGCGTCCGCACTGTCCCGGGACCCGTTCTCGAAGTAGAGCACCGCGACGCTGTTGGGCGACGGCCCTGGGGCGCGGCTGCGCATGCTCGCGCACGGCGGCGGCGTTCCGTCCGGGCACTGGGGGAGCAGCGGGCGTGCCAGCGCGAGCGCAGCAAGGCTGAGAGCGAAGTGTCGGGGGATCACGTCACGTAATCTTCGCTGCCGTGCCGACGGTTGTCCACGCCGCACTCGGCCCCGGCGGCTGCTCCCCAGCCGCACAGCGTTATGATCTCACCGCCGCCCCCGCTGACCAGCGGGGAAGTGCCGAATCTGGACCCGGGCGGACCTGCGCACGCTCCGCCTAACGCCGGGATGACGCCACGCCACCACCTTGCGTGCGGTCACGACGTCCGGTCCGCGCGTGGCATTTCGGCCCGGCGGCGGCCGTCCCAATCCCGGAGAACCGGATGCGGATTCCGTTGCTCGTTCCCGCCGCCGCGCTTGCGCTCGTTGCGCCGCGGCTCGCCGCGCAGGCCTCGGCGCCGATTCGTGATACCACGGCCTACACCGCCGCCGCCACGACGCTGCGCGCGCAACCCGACAGCCAGGCGCGGGTCGTGACGACTCTGCCCGTCGGCTGGCCGGTGCGCGTGGCCGCATGCATCGCGGGCTGGTGCGACGTCCGCGCCGGCTCGTTGTCGGGCTACCTCCGCGCCGACTCCCTGACGCTGACCGTGCCGCGCGGCGCGCCGGGGACCGCTGCCGCCCCCCTCGCCCCGGACGTCAGCATCGGGGTGGATCTGACGTCGCGGCTCACGCTCGGCGTCGCGGCGGGGCGGAGCTTCAGGCTGGTGCCGGAGGTTTCGTACGTGTCGGAGCGATCGAGGTCCTACGGCAGCAGCACCCAGATCGCCACCTACACCATCGATGCGAGCGACGCGGAGGTGTGGCTGGGCATGGGGTTCTACTTCGTGCAACCGCTCCCCGTGCGCCCGCTCGGTGCGCCGTGCCTGCTCTACTTCGGCCCGCGACTCGGCGCCGCCTTCGTCAGCGCCGAGCAGAAGGTCGATAACCTCACCCTGCCGAGCGACGCGGCAACATCGCGGACCGACCTCTGGGTGGGCGCCGCGGCGGGCGCCGAGTTGATGGTGAGCCGGAGCTTCAGCGTCGGCGCCGAGGCCCAGGCAACGAAGGTGTTCCCGGGCTCGCCGCGCGTGACCGGCGTGACCACCAGCTCGCTGGGAGTCGTCCAGGCCTGGGTGGATTTCGAGAGCCGGGGCACGCTGGTGCTGCGGTTCTACCCGTGAGACGGGGCGCCGTGAGGCCGCCGCGCGGCCGCGCGGGCCCGCTCCTGGCGCTGGGCGCGGCGGCCGCTGCCGCCGCGCTCCTCGGCGGCTGCCGCGGGCCGAACGATTTCGTGCTGTATCGCCCGCCCAAGTCCGTGAGCCTGTCCCCGTCCGACACGACGATCGTCGAGGGTCAGAGCTTCCGGTTGCGCGCCGCCACTCTCGACAGCCTCGGCGACACCGTGACGGAGGTCCCGCCCGTCCTGCGGAACACGGACACCACGGTGCTTCGGTTGAGCTCGGACGGCGTGGTGACGGGCGTGGGCGTGGGGGTGGGGTCCGTGACGGCGGACGCGGAGGCCGTCGAAGCCCGTGCCCTGGTGACGGTCACTGACAGCGCTCTCGTGGCCCGCCGGGCCGTGCCTGGGGAGCCCTACGACATCGCGATCGGCGCGTCCACTGCGTACGTCGCCGCGCTCGAGGACCTGGTGCCGCTCAGTCTCGACTCCCTGACCGTCGGTCCCGCGGCGCAGGGGAGCTTGGGTGCGCCGGTGGAGGTGGAGTTCGACACGACGGGCCGCAAGGCCTACGTGGGCAACGGGCAGGGGCCGCACGTCGCGATCGTGGATCCCGGCGCCAACGCGGAAGTGGACTCGATCAACACCGGCGCCGCCACGGTGCCCGTGTGCGTGCTGGGCGGCGCGCTGTTTGCGGGCACCACCGCCGGCTTCGTCATACGCATCGACCTCGCGAGCAAACAGACGACGGACTCGATCGCGGTGCCCGGCATCGCCTACCATCTCCTGGCGGATCGGGCGGACGGTCTCGTCTTCGCCGCGGCGTGGGACGCGTACAGCGGGGTCGGCGACGTCGTGGAGGCCGACGCGGGCACGCTGGCTCCGGTCCGCACCGTCCAGCTCGTCGGCCGGCCGGAAGCGATGGTGCTCTCGCCGGATCGCCAGACGCTGTACGTCGCGAACGACGCCGCGACTTCCCTGGTCGGCGTCTCGCTCGCGACCGGCGCCGTCACGCAGACGATCCCCCTGGCCTCGCCGGCGTTCGGTCTCGCGATCTCGCCGGACGGCACCCGGCTCTACGCCAGCCAGCTGGACGGCACGGTCGTCGCCCTGGATCGCGCGACCGGTGCGGTCGTGCGGCACGTGATCGTGGGCGGCAATCCCCGCGAGGTCCGGTACGACGCGGCGCACGCCCGCGTGCTGGCAGCGAACGAAGACGGCTGGGTGGACGTGCTGAAGCCGTGACGGCGGCCGCCGGCCGCCGCTCAGGGATGCCGTTGCAGCGCACGCACGGGCGTCACGCCCGGAGTCGTGTCCTGCAGAAACGCGGAGGCCTCCGTCTCCCGCCGGAGGATGGTCGCGGGATCCGCCGGCCCGCCAGGAGGGCCGAAGGCCCGGCGCCGCAGCTCGGCGATGTAGGCGGTATCCAGCATGGTCGCCGCAGGCGCAGGCTCCATGAGCAACAGGTCCCGCGGGCCCAGGTAGACGTAGGCGTCCACCCCGCGGTAGCCGGGGAGCGTCCCGGCCTCGTCTTCGGGGTCGAAGTAGCCGGCCGGCAGGCTGTCCAGCCAGGTGCCCCGCAGGCTGACCACCGACGGCACGGGCCAGCCCGCCATGCGCTGCTCCAGGGTGTCGCTGTAGCGTGCGTACGGCGTCCCCTCGCCGAACCCGTGATGGTCCGCGATGACGAAGGTGACGTCGGGATAGCGTGCCTCGTAGCGCCCGACGGCGCCCGAGCCGTGGCGGACATGGTTGATCCCGAACAGCATCAGCGCCTTGCGGTGCCGCGCCAGGACTTCGTCCTCCATGACCGACGCGATGCTCTCGTCCCGCCCCATCAGGGCGCGGAGGTCGTCCGGCCCGTGCACGCGGCTCCAGTCGATCGGCGGATCGCACGCCAGCACGCGTAGCCGGCTCCCGGCCGGCAGCCGCTGGTTGATGCGGCGCACCAGCGGGAACAACGCGCTGTAGAACAGCGAGAAGGGGCATTCCATCGGCTGCGACGTGTCGCGCCAGACCTTGCGAACGTCGGCCTGCGAGACATCGCCGCCCGCGACGTAGCGGTCGAGGAGCGGCTGGTAGAGCGCGTTGCCGCACTCGACGGCTATGTCCTGCACCCTGCCCGGCAGCCGCGGGTCGCGCAGCAGGTCGAGGACGAGGTGGTCGAGGTCGAGCGTCCCGTGCGCGACGCTGCCGATGGCAACCACCTCGTGAGTGTCGAGCGCGGCGAGTATCGCGTCCACGGCCGGTTGCGGAACGGGATCGCGCCCGGCCAGGACCGGAGGGCCCGCCGGGCCCGCGGCCGGTGGTCCGGGTGCCGCCCCGACGTGCGGCGGCTGGCCACCCTCGGGCGCCGCACCGGTCGCGGCGTCCTTCTTGAGCGTGAACTCGATCTGCATGCCGGCCGTGTTGGTCACCGTGCCGTGCATCCGTCCACGGGTGACGGTGGCGTCGAAGCGGAACTCCCGGGGGCTCCCGGCCGGATGGCGACCCATGGGGGCACGAAACGAAAGACGGTCCCCGTCGATGGCGCCGGCGACGATCGGGCTCGCCGTATCCGGCGGCGGGCCGGCCAGGGTCCCGGTGAGCTTACCGCCCTCCTCCCGCAGGATCAGCATCAACGGGACGGACTGCCCGCGCGGGTCGACGGCCTGCCCGCGCCAGGTCCCGGAGACTTCCGACGTCTGGCACCAGGCCAGGGACGGGACGAGGAGCAAGAGCTGGATCACTTGCGCCGATCGCATAGGAGGCTCGCTCTGGGGTCGTATGCCGGAAGTCGCGCCGCTCGCCGGCGAGCCGGTCCGTCTACCGGCGCGCCTTGGCGACCACGTACACGTAACGTAGCGGGGTCGACCCGGTGTTCGTGACGTCGTGCACCGTGTTGGGAGGCGAATAGGCCACGCTGCCGCCACGGAGCGCCAGGTCCGGGCCTCCGCGCACCGTCAGGCGGCCGGTGCCCTCGAGCACGACGATCGCCTCCTCGTACCGCTCCGTCGAATGTCGCCCCACCGACCGGCCCGGACCGAGCACCACGTAGCCGGACCGCATCGTCACGGTGGCCGGTGGCCCGGTGAGCACCGGCGTGTACCCGGAGGCCGCGCCGTCCAGCTGGACCACGACGGACACGGGGTGCCGGGGGGCGGCGAGGGCGGTGGCCCCGACCAGGGCGGCGACCAGCGGGATCAATGCGCCGGCGGCCGGAGAACGACGCTGCATCCTGAACACGGAAGCCTCCTCCTTGCAGGGGTCGGCGGGCACGGGGGGTCGCACCACCACGCCGAGCACGACCACCCGCACGCACACCCGCACCAGCACTGAAGCCGCGCCGCGCGGCCAGGAGCCGCGCGCGGAGGCCGGCTAGTCGGCGGCGCGCGCGCCGTCGAGCGCGTCGTACCCCTTCAGGCGGTAGATGAGCGCCGATACCGCCCAGCTGAGCACGAACACGCCCACGATGAAGTAGCCCATGGTGCCGAGGTCGCGGTTCAGGAGCGCGACCACGTCCCACACCCCGCCGGTGAGCTGGAGCCGCTGGGCGAGCAGGCCGAGCGCCTCGATGCCGCCCACCAGGAGGGCCACCAGCACCGAAATCGAGGTGATCGTGAGGTTGTAGTACAGCTTCCGGATGGGGCGGCGGAACGCCCATCCGTACGCGCCCACCATCAGGACGCTGTCCGTCGTGTCCACCAGCGACATGCCCGCCGTGAACAGCGCCGGGAAGACGAGGATGGACCAGATCGGCATCCCCTTCGCGGCCTCGGCGGCGGAGATGCCCAGGAGCCCGACCTCGGTCGCGGTGTCGAAGCCGAGCCCGAACAGCAGCCCGAGGGGATACATGTGCCAGCTCTTGCGGATCATCCGGAACATCGGACGCAGCACGCGCGCCAGCAGCCCGCCGCCCGCCAGGAGCGCGTCGAGGTCCTCGGGCTCGTAGACCTGCCCGGTCCGGGCCCGGTGAAACGTCCGGTACAGCGCGACCAGGATGAACGTGTTGATCGTGGCGATGAGGAGCAGGAAGGCCGCCGACACCGTCGTGCCGATCGCGCCACCCACGGTCCGGAACGACGAGAGCCGGGTGCTGAGCGCCATCGCGGTGGCCGCGATGGCCACGGAGGCCAGGACGACGACGGTCGAATGACCCAGCGAGAAGAAGAAGCCCACCGTGACCGGGCGCTTGCCCTCCTGCATCAACTTCCGCGTGACGTTGTCGATGGCGGCGATGTGGTCCGCGTCGAGCGCGTGCCTCAGGCCGAGGCTGTACGCCAGGAGCGCGGTGCCGAGGAGCAGCGGGTAGCTCCTGAACACGGCGACCGCCCAGAGCCACGCCGCGACGTTGGCCGCCGCGAGCACGGCGTAGAGCGCGACCGTCCGGCCACGCGCGTGGTCGGCGTCGTCGTGGAGAAGGTGCGCGAGGTGATGTCGCAGGTGCATCGCGGCCCCGGCCGGTCGCGGGACGGTCAGCTGCCGCCGGCCGCTTCGCCGCTGCTGGTGAGCGCGCGGCCGCCGGCGAGCGCATTCTCGACCTGCAGCAGCTGCGACTCGCCCGCCCGCCGCACCATCTTCAGCAGCGTGTCCATGCTCGCGCACTCCTCGAGCTGCTCGCGCGCGAACCACTCCAGGAAATCGTGCGCCAGGTAGTCGCGCTCGGTGGACGCGAGCTCCAGCAGGGCGTTGATCTGCTTGGTGACGGTGTGCTCCCACTCGAGGGCGAGCGCCACGGCCTCCTCGGCCGACTTGAACGCGGCCCGCGGGGCCGGCAGGGCCGGGACCGCGACCGAGCCGTCCGCGTCGAGGACGTAGCGCACGAACTTGAGGGCGTGCTCCCGCTCCTCGGCCGCCTGGGCGAAGAAGTGCTTGGTGAGCACGGGCAGGCCTGCACCGTCACAGTAGGCCGCGATCTCGATGTACTGCAGCGACGCCCCCAGCTCGTGGCCGATCTGGGCGTTCATCAAGTCGTTCATCTTCGCGCTAATGAGCATTCCGGACTCCCGCTGAGGTGATGGCCGCGCACCGGTCGGCGTCTGGCAGGCCTCTACTCCGGCTGGCGCGTGGCCGGGTCCGTCCCGCGCTGCGCCTCCTCGCCTCCCGCACTGTCCTCGATCCACCGTGCGAGCTCGGGCCGCGGCGCCAGCGAGACGGGCACGAAGCGGATCGGCAGTCCGGCGAGGTCCCGTGGCATCCTGACCTGGTCGATCGCGCCGGACGAGATGAGCACCGGGAGCACGACGACCGAGTCCCGGGCCGCGGCGGCGAGTCGCTGGATCGTGTCGCGGAGGGCCGCCACGGCGGCCGCTCGGACGGGCGGCGGCGCGTCATCCCGCAGCAGACCGACGCGCAGCTCGGCGGTCTGCCCCGCGGCCCGGAACGCCGGCGCGGTCGTCTTGCCAAGATTCGCCAGCCACAGCTGCGCCTCGCTGTCGGGATTCGGACCGTGCGCGACGAGCACGACGGGCCGGGCGCGGTCTGCGGGGCCGAGCGCGGACCACGCGCCGGCGAGGGCGGCGCCCAGGTGCGGCGCCGCATCCAGGGCGGGTGTCATCCGCATGGGCACCGGAGACCGCCGATGGCAGGGGGCCGGCGCGTCCGTCCCCTGCAGCGTGTCGAGAGCGCCGGCGCAGTAGGCGATCTGCCGGTAGTGTCCGCTGTGGGAAGAGACCAGCAGCGGGACCACGACGATCCTCTGCACCCCACCGGCCACGAGCGTGTCCACCGCCGCGTCCCAGTCGGCGCTCATGTCCTGGCCCATCAGAAAGGCGAGGGCCACCGGGCCGCGTGCCCACCGCACCTGGGCTACCGTTTCCTGCACCCGCGCGTTCCATGCCGGCTCCGCGCCGTGGGCCACGACGAGGAGGCCCGTTCGCTCGCGGGGGGCGCTGGCGAGCCGGCGCCCCGGCGCCGGCGTGTCGGACGGATGCCGCGGCGCCCCGCCGTCGAAACGGGACATGAACAGACCGAGAGCCACCAGGGCCACGCCCGGGGTCGTGCGGACGACAAAGGACAAGAGCACCTCGCGCTGACCGGATCGAAAGCGCGACGGGCGCAGTCATCCCCGAGGGCGCAGCCCGTGCGCAGCATCGTTCGCCAGTTCGAATTGCAAGCTTCGTCGTCGGATTTCGCTTGTCAAGCCGCCGCGAAGCCGCAAACCGGCCGGTTCAGACGCCCGCGCGGTCGAACCGGTCGAGGTTCATCACCTTGCTCCACGCCGCGACGAAGTCGGCGACGAACTTCTTCTGCGCGTCCGAGCTTCCGTAGACCTCGGCCAGCGCGCGCAGCTGGGAGTTGGAGCCGAAGATCAGATCGGCCCGCGTGCCGGTCCACTTGACCTTGCCGGTCTTGCGGTCGCGGCCTTCGAACACGTCCGCGTCCCTCGAGACCGGCTTCCACTCCGTGCCCATGTCGAGCAGGTTCACGAAGAAGTCGTTGGTCAGGGTCTCCGTGCGCTTGGTGAACACGCCGTGCGCGGTCGCCCCGACGTTCGTCTTCAGGACGCGCATGCCGCCCACGAGCACCGTCATCTCGGGCGCGGTCAGGGTCAGCAGCTGCGCCTTGTCGACCAGCAGCTCCTCGGCCGGCACCGAGAAGCGGGTCTTCTGATAGTTGCGGAAGCCGTCGGCCACGGGCTCGAGCACCGCGAACGATGCCGCATCGGTCTGCTCGACCCTCGCGTCCATGCGGCCGGGCGTGAACGGCACCGTCACCCTGTGACCGGCGTTCTTCGCGGCCTGCTCGACGCCGGCGCACCCGCCGAGCACGACCAGGTCCGCCAGCGAGACCCGCTTGCGGCTCTTCTGCGCGCCGTTGAACGCCTTCTGGATGTCCTCCAGCTTCTTGAGCACCTTCGCCAGCTGGACCGGCTGGTTGACGGCCCAGTCCTTCTGCGGCGCCAGCCGGATGCGGGCGCCGTTCGCGCCGCCGCGCTTGTCGGAGCCGCGGAACGTGGACGCCGACGCCCACGCGGTCGAGACCAGCTCGGAGACCGACAGGCCGGACCGCAGGATCTTGCCCTTCAGCGCCGCGATGTCCCGCGCGTTGACCAGCGGGTGATTCACCGCGGGAATCGGGTCCTGCCAGATCAGCTCCTCCTTGGGGACCTCGGGGCCGAGATAGCGGGCGCGCGGGCCCATGTCGCGGTGCGTCAGCTTGAACCAGGCCCGGGCGAACGCGTCCGCGAACTGGTCCGGGTGCTCCATGAAGCGCCGCGCGATCTTCTCGTAGGCCGGGTCGAACCGCAGCGACAGGTCGGTCGTGAGCATCGACGGCGCGATGCGCTTCGACGCGTCGTGGGCGTGCGGCACGGTGCCGGCGCCCGCGCCGCCCTTCGGCGTCCATTGATGCGCCCCGGCCGGGCTCTTGGTCAGCTCCCACTCGAAGCTGAACAGGTTCCAGAAGAAGTTGTTGCTCCACTTGGTCGGCGTGGTCGTCCAGGTGACCTCCAGGCCGCTGGTGATCGCGTCGCCGCCCTTGCCGGTGCCGAACCTGCTCTTCCAGCCCAGGCCCTGCTCCTCGATGGGGGCGGCCTCCGGCTCGGGTCCGACGTTGGTCGCGGGGCCTGCGCCGTGGGTCTTGCCGAAGGTGTGGCCGCCGGCGATGAGGGCCACGGTCTCCTCGTCGTTCATGGCCATGCGCGCGAACGTCTCGCGGATGTCCCGGGCCGCGGCCACCGGATCCGGGTTGCCGCTTGGGCCCTCGGGGTTGACGTAGATCAGGCCCATCTGCACCGCGGCGAGCGGATTCTCGAGGTCGCGGTCGCCCGAGTAGCGCTTGTCGGCCAGCCACTTGGACTCGGAGCCCCAGTACACGTCCTCGTCCGGCTCCCAGACGTCCTCGCGCCCGGCGCCGAAGCCGAAGGTCTTGAACCCCATCGACTCGAGGGCGACGTTGCCGGCGAGGATCAGCAGGTCGGCCCAGGAGATCTTCTCGCCGTACTTCCGCTTGATCGGCCAGAGCAGCCGGCGCGCCTTGTCGAGGCTCACGTTGTCCGGCCAGCTGTTGAGCGGCGCGAAGCGCTGCTGGCCCCTCCCGGCGCCGCCGCGGCCGTCGCCGATGCGGTAGGTGCCGGCGCTGTGCCAGGCCATGCGGATGAACAGCGGTCCGTAATGCCCGAAGTCGGCGGGCCACCAGTCCTGCGAGTCGGTCATCAGCGCCCGGAGGTCCTTCTTCAGGGCCGGGAAGTCGAGCTTCTTGAACTCCCTGGCGTAGTCGAAGCCCTTGCCCATCGGGTTGGACCTGCAGGAGTGCTGGTGCAGGATCCTCAGGTTGAGCTGGTTCGGCCACCAGTCGCGGTTGGACGTGCCGCCGCCGGCGGTGTGATCGATCGGGCACTTGGCGTCGCTGGACATGGTCGCTCTCGTTTCGTCGTTGGCGTTCGATGACCGGGTGCGGTCGGTGAGGGACTACCCTCGGGCGCGCCTGCCGCGGCGTCCGGGGCGCGGACCGGTGCGCGCCCGCCGCGTCGCCGCTCCCCGCGGGGGCGGGGCAGGGGGCGCGTTCTTCCGGCACGCGGCACACAGGCCGGTGAAGTAGATCGAGTATCCCTGGATGGCGAATCCCCGCCGGCGCACGTCCGGCGGCCGGATCCGGTGCTGCACGGCGTCCTCGTCCACGTCGAACATGCGGTCGCAGCGCCGGCACACCAGGTGGTGGTGCCGGGACGTGCGCGGATCCACCCGGCTCGCGGCGCTCGGGCTCAGCGCCTTGGCGAGCACGCCGACCCGCACCAGGGTGTCGAGCACCCGGTACACGGTGGTCCGGGACACGCCGGGCAGGGTGCGCTTCACCGCCGCGTACACCTGGTCGGGGGTGGGGTGGTCGGTGCGGCCGGCGAGGGCCGCGAAGATGCGGCGGCGCTGGACCGTGACCGGCAGGCCGTGCGCCCGGCAGGCGGCTTCGAGCTGCTGCGTGCGGGTGTGCGCGGACATGGCTCCCAGGGTGCGCTCTACCTCGCCTCGGCCCCGAGGCGAGGAGCATCGTTGGTATCTTCTACCATTCGACGTTTTGTGTCAACTGGTGGACCCGGTGCGCGAGTCTGCCCTCTTCGCAGCTGGTTCGGGGCCTGCCGCTGGGGCGCCGGTGAGCCGCGGCGGGCTGGGCGGAGGCTCCCAGATGCAGCAGCGCCCGGCACGGAGCCGGGCGCTGTCCGCCTGCCGGTTCAATCTCCGACGTGTCTACCAGTGGTCCCGGTCCTGCGGGATCCACAGGACGGCGTGAAGCTCGCCGGTCGCGGTCACGCTGCTGCCGGCGACTAGGCCTCGATCGTTGACCGACTGGGCCCAGCTGTAGTCCTCTGCTGCGCCGGGGAGGAGCCCCAGATCGGTGATCCCCCCCTTGTACCAGACAACCGCGTGGCAGGGGAACCAGTTCACCGTGCAGCTGCCGCCGGCGACCTGGCCGGCGTCGTTGATCCACTGCGCGTACGCGATGGTGTAGTCGCCTCCCAGGGTCCCGAGGTCGCTCATCCGGCCATGCTGCCAGATGAAGGCGCGCTCGTACACGTCGCCCGCGAGCGAACTGCCTCCCACCACCGTGCCGGAAGCGTTGATGTACGAGGCCCCGCCCGAGGTCCCGCCGAGGGTGCCGATGTCGTGCATGTGGCCGTGCTTCCAGATGAACGCGTGCCAGACGGTGTTGGCGGCGTCGACCGTCGCGCCGCCGACGACCACGTCTCCGCGGCCGATGCCGTTCGCCCAGGACGAGGTCCCCCCGAGCGCACCGAGGTTCTCGATCCTGCCGTGCCGCCACACGGCGGCGTAGAAGGCGTCGGCGGGCGTCAGGCCGCCGCCGGCCACGTCGCCCTCGTTGTTGATGACGAATCCCTCCGCGTAGACACCACCAAGGCCGCCAAGATCGATCATCTTGCCGTGGCGCCACAGGAATGCGTGATCGACGGCGTCCCCGACGAGCGCGGCAGCGCCGACGATCTCGCCGTCATCGTTGATCCCGAGCGCCTTGGAGTACGATCCGCCCAGCGTGCCGAGGTCGGTCATGTGCCCGTCCTTCCAGAGGAAGGCGTGGATCACGCCGCCCCCGACGTCGCTCATGCCGACGACCCAGCCCGCGTCGTTGATCGCCCGACCTTCGGAATAGGTTCCGCCCAACGTGCCGAGATCTCTGACCGTGTAGGTCTGCGCCACGTGGAGCGACGCGGACGCTCCCGGCACCAGGGCGGTTTCGGCGGCCTTTGGCGCGGAAGGTTGCTCGCTGCACGCGACCAGCAGCGGGACGGGGACAGCCAGGGCCAGCCACTTCATCGGTATGCGCATCAGTCACCTCCGAGGGAGAACGATGAGCAACGCACGGTGAGGGCGCTGCACGCGCCGACTTGAGCGAATGTGCGCGGCAGGCGCCGCCGCTCCGCCGACGGAGTGTCACCGCAGCGTCAAAGAGGGAGGAGGGAGAAAGCCTGTCGGAAATCCCGGCGTCAGGATCCCCGCTCGGGCTGACGCCGCCGTGACGCCGCGCGTATATGGGTACCGCAACCGACCACGGGCCGGTTGGGGCGGCGGCAGACGGCCCCGCCCAGGAGCTCGGCGTGTACCAACTCCGTGTCCTCGGGGGCTTCGCTCTCCAGGCGCCGTCAGGAACGGCGGCGCCCTGCCTTCCGCAGCGCCGTGCGCAGGCAGCCCTCGCGGTTCTCGCCGTGTGCGGCGACCTCGGCTGCACGCGCGAGCGCTTGATCACCCTCCTGTGGCCCGAGAGCGATGAGGTCCATTCCCGGCATAGCCTGCGCGATGTCCTGACGGACGTTCGACGGGCGCTCGGCGCGAGCGCCGTGCGCTCCGAGGGAGACAGGCTGCTTCTCTACGGCGGCGTGGTGGAGTCCGACGTCTACGTCTTCACCCAGGAGCTGGGCGCCGGTCGCGACGAGGACGCGGTGCGGGTGTACCGCGGCCCTCTGCTCGACGGCTTCCACGTGGATGGCGCGCCCGAGTTCGAGCGCTGGCTGGACGCCGAGCGGGCGCGGCTGGCCCGGGAGCTCGTGGACGCGCTGGTCGGCCTGGCCGAGCGGGCCGAGGCGAGCGGGGCGTGGCGCAGCGCGGCGGGCTGGTGGGCGCGGGCCGTCGAGCAGGACCCGCTGAATTCGCACTTCGTGCTGCAGCAGGTGCGCGCACTCGCCGCGCACGGGGACCGGGCGAACGCGATCAAGCTGGCGGACGCGCACGCGCGGCGGCTGCGGGCGGAGCTGGACCTGGAGCCGGACAGTGAGCTGCTGGCGAAGGTCGAGCGGATTCGCCGGGACCTGCCCACGCCGCCCGACAGGCCGGTGATCACCGGGACGGGCCCCCGGGGTGGGCACGGGGCGGCCGGTCTCGAGGGGCGGTTGCGAGAGGGACTCGAGCGAGCCGAGCACCTGGCGGAGCGCGTGGCCGACTTGACGGTGCCGGGTGCGCCGCCGACCGGCGCCTCGATGCGGTGGCCGCGGCGGCTGGCGTGGACCGTGCTCGTCTCCGTGGTGGCGCTGGCCGGAATCGTCGCGGTGAGGGAGCGGTCGGCGCGGCACGCGGCGGTTCACTATCCACGGACCGCGATCGCGGTGCTGCCCTTTCAGAACCTCAGTGGGGACAGCGCGCACGCCTACTTCGCCGGCGGCCTGCACGACGAGCTGCTGACGCAACTGGCCAAGGTCTCGGCCCTGAAGGTCATCGGTCGCACCTCAGTCATCGCGTACCAAGGCACGCCCACGTCCCTGCGCCGGATCGGGGAGGAGCTCGGGGTTGGGAGCATCGTCGAGGCCACTGTGCAGGTCGTGCAGAACCGTCTGCGCGTCACGGTGCATCTCGTGGATCCGGTGACGCAGACTCACGTCTGGACCGAGCACTACGACCGCACCCTGGGAGATGTCTTCGCCGTCGAGAGCGACATCGCTCAGCGCGTAGTGGCGGCAGTGGGGGCGGCGCTTACCGAGGCGGAGGCAAGCGCCATCGCCAACGCACCCACGAAGAGCGCCGAGGCCTATCGCTTCTACCTGCAGGGGCTGGAGTACTGGAGGCGGCCTGGTGAGGCGCGCGAGAACCTCGCGTTCGCGCAGCAGCTGTACCAGCGGGCGGTTGACCTCGACCCGGGCTTTGCCGCGGCCCATGCGTCCCTGTCGCTGGTCCACGGGGACATCTACATCGACCACTACGATCCGAGTCCGAAACGACTGGCCGCTCAGCGATTGGAGGCCGAGACGGCGGTGCGCCTAGCACCCGACCTGCCGCTGGCTCAGCTCGCGATAGGCGTGGTGGACTACAGTCTCCACAGGTACGAGCGCGCCTTGGCGGAATTCGAGGCCGCGCTGAGTGGCGCGCCGAACGACGCGCAGCTCTGGGAGTGGATCGGCTTTGCGAATCGCCGCCTCGGAAACTGGGACAGTGTCCTGGCGGCGGCGCACCATGCCATCCAGCTGGACCCGCGCAACGCGGGGCTCTTCGAGGGTGTGTTGGGATACACGCTGCAGTTTACGCGTCGCTATCCGGAGGCCCTGGCTGCGTTCCGCCAGGCGCTGTCGCTGACGCCGGACTTTGTGCGTGATCATGCCGATATCGGCTGGACCTACGTGATGTGGAAGGGGCGGTTCGACACGCTTCGTGCTGCACTCGGGGCCGTGCCGCTGGCGATTCTCCCGGAGCATCATCTGCAGGCGCTGCTGCGCGGTCGCCAAGCCGACTCCCTGCTGGGCGCGCTGCGCGCGATCGGCGACAACGTGAGCGGCCTGCAGGAGCTGTACGCCACGCGCGCCACCTACGCGGCATGGGCGCATCTGCTCCGAGGCGATTCGGCCGCCGCGCACTCCGCCTTCGATTCCGCGCAGGCGGAGCTGGAAGCGTTGGAGCGGGCCAACCCCGATGACTGGAGGCAGCACGGCGCGCGGGGGCTCGCCTTGGCGGCCCTGGGCCGTCGCTCCGATGCTCTCCGCGAGGCTCGCTGGCTCGAGCAGTCGGAACTGTACCGCCGCGACAAGTTCGGCGGCACCTGGGCGGCCGAGGCGCGCGCGGAGATTCTGGTGCGCGCTGGCGAGACGGGAGCCGCGCTGGACGAAATCGAGCGGTTGCTGAGGGGGCCGGGCAGGGTCACGGTCTACTGGCTTCAGTGCGATCCGGCGATGGACCCCATCCGAAGCGATTCCCGCTTCCAGGCGCTGCTGGCGAAGTACGCGAACCCGGAGGCGCGAGGCGCCGGCTACTGAGCGGTCAGCGCATGGCCGCCGTGCTCCTCGCCGCTACACGCACGGGTTCAGGGCTCCGCACCGTGCGGTGGCTGCAGCTTGGCTCACCGGTGGCGCCGCGATCGCCCGGTGGCGGACGACGGCGCGCCGCGGGCATCTTCCTCCGATGCACGGTGCTCGCGCTCGGCCCGTGGGTCCGGACCTCCGGTCCGTGGTGTTGGCCGCGGTCCTGGGTCTCACTGCCGCCTGCCACGTCGGGATCGCGCGCACCGGTACGGCTCCGGCCGCCTCCGCCGCCCCCGACCGCTCGCACGCCCTCTACGACCCCTCGCGCGACCTGGGGCCGCTGTTCGAGGACGTCCAGCTCGCATCGCTGTTCGAGGACTCGAAGACGTTCGCCGACGCCGAGCCGCTCGCGCCCCCGTCGGACATCGTGGCCGAGTACGCCCGCGTGCGCGGCGACGGCGGGTTCGATCTCCGCGCGTTCGTCGCGCGGCACTTCGCGCTGCCGGCGCCGCCGAGACCGGCAGCCCCGAGCGACACGACCGTCGCGATGGAGGAGCACCTCCGCGCGCTGTGGCGCGTCCTCACCCGCGCGCCGCAGGGCGTCCCGTCGCGGTCCTCGCTCATCCCGCTGCCGGAGCCGTACGTCGTGCCAGGCGGCCGGTTCCGCGAGGTCTACTACTGGGACTCCTACTTCACGATGCTGGGGCTCGTGGCGAGCGGGCGCACCGACCTCGTCGCCTCGATGCTCGACAACTTCGCCTGGCTGCTCCGGACCTTCGGCCGCATCCCGAACGGCAACCGCACGTACTACCTGAGCCGCAGCCAGCCGCCGTTCCTCGGCGCGATGGTCGGGCTCTACGCGGCGGCGACCGACACCGCCCGTGCGCTGGCGTACCTGCCAGCGCTGGAGGCGGAGCACGCCTTCTGGATGGACGGCGCCGATGGCCTGGCCCCGGCCACCGCCTCGCGTCGGGTCGCGCGGCTGCCCGACGGAGCGGTGCTCAACCGCTACTGGGACGATCGGGCCGAGCCGAGGCCCGAGGAGTACCGCCGGGATCGCGACCTCGCGCAGTCGCTGCCCGGGGACCGGCGCGAGGCGCTCTACAGGAACGTCCGCGCCACGGCGGAGAGCGGGTGGGACTTCTCGAGCCGGTGGATGCGCGACCCGTCCGACCTGCGCACGCTCGAGACGACCGAGATCGTCCCGGTCGACCTGAACTGCCTGCTCTGGTACGAGGAGCGCCTGATCGCGTCGCTGCGTGCGATCCGCAGCGCGCCGGGCGATCTCGCCGTGGCCCGGCGCTTCGAGGCCGCGGCGGCGGAGCGCCGCCGGGCGCTGCTCGCCGCCGCATACGACTCCGCCGCCGGGTTCTTCTACGACGTCCGCTGGCGCTCCGGCGCGCGCGTGGCCGACCGCGCGACGCTCGCCGCGGCGGTGCCGCTCTACCTCGGCCTCGCCACCGCGGGGCAGGGGCGGGCGGTGGCGGCGCGGCTGGAGCGGGAGTTTCTGCGGCCGGGCGGTCTCGTCACGACCCTGGACGCATCGGGGCAGCAGTGGGACGCGCCCAACGGCTGGGCGCCGCTGGAGTGGATGGCGATCGAAGGCGTCCGCCGCTACGGCCGCCCGGACCTCGCCGATACGGTGTGCGCGCGGTGGCTCGAGCTGAACCGCCGCACGTTCCGGACGACCGGGCGGATGATGGAGAAGTACGACGTCGCGGACCCGAGCCGGCCCGCCGGCGGCGGCGAGTATCCCACCCAGGACGGCTTCGGCTGGACCAACGGCGTGGCGCTGGCGTTGTCGGCCGAGGCGCGCACCGGTCGCCCGGCGCTGCCCGAGCCGCTCCACTGAGCCGGAAGGGCCGGCCGGTGCGCCGGCCCGCGCGTGCCTAGGTCGCGGCCGGAGCCTTGAGGCCGGCCGACTCGAGCAGCCGCTGGCGCTGCCCCTCGGTCAGCATCTCGCGCGCCACGATGTCGCGCACGACCCGCGCGACGAACGAGTAGCCTCTCGATTCCGCCGTCAGCCAGCGCTTCCACTCCAGCTCGTCGAGCGCGCCCGTCAGCCGCTCTCCGTCGAGACCGGTCGCCCGGCCGAGCGCGACGGCGGGCGCGCGGTCGCCGAGGACCGACGCGGCCGCGAGCAGCGCCTGGGCGTCCTTCGACAGCCCCCTGAAGCCGACCCTGATGGCGGCGGTGACGGCATCCGGCAGATCGCCCGGCATGGTCTGATCGAGCGTGCGGTGCTCCGCCGGCCACGCGCCGCCGGCGCCCTGCAGGTCGAGCCCGAGGGCCACCGCGTGCAGCAGCTCGACGGCGAGCAGGGGCAGGCCGGCCGAGTCGGCGGCGACGCGCCGCGCCACCCGGTCGAGCTCGGCCTCGCCGTAGCCGGGCAGGGCCCACGCCGCGAGACGCCGCAGTGCGTCGTGATCGAGGGTCGCGAGCCGCACCGCCGCGCCGGCCACGTCGCGCCCGATCCGGCCGCACAGCCGGTCCAGCTCCTCGCGGCCGGCGAAGGGCACGGTGGTCACCAGCACGAACAGCGGCGCGCGGGCGAGATCCCGCAGCGCGGCGTCGAGCGCGAGGAGCGACTGGCGATCGCTCCACTGCCCGTCGTCGAGCGCGAGCAGCAGCGGCCGCTCGTCGGTCGCGGCCCTGAGGACCTCGGCCAGCGCCTGGCCGGGCGGCGCAGGCGCGGCGCGCCGGGCCTCGGCGAACCGGTCGCCCCACTCAGCGATCCTGGTCGCGAAGGCGGCGAGGGCCGCGGCCGGCGCCGCCGCGACCCCGGGCGCCGCCAGGAGGCCGCCGCGCGCGAGGCCGTGGATCACGCTCCAGGGCTCGTCCTGGTCGGCGGGCACCGCGCGCGCGGCGGTCGTCGCCGCTCCGTCGAGGCGCGCGCGCGTGAGGACCTCTTCGACGAACCGGGTGCGTCCGGTGCCGGTGTCGCCCTCCACGATGCCGAGCGACGCGCGGCGCTCGGCGCGGCACGATTCCCACGCCGCCAGCACGGCCCCCAGCGTCTGCTCCCGGCCGATGAGTGGAGCGCGGCGGGACTCGCCGCCGCTCCCGGGCGCAGGCCCGCTCTCCGGCAGCCGCCAGGCCCGCTGGTCCCGGATGCGACCGGCGAGCCGCTGCAGCTCCTCGCCGGGCGCCGTGTTCAGGTCAGCGCGCAGCCGCTCCTCGAACGCGCGGTACGTTTCCAGGGCCGCCGTGCGCTCGCCGGCCAGCGCCAGCGCGTGCATCTGGGCGGCCGCGGCCAGCTCCGAGTGGGGATCGAGGGCCAGGGCGCGGCGCGCGTGCTCCACGGCGTCGGACGCGTGGCCGGCGCGCGTCACCGCCCGCGCGAGGCGCAGCAGCACGTCCACCGAGCGCCGCTGCCACTCGGCCCGCTCGGCCTCGAGCCAGTCCTCGAACCCGGGCGCGTCGGGCACGCTGAACCCCTCGAGGAATCCGCCCCGCACCAGCGTGGCGGCGCTGGCCCAGTCCTCCTGCGCCGCGAGCATCGCCAGCGCGTCGACGTCCAGCTCCGCCGCGCCCTCGGCGAGCCGCACCTGCTCGCCCGAGGTCTCGACCGCGGCCTCGCCGGCGCAGTGGCGCAGCACCCGCACGGCTTCGCGCAGCGAGTGCCGTGCCGCCGCTTCGGGCTTGTCCGCCCACAACAGACCGACCAGGTGCTCACGCGACCGGCAGCGCCGCGGAGAGCGGGCGAGATAGACCAGCAGCGCGAGGTGCTTGCGCCACAGCATCTCGGCCGGCGGCTCCACGCCGTCGACCGTGACGGCGGGCGGCCCCAGCGTGCGACAGGTGATCATCGGGTGCCTCCGCACTTGAGCGCCTCGCTCCGCTCCCGGGCCGTGCGGGCGCGCGCGGCGAACGTGGAGTCGCCACCGGTCCACAGGCGGCGCACCGCGGCGTACGCCACGCACGCCGCCGGCGTGTCGCCGGCCGCGTCGAGGAGCCGGGCCTGCTCCCAGCGCGCCAGGGTGCCGAGCGACCAATCGACCTCGGCCGCCTCCGGCAGCGCGGCCGGTGTGGTCACCGTCCGCAGGTCGTTGTTCTCGTGCCAGCGCAGGTCGCGCACCGCGAGCGCCGTGCCGCCCATCCGGGCGTGCCACCGCGCGCGCATCAGATGGAGGAACGCGCGGAAGTAGGAGTCGCCCGCGCGCCACGACGCCGAGTCCAGCGCGAGGAGCGGCTCGGTGGCGGCGAGGGCGGCCGCAGGGTGCAGGGCGGCTGCGGCGTCGGCGTCCACCAGCGTGCCCAGGGGCCGCGGGGCCGGCTCGCCCGCGAGGAGCGAGCGGAAGCGGCGGAACTCCGCGCTGTCGCCGGCGCGCCGTGCCAGGAGCGCCAGCAGCCACGCCGCCTGCCGCGCCCCGGGCGTGCCGGGCTCGGCGCGGGTGTACGCGTCGAGCCCCTGCGTCGCCGAGGGCCACGCGCGGCGGATGTCCGGGCCGGCGGCCGTGTCGGCCAGCAGCAGCGCGGCAGGCAGCTCGGCCAGGAACACCTCGATGCCGGGCTCCGCACCGCGCGCGGTGAGCCGCGCCGCGGCCGCGCGCGCCGAATCGAGCTGGCCGAGCGCGGTGAAGGCGTAGATCTGCGCCAGGAGCCCCGGAGTCTCGAGATCGCCGCGACCCATCTGCTCGAAGCGCTCGCCGAGATAGATGGCGCCGGCCGGCGCATCGAAGGTCAGCTGGTAGCGCGCCGCGGCGCCCAGGGCGGCGTAGCCCGCGGCGGCGGGGGCGCGGAGCAGGGCGTCGGTGTAGGCCGCGGCCACGCCCGGAGCGGCGAAGCGCCAGCGGTATCCCGCCTCGAGCAGTGCGCGCACCTGGATCGCCAGCGGGTCGCTCCCGGCCCCGAGGCGCTCCAGGCTGTCCAGCGCCTGGCGCGCGGCGGTGGACTCGCCTTCGCCGATCGCGATCCACGCCAGGTGCTCCCAGGCCGGCGCGAAGTCGGGCCACAGCACCGTGGCCCGCCGCATCGCGGCGTAGGCGTCGTGACGCGAGTAGCCGGCGAGGGGACCGCGATGGAAGATCTCGTCGCCCTCGACGAACCAGGCGAGGCCGAAATCGCTCGCCAGGTCGGTCACCCGGTGCAGCATCGCGAACCGCCGATCGGCCGGGGCGAAGCCGGCCTCGATCACCCGCCGGTAGTGCGGCGGGAACGAATCCAGCGCCGTGCGATAGCGGCTCGTGGCCACGCTGTCCTGGTCCTGGCCGAGCCACCGCCCGACGTCGGTCAGCCGCACCCGGCACAGCAGGCAGGTGGAGTCCACGTCGACGGCGTGCCGGTACGCGGCGAACGCGGCTCCCCACTGCGCCCGGGCGAAGAGCCGCTCGGCGGCCATCCAGGCGACGACGCCGGCCCGGGTGACGGGCAGCGCATGCAGCGGCAGGTCGGCCGCGAGCTTGCCGCCGCTCCCGGTCCAGATCGCGAGCAGCAGCTGGTAGCCGAGCGAATCGGCCAGCTGCCCCCAATGCGACGCGGACCCGCTCATCGTCAGATCGACGAGCGGCGCCTTGCCCGCGGCCGCTTCGGAGCGCAGGCCGAGGCGCAGCGCGCCGGTGCCCGAGACCTCGCCGCTGCCGTGGAGCACCAGGGCGCCAGGCGGCGCGCTCTCGCCGCCGAGGGGCCTGGCCACGATGTCCGGCGCGCCCCCGACGCTGCGCGCCAGCGCGGCCGGCAGCGAGTCGCCGAGCCATCGCATCGCCGGCGGCTGAACGTCGAACGGCCGGATGACGATGCGCAGCATGGCCGACGGCTCGGCGCGCCAGCGCCGGAGCACGCCGCCCGCCGCCAGCACGAGCAGCACGACGGCCGCCGCCGCGGCCCAGACCGGCGCGCGCCAGTGGGCGCGGCTGCGGGGACCGGCCAGAGCGGCGCGGAACGCGGCGGCGCTCTGCCAGCGGTCGGCCGGCGCCCAGGCCAGGGCCCGCTGGAGCGGCGCGACGAGCGCGCGCGGCACGCCCGACCAGTCCGCGCGCACGGGATCCTTCGGCGCGGACGAGCCCCTGCCCGTGAGCGACTCGAACAGCACGAGCCCCATCGCGTAGACGTCGGCCGCGGGCGTCACGTCGCCGCCCGCCGTCTGCTCCGGCGCCATGTAGCCGGGGCTCCCGACCGTCATCCCCTCGTCGGTGAGCGTGCGATCCCCGGTCCCGGTCGCCTTGGCGACGCCCAAGTCGCCGATCATCGCCCGGCCCTCGACCAGGAAGATGTTCCCGGGCTTGACGTCGCGGTGCACCACGCCGCGGCGATGCACGGCCTCGAGCGCGTCGAGCACGTCCCTCGCCACCGCGACGGCTCCGGCCGGCGCCAGCGGCCCGCGGGCGAGACGCTCGGCGAGCGTCTCGGCCTCGAGGTAATCCATCACGTAGTAGAAGAAGCCGCCGGATTCGCCCGCCCGGTGGACGGGGATCAGGTTGGGATGGCTGATGGAGGCGAGGATCCGCGCTTCGCGCACGAAGCGCTCGGCCGCGCGGGCGGTCGCGCGATCGGGGCGGATGATCTTGATGGCGACCCGGCGGTCCAGCGCCACGTCGCGGCCGACGAAGACGATGCCCATCCCGCCGCTCGCCAGCTCGCGCTCGACCTCGTAGTCCGGGGAGAGCGCCGCGCGCACTCGGTCCAGCAGCGTCGTCATCGGGCCGGCCCTCCTTCCGTCGCGCCAGGCCGACCGGGCCGGCAGCATCGCACGGAAGACCAACCGTCTGGAAACGTGCCAATATCGCACTCGCCGGCGGCGAGCGCACGTCGGGCGGGCGGAGCGGCCGCTCGAGGGCCGCAAGTCGTTGAGGAGGTTGTCGATGCGCCCGCCGCGCGCGCGGCGGGCTTCGGCTCAGTGCTTGGTGAGGCTCACTCCGAACTGGGCGAGCAGCAGGGACGCGCCCCGCTGGATGGTGGAGCCGTTGAGCTTGATGTCTCCACCGACGGGCGCCGTGAATACGCTCACGTACGGCGCCACCGTGACCGTCCGGGCGATCCGGATGTCCCAGCCGGTTCCCGCCACCACGCCGACCGCGCTGGCCGAGAGCGCGTCCTGGCCGTCGTTGCTGCGCCAGGACAGGAGGCCGAGGCCCGCCTTCCAGTAGAAGGTGCCGCGCGGGCGCGGATAGAAGTAGCCGGCGACGTCCAGTCCCCACATGGACTGGTGCACGCCGGACGAGGCGCCGCCGGCCCACAGCGTCGCCTCGGCGCCGACGAGCACGCCGCGCTTGAGCCGCCCGCCGAGCCGCAGCACGCCGGTCAGGGCGCTGCCGCGATCGGCGCGGCAGATGTCGCACTGGACGCGGGCCCAGCCCGGACCGAGGTCCGCGCCGAGCCAGAGCGCGTCGCCACCCTGGACCTGCTGGGCGGCGAGCGCGCCGGACAGGAGTGCCGACAGGGCGGCACCCAGCAGCGCACCTCGGATCGGGCTCGGGGACACCGTTACTTGGACCACCTGAGTAATGTCAGGGTAACTATATCCCTTTTCCGGGAGGTTGTCGCATGCTCTCCAAGCTCAGGCGTCACGCCCGGTTGCCAGCGCTCGCCTGGCCGGCCCTGGTGCTGGTCGGCTGCAAGGACAACCTCTCGTCCTCGAGCCCGGCCGCGGTGCAGCCGGTGGGCTACTCGGCCGCCTACGGGACCTGGCACGCCGGTCCCCACGACACCTGCCCGGACTCGGTGCACAACCGGTACTCGGTCGTGGGGCCCGACCACAAGCTCTACCCCACCTGGCACCCGCCGGTGGACCCGGTGACCGGCTGCAGCTTCGGCCACGACCACGGGCGCGATCCGCACGGCTCCAATCTGTACGCGTCGGTCGGCGACATTCCCTTCGGCTACGCCAACGAGCAGCTCGACACCTGGGACCCGGCGAACCCGCGGCACGAGGACCACTTCGGCCACAAGATCGAGTGGGAGAACGACATCCCGCTGCACTTCGGCAGCGCGGCGGCCAACTCGCTGTTCGAGGTGCGCTGCGACGTGCTGACCAAGCTGCACCAGGGGACGCACTCCGGGGACGCGTTCACCAACAACCTGCACGAGCTGGTCTACCACATCCGCTGCACCGACGGGACCGAGCTGCACGTGACGATCCTGTCGGCGATCGGCGATCCCGGAGGCTTCACGCGGAGCTGCGACGGCACCGACGTATCGGTCGGTCAGCCGCTGCCGCTGAACTCCCCGCCGGGCGGCGGCCGGCGGCTCATCCCCGACGAGACCTGCGTGCTCGAGCACATCATGGTGGCGGCGGGGCAGCAGTCCGACTACGGGGCGCTGCACGAGAGCTGGCAGACGTCCAACAGCATCCGGACCGCGGACGGCCGCGAGCTGGCGTTCTTCAATCCCTACTACCAGGTCATCCTGCCCAGCCGTTTCTACGAACCCGCGTCGGCGGACCTGGTGGGGCGTCCGATGGACGTGTGCTACGAGGTCGACTCGGCCACCGGCGACCGGGCGCGAGGCGGCCCGTGCGAGGACGCGACGGACGGCGGCACCGTGGCCGGGATCACCTACGACGATCCGCGCTCGCCGTTCAACGGCGTCCGGCGGGTCGTGGACATCAACGACACCGAGGTCCGCAATGCCGACGGGCCCACCACCTGGTTCACCGATCCGTTCGGCGGCCACGCGCAGACCGACTCGTTCCCCGGCGCGATCCGCCAGTTCATCGCGAAGATGGACAATCACCGCAACGGGCTGAGCAACGGAGGCCCCGAGCTGGGGGGCAATCGGAACTACGGCGCCGCCTCGGTGCACTCACCCAACTGACGGCTGCGCCGACGCTGCTCGCCGCCGGCGGTCCGCGACCCCAGGCTGACCGCCGGCGTCCGTCTCCGGCCGGCCGCCGGCCCCTCACGCCGCTCGAAACGCTCCGCGCCGCACCAGGTCGCCGATCCGCCCGAGGTCGGCGGCCAGGACCCGGTCCGCGCTCAGCCGGGGCACCTGGTCCCGCACCGCCGCGTGCGCGCGCTCGAGCGCGGGGCTCGTCCTGAGGGGGCGCAGCCGGTCGACGGCCTCCGCCGCGCACATCAGCTCGATGGCCACGACGTCCGCCAGGCACCCGGCCGCCCGCCGCGCCTTGCGCGAGGCCGCCGAGCCCATCGACACGTGGTCCTCGCGGCCGGCGCCGGTCGGGACCGAGTGGATGCTGGCCGGCGCCGCCAGGAGGCGCAGCTCGGTGAGCAGGTCGGCCGCGGTGACCTGCAGCGTCATCAGCCCGGACTCGACGCCCGGATGCAGCGCGAGGAAGGCCTGGAGACCCGACTCGTCCGGGTTGAGCAGCCGCTCGATGCGGCGCTCGGCGATGGCGCCGAGATCGGCGAGCGCGATCGCCACCAGGTCCATCGCCTGGGCGACGATCTGTCCGTGGAAGTTGCCGCCGCTCTTGATCTGGCCGCTCTCGGGAAACACCAGCGGGTTGTCGGTCGCGCTGTTCACCTCGATCTCGAGCACGCGGTGCGCGTAGGCCAGCGCGTCGCGCGCCGCCCCGTGCACCTGCGGCATGCAGCGCAGCGAGTAGGCGTCCTGGAGCCGCACGTCGCCGTGGCGGTGCGACTCGCGGATCTCGCTGCCCTCGAGCAGCGCGCGCATCCGGCTCGCGCTCACCGCCTGTCCCTGGTGCGGGCGCACCGCCTGGATGTCCGCGTCGAACGGGACCGGCGATCCGCGCAGGCCCTCGAGCGTCAGCGCGCCCGCGACCTCGAGCGCCTCGAGCGCGCGCAGGCCGGCGAGCAGCGCCAGCACGCCGAGCGCGGTGCAGTACTGCGTGCCGTTGATGAGGGACAGGCCGTCCTTCTCCCGCAGCTCGAACGGCGCGAGATGCGCCGCGTGGAGCGCCTCGGCCGCGGGCACCACGCGGCCGCCGTGCTCCGCCTCGCCCTCGCCCATCAGGACCAGCGCCACGTGCGCCAGGGGCACCAGGTCTCCGCTGGCGCCCACCGACCCGTACTCGGGCACCACGGGGTGGACGCCCGCGTTGAGGCAGTCGAGGAGCAAGTCCACCACCTCGGGGCTGCACCCCGAGTGGCCGTGGGCGAGCGAGTTGGCACGCAGCAGCATCAGCGCGCGCGTGGCCGGCCGGTCGAGCGCCGCCCCGACGCCGCTCGCGTGGCTGCGGATCAGGTTGCGCTGGAGCGCGGCTCGCTCCTCCTCGGGGATGACGACCTCGGCGAGCCGGCCGAAGCCGGTGGTCACGCCGTACACCCGCTCGCCGCGGGCCACGCGGTCCTCGATCAGCCGCCGCGCCGTCTGCAGCGCCCCGCGCGCCGAGGGCGCGAGCCGCACCTCCGCGACCTGGCCCGTGGCCACGCGCTCGACGTCCTCGAGCGACAGGTGATGGCCGTCGATCTCGAGCGTCGCCACGGCCTACGCCTCCTCCACCAGCATCGGCGGCGCCGTCAGCGTGGACGCGCGCAGCATCGTGGCCGCGCCCAGCACCGACCACGCCGCGTCGCGCGCCGACACCGATTCGAACAGCGCCACGATCGCGCCGCCGGAGCCCGCCAGCCGCACGAGGAACGCCTCCGTCTCGCGGAGCCGGTCCAGCCAGTGGCCGATCTCGGGCAGGCGGCCCGCCACCACCGGCTCGAAGTCGTTGTGGGAGTGGTCGCGCACGCCGGCCCAGCTGCCGAGGCGGGCGGCGGGGAGCACCGACGCGTAGCCGCCGGTCTCCGTGGTGCCGCGCTCCTTGTCGAGCCAGGCGTAGGCGTCCGCAGTGCGCACCGGGGCGGGCGGCGGGACCACGAGCAGCGGCAGGGACGGCAGCGGCGGGAAGGTGAGCAGCCGCTCTCCGCGTCCCCAGCCGAGCGCCAGCGGGCTGCCGGAGAGGAAGAACGGAACGTCGCTGCCCAGGGCCGCGCCGAGCTCGAGGAGGTCGCCGGCGGAGAGGGGCGAGCCGAACAGGCGGTTCATGGCGGCCAGGGTCGCGGCGGCGTCGCTGGAGCCGCCGCCCAGGCCCGCGTTCCACGGGATGCGCTTGGTGAGCGTGACGGTCACGCCGCCGCGCGCGCGGGAGGCCGCGAGGAACCGCGTGGCGGCCCGGACCACCAGGTTGTCTTCGGCCGGCCCGAGGGAAGGTGGGGCGCCGTGCAGCGCGACGCCCGAGGCCGCGGGCTCGACCACCAGGTCGTCCTCGAGGCCGATCAGCTGGAACAGGGACTCGATGGCGTGATAGCCCTTCGCGTCCCGCCCGAACACGCGCAGCCACAGGTTGATCTTGGCCGGCGCCCGCGCCCGGATGCGCGTCGTCACGCCGCGGCCTCCCCGCCGCCCGACGTGATGTCGCGCAGCGAGAGGCCGGAGCGGGCCAGCCGCCACAGGCCGATCACCGTGATGGGTATGAACCACCCGATGTGGGTGCCGAGCGCGCAGCTCGCGGCCGGCGTCTGCGCGATGCCGTACAGGCCGAGCGCGAACACCCCGGTCCACTCGAACACGCCCACGAACCCGGGCGACGACGGGATGGCCACGCCCACCGCCACGATGCCCTGCATCAGCAGCGGAGAGGTGAGCGGCAGCGGGCCGAGGTGGAACGCGAGGAACGCCGCGTAGAAGGCGGCGGCGTTGATGAGCCACACCCCGAGCGAGCAGGTCACCACCCAGGCGAAGGCCGCCGGCGAGCGCAGCACCGTCAGCCCCTCGATGAAGGAGCGCGTCACCCGCACCACGAACTCCGCCGCCCGCTGCGGCAGCACCCGGCGCAGCACGGCGGCGAGCCAGGCGAGCGCCGGCCGCGGCGCGTGCACGAGGAAGAACAGGAACCCCAGGATCACGATGAACGCCGCGCCGCTCCACGCCGCGAGGCTGGAGACGCTCCGACCGCTGAGCCGGGCCGCGCCGGCCTCGTGGAACGTCGCGATCGACAGGGCCAGGAGCAGCACGACGATCAGGCCGTCGAACACCCGTTCCACCGCGACGGATCCGATCGAGCGCGCCAGCGGCACGTCGATGAAGCGTGACGCCGCGTAGGCCCGCGCCAGCTCGCCGGCGCGGGCCGGCAGGAGGTTGGTGGCCATGAAGCCGATCGCGGTGGCGTGCCACACCGGCCGGTAGGGCACGCGATCGCCGCTCGAGGCGAGGATGATCCGCCACCGGAACGCGCGCGCGGGGAAGGTGAGGGTGGCCAGGGCCACCGACAGCAGGTAGAACCCGACGTTGACGCCGCGCAGGTCGGCCAGCAGCTCCGCCGGATCCACGCCGCGGAGCGCCCAGTAGAGGAAGCCGATCGAGATGAGGATGCCGGCCAGGCCCAGCCAGAACCGGCCGCGGCCGGCGGACCTCGGCGTGGCCGCGCTAGCGCTCGGTGCCGAGTCCAAGCTGAACCAGGTCGAACACCTCGCGGACCAGGGCGGCCAGCTGTGCCCCGCCGCCGTTCCGCGCGGCGAGCAGGGCCTCGATCTCCGGCTGCAGCGCGAGCGCGTGCTTGAGCGCCGCCTGGCCGCGGTACAGCAGTGATTCGACGGGCACGATGCCGGACTCGTCCTCGTACGGTGCCAGCAGCTCGACCGGCACGGCGCCCACCTCTTCGGCCGGCTCCGCGAGCAGCCGGTCCAGGGCGCTCGTCTCCGGGGCCGTCGCGACGGTGAGCCGCGCCAGCGCCGCGTACGCGTCCGCCAGCGCCGTTCCCGGCTCCGCCGGCGCCGCGGCCTCCGCCTCGGCGGGCTCCACGCCCGCCGCCGCCTCGGCCGGCGTCACCAGGAAGGGCAGGCCCGCGAGTGCCTCCGGCTCGGCGGCCACCGGCGCCGCCGCGGGCTCGGGCGCCGCCGCGGGCGCCGTGGACAGCTCGCCGAGCTGCACGGTCACCGCATCGAGCGCCTCGCTCAGCCCCGCCTCGTCGTCGTGGGCCGCGCCGCGCAGCGTCTCCGCTGCCTGGCCGAGGAGGGAAACGAACGTCGGGAGGCTGGCCTCGGCGGCGCCGCTCCCGATCGCGGCGCGGCCGGCGTCCGCGAGCCGGCCGAGGGCGGCGCCGAGCGGCGTGGCGCCGGCGCCGGTCAGCGGCCGCAGCGCCGCCGCCATGCCGAACAGCCTGAGGTCGCGCAGCACCGGCGACGTGGCGCGCTGCAGCGCGCCGGCCGCTCCGGCCAGGTACTCGCCCTCGCTCACCACCTCGACCCTGGACATGCCGGCGGGAGCGCTGCCCTGGGCCACGACGTGGGGGCCGGCGTCCTCGAAGAACAGCGTCTCGATCGGGACGACGGCGCCGCCGCCGGCGAACGTCCGGAGCAGCTGGGTGGCGAACGCGGCCGCTTCCTCGCCGTCGGTCGTCGGCCGGCCGAGGTCGACGACCTCGCGCGCGGCGCGGCCGAGGGCCTTGGCGCCCGCGTCGAACGCGGCGGCCGCGGCCGGCGCCACCGGTCCCGACGTGGCGTTCACCTCGTGGATGGCGCCCTCGATGCCGATGAGGATGTCGGCCAGCGGCGGCAGGTCGCCCAGCACCGCGACGCCCCGCAGGGCCGACATCGCCTGCGTCACGCCGGCCAGCGGGTCGCGGGCGGTGGGGTCGCTCGCCAGGGCGCGGGCCGCGCGGTCCAGCGCGCTGCCGATCGCCGCGGCCTCGCGGGCCACGAACGCCCGGGCGCCGGCGTCGAGTCCCTCGCCCGAGGTGCGGGCCGGCGCGCTCGGCCGTCCGGCCACGCGCTCGAGCTCGGCGCCCAGCGCTTCCGCCTTGGCCGAGTCCTGGTCCGAGGGCGTGCGGATGCGGCGCAGCAGCACCTTGCAGTCATCCACCGCCCGCACCAGCCCGCCGCGGACCCCTTCGTCCCAGGCCAGCCGCCCGTCGCGCAGCGCCCGGCCCACCGACTCCAGTCCCTGCGCCGCGCGCGCCAGCGGCTGCTGGCTCGCCATCAGCGCGCTGCCGCGGAAGGCGCGCGCGATGCGCACGAATTCCACGGCGTCCTCGAACGTCCCCGCGGGAGCCTGGGCCAGCGCGTCGAGGCGCTCGAGGTACTCGCCCGCCTCGAGCACGAAGAAATCCGTCATCCCGATCGCGTTGGTCATGGCCCCTCCGGCGATGGCGCCAAGCTATGACGCTGCACGGGCGCGGTCAATTCGCTCCCGCATTTCGCGCACCGCCCGCTCGACGCCCACGAACAGCGCCCGGCTGATGATGCTGTGCCCGATGTTCAGCTCCTCGACGTCACGGAGCGCCGCGACCGGGCCGACGTTCTCGTAGGTCAGCCCGTGCCCCGCGTGCACCGCCAGGCCGAGGCCGCGCGCCTGGCGCGCCGCGGCCGCCAGCTCCGCCAGCGCGGCGTCACCCGTGCGCCAGGTCTCCGCGTAGCGGCCGGTGTGGAGCTCCACCGCGACGGGCCGCAGGGCCGCGGCGGCCACGACCGCCCCGGGATCGGGGCTGATGAACAGGCTGGTCCGGACGCCCGCCGCGGCGAGCCGCGCCAGCGCCGCCTTGAGCCGCGGCGCGCCCGACACGCAGTCCAGCCCGCCCTCGGTGGTGATCTCCTCGCGGCGCTCGGGCACCAGGGTCGCCTGGTGCGGCGCCAGCCGCTCGGCGATCGCCACGATCTCGTCGGCGGCCGCGAGCTCGAGGTTCACCACGGTACGGACCGTGCGCGCCAGCAGCTCCACGTCGCGGTCCTGGATGTGGCGGCGGTCCTCCCGCAGGTGGACCGTGACGCCGTCGGCCCCGGCCTGCTCCACGAGCACCGCGAGCCGGACCGGATCGGGCTCGTCGGTCCGGCGCGCCTGCCGCACGGTGGCCGCGTGATCGATGTTCACGTAGAGTCTCACGCTTGCTCGCTCCCGGGGCGCCCGTTAGCTTCGCTGCTCGTGGCCCCCACTCTCCGTTTCTGCGCCGTTGTGTCCCTCGGAGCCCTCGCCGCCTGCGGCAGCCGGCAGGCCGTCGTGGCCCCCGCGCCCGCGTCCCCGGAGGCGACGGTAGGGCAGTTCCTCGCCGCCGTCAACGCCAACGACCACGACCGGATGGCCGCGCTGTTCGGCGACGAGCGCGGCCCGAGCACCGTCACCTGGGCCAAGCAGGCCGCGCGGCGCGACTCGGTGCTCACGATCATGCAGCACCTGCTCGTGGCCGACTCGTCGCGCGTCGTGGGCACGGATGCCGCACCCGACAAGAGCACCTGGCGGGTGCTGCGGATGGTCCTGATTCAGGGCGACAAGCGGGTGACCGTGCCGTTCACGCTGGCGCCCCAGGCCGCCGGGGGCTGGCTCGTCGCCAGGATCGACCTCGAGCCGCTGATGCCCGCTGTGACCAATCGTCCGCGTCCCTAGTCCGTCAGCTCGAGCAGGATGCCGGCGGTCGCCTTCGGGTGGAGGAACGCGACCCGCCGGCCGTCGGCGCCCGGCCGGGGCGCGGCATCGATGAGCCGGTAGCCGGCCGCCCGGCAGCGCTCGAGGGCCTGCTCGAGGTCGGGGACGCGGTAGCAGAGATGATGGATGCCGGGGCCGTGCCGGACGAGGAACCTGCCGATGGGGCTCTCGGGATCGGCCGAGGCCAGGAGCTCGACGTCCGCGCCGCCGGCCGGGACCACGACGAGGGTGGCCCCGTCGGCCGTCTGGGCCGGGCCCGGCACCAAACCGAGGACGTCGCGGTAGAACCCGATGGCCTCCTCGATGCTCCGCACCGCCACGCCGACGTGGGCGAGCCGGACGCCGGGAGCACGCTGCATCTCGGGCGGGAGCACGCGCACATTCTAACCGGGAGTCGGACGTCATGGCAGGGTCGCAGGCGCTGGCGGTGACGGACACGACGTTCCAGGCGGAGGTGGAGCAGCACCCGGGCCTGGTGCTGGTGGATTTCTGGGCGGAGTGGTGCGGGCCGTGCCGCGTGATCGCGCCGGTCCTGGACCAGATCGCCGTCGAGTACGCCGGGAAGCTCAAGATCGCCAAGATGGACGTGGACGCGAACACCCAGACGCCGATGCGCTTCAACGTGCGCTCCATCCCGTCGCTGCTGTTCTTCAAGGGCGGCAAGCACGTCGACACGGTGGTCGGCGCTGTGCCGAAGGCACACCTGGTGGGGAAGATCACCCAGCACATCTAGCGCCCGTGCGTGCCTCGTCCGCCGTCCTGACCGACACGTCGACCCGCCTGTGGGGCCTGGAATTCCCGCGGGGCCAGGCGCTGCTCCACCGCACCCGCGCCCCGTACGTGGCGCTCGAGAACCTCATCGCCTTCAGCAAGCGCGACCGCGACGGCAAGGTCGACGCCTACCTGGTCGCCTACCTGCCGGACGAGGTGGTGCTGCTCTTCTTCCTGGGCGGCGAGCTGGTCAACGCGACCGTGCTGACCTCGGCCGGCCGCACGGCCGTGGCGCTCGGCGACGCGCTGCAGCGCATCGAGGTCGGCTCCGAGCGCGGGGAGATCGCGTTCCACGAGGCCGCGCCGGAGCTCCTGGCCGCGATGTACGGCTCGTGCGCGCAGTCGCCGCTCGCGATCCCGCTCGACACCAAGAGCCCCGACACGATCTTCCAGGCCCTGCTCGAGAAGCAGTGGACCGGCCTGCTCGAGCTGATCTCCAACGGGCGGGTGAACTACCTCACGGTGAGCGGCGGCAAGGTCGCCTCGGGCTTCTACGCCGCCCGGGGCCCGGACGAGCCGGCGCTGAGCTACGTCGCCCGGCTGTTCACCTCGACGGCGCCGGAGCCGCTCCCCACCGTCGCGGTGCACCTGTACGACCCGCCGCGGCCGCTCCCGGTGCAGGCGGCGCCCGCGCTGATCGCGATGTTCCGCAGCTACGTGTGGGACCTCACCGAGCTGATCGAGGGCGAGGCGCCGGGCGAGGGCACCAAGCGGGCCGAGCGGGTGCGCCAGCGCCTGATCCCCAAGCACCAGGTGCTCGACTTCGTGGGCGGCGCGCGGGGCGTGGAGCGGCCGGACCCGGTGGTCGAGCCCGCCGCCCTGGCCGACGGCGTCGCGGCGTGGACGCGGGAGCTGCTCTCCGAGCTGGAGGTGCTCGCGCCGCAGAGCGCGCCGCGCCTGGTGCGGCAGTCCGGGCGCGAGCACCGGTTCGCGCTCAACGCGGTGGGCTTCTTCGACAAGCTGCCCTGGCGCGTCCAGTGGTGAAACGCGGGACGCTGTTCGTGCTCAGCACCCCCATCGGCCATCTGGGGGATTTTTCTTTTCGGGGCCTGGACGTGCTGCGCCACGTCGCGGTGGTGGCGGCCGAGGACACCCGGCGCACCCGCCGGCTGCTGGGGCACTACGAGGTCTCGCGGGAGGTGGTGAGCCTCCACGCGCACAGCCAGGTCGAAGACATCGAGCGGCTGCTCGACCGCGTCGAGGCGGGCGAGGACGTCGCCTACGTGACCGACGCCGGGACGCCCGCCATCTCCGACCCCGGGGCGGCCCTGGTGGCGCGCGCGCACGAGCGCGGCGTCGGCGTCGTGCCGATCCCGGGGCCCTCGGCCGTGATCGCCGCCCTCGCCGCCGTGGGGCTCCCGGCCGACCGGTTCGTGTTCCTGGGCTTCCTGCCCCGGAAGGGAGCGGCGCGGGCGGCGCTGCTCGAGCGCATCGCGGCCGAGCCGTGGACGACGGTGTGCTACGAAGCGGCGAACCGCACCACCGCGCTGCTCCGGGACCTCGCCGCGGCGTGCGGGGCCGACCGGCCGGCGGCGGTGGCCCGGGAGCTCACCAAGATCCACGAGGAGGTCCGGCGCGGAACGGTGGGCGAGCTCGTCCAGTATTACGAGGAGCACCCTCCGCGCGGCGAAGTGACGGTGGTCGTCGGCGGAACCCCCCGCGGGGAGCCCGACCCGCCGGCCGCTCCCGACGACGACGAGGCGCGCGAGCTCGCGGCCGCGCTGCGCGCGGACGGCGGCGCGCCGGGTGCCATCGCCAAGGAGCTGGCCCAACGCCTCGGAATCTCCCGCCGCGACGCGTATCGCCTGCTGAGCCGGTGAGCCCGTGGTCCCGCTGACCATCGGCCGGGTCCACTACGACGGCGGGGGCGACTGGTACGCCGATCCGTCGAGTCTGCCGGGCCTGCTGCGCGCCATCCGCGAGCGCACCACCTTCGAGACCACCGACCGGGAGCGCGTGGTGCGCCTCACCGACCCGGCGCTCCCCGACGTGCCTTACCTCTATATGACGGGGCACGGCAACGTCCTGTGGTCGGACGACGACGTGCGCGCGCTCCGCGCCCACCTCGAGGCCGGCGGGTTCCTGCACGCCGACGACTGCTACGGGATGGACAGGTCGTTCCGGCGGGAGATCGCCAAGGCGTTCCCCGACCGGCCCCTCGCCGAGGTGCCGCTCGCGCACCCCGTCTACCACGGCGTGTACGAGTTCCCGAACGGGATCCCGAAGATCCACGAGCACGACGGCCTGCCCGCGCAGGGCTTCGGGATCTTCCTGGGGCCGCGGCTCGCGGTCTACTACTCGTACCAGTCGGACCTCGGCTGCGGGTGGGAGGACCCGGAGGTCCACCACGATCCGGAGCCGGTCCGCGAGCAGGCGCTGCGGATAGGCGTGAACCTGTTCGTCTACGCGGTGAGTGGCGGCGCGAGCGCCCCCGCCGGGAGCGGGAGAGAGGGGGGCGCGTGAGCGAGCTGCTCGACGGCCTGGCCCGGCTGCGCGCGGTCGTGGCGCGGCGCCGCGGTGCGGCCCGGCTGCTCGGCGCGCTCGCGGCGGCGCTGGGGCTGGTGGCGGCGGCCGCGCTCGCCGGCCGCGCGGGGCTGTTCTGGCGGCTGGGCTGGCTGCCGCTGGCGGTGTGGGTGGCCGGCGTCGGCCTCGTGGGCGAAGCGCTGTGGCGCGTGCTCGCCGGCCGGCGGCCCTTGGCCGCGGCGCTGCGCGAAACGGCCGCGCTGGTGGAGCGGGAGCTGGCCCTCCGCCGCGGCGCGCTGGTGGGCGCCGTGGACGTCGCCGCTTCGGCGGGCCCGGCCGGCACGTCCGCGGCCCTGGTAGCGAGCGCCGTGCGCCGCCTGGCGCGCACGCTGCCGGCCGCGGGCGGCGCCGCGTGGGCGCCCGTGACCGTGCGTGCGCTGGGCAGGCGCGTGGGCCTGGGGGCCGGCGCCTGCGCGGTCGCGGCGGCGGCGGCCGCGGGCGCGCTCGCCGTCGCCGGCGAGGCCGCGGCGCAGCTGGCCTCCCCGCTGCGGACGCTGCGCGCGTCGCTGGCGCCGCGGGTCGAGGTCGCCGTGTCGCCCCGCGAGGTGCCGCGCGGAGGCGAGGTGGTCGTGGAGGCGCGCTCCGCCGCGCCGGAGCGCATCCGCCTGCACGTCCGCGAGACCGGGGACACCTGGCACGAGGTCGCGGCCGCGGCGGCCGGCGCCGGTCGCGTCACGGCGCGCCTCGCCGGGGTCGCGGCACCGACCTGGGTGTTCGCGACGGCGGGCAGCGGCGTGTCGGACACCGTGCTGGTGGGCGTGATCGAGCCCGCGATCCTGACCGACTTCACCGTCGAGGCGCACTACCCGCCCTACCTCGAGCGGCAGGACGAGACGCTGCCGGCCGACTCGGGCCAGGTGCTGCTGCCGATGGGCACCGTGCTGAGGATCCGCGGGGCGGGGTCGCGGCCCGTGGGTACGGCGGCGCTGGCGTCCGGAGCCGTGCGGGTCGCGCTGGACGCGGCGGGCCAGGGGTTCCACGGAGAGCTGGCGGTGCGCGGCTCCGCCGTGTGGCGGCTCGCGCTGTCCGACCGCGGGGGGCAGCCGTTCCCCGAGCCGCTGCCGCAGCTCAACGTGCGCGCCGTGCCCGACAGCGCCCCGGTGGTGACGGTGCCGGTGCCGGGGGCCGACACCACGGCGCCCCTGGATCTCCGGCTCCCGCTGGTGGTGGACGCACGCGACGATCACGCGCTCGGGCGGGTCGAGGTGGTGAGCTGGCGGGTGAGTCGCCTCGGAACCGTGGGCGGCCGCGTCACGGACACGCTGCCCGGGGTGTCCGGCGCCGATCACGTGGTGCAGAGCCTGATGCTGGACCTCAACGGACGCGGGCTGCTGCCGGGCGACACGCTGCGGCTGTTCGCGCGCGCGCTCGACCGCGCGCCCGAGCCGCACGTCGGCGCGAGCCGCGAGTACGCGATCCGCCTGCGCACCCTCGCCGAGGTCCGCGAGGCGGTGCGGGCCGGCGTGGACAGCCTCGCCGCGTCGGCGTCGGACCTCGCCGGCGACCAAGCCGCCCTCGGCCGGCGGACCGCGGACCTGGCGGCGCAGCGCAACCGGAGCGCGGACTCGGCGGCGGGCGCCGAGCTGACGGGGGCGACGCCGGCGGGCGCGGCGCCGCGTCCCGGCGCGCTCCCGTTCGAGCAGGCGCAAGAGGCCGGCCGCGTCCGCGAGGAGCAGCAGCGCTTGGTGGCGCGCGCGGACTCGCTGCGCCGCGAGCTGGCGCAGGTCGCGGAAGCGTCGCGCGACGCCGGGCTCAACGACCCCGCGTGGCAGCAACGGCTGCAGGAGCTGGACTCGCTGCTCCGCCAGGCCATCACGCCGGAGATGGCCGCGCGGCTCGAGGAGCTGCGGCAGGCGCTCGAGCACCTCGACCCCCGGGCCGTGGAGCAGGCGCTCCAGCACCTGGCCGACGCGCAGCGCGACCTCAGGCGCGAGCTGGAGCGCAGCGCCGAGCTGTTCGAGCGCGCGGCGCTGGAGGGCTCGCTGCAGACCTACGCGCAGCGCGCCGACGAGCTGCGGCGCGCCGAGGAGCAATGGGCCGGCCGCGCACCCGAGCGGCGGGGGAGCGACACGGCGGCGGCGGCCGTGGAGCAGCGCGCGCTGCACCGGCAGGCGGATACGCTCGGGACGGGACTCGCCGCGCTGGGGCCGCGCCTCAGGCAGCGGGCCGACAGCGCGACCGCCGCCGCGGTCGAGCGCGCGGCGCGGCGCGTCGAGCAGGCCTCGCACGAGATGGAGCAGGCCGCGGGCGCGATGTCCGAGGGGCGTCAGGACTCGGCGCAGAGCCACGCCGAGCAGGCGGCCAGCGCCCTGCAGCCGGTCGCCGACTCGCTGCGGGAGCGCCGCCGGCAGATGGCCTCGGCGTGGCGCGCCCAGGTCGTGAAGCAGCTCCAGGACGCGGAAGAGGAGACGGTCGCGCTGGCGCTCGAGGAGCAGCGGGCGGCCTCCGCGCTGCGGCGCGGCGAGGGCTCGGGAGAGATGAGCGGCCGCCAGTCGTCGCTCGAGCAGGGCGTGGACCAGATCGCGCGGCAGCTCTCGCGCGCCTCCGGGAGCAACGCGCTGGTCTCGCCGCGGCTGGGCGCCTCGCTCGGCCAGGCGCGTGCGCAGATCGAGCAGTCGCGGCGCGCGCTCGAGGGGCCGCGCGCGGACCCGGATCAGGCCGCGCAGGGCGCGGAGTCGGCGGCGCAGGCGCTGGCGGCCGCCGCCCTCCAGATCCGGCAGGCAGGACAGGACGTCGCCGGATCGCAGTCGGGCTCCGGACTGTCCGAGGCGCTGCAGCGGATGGCCGACCTGGCGGCCCGCCAGGGCGCGCTGAACGACCAGCTGGGCGGGCTGCTGCCGATGCTGGGCGCGGGCGGGGCGGGCGAGGTCATCCTCCAGCAGCTCCGCGCGCTCGCGGCGCGCCAGCGGGCGCTCGCCAACGAGCTGGAGCGGCTCGGGGGGCTCGGGCTGCCGGGCCGTCCCGAGCAGCTCGCGCCGGAGGCCCGCCGCCTGGCCGACCAGCTGGAGTCGGGCCACCTCGACCGCGCGACGCTGGAGCGGCAGCAGCAGCTGTTCCGCCACCTGCTCGACGCGGGCCGCACGATGCGCAACGACCGGGAGACGGACGCGGAGCGCCGCAGCGAGACCGCCCGCGACCAGGCGGCCCGGGTGCCGCCGGCCGTGGTCCCGCGCGAAGCGGCGCTCCGCTACGCGCCGCCCGGCTGGGAGCAGCTGAAGGCGCTCTCCCCCGCCGAGCGGGCGATGGTCCTCGACTACTTCCAGCGGCTCAATGCGGGCGCGCGCTAGGCTCGCCCCGCTGCTGCTGGTGCTGCTGCCGGCCCGCGCCGCCGGGCAGACGGCGCTCGCGCAGGCGCTGAACCTGGAGCAGCAGGGATTTCTGGGCGGGGCGGCGGCGTTCTACGCGGCGGCCCTCCGCGCGGAGCCCAACAACCCCATCGCGATGCTGGGCCTCGAGCGGGTGAGCCAGCAGACGGGCTGGCGCGATTCGGCGGTGGCCTACGCCGAGCGCGCGATCGCGCTGGACTCGACCGACAACACGGCGCGCGGCGTCGAGGTGCGCCAGCTGCGCGCGCTCGGGCGCGACTCGCTGGCGGCGGCGGCGCTCGCCAGGTGGCGGGCGGCGGACCCGCGCGACCCGCTGCCGTACCGCGAGTGGGCGCAGCTCAGCCTCGCGGCGGGGCGCCTGGACGAGGCGCGGGCGGCGGTGGAGCGGGCGCGCGAGCAGTTCCACGGCGCCGCCGTGCTCGCGCCGGAGATGGCGCGCGTGCTCGTCGCCGAAGGCGAGTGGAGGCGGGCCGCCGGCGAGTGGCGGGCCGCCGTGACGGCGGAGCCCCAGGTCGCCGGGGCGGCCGCGTTCGGTCTGCGTCCCGCGCCGCTCGAGGCGCGCGACGACATTCTCGCCACGCTGACGGCGCCCGGCACCGGCGCGGGCCCCGGCCGGCGGCTCGCGGCCGACCTGCTCCTGGGCTGGGATGAGGCCGCGCGCGCCTGGGTGCTGCTCCGCTCCGAGCTGCCGCCTCCCGGACCGCTGGAGATGGACGTGCTGCGCGCGTTCGCCGACCGCGCGCGGACGCTGGAAGGAGCCGCGGCGCAGCGCGCCGCGGCGGAGGCGTACGAGCTCTTGGCCGGGATCGAGCCGCCCGGCGCCGCGGTCGCCACGCGCGTGGAGAGCGCCCGGGCCTACGCTGCGGCCGGAGACGCCGCGGCGGCGCGGCGCCTGCTGCGCCCCCTGGCGGCGGATCCGTCGGCCGACCCCGCCGGCCGCTCGGCCGCGATCGCCGTGATGATCGAGCTGGCCGTGCGCGCCGGCGACCCGGGCGGTGCGGCGCGGCAGCTGGCCTCGGACTCGGCGGCCCTGACCGGATCGACGCGGGAGGCGCTCGGCCGCCGCATCGCCTTCGGCTGGCTGCGGCTCGGCGAGGTGGACAGCGCCGGCGCATCCATCGCGGCCGACTCGTCGCTCGACGGCCTGGAGGTCCGCGGCTGGATCGAGGTGTGCCGCGGCAACCTGGCCGCGGGCCGCGAGGCGCTGGCGACCGCGGGGGCGGCCGGCGGCGAGAGCGCCGCGGCCGCCGAGCGGGCGGCCACCGTCGCGCTGCTCGACGCCGTGGGCCGCGACACCCTCCCGGCGCTCGGCGCGGCATTGCTGCTCGCGGTCCGCGGTGACTCCGCGGCGGCGGCGCGCGCGCTGGTGCCGGTGGCCCGCCGGGTGGGGGGCGCCGGCGAGCCCGCGCTGCTCGCGTGGGCCGCGCGGTTCGCCACCGCGGGCGGCGACGCCGCGGGCGCCGAGGCGCTGTGGCGCGAAGTGGCCGAGCGGTTCCCCACTTCGAGCGTGGCTCCCGCCTCCGAGCTGGCGCTGGCGCGCGCGCTCGAGCGCCGCGGCGACCTGCGCGGCGCGCAGGCGCAGCTCGAGGCGATGATCCTGGCGCATCCCCAGAGCGCGCTGGTGCCGCAGGCACGCCGCGAGCTGGACCGGGTGCGGGGAGTGGTGCCGTGAGGCGGCGCGGCTTCCTCGGCGTGCTGGGCGGCGCCCTGGGCTGGCTCGCCGCCGGCGTCCGCGCCGCCGGCGCCCGGTTGCCGGGCGCACCCGGGAGCGGCCGGCGGGGTCAGGCCGGCTCGCTGCTCCTCGTGCCGATGGACGAGGCGCAGACGAACCACCTCAAGGCCTACGGCGTCGCGTACGACGCGGTGAAGCGCGGCGGGCACACCGAGTGGCTGCTCAACTACCGCGGCGGCTCGTTCCTCGTGCCCGACGACGGAGCGGTCCGCCGCGCCACGACGCTGGCGGGCGTCACGGTGGAGGGCCTCGACGACGGCGGGCTGCTGTCCGTCCGCGGCACGATCGAGCAGAACAACATGGAGCAGGTCGTGCTGGAGCGCGCGCCGCGCGTCGCGATCTACGCGCCGCCGTTCGCCCAGCCCTGGGACGACGCGGTGACGATGGCGCTACAGTACGCCGACATCCCCTTCACCCGGGTCTGGGACCCCGAGGTGATCGGCGGCGAACTCGGGGGATACGACTGGCTGCACCTGCACCACGAGGACTTCACCGGGCAGGACTCCAAGTTCTACCTCACCTACGCCGGGGCGCCGTGGCTCGCGGACATGGTGCAGGCCGACCAGGCCACGGCGCGGCAACTCCGGTTCGCGAACGTGCCCGCGCTGAAGAAGGCGGTGGCGGAGCGCCTCCGGGCCTACGTCGAGAACGGGGGCTTCCTGTTCGCGATGTGCACCGCCACCGAGACGCTGGAGCTGGCCCTCGCCGCGCACGACGTCGACATCGCGGCGGCGTTCGCCGACGGCACGCCGATGGATCCCGACGCCGACGCGAAGCTCGACTGGTCGCGCGCGATGGCCTGCCAGAACGCGCACCTCGAGAGGAACCCGGCGATCCCGGTGTTCTCGGACATCGACGGCCACCAGGTGAACAACCCGGCGCTGCGCCAGCCGCTCGGCGCCTTCGAGCTGTTCAACTTCAGCGCCAAGATCGATCCCGCGTACACGATGCTGGTCCAGTGCCACCGGCAGGTGATCCCCGACTTCTACGGCGTCACCACCAGCTTCACGCGCCGCACCCTGAAGCCGGCCGACGTCGTCCTGGCGGAGGAGCCGGGGGCGCCGTGGGTGAAGTACATTCATGGCGACCTCGGCAGGGGGACCTGGACGTACCTCGGCGGTCACGACCCCGAAGACCCGCAGCACCAGATCGGCGCGCCGCCCACCGACCTGTCGCTGCACCCCACGTCACCGGGTTACCGGCTGATCCTGAACAACGTGCTGTTTCCGGCCGCCAGGAAGCGCGAACTCAAGACGTGAGCGCGCCGGACGACCGCGGAACCGCGCACGGCGCTTCCGGTGCGCCGCCCGCTCGATCCCGCCCGAACTCGAGTGCCGCCGGAGGGCGGCTCGGTGCCGCCGCCCGGGAGACGATCGTGCAGGCGATCGCCTCGGCCGGCGGCCGCGAGGTGTCGTTCGTCGCCGACGTCGCTCCCGACGGCAGCGTCGTGCGCGCGGAGCCGGTGGCGCGCGGCACGGTGGATTCGGTGCTCGCGCTGCCCGGCGTGGCGTCGCGCGGCCAGATGGTCCTGCACAACCACCCCAGTGGGCTGCTCGAGCCGTCGAACGCCGACCTCGACGTGGCCGTGCGGCTGCACGACGGCGGCGTCGGCTTCGGCATCGTCGACAACCAGGCCACGTCGCTGTACGTCGTGGTCGAGGTCCCGAAGCCGCGCAGCACCGAGGCGCTCGATCCGGTCGCCGTCGCGAAGCTGCTCGCGCCCGGCGGTCCCGTCGCCTGCACCCTGGGGTTCCACGAGGACCGGCAGAGCCAGCGCGACATGGCCGCCTACGTCGCCGACACCTACAACGAGGGCGGCGTGGCGCTGCTCGAGGCCGGCACCGGCGTCGGCAAGAGCTTCGCCTACCTGGTGCCGGCCATCGAGTGGGCCGTGGCGAACGGCGAGCGGACCGTCGTTTCCACCAACACGATCAACCTGCAGGAGCAGCTGGTGGGGAAGGACCTGCCCCTGCTGGGGCGGGCGCTCGGGACTGCGGACCGCCCGGTGCGCTTCGCGCTGCTCAAGGGCTGGCGCAACTACGTGTGCCTGAGCCGGCTCGAGCAGGCGGCGCGCAGCGTGGGCACGCTGCTCGAGCCCGACCGCCGCGACGAGCTGGAGGCCATCGGGAAGTGGGCCGCGCGCACCACCGAGGGGAGCCTGTCGGACCTGAGCTTCACGCCGAGTCCGGAGCTGTGGGACGAAGTGGCAGCCGAGTCCGACCTGTGCACCCGGCTCCGCTGCCCGCAGTTCGAGCGCTGCTTCGTGTTCGCGTCCCGGCGCGCGGCGGCGGACGCCGACGTGGTGGTCGTGAACCATCACCTTCTCGCCAGCGACCTCGCGGTGCGCGGCGCGGCGGGCAACTGGCTGGAGGCGGCCGTGCTGCCGCCCTACCGACGGGTGGTGGTGGACGAGGCGCACCACCTCGAGGACACGGCCGGCGAGCACCTGGGGGCGCAGGTCACCTCGCGCGGCGTCGAGCGGCTGCTGTCGCGGCTGGAGCGCGGCAGCCGCGGCGTGCTGCCCGCGCTGCGGGGCGCGCTCGCGGCCGACGCGGGCGAGCTGCTGCGCGAGGCCGCGACGGAGGTGCTCGAGGCCCGGGTCGCGCCCGCGTTGGCGGATGCGCGCCGCGCGGCCGAAGCGCTGTTCCGGATGCTCGACGCCTTCCTCGCCGGGCGGACCGACAACATGGTGCGGCTCACCGACGACTTCGCCGACGATCCCGTGTGGGCGGCCGGCCTCGGCGACGCGCTCGACGGCCTCGGCGGCGCGCTCGGCCTGCTGCGGGAGGCGCTGCTCGCCCTCACGGACCGGCTGAGCGGCGAGACCGATCCCTCGGACCGCATCCAATCGCTGCTGGGCGAGCTGAAGGGCATCGCGGGCCGCCTCGAGAGCGCGCGCGACGCGCTGCGCACGGCGCTGCGGCCGCCGCCCGGCGCGCCGCTGGTGCGGTGGATCGAGCGCCGCGGCGGCTCGCACGTCGCGCTGGCGGCGGTGCCGCTCGAGCTGGCGGCGCTGCTGCGGGAGCTGCTGTTCGACCGGGTGGAGACGGTGGTGCTCACCAGCGCGACCCTGGCGTCGGGCGGCTCGTTCGACTTCCTGGCCGGGCGGCTGGGGATCGACCGGCCGCCGCGCTGCGCCGGCGCGCGCGAGGTGCTGCCGTCACCGTTCAACTACCGCGACCAGTGCCTGTTCGCCATCCCGGACGACGTCCCCGAGCCGCGCGACGACGTCGAGGGGCATGGCGCGCGGGTGGCGGAGATCGCGGCCGAGCTCGCGCACGCGTCGGACGGCGGCCTGTTCGTCCTGTTCACCAGCCATCGCGCCCTGCGCGAGACCGCGGCCGCGCTGCGGCGCCGCGCCGACGTGGCGGGCCGCTGGCCGCTGCTGGTGCAGGGCGACGCGCCGCGCGACCAGCTGCTGCGGCGGTTCCGCGACGCCGGCTCGGCGATCCTGCTCGGCACCGATTCGTTCTGGGAGGGCGTGGACGTGCCCGGCCTCGCCCTGCGGGCGCTGCTGCTGGCCAAGCTCCCGTTCCGCGTCCCGACCGAGCCGCTCACGGCCGCGCGGTGCGAGGTGATCGAGGCGGCGGGCGGCGACGCGTTCAACGAGTACCTGGTGCCGCTGGCGGGCCTCAAGCTCAAGCAGGGGTTCGGCCGCCTGATCCGCTCGCGGAGCGACGTGGGCGTCGTGGTGCTGCTGGACCCGCGGGTGCTGCGCAAGCGGTACGGGGGGGCGCTGCTGGAGGGGCTGCCGGAGGCGCAGCGCGTCATCGGGCCATGGGATCAGTTGAGAGAGAAGATCGAGGAGTTCTTCGACATCAACGGCGTGAGGGGTGAGGGGTGAGACGTGAGACGTTCAAGTGAGAGGTGAGAAGCGAAAGGCGTGAGAGGCGAGGTTCCTCTCACGCCTCACAACCTCTCACGTCACACTTGAACCTCTCACCTTTCACCCTTCACCTCTCACGCTTCACGCTCCGTCGGTGAGAGGTGAGAGGTGCTCCGACCATCCAAGATCGTCTGTGTGGGCCGCAACTACCGCGCTCACGCTGCCGAGCTCGGCAACGCCGTGCCCGTGGCGCCGCTGCTGTTCCTCAAGCCACCCTCGGCCGTCATCGGCGACGGCGACGCCATCCTGCTCCCGGCGGCGTCGAGCCGGGTGGAGCACGAGGGCGAGATCGGCGTCGTGATCGGCGCGCGCCTGAGCCGCGGCGACGCCGCGGCCGCGCG
>Ga0187778_10000166_pt1 | contig 45536 bp, 47 predicted proteins | sample 1015_Q2_SP5_20_M_FD_132418 | JGI IMG/M metagenome (GOLD analysis project Ga0187778, IMG submission 132418) | Tropical peat soil microbial communities from peatlands in Department of Meta, Colombia - 1015_Q2_SP5_20_MG | ecosystem: Environmental > Terrestrial > Soil > Wetlands > Peat | place...
AGTAAGACATTGCTCGGTAAGGCATAGCTCAGTAAGGCATAGCTCAGTAAGGCATAGCGCTTGCACCGCGGCTCGATTAGTGTGCCGCGCAAGTCCGGCGCAAAATTGCCGGATCGAAAAATAACTGGGGGGAATTGTCTCATGGCCACCGCTGCCGTCGCTTCCACGTCCGCTCCTGCCGTCGCCGTTAATGCCGGTGCGCGTCTTGATCGGCTGCCAATCTCGTCATTTCACTACCGTATTTTTTGGTTGGTCGGCGCAGGCATGTTTTTCGACGGCTATGATCTCTACGTCGCCGGCGGCGTGCTGGCATCGACGCTGCAGACCAAGTTTTCGACACTGCCGCAAAATCTGCAGTTTCTATCGTTGACGTTCGTCGGGATGACGGTGGGCTCGCTAATCACCGGCTTCGTCGGCGACCGCATGGGGCGGCGCTTTACCTATCAAATTAACTTGCTGATTTTCGGCCTTGCCTCGCTTGCCGCCGCGTTTGCGCAGGATATGTCGCAGCTCATCGTCTGCCGGCTTATTCAGGGTCTCGGCTTGGGCGCGGAGATCGTCGTCGGCTATTCGACGCTGACGGAATTCGTCCCGCCGGCGACGCGCGGCCGGTGGCTGTCCTTCATGGCGTTTCTCACCGTCTGCGGTTTCCCCGCGACCGCGATCCTCGGTTATCTGATCATCCCGACTTGGGGTTGGCGGCCGATGTTCGTCATCGCCGGCATCGGTTCCCTGATCGTCTGGTATTTGCGCAAGAGCCTTCCCGAATCGCCGCGCTGGCTGGAAGCTCAGGGCCGCGCCGCGGAGGCCGAAGCGCTGATGCAGAGCATCGAGCGCGAAGTCGGGAAAACCGCGCCGCTGCCGACGCCCGCCCGGCCGACGCCGCAGCTCGACGCGGCCGATATGTTTCGCCCGCCGATCCTGCAGCGTCTTCTTGTCGGCAGCTGGGTTCTCATCACGATCAATACGCTGATTTTCGGCTTCGTGATCTTCCTGCCGCAATTCTTCCTGCGGCAGGGCCTCACGATCACCAACTCGCTCGGCTATACCGTCGTGCTCGCCGCCGCTTCGCTGGTCGGCTGCGCCATCGGTGCGGTGCTTTCCGATTCGATCGGACGCCGCCCGAGCATCATCGGCGCCTCGCTTCTCACGATCGTCGCCGGCTGGCTTTACGCGCATTCGAATGCGGCGTCCGATCCGGTCATGGTTTTGAGCATCGGAGCGGTACTTTTGATCGCGATCTATATCCAAACCGCGATCCTGTTCGGCGTCTATACGCCGGAACTGTTCCCGACCGAGATCAGGTTACGGGCCAACGGCATCTGCAACACGCTCGGCCGCGGCGCCACGGTCATTTCGCCCTTCGTGGTCGGATCCCTGATGGTGGATTACGGTCTGCCGGGCGTGATCTGGCTGATGATCGGACTTCTAGTCGTGCAAATCGTTGCCGTGTATTTCTGGGGCGTGGAGCCGGCGCGGCGTTCCTTGGAGGTGCTCGATCCCAAGGCCTAGCTCAAACTCCAACCCAAGCTCCAACCCAAGCCGGGTAAAACCGCGGTGTAATCCCGCGGAATGCGCCGCAGTCAATCCTCGAACGGCAAGCCGACATACTGCTCAGCAAGCGATGCCTGGGCATGCTCGGAGGCGTGCAGGTAATCGAACTGGTTGAGCCGCATCTGTTCCTCGAACGGCGTCTCGTCGGGAAAGCGATGCAGCAGCATCGTCAGCCACCACGACACGCGCGCCGAGCTCCATACCCGCCGAAGCGCCATGTCGGAATAGCAATCGAGATAATGCGTGCTGCCGGTGCGGTACGCCTCGGTGAGCGCGCGCGACAGATAAAAAACGTCGGAGACCGCGAGATTGAGTCCCTTCGCGCCGGTCGGCGGAACGATATGGGCGGCATCGCCGGCCAAAAGCAGCCGGCCGTAACGCATCGGCTCGGCTACGAAGCTGCGCAGCGGCGCGATGGACTTTTCGATCGAAGGTCCGGTGACGATCTTTTCCGCCATGTCGGCCGGGCAGCGCGCCTTGAACTCCTGCCAAAAGCGATCGTCCGGCCAGTCCTCGATCTTCGCATCGAGTTCGCACTGAATGTAGTAGCGGCTCAGCATCGGATTGCGCATCGAAGCGAGCGCGAAACCGCGGTGATGGTAGCAATAGCACAAGTCCGGATAGGGCGGGGTCTGCGACATGATGCCGAGCCAGCCGAACGGGTAGCTTTTTTCGTAAGTCTTGAGGACCGAGCCCGGTATCGATGAACGGCTCACGCCGTGATAGCCGTCGCAACCGGCAATGTAGTCGCAATCGATCCGCCGCGGCCGGCCGTCTTTTTCATAGGTCACGAACGGCCGGTTCGTGGCGAGCTCGTGCAGCCGGACGTTGCCGGCTTCGTCAATGACCTTTCCGCCGTCCGCGTCGCGCGCCGCATAAAGGTCCTCGGTGATCGCGGTCTGGCCATAGGCCATCATCCGCTTGCCGGTGAATTTCTTGGTGTCGATGAAAAAACGGGGCCGGCCTTCCCAGGCGATCGCCGAACCGTCATGCGGGTGACCTTGGCGATCCATGCGCGCGCCGAGCCCGACATCGCGCAACAGCGCGACGGTGCCGGCTTCCAGTACGCCGGCGCGAATCCGCTCGAGCACGTAAGTGCGGCTCTGGCGCTCCAGCACGATGCTGTCGATGCCGTTGCGATGCAGAATATGGGACAATAGCAAGCCGGCGGGGCCGCCGCCGATAATCGTGACCTGTGTGCGCTCAGCCGATGTCACGCCCCAAGCAAAAACTCAATCGGGCGCATTGGCAAGGCGGCGTTGTCGCGGGCCTTCCGCAAGCCTGCATCGGGAAGGCTTGCATCGGGAAGGCTTGCATCGGACGCGCTGTGCCGCGATATGAATGTGGGAGCGGCTTCGTGTCGGGGCCGGCAAAGCGCGAAGGTTGCATGTTCGAATCGCTCAAAGGCTTCATTTCGGATTTTGTCGAAGGCGGTAAACATCCGAGTCAATTCGGCGATGATGACTATCGGCTCGCCGCCGCCGCGCTCCTGGTGCACGCCGCGGCCATCGACGGTGAAATGTTGCCGAGCGAGCGCGACAAGCTTCACGCGGTCATCAAGCAGCGCTTCGAGCTGGACGACAAGGCGACCGATGAATTGATCGAGAAGGCGACCGCGGCCGAACAGGAATCGGTCGACCTCTACCACTTCACGCATTTGCTCAACCGCACGCTGAACGAGCCCGGCCGCGCCCGTATTATCGAAATGATGTGGGAAATCGTGTTTGCCGACGGACAGCGCGACGAGCTTGAGGATAATTTGCTGTGGCGCGCAGCCGATCTCCTTGGCGTGTCGCCGCGCGAGCGAATCGAGCTGCGCCGGCGGATCGGTGGAGAGGATTGATGAGGCCCATCGCGCTGATTACCGGGGCTTCGTCCGGCATCGGACTGGAACTGGCGCGCGTTTTCGCCGCTCGCGGCCACGAGCTCGTCTTGGTGGCGCGACGCCAGGATCGTCTCGATGCGCTGGCGGCCGAAATCGCCGCAACCGGCCGTCCGCGGCCGACGGTACTGACGGCCGATCTCGAACGGCGCGATGGCGCCGCCGCAATCGCGGCCGAACTTTCCACTCGCGGCCTTGAGCCGGCCTTCATCGTCAACAATGCCGGATTCGGCCTTAGCGGCGCGGCTGCCGCGCTCAGCCGCGACGAACAGCTCGGCATGATCGATCTGAACGTGCGCGCGCTTACCGAACTGTCGCTGATGTTCGTCGACAGCCTGGCACGCCGTCGCGGCGGCATTCTCAATGTTGCCTCGATCGCCGCCTTCATGCCCGGACCCGGCATGGCCGTCTACTACGCCACCAAGGCCTATGTCTTGTCGTTCACCGAGGCTTTGCATCGCGAACTGTCAAGCAGCGGCGTGCGCGTCACCGCGCTGTGCCCGGGACCGGTCCCGACCGAATTCCAGGCGCGTTCGCGCCTGCAACTTCCCGCCTCGGCGCGCAGCCTGGAGTTGCCGCCGGAGCGTGTGGCCCAGATCGGCTATGACGGCTTGATGCGAGGCAAGCGCATCGTAATCGCCGGACTAGGCAATAAAATAGCGGTCTCTTTTCTGCGCTTTGTGCCGAACACGCTGTTGTTACGGCTGGTCGATCAGCGCACGAGCCTTGCACGCACGAGCCTTGCACGCGACGATTGATCGCCATCTTGCCGTCGCGCTTTGCTTCCCGCGGCGTAGCCGTTAGGAATTTCAAAAACCGCGAGCCGTAGGCGTTCATGCCACATCCGATTCTGATCGTATTGCATCAGGAGCATTCGACGGCCGGCCGCGTCGGCAATGCCCTGCAGGATTTAGGCTACAAGCTCGACGTCCGCCGCCCGCGCTTCGGCGATGCGCTGCCGCCGAGCATGGCCGAGCACGCGGGCGCCATCATCTTTGGCGGACCGATGAGCGCCAATGACGAGGACGATTTCATCCGCCGCGAGATCGATTGGATCGGCGTGCCGCTTCGGGAAAATAAGCCGTTTCTCGGCATTTGCCTCGGCGCGCAAATGTGCGCCAAGCAACTCGGCGGCAAAGTCTTTCGCCATCCGGATGGCCGCGCCGAGGTCGGCTACTACCCGATTCGGCCGACCACCGCCGGGCTTGCCGTCGTCGAGGTGTGGCCGGAATGCGTCTATCAGTGGCACCGCGAGGGCTTCGATCTGCCGGCCGGCGCGGAGCTCCTCGCCGAGGGCGACATATTCGAAGTGCAAGCGATCCGCCTGGGGCGCGCCTTCGCATTGCAATTTCATCCCGACGTCACCTACGCGACGATGCACAAATGGACCACGCATGGTCATGATCGCATGGAGTTGCCTGGCGCGCGGCCGCGCCACACTCATTTCGCCGACCGCGCGGTTTACGACTATTCGGCGCGCGCGTGGTTGAGCGTTTTTCTGGAGCGATGGATCGGCGGGTGAGAAAGCGGATGAGAAAGCGGATGAGAAAGCGGATGAGATATCAGCGTCCCGCCGCAAGCTGCTGCGCAAAATAAGCGACCGTCTTGGTGTAGACCTGCGATGCATTCCATTGCAGCAAGACCTGGAAGTTGGCGGTGCCTTCGCCCCACGGCTGTCCGCGCTGCCAGCCATAGCCTTTCAGATAATTGGCGGTCGAGGCGAGCACGTCGGGCACTTCGTGAATGAGATCGCGGCGGCCGTCGCCGGTATAGTCCACCGCGAATTTGAGATAGGAGGACGGCAGGAATTGCGTCTGGCCGATCTCGCCCGCCCAAGCGCCGCGCATGTCGGAAGGCGACATGTCGCCGCGATCGACGATCTGCAGCGCCGCAATCAGTTCGCCGCGAAACTTGTCGGGCCTCCTACAATCGTAAGCCAGCGTCGCCAGCGATCGTATCGTCGGGAAATGCCCATTGTCGGCGCCGAAATCGGTTTCCAGTCCCCAGATCGCGACGATGATCGACCCGGGCACTCCGTATTGTTGCTCGATGCGATCGAGCATGGCGCCATATTGCTGCATGAGCCGCCGCGCCCGCGCCAGCCGCGGCGGCACCATGTGGCCGGCGAATTGATCGAAGCTTTGCCGGAAGACGCCCTGGGCGTGATCGCGCGCGATGATGCCCGGATCGTAGGTCACCGCGCCGAGCGCGGATTGGATCGTGCGCTGTGAGATGCCTTTTGCCGTCGCCTCCTGCTTGACTCCCTGCAGCCAGGTGGCGAAATCGCCGCCACACGGCGCCGCGCTCGCCGGCGCGGCAAATGCTGCAAGCGCGAGCATCAGGCCTATCGATCCGAAGCTAAACGCGCGCATGCGAAAATCCTTTGAGCGAGAGCTCGTAATCGGCCGCGCCTCGCGTTACTTCGCGCGGCTGCGCAGCGGCGAATTTGAACAAATCATGGAAATTTTGGTCGAAATCGGGACGCTCGCGATACATCGAAGGTCGCCTGTGCGAGACAAGCCGTGCAACGGGGCACGGCCGCCGGTCAAGGGGAAAACACCGTACTCCGTCATCCTTGACACCCCGGGACGGCGGCCCTAAATGGCGCCCACTCGCCAAAATCGGGTCCGTTCGGCCGGATCAAGCGCATGGCGGGGCCGTAGCTCAGTTGGGAGAGCGCCTCGTTCGCAATGAGGAGGTCAGGGGTTCAACTCCCCTCGGCTCCACCAGTTTTTCGCCTTTTTGCGCATGCGATCGACTTTTCCGCATCGGCTTGTCCCCGGGCGGCAACACCGGTAAACCGTGCGCCACAACCCTTGAGCTGGGGCATGAAATGATAGAGCTTCTACAATTCATCTCTTATCTGCTCACGCTGTACGTCTATATCGTCATCGCAATGGCGATCCTGAGCTGGCTGATCGCGTTCAACGTCGTGAATACGCGAAATCAGATCGTGCACATGATCGCCGAGCTGCTCTATCGCCTCACCGATCCGGCGCTGCGTCCGATCCGCAATGTGCTGCCCAATATGGGCGGCATCGACATTTCGCCGATCATCCTGTTTCTCATTATCCTTTTCATTCAATCCGTAATCTTGCCCAACATCGCCAAGCTCTTTATCTAACGCGCCGGCGACGCGGCAAGATCCGATGACCGCACGCATTATAGACGGCAAAGCCATCGCGGCCGATTTACGTGCCGCCGTCAAAAGCGAGGCGCAACGCTTGGCTGCGGCGCACAGGATCGTGCCCGGCCTTGCGGTGGTCCTGCTTGGCGACGATGCGGCCAGCAAATCCTATGTCGGCAGCAAATCCCGCGCCGTGGCCGAAGCGGGCATGCGGCCGTTCGATCATCATTTGCCGGCCGGCGCGGACGAAGCGGAGCTGCTAAGCCTCGTGCGGATGCTCAATGCCGACCCGGCGGTGCATGGCATTCTGGTGCAGATGCCGCTGCCGCCACAGATCGACGCGGCAGGGGTGATCGCGAGCGTCGATCCGGCGAAGGATGTCGACGGCTTTCATCCGCTCAATGCCGGGCGCTTGATGACCGGCCGGCCTGGGCTCGTGCCGTGTACGCCCATGGCCTGCATCAAGTTGATCAAGACTGTCCAGGCAACGATCGCCGGCCGGGATGCGCTAATGGTCGGCCGCTCGCAGATCGTCGGCAATCCGCTGGCGCAGCTTCTTCTGCGCGAGAATGCAACCGTCACGATCGCGCACACGCACACCCGCGATCTGCCGGCATTTTGCCGCCGCGCCGAAGTTCTTTGCGTCGCCATGGGTCGCCCCGAATTCATCCGCGGCGACTGGATCAAGCCGGGAGCGACCGTGATCGATGTCGGCATCAACCGCGTGACCGAGGACGGCAAGCCGCGAATCGTGGGGGACGTCAATTTCGCCGAAGCGCTCGCCGTCGCCGGGGCCATAACGCCGGTGCCCGGCGGGGTCGGACCGATGACGATCGCGTGCCTGCTCGTTAATACGCTCCGCGCGGCTTGCATGCAGGCCGGATTACCGGTACCGGCGATCTAGATCGCGATCGTTTCACGTCGAATCGATTGCGGCTCTAGTTATTTGATAAGGCATGATCTTTTCGGAAAGCCGGCTTCTACCCCGGATCAAGTCCGGGGCAGGCTTTTCCAGATCATGCTCTGGGGAGAAACAGTTCAGCTGCTCCAGCCGAACGCGATCTTGTCGAGCACCCGCGCGCCGAATTTCTCGGAAGAACGCGCCACCGCCTTGCCGCCGAGCGCGCGGTAAAAATCGACCGCATTCTCGTTTTCGGACAGTGCCCAGACGACCAGCGATTTCAGCGCGCTTTGTGCCAGATCCCGCCGCGCTGCGGTGAACAGCCGGCGGCCGAAACCGAGGCCCTGGAATTCCGGCCGCAGATAAAGCTCATAGATCTCGCCGTCATAATAGAGGCTGCGCGCGCGATTGCGGCCATAATTGGCGTAGCCGGCGACCTTATCGCCGAATTGCAGGAGCGCGATGCGGCTGCCCTTGCGAATTGCGCCCTCCCACCAGGCTGGACCGCGGCGATTGATCAGCCGTTCAAGCTCGGCGCCCGGAATGATTCCCTGATACGCCGTTCGCCATGCCTCATCGTGAACGTCCGCGACTGCACCGGCGTCACTAGCCCGGGCGCGACGGATTTCGATAAGGACGGTGCTCATGATGCGAAGCTCGTGACCGGAAGTTTCCTTGACGCAAGTTTCGTTGACGCAAGTTGCCTAACGGGACTTTCCCTGACTCGTCTCTTCACTTCACGATAGGGATTATTACCGAAAACACCCAGGCGGTGCCAGAATTGCGAACAGGAAAATGCTGGTCTGAAGCGTATTCGGCGAGAGCTGTTGCAATAGCGTCACGGTCGCGGATTTTTGCGCCGTTTGTGCGCCGCGCGCCGAGATTTGTGACAAGATGAGCCGCAAATCACACCGCTCGGAAGCGGCGTTGCGGACGAGGCATGGGGAACGCGGGAGCGCTTAAACGCGCTCGGCTTCTTTGCGTCGCTCGTCGCGTTTGCGCTCCACCGGATCGAGCAGCTTTTTGCGCAGCCGAATCGATTTTGGGGTCACCTCGACCAGTTCGTCGTCATCGATATAGGCCAGCGCCTTTTCCAGCGTCATGCGAATCGGCGGTGTTAGCCGGATCGCTTCGTCCTTGGCATGCGTGCGAATATTGGTGAGCTTCTTGCCCTTGAGCACGTTCACCTCAAGATCGTTGCCGCGCGTATGCTCGCCCACGATCATGCCGCGATAGACCTTGCAGCCCGGTTCGATCATCATCGGTCCGCGATCTTCGAGGTTCCACATGGCATAGGCTACGGCGTCGCCCCGGTCGGTCGAGATTAAGACGCCGTTGCGCCGTCCCGCGATCTCGCCGCGATGCGGCCCATACGCATGGAAAAGGCGGTTCATCACCGCGGTGCCGCGCGTATCTGTGAGGAGCTCGCCGTGATAGCCGATCAGCCCCCGCGTCGGTGCATAGAAGATCAATCGCACGCGCCCACCGCCGGACGGGCGCATCTCGACCATCTCGCCCTTGCGTTCGGCGAGTTTTTGCACGATCACGCCGGCATGTTCCTCGTCGACGTCGATGACGACTTCCTCGATCGGTTCGAACAGTTCGCCCGAGGGCGCATGCCGGAACAGCACCTTCGGCCGCGAGACCGAAAGTTCGAAACCTTCGCGGCGCATGGTCTCGATCAGGATGCCGAGCTGCAATTCGCCGCGCCCGGCGACTTCCATGGAATCTTTCTCCAGCGATTCGGAGATCCGCAACGCAACATTGCCTTCCGCCTCGCGCAATAGGCGATCGCGGATCACCCGGCTTTGCACTTTGTCGCCCTCGGTGCCGGCAAGCGGCGAATCGTTGATGCGGAACGTCATGGTCAGCGTCGGCGGATCGATCGGCTGCGCCGGCAGCGGCGCGGTCACCTCGGGCGCGCAGAGCGTATGCGAGACGGAGGCCTCCGGCAGTCCGGCAATGGCGACGATGTCGCCGGCAAAGCCCTCGTCGATCGGCGCCCGTTCGAGGCCGCGGAAGGCGAGCACCTTGGTGACCCGGCCTTCCCCGATTAGTCCGCCGTTGCGATCCAGCACCTTGACCGGCTGATTGGCCTTCACCGAACCGGACGTGATGCGGCCGGTAACGACGCGGCCGAGATACGGGTTGGCTTCGAGAATGGTGCCCAGCATGCGGAACGGACCGTCCTCGATCTGCGGCGGCGGCACATGCCGGATGACGAGATCGAACAGCGGCGCCATGCCCTGATCCTTCGGGCCCGCGGCGTCCGGCGCCATCCAGCCCTGCTTGGCCGAGCCGTAGAGAATCGGGAAATCGAGCTGTTCCTCGCTCGCATCGAGCGCGGCGAACAGGTCGAACACGGCATTGGCCACTTCGGTCGGCCGCGCGTCGGAGCGATCGACTTTATTGATGACGACGATGGGCTTGAGCCCCATCTTGAGCGCCTTGGAGACGACGAATTTGGTCTGCGGCAGCGGTCCCTCGGCGGCGTCGGCCAAAACGAGCGCGCCATCCACCATGTTGAGGATGCGTTCGACCTCGCCGCCGAAATCGGCATGGCCGGGAGTATCGACGATATTGATGCGGGTGTTCTGCCAAACCAGCGAAGTCACCTTGGCAAGAATGGTGATGCCGCGCTCGCGTTCCAGATCGTTGGAATCGAGCGCGCGCTCGATCATGCGCTGGTTCTCGCGGAACGAGCCTGATTGCTGCAAAAGCCGGTCGACCAGGGTGGTTTTGCCGTGGTCGACATGCGCAATGATGGCGATGTTGCGAAGCTTCATTGGCCAATCGTGAAACCGTTACGGGCCCCGAGGGGCCCGCGATTCGCAAGCGATATATAGGCAGGAACGCGCCGGAAGCAATCGCGGCCGGCCCAGCCGATAGCGTTACGCAGCGGCGGCCGCGGTCGCACCCCCGGCGGCGCCCCCGCCGGCGGCGTGGTCGAGAATGGCGGTGCGGCGCGCGGCAATGGCGAAACGAAGCTGGTCGAGCGCGAAGGCAAAGGACATACGCACGGACTCGTCGAATTCCTCGTGCTCGCTCTGATGGATGATCGCGATCACGAGATTGTCCGCCTCCACCTGCAGCTGCTCGATCGCCGCCAAGGTCTGCGCTGCGTGCGCCTTGCGAACGAGATCGAGCACGCGCTGCAATAGCCGCAGCCGCCGCGTGCGGCTGTCGCGGCGCAGATAACTCGCCACGCCGGCAATGGCCGAACCGAATACGGGAAAGATCAACAAGCCGTAGAAAATATCGTCGCCGTATTTATCGAAGAACGACTGCTGACTGTCGGACAGGTAGGCCAGTGCGCCCGGATGCACGACGACGTCGGCATCCTTATCCGTCGATGGCGCTTCGATTTTGATCTCGCCCGGCATCGCCGCAGCGAGCGCCTTCCGCGACGAATAGACGACCTTCGCCAAGCCGCCGATGACGTTTTCGCTGAAGGATTTCCGCGCCACCAGATATTCGCCGAAGGTGAGGCTCTTGAGACTATCGTCCGGGGTCGGCGGATCGCCGCCAAAGGTGCCGGCGTCCACGTCGACGGAGTCAAACACCGGATTGCGCTTGGCGATGCCGTCGGCTTGATCGATGTCGAGGAAAGTCGGAGCCTCGCCGTTTTGGGTGGCCGCTTTCACCGCCTGGGAAATTGCCGCCCCGGTCGCTGCGCCGGCGACAAAAAGCACATCGACCTTATTGTTCTTGATCGCGCCGGCGATGTCCTTCGGATCGATTTCCGACACGGTCACCTTGGCGCGCGGAACGCTGTAATGGTCGAGCACCATGTTGAGCAGATCGGCAGTCGCCTCGTTGCCGGTCACGATGCCGACGCGTCGGCCGGCAAGCTGCTCGATCTTTTCGATCTTGGCGGATTTCTTTGCCTTCTTCGCCGCGGGAACGATCAGCGTCAGCACGTTTTGGCGTAAAATCGTCACCACCGGCCAATTCATCGCGCTATCGGCAGGGCCTGGCAAAATGGCGAGATCCGCTTGGCCGCTGCCGATCGCTTCGGCGGTGGCTTGCGTGTCCGCCGTTGGGACGAGCTTCAAAGTGAAATCGCTGTGGTTGCGCGCGATCTGCTCGGACAGCGCATCGACGAATTTGCGGTCGATCGGGGCGGCCGCGATCCGCATATGATTTGCCTCGGTGCTGAAATAGAAACCGGCCCAGACCATCCCGACCAGGAGCAGCGTGCCGAGGATGGCGATGAGCCAGGTGCGGCGCATAAATAATCGAACGCGGTTGCGCACGACATGTTCGAGCGATTCGAGATTCATGCTCCTACCCGATGCGGGGCCGGCGCCGGTCGACGCGAAACCCGATACCCGACGGAACAGCCAAAATCTCATGGCGAGGGGAGGGCGGTGCGGCGATCCGGGCAGCATAATTAATCCTATCACGCCTTGGCCGTTTTGAGGCGATGGCCCAAATGCGCGTTTGCGCAAGCCGAAGCCTTAGTTAACGAGGTTGCGCCCCGGCCGGGCGGCTCCATGGCCCGAATTGGAACCCGGCCGGCATCGCCCGGTGCACCATCAGCATTTCGCCGATCGTTGCGGACGTCACGAGGCCGATCAGCCGTTGCGATGCGTCGATAACTCCGACAGCCGGCGCTGATTTTTCCTGCAACAGGCGAAACGCCTCGTCGAGGCAATGACGATGACCGAGCGTCGGCATCTGCGCCGTCATGGTATCGGCCACTTTGGCGTCCGGGCCGCGTTGCTTCAGGGCGCGAATGAGATCGTTGCGCGCGAGCAAGCCAACCGGGCGGCCCACCGCGTCGACCACCGGGAACTCGGTCTGACTCGTGCGCAACAGCGTTTCCACGGCGGCATCGATATGTTCGTCGGGGGTAAGCGTCGCGAATTCCGTCATCATCGCGCTGGTCACCGGCACGCCCTGCGATATGGCGCGGATCGCCACCAGATGCGATTCGGCGGCGGCGGCGAGATAGACGAACACGGCGATGAAAATCAGGATCGGGTTTCCGAACAGGCCGAGGAACCCGAGCAAAAACGCGACGGCCTGACCGACCGAGGCCGCGATTTCAGTGGCGCGGACATAGCCGAAACGCGTCGCCAGCAGGGCGCGCAACACGCGGCCGCCGTCCATCGGGAAAGCCGGAATCAAATTGAAAACCGCCAAAAAGACGTTCACGACGGCTAGGCGTTCGACGAGACTCACATTGGTACTCTCGATCGCAGCGATCTGGCCGCGATCGAGACTGGCGCCAGCCGCCAAAACCAGCACTGCGGCTATGGCGAAGTTGACGGCCGGTCCGGCGATGGCAATGAGAAATTCCTCGCTGGGCTTTTCCGGAACGCGTTCGAGGCGCGCCACCCCGCCGATCGGCAGCAGGATAACGTCGGGCGTCGAAACACCGAATAGACGCGCGGTAAAGATGTGGCCGAATTCGTGAAGCAGCACGCATAAAAACAACAGCACCATGAACAGAAGACCGCTCCACGCCGCTTGCGGGCCGCCCGACAAATAGCTGACGCCGAAAATCCAGGCGAGAAACAAGAGAAACGTCACATGGATGCGAATTGCGGTCCCCGCAACGGAGCCGATGTTCAAAGACCAGCCCATAATAACCTCCCGGCAGCGGCGCGCGGACGCGGGCGTATTGCGGCCTCGCCCCTCTAGGTAAGAGATTGATCGTCCATTTGCGAGTGGACGGCCGCCTTGCGGCTGCCGCGTTTCACCGCCATCTAGACCGCTGTGTGACGGCTACGCCAAAGGCGATTTGCGGTCCGCAGGAGGGGCCAATGAGGTTTTGGCAGCAAGCCGCGTCTTGGCAGGATTTTGCCCAATTGACGCGCCGGATGACCGCCGACGAGGACGGCTTGCGCCGCAAATTTTGGCGCAAGCTCAAGCGCGAGGCCGCCAGCATCCCGTTCCTGGAGGACGTGCTGACCGCGCATTACTGCGCCTTCGATCGCCAAACGCCGATCCACGTCAAGGCCGTGCTCGTCGGCGCGGTCGTCTATTTCGTCGCGCCGGACGATTTGATTCCCGATTTTCTACCCCTGATCGGTTATGCCGACGACGCCGCGGTGCTGGGAGCCGCAATTAAGCTCATGTCTTCCCATATCAAGCCTGAGCACCGAGAGGCGGCGCGGCGCACGATGTCGCGGCTGCGCGAAGACTAGGCATGATCCGGAAAAAGCCTGGCCCCGGACTTGACCCGCGGTGCAAGCCGGTCTTCGGAAAACCTCATCAAACAATTGGGGCCGCAATCGGTTCAGTTTGAAACGATTGCGCTCTAGAGGGGCGTCGGCGTGCCCTTTCGCCGGTTCAGGGGCGCAGCACGATCTTTCCCATGACCTTGCGCTCGGCGATGACCTTCAGCGCCTCGGCGATTTCGGCCAAAGGATAGACCGCATGTACATGCGCGCTGAGCTTGTCCTCGGCGCACCAGTGCACGATGTCGGTCATCAATTGGCGCTGGGCCTTTGGCTCGCGCTTGGTCCAGGCGCCCCAGGAAACGCCGCGGATGTCGCAGCTCTTGAGCAGTGCGAGGTTGAGCGGAATTTTCGGAATCTCGCCGGCGGCGAAGCCGACCACGAGATACCGGCCGAGCCAGCCGAGTGAACGCAGAGCGGGCTCCGCATAGGGGCCGCCGACCGGATCGTAGACCACGTCGATGCCGCTTTCCCCGCCCAGCTTTCTGAGCGCGTTGCGAAGATCCTCGCGGTCATAGTTTACCGTCTCGTCGGCGCCGTGATCGCGGGCAAACGAGAGCTTTTCGTCGGACGAGGCGCAGGCAATGACGCGGGCGCCCATGATCTTGCCGAGTTCGATGGTCGCGAGCCCGGTGCCGCCCGACGCGCCGAGGACGACGAGCGATTCGCCGCGCTTGAGCGCGGCGCGTTCGCGCAGCGCATAAAGCGTGGTGCCGTAGGTCACGGTGAGGCCAGCGGCGCGTTCGAATTCGAGCCGGTCGGGAATCTTGACCAGCCGCTCCGCTGCAACTGCGACGATTTCGCGCGCCGCGCCCCATCCGCAATATCCCATAACACGGTCGCCCGGCGCGACTTCGGCGACGCCAGAGCCCACGCTCTCGACGATACCGGCAAACTCGGCACCGGGTGAAAACGGAAATGGCGGCTTGTGCTGGTATTTGCCCGCAATAATAAGCGTGTCGAAGAAATTAAGCGCCGTCGCCTTGACGCGCACCACGGCCTCGCCGGGTTCGGCTCGCGGCGCCTCGACTTCCTCAAGTCGCAGTTCGTCGGGCGTGCCGAAATGAGTGCACAGGATCGCTTTCATGCTGGTAATCGCTTGGCGGGCCTGCCCTGATCGGGGCGCAAAGCTTCCTAACCACGAAATACGCGGATTTGGGAAGCGCGCCGATTCGCCAAATCAGCTGGATGGCCGCTCGGACTGTCGTGGATTCGTTTCGTTGAATTGGATTCAAATTGAAAGATTTGCTATCAGTACCAAAGGGGATATTCCCGCGCGAGGCCCGATGCGGATGCAGCGACAATGGCGGCTTGTCCTTTTGCTGTTGGGTGCGGCGGCATGCGCTTGCCCGGCCCTCGCCCAGCAACCGTCCCCGCCGGCGCCCGGCGCGTCGGCGAAGCCGAAGCCTGCGCCTAAGCCGGCGCCGAAGCCCGCAGCCTCCAAGCCCGCCGCTGCCGCCGCCGCCGCGGTCGCCGGTGGCGCCCAGGCTAAATTGCTGGGTCAATACGGCACGTGGGGCGCCTATACCGCCGCTCCGGGCGGCAAGAAGATTTGCTTTGCGATCGCCAAGCCGGCATCGTCGGAAACCAATCCGCCGAACCGGCCGCGCAATCCCATCTACATGTTCATTTCAAACCGGCCGGCGGACAAGGTGAGCGACGAGGTTTCCGTCGTCATCGGCTATCCGTTCAAGGCCGGCTCCGACGCCGCCGCGCAGATCGGCTCGACCTCGTTCGCGCTCTATACCCAACAGGACGGCGCCTGGATCAAGAATGCGGCGGAAGAAGCCCACATGGTCGACGCCATGCGCGGCGGCGATACGGTCGTGGTCAGAGGCGTTTCTGCCAAAGGAACGCAATCGACCGATACTTACACGCTCAAAGGCGTCGCTCAGGCACTCGACCGAACAGCCCAAGAATGTAAATAAGAATGCAAATAAACCAGGGGCGCTCATAGGCCCCGCCGAGCCCGCCGTTCGGGAGGACTTTGAGGTGTGGTGCCGCCGCGTTGCACAAACCCGAAACAGCGACCGCGCCAGTTTCGCAATCGTTTGTGCCCTCCTACTTTTTGGGGGAGGACCTATTTATGGGATACCTAGCCAATCAGATTTATCGCCGATGCCGAAGAGACGATGACGACTTCCTATGCCGTAAGTGAAACATCCACGGCGCCGGCTTTTGTCGAAAAGCGGCCGCTCGAACGCTATGCGGCGCCGGCGCAACCTTCGCTGGTCGGCATGTCGCGCGCCGCGCTCGCCGAAGCGCTGGGCGAGGTCGGCGTTCCGGAGCGGCAACGCCGCATGCGCGTCCAGCAGATCTGGCACTGGCTGTACGTGCGCGGCGTCAACGACTTCGACGCGATGACGACCCTGTCGAAGGACCTGCGCGGCGCGCTCTCGCGGCGCTTCACATTGACGCGGCCCGAGATCGCCGCGGAGCAAATTTCCGTCGACGGGACGCGCAAGTGGCTTCTTCGCTTGCCGGGTGAACTGAACAATGCGCCGCATGAAATCGAATGCGTCTATATCCCGGAAACCGATCGCGGCACGTTGTGCATTTCGAGCCAGGTCGGCTGCACGCTTAATTGCACGTTCTGCCATACCGGCACGCAGCGCCTCGTGCGCAACCTCGCTGCGGCCGAGATCGCCGCTCAAGTCGTCGTTGCGCGCGACCGGCTCGGCGATTGGCTCGCAGCCCAGCCGGTGGTGCCAAGTGGGGAAGCAAGTGGCGAAGAGGTTAAACGCGGTAGGCGCGATCCGGAAAAGCGCTTCATCTCCAACATCGTTATGATGGGCATGGGCGAGCCGCTCTATAATTTCGAGGCGGTGCGCGACGGGCTCGATGTCGTTGCCGACGGCGACGGATTGAGCATTTCCAAGCGGCGCATCACGCTGTCGACCTCCGGCGTGGTGCCGAATATCGCGCGCGCCGGCGCCGAGATCGGCGCCATGCTGGCGGTCTCGCTGCACGCGGTCACCGACGAGCTGCGCGATCGATTAGTGCCGCTCAATCGCAAATATCCGCTGCGCGAATTGCTGGACGCGTGTCGCCACTATCCCGGCCTGTCCAACGCGCGACGCATCACCTTCGAATATGTGATGCTCAAAGGCATCAACGACTCGCTCGCCGACGCCAAGGCGCTGGTCCGGCTCCTTAAGGGCATCCCGGCCAAGATCAATCTGATCCCGTTCAATCCGTGGCCGGGCACGCAATACGAATGCTCCGATTGGGAGCAAATCGAAAAGTTCTCGGAGGTCGTATTCGCCGCCGGCTATGCTTCGCCGGTGCGCACGCCGCGCGGGCGCGATATCCTTGCCGCATGCGGACAACTCAAAAGCGCGACGGAAAAGCTGTTCGCGCGCGAGCGCCTGGCGCTCCGCGCCATGGCGATGACGGACTGAACCCCAAGGCGGACCGGTAGGGATGATCGCGCTCGGCCGAATCATGGCGATATTTTTCGGCTACGTCATGGCCTGCATCGCCGCCTCGCTTGTGCTCACGCTCGGCAGCCTCGGGCCGGATTGGAATGACGTCACCGCCCAGTTCGGGCCGCAACCACCGGGCGTGGAATCGGCGGCTTTGTGGTCGGCCACGGCAATCGCTGCGATGGTCATCTTCGTCGTCGGCTTTTTGCCGGTGCTTCTTGTCATCGCGCTCGTGGAAGGTCTGGCCTTGCGGTCCGCCGTCATTTACGGGGTGATCGGCGCCGCGCTGGCGCTGGCGATGGCCTACGGCCTCGATTTCGCCGGCTACATCACCGGACCGGGCGGCGATCTCGGCCATAATACCGAAGTGTTCGCCGCCTCCGGCATTGCCGGCGGGCTCGTCTATTGGCTATTCGCCGGCCGCAATGCCGGCAGATGGAATTAACGCCATGGAAGTGACCGCGTGGAAGTGACCGCATGGAAGTGACCAGATGAGCCGCACCGCGCTCACGGTGGCGCTCCTCGTCGGCTTTGCGCTGGGCCTTCTCTGCGCGGTCGATCCCCAACTCGATCTCGACCTCGCCGGAATGGGTTTCGACTCCGCGCGGCAATTGTTCGGCGTCAATGCCCAGCCGTGGGTGCAACACACCCGGGACGCGGCGCGTATCGCGATCACGCTTTTGGCGGCGCCGGCGTTCCTCGCCATCATCTTGAAATTGATCTTGCCGCAGCGGCGCATGCTCATCGAGGGCCGAGCGGCGGTGTTCCTGATCGCGACCTTGGCGCTCGGCCCGGGGCTACTGACCAATGTGCTGCTCAAGGATCATTGGGGCCGGCCTCGTCCGATCGATGTTCGGCAGTTCGGCGGCGACTACCGTTTCAAGCCGTGGTGGGATCCGCGCGGCGATTGTCCGAACAATTGCTCGTTTATCGCCGGCGAGCCGTCGGGCGCGTTCTGGACGCTGGCGCCCGCTGCCCTGACGCCGCCGCCCCTGCGCCCGCTGGCCTATGGCGCGGCGCTCGCATTCGGCATCGGCCTTGGCGCGCTGCGGATGGGGGCAGGGGCGCATTTCTTGTCCGATGTCGTCTTTGCCGGCGTGCTGACTTATCTGCTGATCTGGACGATCCACCGCCTGATCTATCGCTGGCCGGCAACCAGAATCGACGAAAAAGCGCTGGAGGACCTGCTCGCGCAGATCGGCGAACGGCTTGGCGCGCGGTTCGGCACGCTGCGTAGCGTCATGACCCGGCGGCCCGCGGACCGAACCAAGAATGGCTCCTGACGCGGCGGTGCTTGCTTCGACACGGCACCTGCCTATAGTCCCGCGCGCGTTAGGGTGGCCAAACAGTCTCAACATCGGGTTTCAAACTTCCGCAGGTTTCCAATGTCCGCAAACGGCGTGAGCAAAAAAGGCGTCAAGAAAGTCGTGCTGGCCTATTCCGGCGGCTTGGACACGTCGATCATTCTAAAATGGCTGCAGACGACCTATGGCTGCGAGGTCGTCACCTTCACAGCCGATCTCGGCCAAGGCGAAGAGCTCGAGCCGGCGCGGCAGAAGGCGCTGATGCTCGGCATCAAGCCGCAGAACATTTTCATCGAGGACTTGCGCGAACAATTCGTGCGCGACTATGTGTTTCCGATGTTCCGCGCCAACTCGGTCTACGAGGGGCAATATCTGCTGGGCACCTCGATCGCGCGTCCGCTCATCGCCAAAAAGCAGATCGAGATCGCCGAGAAGGTCGGCGCCGATGCGGTCGCCCACGGCGCGACCGGCAAGGGCAACGATCAGGTGCGGTTCGAGCTTTCCTATTATGCGCTCAAGCCGGACGTGACGGTCATCGCGCCTTGGCGCGAGTGGGATTTCAAATCGCGCGAGGCGCTCATCGCCTTTGCCGAAAAGAATCAAATTCCGATCGCCAAGGACAACCAGGGCGAGGCGCCGTTTTCGACCGACGCCAATCTGCTGCACACCTCGTCCGAGGGCAAAGTGCTGGAAAATCCCGCGGGCGAAGTTCCCGGCTACGTCTATTCCCGCACCGACGATCCCGAACGGGCGCCGGACCGGCCAGCCTATGTCACGATCGATTTCGAGCGCGGCGATCCCGTCGCCGTCGACGGCGACAAGCTCAAGCCGGCCGAATTGCTGGCGCAGCTCAACGAGCATGGCCGCAAGCACGGCATCGGCCGGCTCGATCTGGTCGAAAATCGGTTCGTCGGCATGAAATCGCGCGGCATGTACGAGACGCCGGGCGGCGCGATCCTGCTTGCGGCGCATCGCGGCATCGAATCGATCACGCTGGATCGCGGTGCGGCGCATCTCAAGGACGAGCTGATGCCGAAATATGCCGAGCTGATCTATTACGGCTTCTGGTTCTCGCCGGAACGGGAAATGCTGCAGGCAGCGATCGACACGAGCCAGGAATTCGTCACCGGGCGCGTGCGCTTGAAGCTCTATAAGGGCAATGTCGGCGTGGTCGGGCGCGAAAGCAAATATTCGCTCTACGATCAGGACTTGGTCACGTTCGAGGACGGTAAGGTCGCCTACGACCAGCGCGACGCGGAAGGCTTCATCCGCCTCAATGCGCTGCGGCTGCGCACACTGGCCCAGCGGCGGCGCAAATTAAAGTTGTGACGAATCCTCAGAGCACAATCGTCTCAAATGGACTCGATTGCGGCTAATGAAGGCGAGCTACACCCGCCGCTCGACCAGCATGCGTTTGATCTCGGCGATGGCTTTCGCCGGGTTGAGGTGCTTGGGGCAAGCCTTCGCGCAATTCATGATCGTGTGGCAGCGGTAGAGACGGAACGGGTCTTCCAGATTGTCGAGCCGCTGTCCGGTCGCCTCGTCGCGCGAATCCGCTATGAAGCGAAGCGCCTGCAACAGGGCCGCCGGCCCGAGATAACGCTCGGAGTTCCACCAATAGCTCGGGCAGGACGTCGAGCAGCACGCGCATAAGATGCATTCATAGAGCCCATCGAGCTTTTGCCGGTCCTCGTGGCTCTGCCGCCATTCCTTGCGCGGCGTCGGCGACACGGTCTGCAGCCAGGGCTGGATCGAGGCGTGCTGCGCGTAGAAATTGGTCAGGTCCGGCACCAGGTCTTTGACGACCGCCATATGCGGCAACGGATAGATGCGCACCGCGCCGCTGATCTCGCTCATCGCTTTGGTGCAGGCGAGCGTATTGGTGCCGTCGATGTTCATCGAACACGAGCCACAAATGCCTTCGCGGCAGGAGCGGCGGAAAGTCAGCGTCGTATCGACGTTGTTTTTGATCCAGATCAGCGCGTCGAGAACCATCGGACCGCAATCGCCGGTATCGACGTAATAGGTGTCGACGCGCGGGTTGCGCCCGTCATCGGGATTCCAGCGGTAGATGCGGAATTCGCGCTCCGATTTGGCCTTGGCCGGATGCGGCCAGGTCTTGCCTTCGGCGACCTTGGAGTTTTTCGGCAGCGTGAACTGAACCATAATTTCCTCGATAAGTCCGTGCGATGCGCTTTGCTTTCCGCTCAGTACACGCGCTTTTTCGGCTCGATATAGGACACGTCGTTGGTGAGCGTATAGGTATGCACCGGACGATAATCGATTGAGACTCTGCCGGTCGCGTGATCGAGCCAGGACAACGTGTGCTTCATCCAATTCTGGTCGTCGCGATCGGGAAAATCCTCGCGCGCATGCGCGCCGCGGCTCTCGGTGCGGTTTACCGCGGAATCCATGGTGACGACGGCCTGTTCGATCAGATTGGCGAATTCCATCGTCTCGACGAGATCGGAATTCCAGATCAGCGACCGGTCGGACACGCGCAGGTCCGCTACCCCATCATAGACTTGATGGATGAGCTTGGAGCCTTCCTCGAGCACCTCGCCGGTGCGGAACACCGCGCAATTGTTCTGCATCACGTGCTGCATTTTATCGCGCAGTCTCGCGGTCGGCGTGCCGCCCGAGGCGTTGCGGAACTTGTCGAGCCGCGACAGCGGCCGCTCCGCCGAATCCTTCGGCAGGTCCGGTTGCTTGTCGCTCGGCGTGAGGATTTCGGCGCAACGCTGCGCCGCGGCGCGGCCGAACACGACGAGATCGATCAGCGAATTCGAGCCGAGGCGGTTGGCGCCGTGCACCGAGACGCAAGCCGCTTCGCCGAGCGCCATCAGGCCGGGTATGACGGTGTCGGGATTGCCGGTCTTCTTGGTCAGCGCTTCGCCGTGATAATTGGTGGCGATCCCGCCCATATTGTAATGCACCGTCGGCACGATCGGCACCGGATCGCGCGTCAGATCGACGCCGGCGAAAATACGCGCCGATTCGGTGATGCCCGGCAGCCGCTCGGCGAGAATCTCGGGATCGAGATGGTCGAGATGAAGAAAGATGTGATCTTTCTTCGGTCCGACGCCGCGGCCCTCGCGGATCTCGATGGTCATCGCGCGCGACACCACGTCGCGCGAGGCGAGGTCCTTCGCCGACGGCGCGTAGCGCTCCATGAACCGCTCGCCGGATGAATTGACCAGATAAGCGCCTTCGCCGCGCGCCCCTTCGGTGATGAGAACGCCGGCGCCGTAAATGCCGGTGGGATGAAACTGGACGAATTCCATATCTTGCAAGGGCAAGCCCGCGCGCAACACCATGGCATTGCCGTCGCCGGTCTGCGTATGCGCGCCGGTGCACGACGCATAGGCGCGGCCGTAACCGCCGGTGGCGAGGATGGTCATCTGCGCGGCGAAGCGATGGATCGTTCCGTCGTCCAGATTGAGCGCAACGACGCCGCGGCAGCGACCTTCGTCGTCCATGATGAGGTCGATAGCGAAATATTCGATGAAGAACTCGGTCGAATGCCGCAGCGCCTGACCGTACATGGTGTGCAGCATGGCGTGGCCGGTGCGGTCCGCCGCGGCGCAAGTACGCTGCGCCGTGCCTTTGCCGTAGTGCGTCGTCATGCCGCCGAACGGGCGCTGGTAGATTTTGCCGTCTTCTTCGCGGCGGGAGAACGGCAGGCCCCAATGTTCGAGTTCGTAGACGGCTTCCGGCGCGCTGCGGCACATATACTCGATGGCGTCCTGGTCGCCGAGCCAGTCCGAACCCTTGACGGTGTCGTACATGTGCCAGCGCCAGTCGTCCTCGCCCATATTGCCGAGCGCGGCGGCGATGCCGCCTTGCGCCGCCACCGTATGCGAGCGCGTCGGGAACACCTTGGTGATGCAGGCGGTGCGCAGGCCGGCTTCGCTGCAGCCGACCACGGCGCGCAATCCCGCGCCGCCCGCGCCAATCACCACCACGTCGTAGACATGATCTTCGATCGGGTAGGCGCGGCCGTCGATGGCCGGCGCGGCGCTGCCGTCTTTTCCACTCTCTGCCATGCCTTATAGTCCGAATGCGAGCTTGATGATGCCGTAAACCGAAGTGAGCCCCACCGCGATGGCGAAGAATGTATTGGCCATCAGCAGCGTGAGCTTCGCCGAGTCGTCGTGCACATAGTCCTCGATGATCACCGCCATTCCGAGCCGCATGTGGATCGTGATCGAGGCGACGAACAAAAGCATGATGATACTGACCGCGCGGGAACCGAGGATTTGCGCCACGGCCGCCTGGTTGCGGCCAAGGAGCGCGATGAGAATGGCGAGCGCCGCGATCGTTAGCGGAATATTGGCGACCGCGGTGAGGCGTTGACGCCAAAAATGCTCGGTGCCCGACCTCGCGGCGCCGCGGCCGAGCACCCGCGCGAGCGGTGTGCGGATATGCAGCGGCTCGCTCATGGCGTACTTCCCATCGTGAGCATGATGAAAATCCAAAGCAGCAGCGTGATCGCGATCGAACCGATCAGATTGGCGGCGACGAGCCATTCGCGTTCCTTCGGTCCGAAGCCGCGCCCGGCGTCCCAGATCAGGTGGCGGACGCCGCCGAGCATGTGGTGGATCACGCTCCAGGTATAGCCGAACAAGATCAGCCGCCCGATCAAGGAACCGGCGAACCATTGGAACCTGGCATAAGCGCTGGGACTAGCCGCGGCCGTCAGCCACCATGCCACGAGCAGCGTGCCGAAATAATTGGCGAAGCCGGTGATGCGGTGCGCAATCGACATCATCATCGACAGCATCGGCCGGTAGATTTGCAGATGCGGCGACAGCGGCCGTTCGGCAGGTGCTCGGCGTTCGAGCGAACGTGTTTCGGCCATCACGGTCATTCCTTCGCGCAGCGGCGCCGCGCTTGGCGGCAGTTCCTATCCAATTCGCACGCCCGCCGCAACGCAGATGCGTTCCGCCTTTGATTTCAGGCACGCCACCGCTAGCTTCGCGCTTGACGAAAGAATAGGGCTGGATTTTCCTCATACAATGGCGAATATGTGAAAGCTTGCTTCGCGAAATACGAAGGATGAGGCCTATGCGTTTCGATATCGCCGATCTCAGTCTGTTTCGGCATGTCGTCGAAGCCGGCAGCATTACCCGCGGCGCCGAGCGCGCGCACCTTGCGCTGGCGGCCGCCTCGACCCGCATCCGCAATATGGAAGACGTACTCGGCGTGCCATTGCTGACGCGCGGCCGCCAAGGCGTCGCGCCGACGCAGGCGGGCCGCACGCTGCTGCAACATGCCCGTGCCATCTTGCGGCAATCGGAGCGCCTGCACGAAGATCTCGGCGCCTATGGCCACGGATTGGCCGGACAAATCAGAGTTCTGTCGAACACCAATGCGCTGACGGAATTCCTGCCGGAGGCGCTGAGTTCGTTTCTTGCCGCGCACCCGAACGTCAGCGTCGATCTGGAGGAGCGCTTAAGCGACGAGATCGTCGGCCTGATCGCCGAAGGCGTGGCCGATATCGGAATCGTCGCCGGCACGGTGGATGCCGGCGCGCTCGAGACCTATCCGTTCCGGCGGGATCGGTTCGTGCTCGTGGTGGCGCGCGATCATCCGCTCGCCAAACGCGCCAAGATCGGTTTCGAGGAGGTTCTCGAACACGATTTCGTCGGGCTGGACCGCGCCAGCGCCTTGCAGCGATTCCTGGCCAGCAAGGCGGCCCGCGTCGGCAGGCCGTTACGCCTGCGGGTGCAACTGCGCAGCTTCGATGCGGTGTGCCGGCTGGTCGAATGCAAGGTCGGCATCGGCGTCGTGCCCGAGACCACCGCGCGCCGCGTTGCCAAGACCATGGCGATCAAGCCGGTCATGCTGTCCGATTCTTGGGCGGTGCGCGACCTGACGATCTGCGTGAAACGCCGCGATGAATTGCCTGCCTATGCGCGCCGGCTGGTCGAGCATTTGCGGGAGGCAGGAATCGGGAATCAGTAGTCAGGCATAAGAACTCTGATTTCTGCGTTTTATTTCTGCTTCCTGATCCTTGATCCCTGATCCCTGTCTTCCCGTCACCTCGGCATCAACACCCAATAATCCAGATCGAGCAGGACCGCAGCATCGTAGTCGTCGCCAGTCTTGAGCGGGAAATCGGCGCAGGGGCGATCGCGTGTCGCGACGGTGCGCAGCCGCAGCGCGCCGACGTCGGGACGGTCCGGCAATTCCGCCTTGGCCAACACTTCCGACCAGGCGAAGACCGTGCCGCCGGCAAAGAGCGGCGCGACGTGCCGGCCGCCGTTGATCGCGGCGATATGAAAGGCATTGGCGAGGCCGTTGAACGACAAGGCGCGCGCCAGCGAAATGACATGGCCGCCATAGATCAGCCGTCTCCCCAAGCGGCCCTGACCCTCGACGAATTGATTGAAGTGAACGCGCGCGGTGTTCTGATAGAGCCGCGTCGCGATCTGGTGCTCGGCTTCCTCGACCGTTGCGCCGTCGACGTGATCGATCTTCTCGCCGACCGTGTAGTCGCCGAACCGCTGCGCGCTTCCGGCAAGCGCGAAATCGTATGCGGCAATGTCGATTGCGGGACAGGCTTCGCCCAGAACATTCGGTTCGAGCGCGGTCGGCAGGCGCGGCACGTGATCGCCCGACGCCGGCGCCGCTTCGTCGCGCTTGCGCACCATGACCCAGCGCACGTATTCGAGAACCGGCGTGCCTTCCGCGTTGTAGCCCGTGGTCCGCACATAAACGATGCCGGTCTTGCGGCTCGAATTTTCCTTCAATCCGATGACCTCGGATTGCGCGTAAAGCGTATCGCCGGGATAAACCGGCTTGCGAAAGCAACAATTGGCGTAACCGAGATTGGCAACGGCGTTGAGTGAAACGTCGGGAACGCTCTTGCCGAAGACGATGTGGAAGACCAACAGATCGTCGATCGGCGAACGCGGGTAGCCGATCGCGCCGGCAAAAGCGTCCGAGGATTGAACGGCGAAACGCGCCCCGAACAGCCCGGTATAGAGCGCGACATCGCCGCATGTGACCGTTCGCGGCGTCGCGTGCCGGATCACTTGACCGACGCGAAAATCTTCAAAGAAATTGCCGGGGCTGTTTTTTGACATAGCCAAATATCCTTACCGTCCCGGCGTCGCGCTTGGCGCTTCATAGCCCGGCAAAGGCTTTCGGAAAAGGCGAGCGTGAGGGCGCGCGGAAAGGGGTGCGTGACGGCCGCAAGGGGATGTCTTGCGGCCAATCGGTGTTATACATGCGCGGGATGAGCCCCCGCGATCGATTGACACGAATGTGAGGGGCACTTGTCCCACATCTTTGCTAAGGGTCCGCGCGGCCGGATGGCTGCCGGGTGTTTAACATGACGATCGAAGCCGCACGCCGTTCCCCGGTTTTGCCGGATACGGCGGCACCTTCCGCCGACTTGCCGCTGATCCATCCGCTTTGGGTGCGCATCACGCATTGGATCAACGCGCTTGCGATGTTCATGATGATCGGCTCGGGTTGGCAAATCTATGACGCATCGCCCCTGTTCGGATTTCTCTACTTTCCGCGCCAATTAGCGCTCGGCGAGTGGCTCGCCGGAGCGCTGCTGTGGCACTTCGCCGCGATGTGGCTTCTGGTTATTAACGGCGTCGTCTACGTGATCCTTGGCCTCGCGACCGGCCGCTTCCGGCGCAAGCTGTTGCCGATCCGGCCGCGCGCTGTGGCCGACGATTTTCTCGCCGCTTTGCGCGGGCGGCTCTCGCACGACGACCTGACGGTCTATAATGCGGTGCAGCGGCTCCTTTATGCCGGCGTGCTCTTGGCTGGAGCGGTGATCGTGCTGTCCGGACTTTCGATCTGGAAGCCGGTGCAGTTCAAATATCTCACCGCGCTGTTCGGCGGCTACGATACGGCTCGCTACGTGCATTTCTTCGCGATGGCGTCGATCGTTGCGTTCTTGACGATTCACGTGACGCTTGCGCTAATCGTGCCGAAAAGCCTGCGCGCGATGATTTTCGGGCGCTGAAGGAGGCGATGCGATGCGCCGTCTGCGAAAACCGGTGCCTGGCGTCGATACGAAACTCGTCATCAAGGACGCCGCAAAATTATTGCCGCAGGCCTCGCGCCGCATGTTTCTGCGCGGCGCTGGCAGCCTCGGCGCGCTGGCGATGCTGACCGGATGCGACCTCATCGACGGCCCAACCGCCGAGAATGCGTTGCGGGTCATTTCACGTTTCAACGACAGCGTTCAGGCCCTTTTGTTCAGCGAGACGACGCTCGCGCCGGAATATCCGGAGAGCGCGATCACCCGGCCCTTCCCGTTCAACGCCTATTATTCCGAGGATGAAGCGCCGGATATCGACGGCGACGATTATCAACTCGAGATCGGCGGCCTCGTCGACAACAAAAAGCCGTGGACACTTCCCGAACTGAACAAGCTGCCGGAAGTGTCGCAAATCACGCGCCATGTCTGCGTCGAAGGCTGGAGCGCCATCGGTTCGTGGCAGGGCGTAAGACTGTCCGATTTTCTCAAACTGATCGGCGCCGATACGACGGCCAAATATGTGTGGTTCCAGTGCGCGGAGGGCTATTCCAACACCGTCGACATGCCTACGGCGTTACATCCGCAGACCCAATTGACGCTCAAATTCGACCACAAGACCTTGCCGACCGCCTACGGGTTCCCGATCAAGATCCGCATTCCGACGAAGCTCGGATTCAAGAATCCGAAATATGTCACCGCGATGTGGGTGCAGAACAACGATGCCGGCGGTTATTGGGAGAACCAAGGCTATAATTGGTTCTCTGGCCTCTAGAGCGTGATCTGGAAAAGTAGAAGCCGGTTTTCCGAAAAAGATCATACCCATCAAATGCGTAGGGCCGCAGTCAATTCGATTTGAAACGATTGCGCTTTAAGGCTCGATTTCATCACCCGCTTCCGTCGCGGCAGCGGCTTGACAATTGCACAATAGTTCTATATTCGTTGAAATATGGAATTAACAATTGCCGTCGCGGCCTTGGCTGCGCTCGCCCAAGAGAACCGGTTGGAAATCTTTCGGCTACTGGTCCAGGCCGGCCCGCAAGGCATGGCGGCCGGGCAAGTGGCCGAAAAGCTCGGTCTCGCCCCCAACACCCTCACCTTTCATTTCGACCGCCTCCGCTTTGCTGGACTGGTCACGGTTCGCCGTGATGGGCGCTCCATGATCTATGCGGCGCGATTCGAGGCGATGAACGATCTTGTCGCCTTCCTCACTGAAAACTGTTGCCAAGGCGCGCGGGAGTGCGCGCCGGGAGCAGTGTGCAAACCCAAGGGAGTCTCCCATGAAGCGGTTTCACGTGCACGTCGCCGTTGATGATCTAGAGCAGTCCATCCGTTTCTATTCGGCGTTGTTTGCTGCGGAGCCTTCCGTCATCAAGGCCGATTACGCCAAGTGGATGCTTGACGATCCGCGCGTCAATTTCGCCATCTCGACGCGCGGCCGACAATCGGGCCTCGACCATCTCGGCATTCAGGCCGAAAGCAGCGAAGAACTGAAAGAGATTTACGCCCGGCTGCACAAGGCAGGCGGGACCGTCATTGAACAGGGCCAAACGAATTGCTGCTACGCCCAGTCGGAAAAGTCCTGGATTGACGACCCCGCCGGCATCTCATGGGAGACGTTCCACACGACGGGCGAAAGCACAGACTATGGCGATGGATCAGGCGAGCGCATAGCCCGCGTCGCTCATGAGAAGTCGTGTTGCGCGCCAGCGCCAAAGATCGCGGAGCCTGCCGCCGCGTGTGGTTGCTCCTGAGCGTGCCATGACCGAACCCTACAATGTGCTTTTTCTCTGCACGGGCAACTCGGCGCGCTCCATCATGGCGGAAGCGATCTTGAACAAGGTCGGCGCGGGGAAATTCCGCGCCTATAGCGCCGGAAGTCAACCCAAGGGCTGCGTAAATCCCGAAACTGTCCGGCTGTTGCAAAGTCTCGGCTATGACGCGTCGGGCTTTCGGTCGAAGTCGTGGCACGAGTTTGCCAAGCCCGGCGCGCCGCCGCTCGATTTCGTGTTCACAGTTTGTGACAACGCGGCAGGCGAGACGTGTCCGGTCTGGCCCGGTCAGCCCATGACCGCGCATTGGGGGGTTCCCGATCCCGCTGAGGCCATGGGCAACGATGCTGAAATCGCGCTCGCCTTCAAAAATGCGTATCGTATGCTCAATCGACGCATCGGTATTTTCGCGTCATTGCCGCTGCGCTCGCTCGATCGACTGACGCTGCAAAACAAGCTCCGTGAAATCGGCAACGTCGGCAAAGCGGTCGAGCCAACGTGAAGCGCCTCGTTGCCGAGTTTTTGGGATCGGCGTTCTTGCTCGCGGGTGTCGTCGGCAGCGGCATCATGGCCGCGAAGCTCGCGGGCGGTAACGGCGCGCTCGCGCTTCTCTGCAACACGCTCCCGACCGGCGCAATTCTCGCCGTCTTGATTTTGACGTTCGGCCCGGTGTCGGGTGCGCACTTCAATCCCGCCGTCAGCCTCGCAGTGGCATTGCGCCGCGACATTCCGGCAAGAGTTGCCGCCATGTATATCGCCGCGCAGATCGTCGGCGGCATCGTCGGTGCGCTGGCCGCGCACGCCATGTTTGAGCTTCCGTTGTGGCAAGTTTCGATGACTGTGCGAACAGGACCCGGCCAATGGCTCGCGGAATCTATCGCCACATTCGGGCTGTTATTGACGATCTTCGGCTGTTCGGCGCGGACGCCTGGGGCCATTGCCTACGCTGTAGGCCTCTATATTACGGCGGCTTATTGGTTTACCGCGTCAACCTCGTTCGCCAATCCGGCCGTGACCATCGCTCGCGCACTTTCGGATACCTATGCGGGCATTGCCCCGGCGGGCGTGCCGGCATTCATCATCGCGCAGCTTTTCGGCGCGCTCGCCGCCGTCGCGGTTGCGCGTTGGCTGTTTGAGAAGTGACCTATTCGGAATTGTTTGGTTCCTTCGTCGCGAACCCCGATCGCGTCCACGCCGCCAGTATTAGAGGATCATTGCGTTGACCTGTCACGACGCTGAGACTTATTCTCCGATCGCATATTGGTAGATGTCTTCCTCCTGCGCATTGTGAAGACGTACAAGGGCCTCAATAGATTCAATGACACGTTGGGCGTCCCTGATCAGGTAACGATCGATGTCCTGTGGCGTGAGGCCATCGGTAATCCGCCTTAGAAGCCGCGCGAGATGGATGATCTCGCGGTGCGCTCGGCTCATGGCCCCAAGCCCGGCCCCTAGTCCGTGGCGATCAGCCAAATACTTAGCTATGCGGGGGTAAATCGCGCTTTCATCCTCGCGCTCGTGCACAATGACCTGGTCGGAAACAATACGATCCGCCTCGGCGATCAGCGCGACCGCATCGGCTTCCGCTGCCTGATCGAGACTATCAGCAATCTCTCTTAATCGGTTGAGAGTGGCTTCCATGCGCTCGTGGTCAGCGCGCAGGATCGTGGCCGCATCCGCGGGCATTTTGCGGTGACCGATTGCTCGGCCAGAACTCAAGGCGCGCAGCGCGTTGAGGATGACCGCAATGTCGATTGCCTCCTGCGTCAGGGCGCCTGCAATGGGCGGTAGGAAACCAATGGCGGCAAAGCCCATGGCTGCACCGGACATTGCCAGCCCGGCAAGGATGCTTTGCAGGGCGATCCGGCGCGTGCGCCTTGCGATTGCAACTGCATCGGAGACTCGGTCGAGCCGGTCCGTCAGGATGACGACATCCGCAGCTTCGGACGATGCGCTGGCTCCTCGCGCTCCCATCGCAATGCCGACATTCGCTGCCGCCAGCGCGGGCGCATCATTGATGCCATCCCCGACCATGACGGTAGCGTTTAGGCGGCGCTCGGTCGCCACGGCATCCACCTTGTCGGCCGGCTCCCGGTCCGCGAGAACCGCGTCAAGATCGAGGGCCGAGCCAATGGTCTCGGCGGCGTCCGCCCGGTCGCCCGTAACCATGACAATTCGTGATACGCCGACCGATCGAAGCGCCTGCACTGTGCGTGGCGTTTCGCGCCGAATTTCGTCAGCGAGCAATACGGCGCCGAGTGTGCGTCCCTCGACGGCGACAAACACGCTAAGGGCCGAACGCCACGCCGCCCGTCGTAGCGCCCGCACCGCCCATGGCTCTGGTGTACGACCGCCATGGACCATCTGATGCGACCCAACTTTTGCCCCCCGGCCATTGACAACGCCTTCGAGGCCCGAGCCCATGGTCTCGCGCACCTGAGACGGAATATTAAGTTTAAGCCCTTTTGCCCTAGCGGCTTCGACGATGGCTGTAGCAACGATGTGGTGCGAGGCTTGCTCCAGAGAACCGGCGATCCGCAGGACTTCGTCGGCGTTTTGGCCCGGAGCAACTTCAATTGCGACCAGGCGGGCGCCGCCCACGGTCAACGTGCCGGTCTTATCGAACATTACGGTATGGGCCCGCGCCAGTGCTTCGAGTGGGCCGCTTCCTTTGACGAGAATTCCCTGCTTGGCGGCGCGCGCGACACCGGCAATGAAAGCGACGGGCGCTGCGAGAATAAGCGGGCAAGGCGTCGCAGCGACCAGCACAGCGAGTCCGCGCACGGGATCGCCGGATGCGAGCCACGCGCCGCCGGCAATTACCAAGGTCGTCGGCAGCAGCAGCAGGGCGTAACGGTCGGCCATTCTTATGAATGGCGACTTTGCCATTTGTGCCGCATTGACCAAGCGAACGATGCCCGCATAGGTGCTTTCGCTTGCACTGGCAGAAGCGCGTATTTCGAATGCATCACCCGCGTTAAGTGTTCCGCTTCGAGCGAGTTCGCCAGCCTGCTTCGAGGCCGGAATGGGCTCTCCTGTCAGCGCCGCTTCATCAATCACCGCCGTTTGGCTCGTGACGAAACCATCGACGGGAACGACTTCGCCGGCTTGCACTAGGATTAAATCGCCGACCGAGACCTGTTCGACAGGCACATCCGCGACAATCGAATCAGACCGGCGATGGGCAACTCGCGGTGCCCTATCAATGAGTGACCTTAAATCGCGCTCCGCGCGTGCGACGGCAAAATCTTCAAGTACGTTTCCACCAGCGTACATGATTGCGATTACGATGCCCGCCAGCTCTTGGCCAAGCGCCAGCGCGCCCAACATAGAAACGAAGGCTACCGCGTCCACGCCCAAGCGGCCTGACAATAAGTCGCGGACCATGGAGATGAGCAAGCCGGTAAGGACGGGGATCGTTCCTCCCGCCCAGCACCAGCGCGCCAAGTCGTGACGCCCCGCGCCCCAGGCTGCGATACCGAGGATGAGTCCGGTCATCGCGGAGGCGATCAGTGCCCGGCGAAACAGCCTTTCGCTTGAGATGCCAATGCCAAACATTGAAAATTATTCCGCGAGTGAATGGGCAGTTCCCGCTTTCCGAGCCGAGCACTTTTGCAGCACCCTCAGCGAATATTTCCGCAAGCAATGCTTCCTCCCACAATGCGTTATCTTTACCGCGCTCGTCGCCCGTTCAGTTTGATCAAAGTCAATGTGGTTTTTGCCAGCGCAATGGGGCGCGAGTGTGCGCGGCACATTTCCAGCGCAACATGCCCCTGACATTCACCCGCTGCGAAGGCGGCCGCTTGCCAAGCCGCGTCGCGCCTATTAGCAATCCTGCCAATCGGGTCATTCCAGACGCCGAGCAAAGCGAGGATATCCGGAATCCATAACCGCGGCGAACCACGTGACAACGAAGGCCGAGATTATGGATTCCGGGTTCGCGCGGAGCGCGCCCCGGAATGACGTGAGTACGGGGTGTGCTCTTCATGTCGAGCTATAAGCTTCTTCTTCTTGCCGGCGACGGCATCGGCCCGGAAGTCATGGCCGAAGTGAAACGGCTTCTGAGCTTTTACGCCAAGCGGGGCATCGCCGATTTCCGCATCGAGGAAGGTCTGGTCGGCGGCGCCAGTTACGACGCGGACAAAGTGGCCATTACCGAGGCCACCATGGCCGCGGCGCACGCGGCGGATGCGATCATCTTCGGCGCCGTAGGCGGACCGAAATGGGACAAGGTACCCTACGAGGCGCGCCCGGAAGCAGGTCTGCTGCGGCTGCGCAAGGAACTCGGCCTGTTCGCCAATATCCGCCCGGCGATCGTCTATCCGGCGCTGGCCGATTCCTCGAGTCTGAAGCGCGAGGCGGTCGAAGGGCTCGACATCATCATCCTGCGCGAACTCACCGGCGGCGTTTATTTCGGCGAGCCCAAGACCATCATCGATCTCGGCAACGGTCAGAAGCGGGCCGTCGACACCCAGGTCTACGACACCTACGAGATCGAGCGCATCGCCCGCGTCGGTTTCGAGCTGGCGCGCAAGCGGCGCAATAAGCTCACCTCGATGGAGAAACGCAACGTCATGAAGACCGGCGTGCTCTGGCACGAGGTGGTCGAAGATCTGCACGCGCGCGAATATAAGGACGTTCAGCTTGAACACATGCTGGCGGACGCCGGCGGCATGCAGCTCGTGCGCTGGCCGAAGCAGTTCGACGTCATCGTGACCGACAATTTGTTCGGCGACATGCTCTCCGACGTCGCGGCGATGCTGACCGGCTCGCTCGGCATGCTGCCGTCGGCTTCGCTCGGCGAGGCCGATCCCAAGACCAAGCGGCGTAAAGCGATGTATGAGCCGGTGCACGGTTCGGCGCCAGACATTGCCGGCAAAGGCATGGCCAATCCGATCGCCATGCTGGCGTCGTTTGGCATGGCGTTACGCTACTCGTTCAACATGGCCGAGGCAGCCGATCGGCTCGATGCCGCCATCGCGGCCGCGCTCGCCAAGGGCTTGCGCACCGCCGATATCAAATCTGACGGCGCCAAAATCGTCAGCACCGCCGAAATGGGCGAAGCCATCGTCGGCGAACTGGAGCGGCTCACCGCGTGACGCCGCGGCGCCGCTGCGGGAGCCGAACTTAAAACGGGCTTTGCGAGCCGAGCCCGGTGCCGTCGAAGGCGCTCGGCAAAGGATACCTTCCGGTCCCCTGGCGATCGGGGCCGAAGAACCAATAGGGCCGGCCAGGATCGCCGCCAGGCGGCAGCACATAGTCCCGGTACGAGCGATCGCCGACCGAAACTTCGGTCCCGGTGTCCAGATAGGACCGCTGGCGCGGAATGACGATCACCCTGGTATGGCCATTGCCGTCCGGGATGATCGTGGTGGTCGGCTGGATGATAGTGCCGCTGGCGGAGCGCTCCACCACCGGCTGCTGTTGCGCCGGTTGGCGCTTTTGGGCCGCGTCGGCGACGACGGTCCCCGCCCCAAGCGCGGCAATCAACCCGATAATGGCAGTGGACGAACGCATGACTGAAAGCATCGGTTCCTCGCTCTGGCGGCGCCGTCAATCTAACCCGATTTGGCAGACGACAACAGCGCTGCGGTAATTCTTTGTCCGGCCGGCTGTTCTACGGATTGCCACAATTGTCTCCCCGCCGCGGACCATCCCGCTGAGAATTAAGGCTTAACTCATAATGATTTATATCACAGCCGGCCGGCGGCAAAGCCCGGTGGCTTGGCTCCGGGAGCCAATGACTGTCGCTGCTGCGGGGCTCTCTGCTTGCACACGATTGTGTTTGCGGGTGTTCTCGCTTAGAAGCGCTTGCGTTCCGGTTCCCGCCGGGCTCGAGCAGCGAGGCCTGTCCTCGATGGAGATTTTACGATGGGATTTAGCGTCGCCGTTGTTGGCGCGACCGGCAATGTGGGCCGCGAAATGCTCGGCATCCTGGCCGAGCGCTCGTTCCCGGCCGACGAGGTCGTTGCGCTTGCCTCGCGCCGCAGTCAGGGCGTGGACGTGTCCTATGGCGAGCGGACGCTGAAGGTCAAAGCGCTCGAACATTACGATTTTTCCGGCATCGACATCTGCCTGATGTCGGCGGGCGGTGCGGTATCCAAGGAGTACTCGCCCAAAATCGCCGCCGCCGGCGCGGTCGTCATCGATAATTCCTCGGCCTGGCGCTACGACGCCGACGTGCCTTTGATCGTGCCGGAAGTGAACGCCGACGCGATCGCCGGCTTTCGCAAGCGCGGCATCATCGCTAATCCGAATTGCTCGACCGCGCAGCTCGTCGTCGCGCTCAAGCCGCTGCACGACCGGGCCAAGATCAAGCGCGTCGTTGTCGCCACCTATCAATCGGTCTCGGGCGCCGGCAAGGAAGCGATGGACGAATTGTTCGCGCAGACTAAGGCGGTCTTTCAGCTCGACGAGATCGAGGCGAAGAAGTTTCCCAAGCGGATCGCGTTCAATCTCATTCCGCAGATCGACGTGTTCATGGAGGACGGCTATACGCGCGAGGAATGGAAGATGGTGGTCGAGACCAAGAAGATTCTCGATCCCAAGATCAAGCTGACCGCGACCTGTGTTCGCGTGCCGGTCTTCATCAGCCATTCCGAAGCGGTCAATGTCGAATTCGAGGAGTCGATCACGGCCGACGAAGGGCGGGAAATCCTGCGCAGCGCGCCCGGCTGCCTCGTGGTCGATTCGCGCGAGCCCGGCGGTTATGTCACTCCCTACGAAGCGACCGGCGAGGACGCGACCTATATCAGCCGCATTCGCGAGGACGCGACCGTCGACAATGCGTTGTCGATGTGGATCGTGTCCGACAATTTGCGCAAGGGCGCGGCGCTCAACGCCGTCCAGATCGCCGAATGCCTGGTCAACCGCAAGCTCATCACGGCGAAGCGGAAGGCGGCATAGCCCGGCTCGCGATCGTGCGCCGGCGGGTTCGGCCCGAATCGGCCAGCCTGCAACCTGTATGAGATTTGGACTTCGCCGATGACCGTCCGGCCGCGCCGCAGCGTTCTTTACATGCCCGGATCGAATGCGCGCGCGCTGGAAAAGGCGCGCGAACTGCCGGCCGACGGCCTCATTCTCGATCTTGAAGACGCGGTTGCGCCGGAGGCCAAGCCGCAAGCGCGAGACGCCGTCGTCAAGGCGCTCAAGCAAGGCTTCGGCGACCGCGAAGTGCTGGTTCGGATCAACGGGCTGGATACCCGCTGGTGGGTCGACGACATCGACGCCGCGGCGTCGGCGCGGCCCGATGCGGTGCTGGTGCCGAAAGTGGCCTCGCCGCGCCAATTGCAGGACCTGGCGGCGCGGCTCGTCGACATGGGAACCGATCCGCATGTGCGCGTCTGGGCCATGATGGAAACGCCGCTCGCTATGCTCAATGTCCGCGATATCGCCTCCGCGGCGCTCGATTCGGAGACGCGACTTGCCGGCTTCGTCATGGGCACCAACGATCTCGCCAAGGACACGCGCGCGCGGCTCGTACCCGGCCGAGCGCCGATGCTGCCGTGGCTGATGAATTGTCTCGCCGCGGCGCGGGCCTACGGCCTCGACATCCTCGACGGCGTCTACAACGATCTCGGCAATGCCGAGGGGTTCGCCGAGGAATGCCGGCAGGCGCGCGATTTTGGCTTCGACGGCAAGACGCTCATCCATCCGCACCAAATCGAGCCGTGCAATCAGGCGTTCTCGCCGACGCCGGACGAAGTCGCGGCAGCACGCAAAATCATCTCCGCCTTCGATCTGCCGGAGAACGAGAACAAGGGCGTCATTCAGATCGACGGCCGCATGGTCGAGCGCCTGCATGCCGAAATGGCGAGGCGCACGGTGACGATTGCGGACGCGATTGCGCGAAGAAAGCAGCAGCCGGCCGCGTCCGTGGCGTGAAGAGTCCTTCCGGAAGGGAAAGGGCGGCGCGGTTGGAAGTCAGGCCTATGTGCGGCCTATGTCCGCTTTACCTGGTGAGTTCAACCGGTCACTGCAACACCGCTCGTAGTCTATCGGCCGGGGTTTCGAATCCCAAGGTCTTCCGAGGGCGTTGATTGAGCCGTAAGGCAATCTTGTTCAGATACGCCGTCTGCGTGCAGCCAGGTCATCGTCACTGAATCGCCGCCGGTTTCGCCGAGCGTCGTAGCAAGGATCTTGATCACCCAGAAACCGAGCGTCACTTCAGGGACTTTGCTGACCTTGTCTTCGTATTGCATTGTGCCTCTTACAGACGTTCACGTGGCGTGACGGCGAGTCTACAACCGCGACTCTCGTCCCGTAAATAACGCGGGAACCGCTCCGTAGTTTTTCTACGAACCTTGAATTGGTGTAATGTAAATCTCTGGGCCGGATTGACCGGCCGGAACCGCCGGGCCGGATGCGGAGGTTCCATGCGCCACCTCGGCATTTGCATTGCCCTTGCGGTGACTGGGGCTTTATGGCTCCAGTGGGAGTCGTTTCAATCGATGGACTTCAAGATGTCGTTTTATCGGACGAAGGCCGACACTGTTGTCTGCGAAACGCCATTTCAAATCCGAAAGGCAATCGTCGCAATGGCTCAGGATGACGGAGGCCGCATTCGCAGTCTCGCGTGTAGCCGACCGGGAGCCGGAAAGAGAGTGCGCATAGTTGCCATGCCTGGAACCAAATACGGGCCCCTGGAAAATTCAATTGGTCTCGGAACAAGGGGAGTCTGCCCCGATGTGGGGCTATGCCGATCAATTTGAAGCTGACGAAGATTAGCAGTTACGACCACGGACCGACTGTTGGCCGTTCTCTTTGTCGGACTTGGGTCATTGGCGGACACAGCGACGCTTCAACTGCCGACGGATAGCCACCTCGCTGTCGGCATCAACGTCGTGGACCTGCAACGCCGACTTGGCGATATCGAGACCGATTGTCGCGGTCGCAGGCGAGCTTAGCTTCTCCGAATCGTGGCAGCTTCAACAGCACCCACCTCTATGACACTCACGCGCCCGCGGAGGAGCCGTCCATAGCATCAATTGCGGACATTTTTAGCAGTGCCTTCGGGCGGTTTATTCAGCGGCTTCAGCAACGTCGGGGTGCCGCCACGAACGGTACGGATGTTGCGCTAATGTGCCGTTATAGTACCGCGCCTCTCCAGTAACTTCCGAACCGATCCAAGGCGGCGATTCAATTTGGTGATTCTCACTAGGAAGTTCGATTTCAGCTATAACCAAACCGAAATTTTCGCCCGAAAACACGTCGATTTCCCAAGTCAGATTGCCGCACGGAACGATATAACGAACTTTCTCGATGAGGTGGCCCCGCCTGAGCGATATTAGCTCCTCGGCATCCAATATCGGTATCGCGTACTCAAACTCTCGTCGACAAAGCTTTGATGCGCGCGTTTTGAGAGTTAAGGTCGCACCGACGTTATCCTTGATGCGGACACGCATTGACACTTTTGCGTTCGAATCTAGATAGGCTTGCTTTATTTTTATCTGGCGGACGACCGAATTATGCCAAGCGTCGTTGCGCACCAGGAATTTGCGCTCGATTTCAATACTCATCTTACGCCTGAAAGCTTTAATTGCGACGGTCTTCTGACGCGGATTAGGTCGAGATATCAAAGTGCAAAATCAGAAGCAAGTTTTGCGAATTTTCACGGGCTGCGACTAGGCGTCGTATCTAGCGCACCGTCCATGCTGCTAAAAGTTGTCTTAATGTCCGCTCGAAACGGCAAGTGGACTAGTTTCGACCAAAGATGGCTATGGATAGGTGTGACGGGCGTATCGTCCGCTGACCAGAGACAAGCACAACCCCTGGGAATAAAGATGCTCTTGACGCCAAAAGTCACCCACGTCCGGGCTCTAAACCGTCCCGCGACGATTCCGATTTCTCGACGACGTGCAGTTTCCGAACCGTCAATTCATCAACCTCCAGTTTGCCAAACCGCGCCCGCTTGATCGCGACACGATCGATAGCAAGGCGGCCGACCGCGAGCGCGCCGATTGCGACGGCGCCAATCGCTGCCACCCCTAAGGCGAACGCCAAGAGATTGGCGATAGGAGCGTCACGATATTGAGCAGTTACCTCGCGCGTCATTAGCATCCTCCATCAGATGAACCCACTCGACCGCGTAAAACTAGCTGGTGTTCCCCACCGGGCTATGCTCCACCAACGGTCTTCAGCGTGCAGGTCGCGGGGCCTACTCTGCGGCCGCGGCCGCCAATGTTTTGACGCCTGTAATTAGCCTTTACCTGAATAATTTCTAACGACTGCATGCATGACTCTTCTCCTATATTGGCCATATCCAAGGTGAAATCGGATTTTTTTGCAGCGCCGCCAAGCAAGGACCCTGCCTGCAACGGCTTACAATGTGGTGATTACACCAGGGATTTGTCGCCAACGGAATGGGGGGTAGCGGTCTAGCGGCGAAGCAGCAATTTTGAACTGCCGATGTCACCTTAGGGTCATGAACGGACAGGGAGGCATTTCAGCGTAATGTCCGCTTTACTCTTCAAAGCAGCCATCGATGAGCGCATCGGGATGCTTTATGCAAAAAGGCGAAATCGCCTCTGACGTTAGGACGCCGGCGGTTTATATAATCACCGTATGAATGAAAGCCATTTCGCCGAATTGTCGGCCTGGCTAGCCCAAGCCGGCCTGGCCGGCACCCCTGAAACCGACATTGTTTCTATATTCTGCGACCGTTGCGTCGCGGCTGGACTTCCGCTTGGGCGCGCCCATGTATTTATCGACACGTTACATCCGATCCACGAAGGACGCCTGTTCCGCTGGGGCTATAGTCCTGACGAATCCCCTATGCACGAATACGGCCGCACCAGCCTGGAAGGTTTCGGCGCGCCCGGTTCCGTATCGTTGGATACACAGGCAACCAACATCTGGCGGCGCAGCGCATTCAACTCCATGCTGCAAACCGGCGCGTCGCTGCTGCGCCGCCGATTAAATGCCGACACTAAGGACGAGTTCTCGTTGTTGCCGGAATGGCTCGCAGCGGGGATGACCGACTATGTCGCGATCATCAACCGCTTTGCCGCTGACGGCGTCATCGGTGAGATGGATGCCGTATACTCATCATGGGGAACAAGGGCGCCCGATGGATTCAACGACGGCCAAATCGCTGCCCTTAAACACATCGTGCCGTACCTTGCTCTTGCCATCAAATCGGTGTCGCTCGCGCGCATGACCCGAACGCTGATGGAAACCTATCTTGGCCGCGACGCTGGCCAGCGCGTGCTCAGCGGACGGATTGTGCGCGGCATTGCCGAGCGAATCGACGCCGTCGTGTGGTTCAGCGACCTGAGGGGGTTCACGCGCATCACCGACTCCACACCGGAACAGGTCATTCCATTGCTGAACGATTACTCCGACGCCATCGTCTCGGCGATCCACGAGCATGCCGGCGATGTGCTCAAGCTGATCGGCGACGGCACGCTCGCGATTTTCACCGCCGAAGATCGCATTCATGCGTGCAACTCGGCATTGTCCGCGGTGATCGCCGCGCGCCGGGGCGTCGCCGAATTGAAAAAGCGCCGCGCCGCGGACGGCAAGCCGGTAACCGACATGTATCTCGGCCTGCATGTCGGCGAAGTCTTCTATGGCAATGTCGGAAGCCGGGAACGGTTGGACTTCACCGTCCTTGGACCGGCCGTTAACGAGGCGAGCCGCATTGCGGCGATGTGCCGTTCGGTCGATCAGCCGGTCCTGATGTCGTCGGCATTTGCCGATGTCGGAGACATCAGACGCCGGCTCGTTTCGGTGGGGCGATACGCCCTGCGTGGCGTATCGCACCCTCAGGAGCTGTTTACGCTCGATCCTGAAGGATGGTGAACCGGAGAGCCGGTAACCGACCGACCAGGCATGAGGGCCTCACCTCCATCAGCCATTCGATGTCCTCCATGAACAGAGGTCGCACCCTCCTTTCCAGGGCATGATCCGGAAAAAGCCTGCCCCGGACACCGATCCGGGGCGGAAGCCGACTTTCCAAAAAGATCATGCCTCATCGAATTCTAGAGCCGAAATCGATTCAACTTGAAACGATCGCGCTCTAGGAGGCGGGAGCGATGTACGGAAATGTCTTCGACGGCTTCGCCGTAACTGACTCTTTGCCAATTCCGAGATGGACTGGAGAGTTGGATGCAATCGTGAACATGACGTCCGGCGCGTTGTCCGTCAGTGAGCGGCCATTCCACTCGGCAAAACCAAACGAGGCTGGAGTGCCAACCGTGTACGGCAGAATATTAGGAAAGAATCGATGCGCTATCTTTTCCGCGTAAGCCTGTGGGTCTTCCGCAGTGCCGCTAGCGGCAACGACGGCTGCGACTGCCTTGGTGACGGTTGGGCCATAAGTCACGAAGTCATCGGTAGGACGGCCCGCGTTAAGACGGTTGCCGAGATCTTCGTTGTACTGGGTAAACAACGGATGGATCATAGGTAGGCCGACGCGGTTGATCGGACGCCACTGTCCTGCGTCCGTTGCCAACGCCGCCACAGCCCACACACCAATTTTACCGCCGCGGGCCTTGGGCAGCAGATCCTTGTCCGGCACTTCCAGCACGATGGAGTACACCGTGTGACCGGCAAACAGATTTTTCGCTTTGGCGGGATTCCATCCCGACAGGTTAACAATTGTGCCGTCCTGAAAGGCATGGCCGACGGCGTGGAGAACGTCGGGCTCGATCCAAAACGGATCGCCTGCCTTGCCGGTCCAAATGCGCAGGCCGGTTGGACTGCTTACGGTTTCTCCGGTGGTTCCCCTTGCGACAATCTCCCCTGGCGCATACGGATCGACCGCACGCGCACCCTCAATGGACCTCAGCACGAAACGCTGTTTACCCGCCGAATCTCTTTCATCGAAGGTAATTCGATAGGTCAGATCTTCGATGGCATCGCCGTTGAAGTCGATTTTGAATTCGTACATTCCCTCGGGGTGATAACCGGGCACTGGTATTTTTCCGGCGATCGAGTGGCAGACACTTATCAGAAAGACGGTGCCGGCCTGACCACGGAAAACGTAGAGATCGGTGATGTCGAGACGGACATCTTGCCTGGCGATTGGCGAGTCCAGATGGTGGGACATGAATCTCTCCCTTGCATTGAGGCTTGAGGAAAACCATTTAGCCACCGGCGGCGCGTTCAGCATCGCTCTTACCAATAGGGCAGTCCGACATAGTTTTCGGCAAATGCGGTCGCCGCGGCTTTCGAGCGGAAAATATAATCGAGCTCGGCGAGCTGCATCTTCTGCTCGAATCCGGAGTCCGGGAAACGGTGCAACAGCATCGTCATCCACCAAGAAAAGCGTTCCGCCTTCCACACCCGCGCCAGCGCTTTCTCCGAATAATGTTGAAGTCCGGCATCCGACTTGTCCCGGTAGTGCTCGACCAGCGCCCGTGAAAGATATTGCACATCGCTCGCCGCAAGATTGAGGCCTTTAGCGCCGGTCGGCGGCACGATATGGGCCGCATCGCCGGCGAGGAATAGCCGGCCGAAGTGCATCGGTTCGGCGATGAAGCTGCGCAGCGGGGCGATGCTCTTTTCAATCGAAGGACCGGTGACAAGCCGCTCGCGCGCCTCGTCATCGAGCCGCGGCTTGAGCTCCTCCCAAAACCGCTCGTCCGGCCATGATTCGATGTCCTCGGCGAGGCTGCATTGCAAGTAGTAGCGGCTGCGTGTCGCCGAGCGCATCGAGCACAATGCGAAGCCGAGTGAATGTCGCACATAGATAAGCTCTGACGAGACCGGCGGCGTATCGGACAGCAGCCCAAGCCAGCCGAACGGATAAACGCGCTCGTAGTTGTTGATCGCGCTCGGCGGCACGCTCTTGCGGCAGATGCCATGAAAGCCGTCGCAGCCGGCAATGAAATCGCATTCGAGCTCCTGCGACTTGCCATCAGCGCGCCAGGTAACACGCGGTTTCGGCCCGTAGATGTCGTGCAGCGCGACATCGTAGGCGGCGTAGGTCGTCCTGGCCCCGAGGGCAGCGCGGCCGTCCATCAGATCCTTGGTGATTTCGGTCTGCCCATAGACCATCACGGTCTTGCCGGTGAGCGCTTTAAAGTCGACGCGGTGGCGCACGCCCTCGATGCAAATCTGGGTGCCGTCATGCACCAGGCCTTCCGCGTGCATGCGCCCGCCGACGCCGGCCTCATCGAGAAGATCAACCGCGACCTGCTCGATGACGCCGGCGCGGATGCGGCTGAGTACGTGCTCTCCGGTGTGGCGTTCGAGGATAATGTTGTCGATGCCGTTCTTGTACAAGAGCTGACCGAGCAGCAGGCCGGCCGGTCCGGCGCCGACGATCGCGACTTGAGTGCGCATGGTTCACCTGACATTTCCGCAAACGCGAGAAGTGGAACTGTCCCGAGGAGCCGGTAATTTAAATTAACGCAGGGAGACTGATCGGGATTTCGTTCGCACGTCCCCGGTTAGGACGATGTCCAGTATATCGGCTTTACGAAAATCTCAATCAGCGACGCCCAAGGCGTTCGAGCGCTCCTGCTCGCGCGCTGCCGGCGTCGCATTCACAGTTGGGGTCGGCTGCTGCGATTGTTTTGGTTGAATGCGAGGAGTGAGCGATCGTGTCTGGCGATCGCCCCACGCTAAAACTGCTGCGAAAACCAGAAAGGAGCCGGTGATGATGCTCAACACGGCGATTTGATCGATCGACATCGGAGCTTTCCTTCCAGCGGATGTCCTTTTCTCAATTAAAAATATCATGGCTCGTGGGCCCTCAATTGACCTACGTCAACATCACACGCTGGGTTTGGGCTTTGCCGATTAGATTAGCCGCCGCCGGATGCTTACTCTTGGGCCTCAAAGCAGCTCGATGGCGGATGTCAATTGAATGCCGCAAGGGCGGCGAGCTGCGCCAATTGCCGGGCTGCCATGCAAAGCTGGCTGTTTTGACCTAAGTCAAGACCCATCGATGGGTCGCCGTCATGGTAACCGCTGTTCCTTTGCGCTGATCATATCCAGCGCAAGCGTCCGATGATCATGAGTGGCGTGTATCTATGCGGACGATCGCTGGCCGAAGATACCGTGAAGCCTGAAACGACAGGAGTTGTGATGAGGCAAGACATTCCGGGCACTCAAGACATTCCGGGCACTATCGTCTTTGACGCCATCCAGGCACAGAAAGGCTATGCGCTCAACCGAATGTGCTTCTCATTTAACAGCGCCGAAAATCGCGCCGCGTTTCTTAGGGACGAAGACGCATACTGTAAGAAATATGGCCTCACCGAACAGCAGCGGCAAGCGATCAAAAAGCGAGACGTATTACGTCTCCTCGAGAACGGGGGGAACGTTTATTACCTCGCCAAATTCGCCGGGATTTTCGGTCTCAACGTGCAAGACATTGGCGCTCAACAAACTGGCACCAGCGTGGATGAGTTCAAGGCCAAGCTCGCCGCGGCAGGGAGATAAACATGTCTACGATCATCGGCGCCGTCGGAACTACGCACGTGCCATCGATCGGAAAGGCGATCGCAGAGAATAAACAGAATGATCCTTATTGGCGGCCGTTCTTCAAGGGCTTCGATTACGTCCACCACTGGCTGGCGGTTCAGAAACCCGACATTGTCGTAGTATTCTACAACGATCACGGACTCAACTTTTTTCTCGACAAGCTGCCGACATTTGCCGTTGGCGCAGCCAAAGAATATCGCAACGAGGACGAGGGCTGGGGCATTCCAGTCGCGCACGCCCTTGCCGGCGACCCGGATTTGTCGTGGCACCTGATCAACTCTCTTGTCGCCGACGAATTCGATGTCACCATGTGCCAGGAAATGCTGGTGGATCATGCGGTCACGATACCGATAGCCCTGATGTGGCCTGGAGAGAAGTCCAAGCCGATCAAGATCGTACCGGTATCAATCAACACCGTGCAGCATCCGTTGCCGTCACTGAAGCGTTGCCTCAATCTCGGTCGATCGGTCGGCCGTGCGATCGAGCGTTACGGCAAGGAGTTGCGTGTATTGATCGTGGGTACCGGGGGTTTATCGCATCAGCTGGACGGTAAGCGGGCAGGCTTCATCAATAAGCACTTCGACCAGCTCTGCATGGATAAGATCGCCGGCGATCCCGAATCGCTTATCGGTTATTCGATTCATGATTGGGTCGAACAGGCCGGTGCCCAAGGCGTTGAATTTCTCAATTGGATGGCCATGCGCGGCGCGATGACTGGACACGTCACTGAAGTGCACCGCAACTATCACATCCCCATCTCCAACACGGCGGCCGCAACGATGGTCTTTGAGAACAATGGCGCAGCCGAGCGCAAAGCGGCATGAGGCCGCCGAATGGCATGGGAGAGTAGATCATGGCGCTGAGCATGGCGGAGAAACCGACCAACCGGCGAAACGAGGATCAGTGGCCAGCCTCGATCCGCGCTGAATTTGAACACGAGGCTCAGAATCCGAACGGCTGCGTCGGACAGCAATTAATCTCAGAGACGGATAAAGTTCGCGTCTGGCGCATTCATCTCAAGCCAGGCGAGCGCGTTGGCTTCCACCGGCATGTACTCGATTATTTTTGGTCAGCGGCCACTCCAGGCCGTGGCCGGCAATACTTCAATGATGGTGTGATGAGGGAATATACTTATAGGGCCGGCGAAACCCGCCATGAGACGTATGGTCCGGGCGAATATAAGGTCCATGATTTACAAAACATTGGCGATACTGAGCTCACCTTTGTGACAGTTGAGTTTCTCGACAGCGCAAACAAACCCCTGCCAATCCCGCAAGCGGTGCAATTGCAGACGGGCATGTAACATAGCTGTTCAGCTTGAACTTGCGCCAACCCATCGAACGACGGTGCTCCAGGGCTGACCGCTCAACGAAACACGCGGCATTGCATACATTCCCGAATGTGAAGACAATAATCGTATTGCGTGAAACGTTAAATTTTTCGATCTGTTGACCGAGCCTTACGAACCGTGTCGCTGTTTAGGCTGGGCGGAAAGCGCCCGGCGGGATGAAGCCTGGTTCGACATAAGCGAAATACAATGCATCCAGCTGCGCCCACAGGACGTCTGTCTTGAACTTTAGCGCATTCAAAACCGCTTGCTGCTGCTCGGAGTTGCGCGCATTCTCCAGAACAAATTTCAAAGCGAACTCGGAATCGCGCGGCGCCTGGTTCAGCCGTCTACGAAAATAGGCTACCAACTCCTCCGAAATGAAATCGTAGTGCTCTAACATTCCGGCGATGCGTTCAGCATGAATGCCTGGCGCGAACAGTTCGGTGAGCGATGAGGCAATAGCTTCCAGCGTGGGATGCTCATAAACAAAGTGGACATAGGCCTCAACGGCGAACTTAGTCGCCGGCAGAGCTCCCGCCTGCGACGTGACATACAAGCGATCCAACTTCAGTCCATCGGTGAGTTTGAGCCACCGCTCGATGCCGCCGTCATC
>Ga0187778_10000167_pt1 | contig 45412 bp, 30 predicted proteins | sample 1015_Q2_SP5_20_M_FD_132418 | JGI IMG/M metagenome (GOLD analysis project Ga0187778, IMG submission 132418) | Tropical peat soil microbial communities from peatlands in Department of Meta, Colombia - 1015_Q2_SP5_20_MG | ecosystem: Environmental > Terrestrial > Soil > Wetlands > Peat | place...
AACATTAGAGGGACGCAACTTTCGCCCGTAGTTTCAACGTGTTACGCATTGATAGCTTCAAGGGATTCTTGAACGCCTGTGAACCCGGCTCGTTGATACGATGTTTGGAAGGGGTCTGAATTTTATGCCGATGTATGAAAAGCCGGTCAGAGTCTTAATGCGCGACATGATCGAAGAGCTCGGAGTCAGCAAGGGTCAAATTATTTCAAAAGACCAAGCGTTGAGATGGTTTGCTGACAAATACCCAAAGATCAAGCAAGGAACGATTTCCGCACATTTGATTCGCTTTTCAACGAATGCGCCAAGTCGTCTTCACTACAACGCCAAACCAGGCGAAGAAGATCTCTTGTATCAAATCGATGGCAGCCACTTTCGGCAATTTGATCCAGCGAAGGACCCGCCCCCGATTCAAGAGGGTTCGCAAGCGCCTCGGAGTTATCAGCGATCTGAAGATGACCAAGCTGAACCTGAAGGTTCGAATGAGTTTGCCTATGAGGCAGATCTCCGTGATTTTTTGGCAAAGAATTTATCCCTATTACAGCGCGGCTTGAGACTTTATGAGGATGAAGGAATTACCGGTGTTGAGTTTCCGGTCGGGGGACGATTTGTTGACATACTGGCGATTACGCCAGAAAAAGATTACCTAGTCATCGAGCTGAAGGTTTCGCGCGGTTACGACCGAGTTGTTGGTCAGCTTTTGAGGTACATGGCTTGGATTGCGAAAAACCATGCTGAACCCCAACAAAGAGTAAGGGGCATAATTGTCGCGCGTGAGATAACTGCGGATCTTCTTCTGGCTTGTTCCGGGCTTCCAAACGTGGAGCTCTTCGAATATCAACTTTCCGTCTCATTGAAAAAAGTGTCTGAATGAGGAACGCAGCAGCAATTACGAAAACGAACGGAGGACGGTTACGAAATGCCCGGCCGAAAATATGACTCATCAAAAAAGCGTGTCCGGCCAGTTTTTGATGCACTCTGGAGTCACGGGCGCGACTGGCTTCCGCAGTTGCTTGCGCTTCCGACCGGTGGTTGTGTGGACGCCAAGATTGAATCGCGCGATTTGACCCTGGTAGAGGGTCACTGGGAACCCGACGAAAAGTGCTTGAACCCCCCGGTGTCGCTCCTTTCATGGCTCATTCGAAACGTTGATTCGCTTGTGTCAACTGAACCGAGCAACAAGTTCCGGCGGCGCCTTGCCATGGGCGACCCCGACACCATCGAACATGCTCTTCGTCTCTTGCGCACCGAGGATGCCACGCGAGCATGGTATATATTCGAAGCTCCGACATGCCCGGATGTTTACTTGGTAGCCCGCGGCGCGCTTGTAGTTGTCGAGGGCAAAAGGACCGAACGAAGCACGACCATCGACACGACCTGGCTTCCAGGGCGGCACCAGATTTGGCGACATCTCGATGCCACATGGGAACTCCGCGGGAGGCGTGCCGTGTACGGGCTCTTTATCGTTGAGAGCGACGAATCAACAGATGGTTCGGTTCCGGAACTGTGGCGCAATCTTGCGCAAGAATGCCTCGATGCGTGTGTCCTTCGTACAAGTTTTCCGCATCGTTCCGCGGAAGAAGTAGCTGCTATTTCTCGTTGTTATCTCGGCGTCACGACGTGGCGCAGAGTCTGCGAGCAGTTTCACATTGATTGGCGGACGCTACCTCACGAAGTTTCGAGCCACGGTGCCTAACCAGCTTTTGCAATTGGTGATCCACACCCAGTGACATCTAACTATCTAACTATCAGAGTCCCGGCTTAGCGGTGGAAATGGTTGCACACTCGGTTGCATACTTGCTGCCGAATGTTGCCGGGTGCCGCTCGGTTTTATGGGTGCGGATTTTTCTTCAACTAAAAGAACAGTTCTGGGGAGACGTGGAAGCGTTCGCTCAGCCGCTTGATGTGATCCTTGTTCAAATCCCGCTTGCCGCTGAGAACTTCCGACACGATGCTGGGGGTTCCGAACACGCTGACAAGGTCCTTTTGTCGGAGCCCGTGCTGGTCCATCAGGAAATGCAGTACGTCGAGCGGCTTGGCCCGCGGCAGCCGATACTGCCTTTCTTCGAAGTCCTCAATTAACAGCGTCAGGAGTTCGGCCAGTTCCTTCTCGGCAGGGGTGAGCGTTTTGCTGCGCTGGTCGAGGTCTTCGAGGATTTCCGTGTACGTCTCGTTTTCCTTCTCGGTGCGAATCACCTTGGGAGGAACTTTCTTGAGCAGCGCCGTGTACTCCGAACTCGTCTTCAGAACGTCCATTCTTTTCATCCTACCACTGCTATCCCGGCCCGTTGCGAGCCATCCTCCAAACGTTCGAACGGCCCGCTATCTCCGTGAGGCCAAACGATTTATTAATTACTTGACAAAGCTGAATGATAGGCTATAATACGTTTGATTAATAGGGCACGATTTTTCGTGCCACGCCCCCTATGTCCTCGCGCCGCGCGGTCCCTCCAAAAGCCGCAATTATCAGTCCGTCCGCTTTGACTCAGTCTCTTCGTCCAACTTCCGACCTCCAACCTCTAGCTTCTGCTGTCCGATCATACCTCCAGACCAACGAAAATCTGCCCTCTGTTTTCAATCGCTTGCGCACTCTTCTGTTTTACGTAGAGGATAACTCCTTTGTTTGCCACTCTTACGAAAATTGCCGGGGTGTACCTAGTTTCTTCCCATTTTGGAACCCCTCCCCGCCCGCGTGTGGTTCTCTTCGTCCCCTGCCTCTCGGCTGGGAACCGTCGACCCCTTGGTGTACCACGGCTGCCCAGTTCTCTCCGCATTCCCTGCCCCCTATCCCCTGGCCCCTTTCTCCTATCCGCGGTATTGTGGCGCGGCGGGAGGGCCGCTATGCGAATCATCAAGGCCATTTTCGTTGGGCCAAGGGGACTGCGGTCGGGCTGGTGCCTTTTTCAACGTTTCTGTTGCGCTCAAGGAGGAGGGGGCTACTTTCCGGAAGAGGCTGTCTTGGCCGGAGGCACAAGATCGGGTGGCGGGCCGATATTGGGTGGAAGCTTGCCGTTCAGGGAGTCGAGGAAGTGCATCAAATCGTCGCGTTCGTCCAGCGTCAGCACGTTGAGCGAGTGAATTTCCGTATCAATGCGCGAGTTCCAGTTGTTGCCGCCGACATGATCCGCCAGCGCGTCCTTCAACGTGGGAAAACTGCCGTCGTGCATGTACGGGCCGCGGTTCGCGAGGTTGCGCAGCGTCGGGGTCTTGAAACGACCCATATCGTCTTCGTTCTTGGTAATCGCGTAACGCCCTACATCCTTGAAGTTGCCGCGCGGGTCGGCGCCCACGCCCAGGTTGTGGAATTTGTTGTCGGTAAGCAGCGAGTAATCCTTGTCGATCGAGTGGCACGCTTTGCAGTTGCCCTTGTTCTTCCTGATGAAAACGATCATGCCGCGCTGGGCCTCGGGCGACAGCGCTGTCGAGTCGTGTCCGTACAGGAAGCGATCGAAGGGAGAATCGCCGGCCAAAACGGTGCGCTCGAACGAAGCGATGGACTTCACCACCATCTCAATGGTGATCTGATCCGTGCCCCAGGCCTTCTGGAACATGGCGGGATAGTTGGGATCGGCTTGCAGGCGCTTCACAACGCCATCCAGCGTGTGCGCCATTTCCACGGGATTGGCCATCGGCCCAAGGGCTTGCTCTTCCAGGCTCGCCGCGCGTCCATCCCAAAATTGCAGATTGCCGTAGGCCGAATTGATGACCGTCGGCGCGTGACGCGTACCGAATTTCTTTCCCACCCCTTCCGAGACCGGCTCGTTGTCGGAAAACGCAAATTCCGGCGCATGGCACGACGCGCACGAGATCGTGCGATCCACGGAAATGATTGGATCGTAGAAAAGCCGGCGGCCCAGCGCGATGGTTTCTTCCGTTGGTGGATTGTCCGCCGGAATCGGAACCGGCGGCAGTCCGAGAGGAGCTTTGATCTCGACGGGCTTTCCAACCGGTCGAATGCCGCTTTTGGCAGCGGCGGACTGCGCATGGGCGGGCTGGTTAAACAGAGGAGCAAAAGACACGAGACTCAGAGCAAGCAGCGCAAGCAAATATACAGGCGCACGGAACTTCATGGGAGGAACCTCTGGTGGAAATCGTACTCGTGCACCCCAAATTGAGTCTGTGACGCCAAACACAATGGCCCGCCCACGTCATCCCCCCGAATTTTCAAGGACGCGGGTGCTTGCCTTTCTTCGTTCCGCGCTAACACAGTCACGAGATGCCAGTCACGCCTGCTGTCGTGCTTCGAGTTTCTAGGTTTCTGCGGTATCGTAGCGCGGCGCGGAGGAGCCGCCGTTATGCGAATCATCAAGGCCATCTTCGTTGGGCCAAGGGGACTACGCTCGGGGTGGCGGCTGCTGATCTTTCTGGCCATTGGCTTTGCTCTGCAGACGGGGCTGCAGGAAATTGTCGCGGTGATCTTGAAAGCGCGAGGAATCGTCGTGCCCGAAGAGGGGTTGCACGCTGCCGTGTTTCTAGGCGAGGACGCGATTACGTTCGTCGCCGTCGTGGTGGCCACGTGGGTCATGGCGCGCTGGGAGCATCGCAAATTCACCGACTACGGCTTGCCGGGCAAGAACGCGTTTGGCCGCAAGTTCTGGGAGGGCGCGGCCTTCGGATTCGCCGGCTGCTCGCTTCTGATTCTGCTGATTTTTCTGGCGGGAGGCTACTCGTTCGGTTCACTGGCGCTTCATGGCGCGGCGCTGGCGCGAGCAACTGTGCTTTGGCTGCTCGCGTCGCTCGCCATTGGCTTCACGGAGGAATATCTGTTTCGCGGCTACCCGCAATTCATTTTGGCGCAAGGGATGGGTTTCTGGCCCGCCGCGTTTCTGATTTCGTTTCTCTTCGGCGCGCTGCACTACTTCACCAAACCGTTCGAGCGCTGGCCGGACTGGGCCTCGACCGGTTTGCTCGCGCTGCTGATTTGCCTAACGTTAAAGCGCACCGGGGACTTGCGATTCGCGATCGGGTTTCACGCCGCGTTCGATTTCGCCGCGATTTTTGTCTACTCCGGGCCGAACGGAGGCCAACTCGCGCCCGACCGCTTGCTGACCGCTTCGTTTCACGGCGCAGAGTGGCTTACGGGTGGGAAGCTCGGACCGGAAGCGAGTCACCTCGTATTCCCAGTGATTGCCGCGATGTTCCTGGCGGTTCACTTTCTCTATCGCGCTCCGGCCGGAAACTTGACGAAGTCCGCGTAGCGCGGTTCGGCAATCGCGAAGATGGGTTACGAAGCGGTGTCAGTAGAAACGGAAGCGGTCGGGTCAGCGGTTCGCCGCAATCGGAACCACAGCCACAGCGCTGCCATGGCCACGAACGCGCCAGAGGAATCGAGCAGCGAATCGTAAACCGACGCGGTGCGGCTCACCACGAAAGCCTGGTGAATTTCATCGAGCGCGGAGTACGCCGCGGCGAAGAACAGCGCCTCGAATCCCCACGTCCAGCGCCAGCCGGTGCGCTTGCCGCGCACGCCGCGATACAGCAGCACGCAAAAAACAAAATATTCGCCAAAATGCGCGCACTTCCGGATGAAGTAATGAATGGCATTGACCTGATCTTCGCTGAGCGACGGGCGAACCCAGCGCAGCACGGGCTCGATCACCGAGCCCGTATGTTCGGCGGAAAACGTGTCCGTCGACATCAAGAAAATGACGCCCGCCCACAAAAGCGCCGGCCACCAGGCCAGCAGCCACTCCACGCCGCGGGGCAGCGGGGTCTTCGAGCGGATTTCGGTCAGATTGGGCGCCGGGCGCGGATTGCGCCGCGGCTGGGATTCCGCCAATGGGAACTAGCTCCTTGGACCAGATTTTGCTGCGCGCCGCTATTCCATGCGGTAATTCGGCGCTTCTTTGGTGATGACCACGTCGTGCACGTGGCTCTCGCGCAAGCCCGCGGCAGTGATGCGAATGAAACGGCTCTTCTCGCGAAATTCCGGCAACGTTGCAGCGCCGACGTAACCCATTCCGCTCTTCAATCCACCGACGAGTTGGTCCGTCAGCGCGGCGAGTTGGCCCTTGTACGGCACGCGTCCCTCGACGCCCTCGGGAACGGATTTGCCGCGCTCGGCGCCTTCCTGCGCATAGCGGTCTGCCGAGCCCGCTTCCATCGCGCCGGTCGAGCCCATTCCGCGGTAGGACTTGAAGGTGCGCCCTTGATAGAGAATCGTTTCGCCCGGCGACTCTTCCGTTCCCGCGAAGAGGCTGCCAATCATCACGCAAGACGCACCTGCGGCCAGCGCTTTCGCGATGTCGCCGGAATATTTGATTCCGCCGTCCGCGATAATCGCGACCTCCGTTCCTTTCGCGGCCTTGGCTGCTTCCATGATGGCGGTCAATTGCGGCACGCCGGCGCCGGTGACGACGCGAGTGGTGCAAATCGAGCCGGGACCGATGCCCACTTTCAATCCGTCGATGCCGAGAGAAATCAGTTCGCGCGCGCCTTCAAACGTGGCGACGTTACCCGCGACCAATTGCATTTCCGGCAAGCGCTGCCGCACGGCTTTAATCGCTTCTATTACGCGCATGGAGTGTCCGTGCGCGGTGTCGATGGCCAGTGCGTCGACTTTAGCTTTGGAAAGTTCCACGGCGCGCTCCAGGAAATCGCCCGTTGCGCCGATGGCTGCGCCGACGCGCAGGCGCCCATGCTCGTCTTTCGCAGCGCGGGGATACTCCAGTTTTTTCTGGATGTCTTTTACCGTGATGAGTCCTTTCAAGTTGAAGTCCTGATCGACCACCAGCAGCTTTTCGATGCGGTGCTTTTGCAGGATGCGTTCCGCTTCTTCGAGCGTGGTGCCTACGGGCACGGTGACGAGATTTTCTTTGGTCATCACCGAACTGACCAATTGGGAATGATTCTTCTCGAACCGCAAATCACGGTTCGTTAAAATTCCGGTTAAGCGCGACCCGCGCGTGACAGGCAGGCCGGAGATTTTGTATTTGTTCATGATTTCCAGCGCTTGGCGCAGCGTAATGTCCGGGGAAATGGTCACGGGGTCGACGATCATGCCGCTTTCCGAGCGCTTCACCTTGTCTACTTCTTCGGATTGGCGCTCCACCGGCATGCTGCGGTGGATGATGCCAATGCCGCCCTGGCGAGCGATGGCGATGGCCAAGCGCGATTCGGTCACGGTGTCCATGGCCGCCGAGGCGAGCGGAATATTCAGCGGAAGTTTTCGCGTGAAATTCGTGGTGGTGTCGACTTCGGTGGGGAGGACCGAAGAGCGACCCGGCTCGAGCAGCACGTCGTCAAAGGTAAGACCTTCGGTAATCAAGGCTTCATTCATTCTTGCCTCACATCAAGAGAATTTCGCGGACAAACTTGCCCCATAAAGCAGCGCAGCCCAGCGGGTGCCCGCTGGGCTGGTCCAAAATTTCATCAGTTCAAAAAAATCCGTCACGGTGAATCTTCCATTCTAGAGGCACCTCCATTTGGGGTCAAGTTAAGCCCGCCATTGTCTGTTATTCTCGATCCGGATGATTTTTCGACATGAAGGGCGCACTGCCGGAATTTGAAGCACATCCGCTGCTGAAGAACGGCCACGCGATGACGATCGTGGCAGCGTTCTTGCCGAGGCGATTCGATCTTGCGCCTGCCGAACAGCGAACTTTTCAGGTCGATGCCGATTCGCGCCTTCTCGCCTACTGTCACTGGCAGCCAGGAAAAAGAAAAGACGCCCCCGTTCTCGTCATCGTTCATGGTCTTGAGGGCTCTACGGATTCGAATTACGTGCGCGGCATCGCCGAGAAGGCCTTGCACCGCAGTTTTCATGTCGTGCGAATCAACCAACGAAATTGCGGCGGCACCGAAGCGCTCACGCCGACGCTGTACAACTCAGGAATGAGCGGAGATTATCGCGCGGTTTTCGACGAGCTGGCGAACGGTGACGGCTTCGAGCAGATTTTTTTGGTGGGCTACTCGATGGGCGGGAATCTCGTCACGAAAATGGCCGGGGAGTACGGCGCGTCCGTACCGAAGGCATTGCGTGGCGTCTGCGCTGTCTGCCCCTCAGTTGACATGGCCGCGTGCGCGGATGCGCTGGAGCGGCGAGAGAACTATTTTTATCAGCGGCATTTTGTCTCGGGATTGATGTCGCGTTACAGGCGCAAACAGAAATTGTTTCCGGGATTCTACTCGACCAATGGCTTGCCGCCGATTCGCACCGTCCGCCAATACGACGATGCCATCATCGCGCCGCGCTTCGGCTATCGCGACGCGCAAGATTACTACGAAAAAGTGGGTGCCAAGCGCGTCGCGGCCCAGATTCAGGTGCCTTTTCTGATGATTACCGCCCAGGACGATCCCTTCGTGCCGTACGCTTCGTTTTTGGCCGGGAAGATCGGCGAAAATCCTGCGATTCAGTTTGTCGCGCCCAGACATGGGGGCCATTGTGGCTTTATTTCGAGACACGCAGGAGCAGAACGATTCTGGGCGGAGCAGCGTGTCGTCGAGTTTTGCCAGAGGCTGCTGGCGTGAACTGACCGGGGAGCAAGCTTGGCGCTTGGAATTAGCCGAACGGTTTTTCCAGCGATACGGCAAATCCAGGAGTCAGCAATTGCGCAGGACCATCTGGCGTAATCGCCATGTCGTCTTCGCAACGCAATCCAAATTCGCCCGGGATATAGATTCCCGGCTCATTGGAAAACGTCATGCCCGGTTCGAGCACGGTTTTGCTGGCGCGAACCAGGTAAGGATGCTCGTGGCCATCGAGCCCGATGCCATGGCCCAGCCGGTGTGTAAAGAACTTGTAATCTGGACCATAGCCCGCATCGGTGATGACTTTGCGCGCGGCATCGTCGACAGACCCGGACAAGCGGCCCGCCCGCGCCGCGTCGAGCGCAGCATCCTGTGCCTTGCGCACGATTTCGAACGCCTTTGCCACTTTTTCCGAGGGCTTACCCAAAATCCCAGTGCGGGTCACGTCCGACGCGTAACCTTCCACGCTTGTGCCGCCGTCGATTAGGACGACATCACCTTCTTTTAGCTTTTGCGGTTTGATGGTTCCATGAGGCAGGGCCGCGGAAGCTCCGAGCAGAACGAGCGCCCCGCCGCGCAGACCCATCTTCGAGAAGCCGCCTTCAACAAGCTTCCCGATGTCCTCTTGTGACATTCCCTCTTTCACCGATGCGAACACTGCGCGAAACACGTCAAATGTTGCTTCGCACGCCAGCCTCATCAATTCCAGTTCGTGGTCCGACTTGTGCCCGCGGCAGGCGATAGTTATTGGATCTGCGGAGGCGCATTCAAATCCCGGCGCAGCTGCACGGAGATGATCGTAAAACGTGAATGGCGCGGTTTCTTCAACGCCAATTCGTCCCGTTCGAATCCCGCGATCCGCTAGTGCTGCCGCCGCAATTTTTGTTGGGCTTTGGTCCTCCTGCCAGATGCGGACTTCGGCCGGGAATTGCAGCTTCTCGCGCATGCGCCCTTCTTCGAATGCTGGCACGACCACAATCGGATCGCCCGTGCGGGGCAGCACGAGAGCCAGCAGCCGCTCGCTCATTCCCCAGCGGATCCCAGTGAAGTAATACAGCGAAGTTCCCGGCGCGACGAACAGAGCGTCATATTTTGGGGAAGCCTCCGCCATCAATTTTTGTGCGTGCTGCAGCCTTCCCTTGTATTCATCTGCGGTGATGGGATGAACGCGCGAACCAAGCGGCTTGAGATTTGCAAAGGCTTCGGGCAGAGAATCGGAATCTGCTTCGTTGGTCGTTCGCACAAGCGGCGCCATTCCGAGGATGGACCCGGCCGCAGTGGTTTTCAGGAATTCCCGTCGTGAAGGTGGAATAGTCGAATAAAGTTTGCGCATGGCACCAAGAGGTTTATCTGTGGTGCGTGTGCTTGTCAAGACGGATAAATAGCCTACCCAGCTTAGGCACACATTCGGGCAAGATGCCGTGGCAGTCAAAGGAAAAACAAAAGCGAGGGAGCGGGGATGCTCCCTCGTGGTTGCTTCCCTTCGAGGTTGTTGAATTTACCAGCTAAACCGCAGGCCCAGTTCTAGCGTACGGCTGCCACCATTGAAAATGAACTTGTTCAGGAACTGCGGCGAGTCGACGAAGATGTAGCTGGTGTTCAAGGGGTTGGTATTTGTGTTCTGGTCGATGGATCCGTTGTTGGTTGGCAAGCCGATGCTGTAGTTCTGGTGGTTGAAGGTGTCAAAGGTCTGGAAACGGAACTGCAGCGAGGCACGTTCCGTGAACTTCATGGTTTTGAACAAGGACATGTTCCAGATATTCAGGCCGGGCGAGCTGACCGTATTGCGGCCGATATTGGCTTTCGCTCCAAGCTGTGCTTGAACGAAGCGCGCCTTGGGATTGATGTTGCCGGCATTTGTTCCGACCGCTGCTGGTGCGACGACGTAGCCAACAATGTTTGCATCGTTTTCCGACCCGCACTGCCAGTTGCCCGTGGCTGAGTCGATGCCGACGATTGTAGTGGCTCCGCCAGCACCAGCGTTACAAACAGCATTAACAACGGTGCCTGTCAAACCGACGCCGTTGGGGTTAAAAATGGTCCGATCGCCAGCCGCGTCGCCGTTGGCGTTGGCGTCGGCATCCGAGAGCGGGGTCACGGGCTGGCCGGACTGCGCCAAGTAGCTGCCGCTCCACTCCCAGTTGTGAGCCAAACCACGAAGGAAGCGGTTCTCGGAATTGACATTCGGGAAGTCATAGACCCAGGTGACCGCAAATTTCTGAGGCAGATCCAAAGCCGAGCGCCCGCGCTCCGCGGCAAAGTCATACCCATCTTGCGCGCGCCTCGGATTGACATAGCTGCTGAACAGTTCGTTGGTGGAATTGTCGATGTTCTTCGAGTAGGTGTAATTCGCCCGGAAATAGAGTCCTTTGGCGAATCGGTGCATGAAATCCACAGAACCAGCATGATAAATGCCCGCACCTAATGGCGGATCGGTAGTCAGATTGCCGAAAAATCCGTCGGCGGCATACGGTCTGAACAGGGTGTTCGCCAGGAAGTTGTCAAAGTCCTGCAGTGTGCTCGCGGGCGCAGCGACGGTCGAGGGAACGGCTGCCGCGGTCAAGTAGGTTGGGAGTGGCGTGATGCCCCCGCCGGGAACGTTGGGGTCAAACGCCGAGGCAGAGTTGAGACGTTTCTGCACTGGCAATTCCAAGCTTCTGGTTCCGACGTAGCGGACCTCGATGCTCGTGTCCTTAAACAGCTCGTGTTGCACGCCGAGCGACCAGGTAATCACTTTCGGGTCCACCATATCCAGTATCAAGGCTTGGGTGGCGGCCCGGGCAGCCGCTGTCGTCGTGGGCGGGACATTCACCTGCAAGAGGCCGCCGTCCGCCAGGAAGCCAGGGCCCGGTGTACCGCCGGGGCCTGAAGTGCACCAAGCGGGAGCGCCCGCAAGTGCGCAGGTGAGTGTCGGGTTCTGTTCCGTTTGCAATTCCGGAGGCAAGCTATTGATAGCGAAATTAGTAGGGATAACGTCGTAAGCGATCTGCCCGCCTCCGCGGATGGACCATTTCCCGTGGCCGGTCGGATCCCAGGCAAATCCGAGGTGCGGGCCAAAGTTGTTGGTGTCGGATTTCGGCTTGCGGAAGATCAAGCCCACAGCAGGGTCGTCGGCAATCGAGTTCAGCGCCTGCTTGCCTTCGTCGCGTGGCACGCCAGACCATTCGTAGCGCAAGCCCAGGTTCACGGTCAGCCGTGGGGCCAGCTTCCAGTCGTCTTGAACGAACCAGTAGACGGCAGGGTTGTTATTCGCCGAGGTCCCTGTTCCCGCGCCACGCAGCGCGCCATTCCCGCCGTCGGGCACGAGGTCATTGATAAACGTGTTGAGCGTAGCGTAGTCCCATTCGCCTCGCGCTCGCGGCAGAGAATCGGTTTCCGTGATGTAGTTCCTTCCTTCCATCCCGGCCTTAAACGTATGTTTGCCTCGAATGTAGCTCACGTTGTCGACGAGCTGATAGATGTTTTGCTTATATCCCTGAGGAGCGAGACTGTAGGGACCGAGATTGCTTCCGAACTCATCGATTTCTACGTTAGGGAAATTCGCAAATTGGCTAGGGGTCACAATATTGGGCCCATTCAGCCTGGAAAAGGATGCACGCAAGTCGTTGATCACTCGGCTGCTAAGAGTCCATGCGTCCGTGAAAATGTATTTCCGCGCGTCAGACTGATTCTCTCCTGTAAATTGGCTCTGTGGCTGAATGGGGTTCACTTGCGGGGCTCGCTCCCGATCATAAAGCACGCGCCCGCGAAGCTGATGTTTGCCCAGGTTCACGTCGCCATTGATCGTGAAATCGTGCTCCCTGAAGTAGCTGGGAGCAACGCCGGCAAATTGTCCGATGTCGATTGCCTGCGTGGTGCCATTGAAGGTGACGTTTGTCGTTCCCGTCTTCGTTGCTGCTATGGGGAATTGCTTCAATACGGCTGCAACCGCTGAATCGGGATTGAGCGCCATAAGTTGGGACATGCCGTTTGCCGTTGGCGTGAGCACCGTCGCGCCTTGCGATCCCAACCCCTCGTTCTGGAATTCGTAGGCTCCGTAAATGAAGAATTTGTCCTTCAGGATAGGCCCACCGGCGCTTCCGCCCAGGCGGTTGTAATCAAAACGATTCTTAACATCCGGAACGGGTTGGCCGGCAGCCTCCTTAGCGGCAGCAGCGGCAATCTCCTGGTCCGTCGCCGCATTTAGGTCGCGGTTGCGGTTGTACTCCCAACCGGCGCCATGCCAATTGTTCGTTCCAGACTTGGTTACGATGTTGAACTGTCCGCCTGCAGAATGGCCGTACTCCGCGCTGAACTGGTTGGTGAGCAGTGTGAACTCCGCGACAGACTCTTGAATGACCGGCTGAGTGGGGCCATTTACATCAACGCGGTTATCGTCGACACCGTCGATCGAAAAGCCGTTGAAGCGTGGCCTGTTCCCGCCAATTGAGCCGCCCGATCCAAGTACGCCGCCCTCTTGCGTGGTCGTTCCAGGAGCGAAGACTGCGAATTCCTTTACGTCTCCGCCCAGGGTGTTCAAGGGAAGATCGTGAACAACTTGTTCGCTGAAGCTGGTTCCTAGTTCCGAGGATTCGGTCTTAACCAATTCGGCGCCTGCGGTGACTTCGACGACGGCAGTGGCATCCCCTACTTCGAGCGTCGCGGCAACCTCTGCGACCTGGTTGGACTCAACCTGCACGCCCTTGTTGACTGTTTTCTTGAAGCCTTCTTTTTCGACCGTGACCGTGTAAGTACCCACGAGCAGGTCCGGGAAGACATAGGTTCCAGCGCTGGAAGCTGTGGCCGTCAAAGCGACATTCGTCGCTTCGTTGGTGACGGTAACCTTGGCGTCCAAGATTTCCGCGCCGGTTTTGTCGGAGACGGTCACGCGGAGCGTTCCGTCAAGCCTTTGAGCGCTTGCGAACTGCGGCAGCAGCACCGTGCCCAACAACAGAATGAAAACAGCTGCCCAGATTCCCTTGGTTTTGCGACCACAGCCGACGACAATTCCGTCAGCTCTATTGGAAATGTTCATCTGCCCCCCTCAATTCGAATGGACTGCTTTCACGCCCCACGCCAGAGCCAAACCACGCCGCGAAATGCGTTCAACGGGAATGGACCCAGCCGTGTTTGCCGAAGGCAATGCAGTTCGCTAGCCACTGCCTTGATCGCTGTATCCTTTATTTTTTCTATGACTTGCAGACCAAAATGGATGGGCAAAAATCTAAACATCGATACTTATGGAGGATTTAGCTAATTTAGATTCAGGTTTGCATAGAGCGCGACTTGGAAAGCAATTCCAGGTTGGAGAGTATTTTACGGCGTGATCTGCTCTTTGTGTTCGCACACGATTTTGACGGGCGTCTCAGCGCCCGGGCAATTCGGACTGTGGTAAGCTCCGCGGCATGAGCAGCGAAACTAACTTTGCGACTTTTTGGCCGGAATATGTTCGCGCGCACAGCCAGCCCGGCACGCGCGCGATTCATTTGGTTGGCACCCTTGCCGGGTGGGCCATCCTGATTGCGGCGCTTGCGCTACGCCGTTGGTGGTGGATTGCCGCAGCGCTGGTGATCTCCTACGCGCTGGCGTGGACTTCCCATTTTTTTGTGGAGCATAATCGCCCGGCTACGTTCGAGCATCCGCTGTTTTCCTGGTGGGCGGACCAGAAAATGGTGGCGTTAATGCTGGCGGGAAAAATGAACGAAGAAGTCCGCCGGTGCAGCACTGGAAATTAGAAGATCGAAATTGGAAATTCGAAGCACGAAAAAGCTGTAGCTGATACGGCGGGGCTCGCAAGTCACTACTGAGAACTTCTCACTGAAAAGCGAGAACGAAAAGTTTGAAGAGCTATTCGGCGCGAATGGCGAGGATGTCTTTGCCTTGAATCTTGATTTCGACGCCCAGAGGCGGGCGCAAATCCGAGCCCTGCACAATGGCGCCGCGCACCCACACATCGCTTCCGGGAAGAGTAGCGGTCTTTAGCGGATCGAAGACCGTGCGGCTGCAGGGGTTGCCGACCATGGGATGCTTGGGAGCGGGGAAACCGTAATCGTTTTTTAATTTCTCGAAGTCAGTGATGTACTCCAACTTGCAATTTCCGTAAGCCGAATTCACGGCAAAAGCCCAATAGCCGGTGGATTGCGAAGCGGAGCCGATGGGCAGACGAATGAGCAACGAGGGGATGTTTTCGCCAGTAAGCTTATTGCGGATAAAAAACTCTTTCGAAGTCCAGGGCTTGGACATCTCCGCAACTTCTGCGATTCCTGGCGCGGTTTCGGTGGCGTGAGGGAGAAGCGTGCTTGGATCCGGCGCGGGAGAAGGAACCTCGATTTGCGGCTGCTCTTCGGTGACCTTTCGTTCCGCTTGCTTCGAGCGGAGGGCCCAGCGCGCGCCCAGAAAGACGACAAGGAGGACAGCGAGGAGTCCAATCACGAGCTTGACCGCGGGATTGCTGCCGGTGGCGCGCGAGCCAGTCGTGGGCACGCCGGGGATCTGCGGCATCTCCGTCTTGAAGCGGTCCGATGGGGGCTGATCGGTCATAAGCTTCGATTTGATTTTATACCCGAATGCAAGAAAGTCGACAGCCAGGCTGTTGACAGTTTGGAAGCGGAATCGTCCCTGAGCCTGTCAAGATTATTTGTGAGTCCGCGGAGGGATCCGCCCTAGTAGGCGCCGGTCAGATTCGGGCTAGTGAACGGAAGGCGAAGAATTTGCCTGGTCGTTGAGCTGAGCAAGCAAATACTCAGTGAGCTTGTTCTTGCCAAGGCCGAGGAGTCCAATCAGATTCACGATGTTGTCAATTCCGGCCCGGATTGGCCAAGCCGCTATGTCTTTCCCCAGGGCCGGAATGACCGCTCGGGCACGTTCGTAAATCAGGGTGACCACCTCGGACACGGCGAACTCCCCGATTTGCGCCCTTGGAGGTTTTGGCGCTTCGCCGGTCACCGCTTTGCTGCAGAGCGGGATGAGAGGAAGCCACGGTTCATTCTGTAGGGCGCCACCACCCTTCGGCGGCGAGACTTTGAACTTCCCGATCACGTCGGACTGTTTGCCGTCAAGGGTTCCGAGAGCGTCCTTCATGATGGGATTCCGCGCGGGGAGCACAAAGTGCTTCTGCAAAAAGAGCTGGCAATTTCGACGCCCGAGCAGATAATCGTGCGCGCGGAATTTTCGCTCGAAGAATCCGCCAAATGCGCCCAGCGAGGCGCACTGCAACGATGGCACGCCCGGAGGCAGGGAATCGTCAGAAGGCGCGATCGTAAACCGGCTGAAGCCGCTGCCCTGCGCGATCAGGGCCAGAGATTCACCAAAGAATCTTGACTGAGCGATAACCGCCGAAACCAAGCTGCCAAGGGCGGCGGGAACGGCGGCGCTGTCCACGAAGTTCGGGCTAAAGTTCGGCGTCCCGGACGATGGAAACGGAACAACCGTTAGGACGGCTGCTTCAGCTTCGATAGGATCACGAGGATTCTGGTTTTTCTGAGCGTCCTCTGGTCTGGAACTGAACGAAGCGAGATAGTCGTGAGCTAAATCAAAGGGATCATTGTCCATCACGCCGCCGTCGACATTGATGGTATTGAACATTTCCGGGATGGTTTTCCACCCCGCAGGGAGGATCGCCGGAGCATTCTGATTCGCTGCGGGATTCACGGACTGCCACATGGGGCGCTGGTAATCCAATTTTTCGCGCTCGAGCATGCGGGGAGCGAGAAAAATCGGAAACGCGCCCGTGGCTTTGGCTGTTTCGCGGAGCAATCCCCATGCGCCTTGATCGGGCCGGCCCAGAGGCAGGGGCTTGGCAACTGGCGTCGTCGTTGGATTTCCTGGCCTTACCGTTTCGAAGCGTAAGCGGTCGGGATAGTACAGCGTGCTTTCTTCGACTGGCCCATTATCATCGAGCGCGTAAGGAATTCCGGTGAGATTGGTCAGCGTCAAAAAAAGAGTCAAGTTGGGCGAGATGTAGACTCTCTTTTTCGGAGTTCCCGGCTGCAGCGCAAACTCGGCGATTTCATCAATGATGGTGCAATCCAAGAGCGAGGCAACGGGTCCTCCGTCTTTCAGGTCCTCCTGTTTCAACAGCTCTCGGATATCGATTTTGTTGACCCAACTTTCGTAGAAGCGATTCGTCGTGTTTTTTAGGCTGGTGTCGTGGATATGGGCGAACTCTCCCTGCACCATTACCGAAGCGATTGCGGCGCACATGCCGCCTGCCGACGCTCCCGAAAAAACGTCGAGCGAAATGTCGTGCATGGGGACAGGATTGCCTTGCCCCTTACTGAACTTTTCTTTCGCGTCGTACCAGTCGTCCAGGGCTTCGATCAGAAAATCGAGGACGCCCGCGGTGTAGGCACCTGCGGAAACCGCACCTGCCATGTTGACTCCGATGCGAAACGGCTTTTGCGCCATGGGGGCGTCTCCTTCAAAACAGAGGTCGGAACAGCGTTGAGAATTTGGACCTGCTTGGGGGCGAATCGCGCCGAGAGAATACCATAGGTGCACTTCACTTGTATGTATGCGAGGCGAGCGGCCCGCTTCATCAGAAATGACGAGCAGCGAAACGCCGAGATTGTGGGATTATGGTGGGACGATGAATTTGGAACAGTACATGGCGGCAGGGAAGTTTATTGATAGCGGTGACGCGGATGTGCGAGAGTTTGCGCGGAGCGTGACCGTTGGGGACAGCGATGGAATATCGCGGGCGGTGAAGCTTTACTACGCGGTGCGCGACGGGATTCTCTACGATCCCTATTATGGGGGCGACGATCCGCGATACTTCCGGGCAAGCGATTGCTTGCGCGCGAAACGAGGATTCTGCATACCGAAAGCGGCGCTGCTTGCGGGTGCGGCGCGGAGTCTGGGCATCCCTGCTCGAGTGGGTTATGCCGATGTGCGCAATCATCTGTCGACGAAAAAACTGCTCGAGTTGATGGGTGGAGACATTTTCATCTGGCACAGCTTTACGGAGCTGTATTTGGAAAGCCAGTGGGTCAAAGCGACACCGGCGTTCAATCTCAGCTTGTGCGAGCGTTTTGGCGTGCATCCGCTGGAGTTTGACGGGCATCACGATTCGCTCTTCCATGAGTATGATCAGGGAGGGCGGCGGCACATGGAGTATGTGCGCGAGCGGGGGAATTATCCGGATGTGCCCTACGAAGAGATCATCGCGGATCTTAAGAGAACCTATCCACGCTGGATGACGATCGTCGTGAGCGCTGCGAAACGGGGGGAGTTTGCGACCGAGGCGTGAAGTGCCCGCTTGATTCGAATCTGGATTTCCAGCCAGAAACTGCAAACAAATTACGGGCACATGCCAAAGCCTGTGCGACAAATTCAGATGCCGCCGAGGAAGCGGTCGGGGTTAAGAGTGCTGGCGGGATCGAGTTGGTGCTTGATGGCCTTCATGAGGGAGAGGGAATCGCCGGGGGTTCCCCAAGCGTCGAGGGAAAAGAGTTCAGCGGGGCGATGAAGGAGAACGAGAGAGCCGCCCAATTTCTCAAGGCTGGAGCGCAAAGCAAGAACGGCATGGCAGAGGTTTTCAGAGGGGCCATCAAGGCGTAGACAACCGAGTCCTGTGGCGTAGATAAGCGATTTCCAGCGGACGCGATTGGAGTCCGCAGCGCGATGGAAGAACTCAACGACGCGGGCGAGGTCCGAGGGAAGAAGGGAAACTTTGGCGATGACGAATGAAGCTGCCTCAGGGTCGGCCTGAGGTGTGGAAGAGGACCAAAGATCCTGACGAGTGTTCCAGACAGCGGGGGGAGCTTCGAGGAGCTCAGCGGGCTTGCAGAGAGCGCGAAGCTGAGCGGCTTGCGCGTCGAGGCCCGCTTCAGTGCCTTCAAATAGAATGTCGGACGTAGGCATAGCTTCGTCGGTGAAATGAGACTGGAGAGCGGTGTGCGCGAGTTTTGAATTTTGGATGGCGAAAATGAGTTCGCGGGTCGCCGCGAGATTTGGCGTCATGATGGAAAAGGAATGCGAGTTGTGCGGGAGCGGATGAAGGCGAAAGACCGCGCGAGTGATGATCCCGAGAGTCCCAAGAGCACCCGTGACCAGTTTGGGAAGATCGTAGCCGGCGACGTTTTTGACCACTTTTCCACCGCTGGAGGCAAGAGTACCGTCGGGAAGAGCGATGGTTACGCCGATGATGAGATCGCGGAGCGCGCCAAAGCGCAAACGGAGAGCGCCGCTGTCGTTGGTGGAGAGAACGCCGCCGACGGTGGCTTTCTCAGGCCAGAGCGGGTCGACGGCAAGACGCTGGCCGCGCTGAGCGAGAGTTTCCTGCAAGGTCTGAATCGTGCAGCCGGCTTCTACGATGACGGTAAGGTCGGAATGGGCGTGCTCGAGGACGCGATTGAGGCGCGCAGTGGAGAGGACGAGGTCGGCGCGGGCTGGTGGATTTCCCCATGCGAGTTTCGTGGCACCGCCACGGGGGATGACAGTGAACCCATCTTCGTTGGCAAGGCGAAGTGAGTCGGCGAGTTGTCGCTCAGTGGTGGGCTCGAGGACGATCTGCGGCTGGACACCACTGACGGCATCGGTGGGGCTAGCGGAACGAATTTGCTCAGCGCCCAGGACCGAGCAGAGGTTCCTTTCTATTGAGCTGATCGTTGCAGTCATAAGGAGTTAGCCTGAATTATCGGAGGGCTTTCGCTCAAACTGTTTTTTGAAGGCCTCCCCGAAGCGCATGAAAACCTGATGCCACTCTTCAATACCGCTCCGCCAAGCCGGCGGATTCGACGGGGTGCGGAACATATTCGCCCGGTTTTTCACCACACAGACGCGGAGTGGGAAAGACTTTGGTGGGGTTCGAAAGCTGCAAAGGATCGAAGGCACACCGGACGCGGTGCATGGTGTCGAGATCGGGCTCAGCAAACATTTTGGCCATCATCATCTTTTTTTCCTCCCCCACACCATGTTCGCCGGTGATGGAACCGCCGGCTGCAATGCACAGTTCGAGAATTTGAAAAGAAAGAGCTTCAGCTGCTTGTTCCTGGCCGGGGATGCGGCGGTCGTAGAGAACAAGCGGGTGGAGATTGCCGTCGCCCGCATGAAAAACGTTGGCGACCCGCAATCCGGTTTCCTGGCTGAGTCGAGAGATTTCGCTCATGACCTGGGGAAGTGCGGTGCGCGGGATCACGCCGTCTTGCACGATGTAGTTGGGCGAGATACGGCCCATGGCAGCGAAAGCGGCTTTGCGACCCTTCCAGACGAGGGCGCGCTCAGCGTCGGACTGAGCAAGGCGAAATTCCCAAGCGCCATTCGAACGGCAAATCTCGTTGACATGGGCCATAAGGGCTTCGACTTCGGCGAGCGGTCCATCGAGTTCGACGAGCAAAAGGCCGCCGCAATTCGGATAGTTGGCATGGACGGCGGCTTCCGCTGCTTGAATGGCGAGGTTGTCCATCATTTCGATGGCAGCCGGAAGCATGCCCGCGGCGATGATGCCGCTAACCGCTGCGCCAGCTTCGTTGGTAGAGGGAAATGCGGCGAGAAGCGTCCGGACGCATTCGGGGCGCTTGACGATGCGGAGAATGATTTTCGTGGCGATGCCGAGAGTGCCTTCGGAGCCGACAAAAACTCCGGCGAGATCATAACCGGGCGTGTCGAGATTCTTTCCGCCAAAGTGGACGAGGGAGCCGTCGGGAAGAACAACTTCTAGGCCAAGAACATGAGTGGTCGTGAAACCGTATTTCAGACAATGTGCGCCACCGGAATTTTCCGCGACGTTGCCGCCGATGCTGCAGACCGATTGCGAAGAGGGATCGGGCGCGTAGAAATATTCCTGAGGTTGGACGCGGCCAGTGACATCGAGATTGAGGACTCCAGGCTCAACGACCACGCGAGCATTGGGAATATCGATTTCGAGAATCCGATTCATTCGCGCGAGGCTAACGACAACCCCGTTTTCGACAGGAAGGGCGCCGCCGCTTAGACCAGTGCCGGAGCCGCGCGCGACGAAGGGAATTTTTTCGCGATGGCAAACGAGGACAATCGACTGGACCTGTTCGGCGCTCGTGGGAAGCACCACGGCGGAGGGCAGCACTCGGAAATTGGTGAGGCCGTCGCATTCGTAGGTGTGGAGTTCTTCAGGTGAGGAGATGAGGCCGCGCTCGCCGACAATAGAGCCGAATTCGCTAAGAGTGCGGGAATCGATGGACATGGCAGTGAGCATAGTACGAGGGAGCGCCGGAGTACAGATGAGCGTGACGAGGCGCCAAATTGCGGGCACAGTGCGGAGCGCGGCGCTCCGCAAAGACCCAGATCCTTAATGAATGAACGTTAAGCCGTGAGGCACGAATTGCGGGAAAACATAGGCATACAACATAACGATGGCGCCGACGATCGCGCCGAGCGCCACAGAATGCCAGAAGACGAAGCGGAAGATTGTGCCTTCGTTGCCTACTTGGTTGGTGGCAGCTGTAGCCACGCAGATCGATTGTGCGTCCACCATCTTGCCCATGACGCCGCCTGCGCTGTTGGCGGAAGTCATCAGAATGGGATCCAAATGCAATTGTTCGGCGGTGATGCGTTGCAAACTCCCGAACAGAGCGTTCGAGGATGTATCGCTGCCAGTGAGCGCCACCCCCAGCCAACCCAGGAAGGTCCCAAAAAAGGGAAAGAACCATCCCGTGTGGGTGAAAGCGAGGCCTAAGACAGCGTCTGTTCCCGAATACCGTGTGACAAAACCTAAACCAAGCATTCCGGAAATCGCAAGAACCGCAAAGCGCATGCGAACGACGGTTCGCCCGAATATCTTGAGCAGTTTTGCCGGGCTGACCCCGCGAATCAGACCGCCGACGATGGCTGCTAGGAAGCAACCAGTGCCCGTGGCAGAAAGCCAAATGAACGGAAACTTAGCGCCTTCCGGCGTGGGCTTGGGCACAACCGGCTTGTCGCGCGAGATCTTGCGGTGCAGGGGAGTGTTCCATCCGCCATTTGGCTTGCCGTCCGCGGTGACCCAGGAGGGTGTAGTGTGCACGTTCATCCAGTCTTTCACCGGCTTGTAGCCCCAAAGGAAAACGAAGAGAGAGAGAATCAGAAACGGCACCCAAGCCTTGAGGACTTGCCCTCGGGTGTAATGATGGGCCGTGATGTGGCTGGTTTCGGAATTAGGCGAAGCCGGCGCGGGATCTTCGGGAAAGCGCCAGATTCTTTTTGGCTTCCAGAAAAGCAGGAATAGCACGGTGCAAAGCAGCGAGAACAGGCCCGCAGTGATGTCCACGAGGTTGCTGTCCATGTGATTGGACCAAAAGAATTGCATGGATGCGAAAGAGATGCCGACAACCAGAATCGCGGGAAGAACTTCAAAGGTTTCTTTCCATCCGACCATCGCGCGCACCAGCCAAAAGGGAACAATAATGGCGGTAATGGGCAGAATTCGCCCGATCATGGCGTTCATATCAGCTTCCGGCAACGCGGACACAGCCGCCAGCATGTGCACGGGCGTGCCGATGGCGCCCCAGGCGACGGGAGCCGTGTTGGCGATGAGATTCAGCGCGGCGGCATGGAATGGCTTGAATCCCAGGCCGATCATGAAAGCACCGGCGATGGCTACCGGTGAGCCGAATCCCGCGCACCCTTCGATGAATGCCCCAAAGCAAAACGCAACTAGTAATAGTTGCAACCTGCGATCGGCGGAGATTCCGCCAACCGAAGCCTTCATAATCTCGAAGTCGCCGGTGTTGACCGATATGTCGTAGAGGTAGACGGCCGCCACGACAATCCACACGATGTTCATTAAGCCCGTTGCGACACCATAGAGGAAGCTCTCCCCGGCGAGGGAGGCGGGCATGCGGAAGACAATAATGGCAACCAAGATGGCCGTGGCGGCTCCGGCCAGGGCGGACCAGTGGGGCCTCACGCGAAAGCCAGCCAACAGAGTGAACAAAACTATGATAGGAAGCGCGGCAATAAGCGCGGAGAGCCACCAATGTCCGGTGGGGTCGTAAACTTGTGTCCAGGTCACGGAGAGACCTCCCGGTCAGGAAGCGTGCAAAATACGTGCGACGAGCGTCTTGCAACGGTCTGCGGACGGGGAGGACGCGGTCGGCGAGTCCTGCGGTCACCCCCGAAACAGGGCACTTCGGGTGGTGAGATACTTCGTTAAGGCGCACTTGTCAAGGGCTAACTGACATGTGCGCGAAACTCCTTTTTGCGGCAAGATTGAAGTTGGACGGAAGGGCAATTTGGCCCTTACGATTTCTTAATGAACTGCTAACCGCTTGCTTAGGGTGAGCGAGAAAAAATACATGGTTGGAGCTGCTGATGAAGGACTTTGTCTTCGTTCTCGCGACGGTGCTTTTCTTTGGACTGGCCATCTTATATCTGCGCGGTTGCGAACGCCTGAAGTAGCACGGACAAAAATATGCTAGGAAACATCGCACTGATTCTGTTGTGTGTTCTTCTGTTCGGATACCTGCTTTATGCGCTGCTGAAGCCGGAGAAATTTTAAGCATGACGGGAATGGGCTGGTTTCAGATATTTCTCTACTTTTTGGTCGTGTTGGCGCTCACGAAGCCCATGGGTGTGTACATGGCGCGAGTGTTCCAGCGCGAAAAGACCTTCCTGGATTTTTTGCTGCGGCCGGTCGAGCGCCTGATCTATCGCGTCTGCGGGGTTGACGAGCGGCGGGAAATGCATTGGAAGCACTACGGGCTATCGATGCTGCTGTTCAGCGCCATGTCGATGCTTTTGCTGTATTTCATCGAACGGCTGCAGGTATGGCTGCCGTGGAATCCGGAAAAGCTTGCCAACGTAGCGCCTGATTTGGCGTGGAATACGGCAGCTTCTTTCACCACAAACACGAATTGGCAATCGTACGTTCCGGAAACGACGATGAGCTACCTCACGCAAATGGCGGGGCTCGCTTACCACAATTTTACCTCGGCGGCAGTGGGAATCGCGCTGGCCATTGCGGTGGTGCGGGGCATATCGAGCCGCGAGAAAAAGACCATTGGGAATTTCTGGGTGGATGCTACGCGAAGCTTTCTCTGGGTTTTGTTGCCGATCTGCCTGGTTGCAAGCCTCGTGTTTGTTTCGCAAGGCGTCGTGCAGAATCTGAAGCCGTACACGACGGCGACGCTCGTGGAATCGCATGCCGTGGATTCGCAAGATGCCGATGGCAAGCCGGTACACAAAGTCGTAACCGAACAAAGAATCGCGCTGGGGCCGGTAGCTTCGCAGGAATCGATCAAGATGGCCGGGACGAACGGCGGCGGATTCTACAATGCGAACAGTGCGCATCCTTTTGAGAATCCAACACCGTTCAGCAATTTTTTCCAAATGGTGTTGATTTTCTTGATCCCAGCGGGGCTGACCAGCACGCTGGGACGCATGACAGGGTCGCCGCGGCATGGCTGGGCCGTCTGGCTCGCGATGGCGACGCTTTTCCTCGGAGGCGTGTTTTTCACTTATGCGGCGGAGTCGAGTGGCAATCCGTTGCTGCCTGGAGTTAGTACGCAAGCTTCCGAACAACAGCCCGGCGGCAACATGGAAGGGAAGGAAGTGCGGTTCGGAATCGCGAATTCGTCGCTCTTCACAACAGTAACCACCGACGCGAGCTGCGGGGCAGTAAATAATATGCACGATTCGTTGACGCCGCTTGGCGGTCTCGTGCCGCTCGTCAACATCATGCTGGGCGAAATCGTGTTTGGCGGCGTTGGATCGGGCTTATACGGCGTCCTGGTCTTCGCCATTTTGTCCGTGTTTATCGCCGGGCTGATGGTGGGACGCACGCCAGAATACCTCGGCAAGAAAATTGAAGCTTACGACGTGAAGATGGCGGTACTTTCGATCTTGGTGTCTTCCTTTGTAATTTTGATTTTTACTGCGATTGGCGTGGTCACGAAATCGGGGCTCGCGGGAATAACGAATCCCGGTCCGCACGGCTTCTCCCAGATACTTTACGCGTACACTTCCTCCGCGGGAAACAACGGCTCGGCCTTCGCGGGAATTAATGCAAACACGGTTTGGTACAACACCAGCACCGGAATCGTGATGCTGCTTGGCCGGTTCTTCGCGGTGATTCCTATCCTGGCGATCGCGGGAAATCTGGCCAGCAAAAAAACGGTTCCTGCTTCTTTAGGGACTTTTCCCGTAACAGGTCCGCTTTTCAGCGTTCTATTGGTTTCCGTCATTTTGATTGTAGGAGCGCTCACCTTTTTCCCGGCGCTCAGCCTGGGGCCGATCCTCGAACACTTGCTGATGGCTTCCGGGAAGGTCTTTTGAGGAACGCATGACGACACATTCTCATGGCAAGCCCACTTCGCTCGCGGATCGCAAGATTCTGAAAACGGCCACGATCGATTCCTTTTGGAAACTGAATCCCCGGCTGATGGTGAAAAATCCCGTCATGTTTGTGGTGGAAGTCGGAGCGGTGGTCACGCTCATCGTGCTAGTTCGCAACGCCCTGCACCACCTGCCTGGGTTTTGGTTTGGCCTGCAAATCACCCTTTGGCTATGGTTCACCGTTCTCTTTGCCAATTTTGCGGAAGCGATGGCGGAAGGGCGAGGAAAGGCCCAAGCGGAGACTCTGCGAAAAGCCCGAGCGGAAACGGAGGCGCGGCGTTTGCGCGGGGATGGCTCGACGGAACGCGTGCCCAGCTCCAAATTGCGCGCTGGCGACATGGTTATGGTCGCCGCTGGTGAATTCGTTCCAGGCGACGGGGAAGTGATTGAAGGTGTGGCCTCGGTCGACGAGTCCGCGATTACTGGTGAGTCGGCTCCGGTGATCCGTGAATCGGGAGGCGATCGTTCGGCCGTGACTGGCGGAACCCGCGTGCTTTCGGACGAAATCAAGGTGCGCATTACCTCAAATCCCGGCGAGACATTTCTCGACCGCATGATCAGTCTGGTGGAAGGGGCTTCGCGCCAGAAAACTCCCAACGAAATAGCGCTCAACATCTTGCTAGCTGGGTTGACGATCATCTTTCTGCTGGCAGTGGCCACGCTTCAGCCGTTTGCGATCTATTCGGGAGCGCCGCAGAACGTTTTCTCGCTGGTTTCCCTATTGGTCTGCCTCATTCCCACGACGATCGGCGGATTGCTCTCGGCGATCGGCATTGCTGGAATGGACCGCATGATCCAACGCAACGTCATCGCCATGTCGGGGCGCGCCGTCGAGGCTTCCGGAGACGTAGATGTGCTGCTGCTCGACAAAACGGGCACCATCACGCTTGGGAACCGGCAAGCGACCGCGCTCCATCCTTCGCCCGGAGTCACCGAGGCGGACCTCGCCAACGCGGCGCAGCTCGCGTCGTTTGCCGACGAAACTCCCGAGGGTCGCTCAATTGTAGTTCTCGCCAAAGAAAAGTATGGCTTGCGCGGAAGGGAACTGGCGCCTCACAGCCCAGTTTTCATCCCGTTTTCCGCGCAGACATGCATGTCGGGAGTGGACATGGACGGGCGTGAAATTCGCAAAGGCGCGCCCGACGCCATCGCGCGTTACGCCGCGGAAAAAGGGCGCGTGGTTCCTGCGGAAACGTTGGATGTGGTCAAACAGATTTCGAACCTCGGCGGTACGCCGTTGCTAGTGACCCAGAACCGTCAAGTGCTCGGTGCTATTGAGCTGACGGACGTGGTGAAGGGCGGAATGCGCGAACGTTTCGACCACCTGCGCGCTATGGGCATTCGCACCATGATGATCACCGGGGATAACCCCCTCACCGCGGCGGCCATTGCACGGCAGGCCGGAGTCGACGACTTTCTCGCTCAAGCCAAGCCCGAAGACAAAATGGCCCTGATCAAGAGCGAACAGACCAAAGGGAAGCTCGTGGCGATGACTGGTGACGGCACGAATGACGCTCCCGCCCTCGCGCAAGCCGACGTCGGCGTGGCCATGAACACGGGGACGCAAGCCGCGAAGGAGGCGGGGAACATGATCGACCTCGACTCCAACCCAACCAAATTGATTGAAATCGTGGAGATAGGAAAGCAGTTGCTCATCACGCGAGGCGCTCTGACCACATTTTCCGTTGCGAATGACGTCGCGAAGTATTTCGCCATTATTCCAGCAATGTTTGCGGGAACATTTCCTTTGCTGAATAAGTTGAACATCATGGGGCTGCGCACGCCCGAATCCGCGATCCTGTCCGCGGTGATTTTCAATGCGCTCATCATCATCGCCCTGATTCCGCTGGCGCTGCGTGGCGTTCGCTATCGGCCGCTGGGCGCAGCCGCACTATTGCGGCGGAACCTCGTCGTTTACGGCCTGGGTGGTGTCATCGCGCCATTCCTCGGCATCAAGGCAATCGATATCCTGATTGGGCTTTTGCGCTGGGCCTAGAGAAGACACATGAGAAAAGAACTGCAAATCGCCATTCGCTTCACTTTGATCACCACTCTGCTTTTTGGCCTGGTCTACCCGTTGATAGTTACTGGCCTAAGCCAGTTGCTGTTTCCGCATCAGGCAAACGGGAGCCTTGTGCAACGCGACGGCAAAGTAATTGGCTCGGAGCTGATCGGTCAGACTTTTTCCTCAGACGGCTATTTCCATTCGCGGCCTTCGAGCGCGGGCGACGGCTACGACGCAGCAAATTCCAGCGGATCGAATCTGGCGCCGACAAACCACGCTCTAATCGAGCGTGTGCAAGGGGATGTCGCAAGGTTGCACGCGGAAAACCCCGCCGCCGCAATTCCCGTCGATCTCGTAACCGCTTCCGGGTCTGGCCTCGATCCGCATATCTCGCCGGCCGCTGCGGACTTCCAGGTTCCGCGAGTGGCGCGCACCCGCAACATTTCGCAGGACGCTCTGCGCGCGCTTGTCGCGAAGCATACCGAGTCCCGCCAATTCGGAATCTTTGGCGAATCCCGCGTCAATGTTCTGGCATTGAACCTGGAGTTGGATTCCGCATTTCCTGGGAAAAAGTAGCGCGGCTATTTTTGTGAACGATGTGCCGCTTTTGGGGCACTGATTTTTGGCGGCTCGAAGCGGTAGCCCACCCACGGCTCGGTCAAGATGTACCTGGGTTTGGAAGGATCCTTCTCAATCTTCTTTCGCAATTGATTTATAACCACCCGGAGATTTTCTGTCTCATCGCCGTAGTCCGGTCCCCAGACGGCTTGCAACAAGCGGCGATGTGTCAGCGGCTTTCCGCTGTTGGCGATTAATTGTTTCAGGACGTCGAATTCTTTGGGCGCGAGGTGTACCTCTTCCCCGCCTGCCGTGACTCTGCGCGATTCAAAATCCACAGTGAAGTCTTTCGAGACGAACTCGGGAATGGCTTCCGCAGCGGAGTATCTTCGGAGCGCGGCGCGAATTCGTGCGAGGAGCTCCTCGATTCCGAAAGGTTTGGCGACGTAGTCGTCAGCGCCGGCATCAAGGGCCAGAACTTTGTCGCGCTCGGCGTTGCGCACGGTGAGCATGATGATAGGGGCGGCGGTTCCCCGGCGCAGTTCGCGGCAGGCATCGATTCCGCTCATCCCCGGCATGTTTACGTCGAGAAGGATTAAATCAGGCTTTTCTTTGCGCGCCAGGTCGATAGCTTCCTCGCCGGTCTTCGCTTCCAAGATCACGTAGCCGTGGCTGGTGAGCGTGGAGCGCATCACCCGGCGAATCTGTGGTTCGTCGTCCACGACAAGAATATTGGCTGCGGTCGTAGTCATCGGATCTCTTTCGAGTTCGCCGCTGGCAGACTAAAAGAAAAAACCGAGCCGTGCCCAAGCTGGCTCGTTACCGAGATAGTCCCCCCATGAGCTGTGACGATGGCTTTGGCAATGGAAAGTCCCATGCCCGTGCCACGAACAAGATAGCGCTGATCCCGTCCGCGATAAAACTTGTCGAAGATCAATCCTTGCTCGAACGCATCGATCCCTGGTCCGTGATCCGCAACGCTAGTGAGAACGCCGTCGCCATTCGGCTCCGCGGTCACCGTTATGGGCTCTTCCTTCGGCGAATAAATGTTGGCATTGTCGATCAATTGCACGAGGATTTCCTCAGCGCGGTTCGCATCGGCGCGAACTAGCGGCAAGCCCGGCGTAATATGGACGTCCACTTTTCGCTCGCCAAGCGGTTTCTTCAAATGCTCCAAAGCGCGCTTGATAATTTCTTCGATAGAAACCGGCTCGAACTGCAGTTCGAACTCACCCGCCTCGAGTTTCGCCATCTCCGATGCTTCTTCGACGAGATGATTCAGACGGTCGCATTCTTCGTTGATGATGGTAAGCAATTCGTGTCCTTGCTTCGGGTCGGCGTTCGGAGTGCCCAACAAGCTGGTGGCGGCGGCCTTGATGGAGGTCAGCGGCGTACGGAAATCGTGCGCGATCGAATCCATTAGCGCGGACTTCAGGCGTTCTCCCTGGCGATCCGCCTCCGATTCGCCGAGTTGCTCGACCGCGCGGGCGCGCTCGATGGCGATGGCGATCAGCGACCCAATTGCGTCCAGAGTCGGCCGGGAAAGCATAGCCCCGGAAATTCCGAGGCTGCCGATGGGCCTGACGCCCATGCGCACTGGCAGAAAATAGACAGCTTCTGCGGTGTCCAAGATAGCTTCATCCCGCAGAAATGCCGTCTTTAACTGGCCCTCATCGAGCTGCGCAGCGCCATATCCGGACCGGTAGAACTTGTCCTTCTGCGGGAGAAACAATTCTGCGGCGCCCGCCTCAAAACATTCGACGATGTAATTGGGTACCGCGTTCATCAATTGAATTACGTTTCCTTCACCCAGCAGCTTCTGGCTGAAAGAATACAAGCGCTCGACTTCCCGCCGGCGGCTGTTCGATGCATCCGCCTCTTTGCGGATTCTGGCAGAAAGCTGGCTGCCCATGATCGAAGTGAACAAAAAAGCGAACAGGGCAACCCAATTTTGCGGATCCGCAACCGTAAAGGTCCCGACAGGCGGCAAGAAGTTGTAGTTGAACAACAGCATTGCCGTGACCGACATGAATACGGAAACCACCATTCCCCAGACGGCGGAAACTGCTAAAATCGCCAGAAGAAATGAGAGCGCAACGGTGGTCTGATTGACCGGCAGGATGATTCGGTAGAAATACGTAATTCCGGCGAGTAGCAGCGCAGCAACCAGGAATCCTGCAACGCGGCCACCTAGCAGTCGAAGCATGCTTGTATTCTAACGCAGAGGCATATTTTTCGTAGGAGCAGCCGCTTCCCGTGCCCAAGAACGCTCAAGAATGGCTCGACGCTGTTTCTCCAGCGCCCAAGACGCGGGGAATTTTCAAATTGTTTCTCGGCTATGCCCCTGGAGTCGGCAAAACCTTTAGCATGCTGAGCGAAGCGCTGCGGCGGAAAAAGCGCGGCGAAGACGTAGTGATTGGCATCATCGAGACGCATGGGCGAAAGGGAATCGCCGAACTTGCCCTGCAATTGGAGTCGGTGCCGCGAAAGAACATTGAATACAAGGGCACAGTCTTCGAAGAAATGGACGTGGACGCGATCATCGCGCGTCGTCCTGCTGTCGCCTTGGTGGATGAACTGGCGCATACCAACATTCCCGGCAGCAAGCACCGCAAGCGCTACGAAGACATTCAGGAGATCATTGCCGCTGGCATCGATGTTCTCTCGACGCTGAACATCCAGCACATTGAAACCATCGCGCCGACGGTCCGCGCCATCACCGGCATCACCGTCCGCGAAACCGTGCCCGATTGGGTGCCGCTCTCTGCATCGGAAACCGTGATGGTCGATTTGACCCCCGAGGCTTTGCAAAACCGCATGAGGCGCGGTGACGTCTACGGCCAGGAAAAAGTCGAGCAGTCGCTCAAAAACTTTTTCCGCCGCGGGAATCTCATTGCGCTTCGTGAGCTTGCGCTGCGCCAAGTGGCCGAGCAAGTGGACCGCAGCCTCGAGTCCTACATGGACTCGAAAGACATCCGCCAGAATTGGGGCGTCCGTGAGCGCCTGTTGGTCTGCATCTCCGGCAATCCTTCCGGGCAATACCTCATCGCCCGAGCCGCTCGCTTGGCGCGCCGGATGGACGCGGAGCTTTATGTGTTACACGTCGAACGTGAATTCGGCAAGGGCCAGGAGGACAAAAAGACGCTGGATGCGAATCTGCGTTTCGGCGAAAACCTCGGCGCGCAAATTCACCGGCTAAAGGGGCGCAGTGTCGCCGACACTGTCGCCGAATTCGTGCGGAACAAGCATATTACTCAAGTGATGTTTGGCCGCGCCCCCGTCCGTGACTGGCGCAAGTATCTTTATCTCTCCGCAGTCCACCGGTTTCTACGCGAATCCCCACCGGTGGATGTCCATATCGTCACCCAAGAGCCAACAGAGAACTAAATAAGAGGGGGCGTTGATTCAGGAAGCTAATGGTCGGGGAGCTTGTCGGCACCGCTTCACATCGTACCGTTCTGCTGGCGATGCATCGAACCTACTGAGCGGGGACGACCACAGCGGACGATGTTCCGGCTGCGTGAAAGTGTCAGAGCTCTCGGAAGGGTCTCGCGGCCAAAAACTTCTGGCGCAGACTGTCGTCGCGTATCGACTCCGCGAGGGATTGGATCACGGCACGCGCCCGACCAAGATGTTCCTCAGCGGTCGAGTCACTCTTAGCGTGCCGGGCCGCTCCAGCCGAAGCCTTCAAGATTTGCCACTCGATCGTGGGACACGGATTTCGCTCCAGTGCGCCCAGGGCAGTTTGATACTCTCGACGCGCCTCCTCGATCCGTTCTTCGAGCAGCGCGATGTCGCCAAGGAGTTTGTGGCCCCAAGCCAGGTACTTGCGCGCGCGAGGCATCTCTGCGGCTTGCAGCGTGGCTGCTGCGTGCATAGCCGCCATTTTCAAATCTCCTCGCGCGATCCAATAACTCGCCATCTCCGCCTGCATGCGAATGGCATAGCGCCAGCGGAACCACACGTCCTTGTTGAAGAGTTGCTCAGCCTGCTGCAGATGTTCAAAAGCGCGTGCGGGCTCGCCGAGAGCCAGATAGTCGTGGCCGAGGTTCACGTGCGCATTGGCACATCCTTCAACCATGCCCATCTCTTCAGCGAGGCGAACATTTTCCGTGTCGAGCTGAACGGCCATCTCGAGGTCTTGCATTTCGCGGTAAATCCAACCGAGCGTATTGGGGATCCGCGGAAGCCAGTAACGCTCGCCGTTCAACTCGGCAAGCCTTCGGGCTTCTTCGAGCGTGTGCAACGCCTCCGAGAACTGCCCGCGATTGCCCCGTGCCATCCCGCGAAAGAATAGATTCGCAACGATGTGGAAGCTGGCCCCGAGTTCCCTCGCTTTTCCCAGCGCCCAGCCCGTTACGCGCTCGGCTTCCGTATAGTCCAGGCGCCAAGTGTGCAGCGCACCCAGGTAACTGACGGCGTCAACCACGCCGAGCTGCAGGCCTTTCTCCTGCAGCACAGGAACTGCATGCCGGAAATATTGTTCGGCCGCGCCGAGATCGCCGGTGCAAAGCCGGTCGCACGCCAGGACCGATTCCGCAGAAGCAACACCAGCGCTGGACCCGGCAGCGCGGGCAATTTCCAGGGCACGATTCGCCTGCTGCCGCATTTCCGCCATGCGATGAACGTTGAACAGCGCCATTGCCGTTCCGCAGATGGCATCGATCTGCGCTTCCTTATTCTCTAATTCGACTGCCGCTTTCTCCGCCAATGCAAAATCCTCGATCGCCTCATCAAACTGCGAGGTCGTCAGGTGCAGCCGAGCCAACTCGAAAGCGGCCGCCAGCACGCGCGACATTCGCTCTGCGCCGCGGAGCTTCTCCGCATTGGCCAGGGCCCGGCGCGAAAGAGAGATAGCTTCGTGATTTGCGAAAACGCGGGCGGAGTTCTGCGAGGCCCGCAAGAAGTAATCGGCCGCGCGCGCGAAATCCCGCGCGGCCTCGAAGAGAAACGCGAGCGTGGAAGCGATCTCCACGCTACGCTCGCCATAGAAAGCTTGCAGCGCTCCCGCCACGGCCGCGCTGAGGGAGGTTCTGCGCGTCGGGGCGAGCGCGGAATACAATGCGTTCTGATAGAGAGCGTGGACGAAGACATAACGCAGGGTCAATTGGGAATCAGGAAATTCCTGCTCTCCGATTTTGCGCACGAAAAGATGAACGCGTTCGAGGATTTCCAGCCGCTCCTCGACCTCGGCCGCATCCATCTCGAGCGCCCGCGCCACAACGGCCGAGTCGAACTCCTGCCCCTGGACGCTGGCCGCGGAAAGCAACCGCCTTTCGGCATCGCTGAGCTGATCGATTTTTCGCTGAATCATACTGCGCACAGACTCGGGCAATTCGCGCTGGATGTCCGGAACCGACTCCGCAAGCGACCAGCGGCCTTGCTCCTTTTCGGCGATAACTCCGCGGTTCAGCAGGTAGCGGATCAAATCGACCATGAAGAGGGGGCTGCCTTCGGTCTTAGCATGGATCAGCGAGGCAAATTCTGGCGGGAAACGATGCTCAGGGAATTCCAGAGCAAGGTAACGCTCGACATCCGCCGAGGTCAAGAAAGCAACCGCCAGGTCGCGGCAGACACCGCGTTCCTGAAGGACGAGCTTGATGGTATTAAACGGATGCTTGGCCAGCAATAAGTCGGAAGGGCGGTAGGTGACAATAATCAACATCCGTAGCGAGCCGATCTTGCCGCCAATATAGGCAAGCAAGTCTACTGTCGAGACATCCGCCCAGTGTAAGTCGTCCAGGAAGAATACCAGCGGCCGGACCCGTGAGGCCTCCTGCAAGAAGGCACTCAGTTCACGCTTCAAGCGTTCCTGTGAGGCAGCCTTAGCTTCCTCCATTATTCGGGAAAACGAGGAATCGTCTGCCGCGAGGGGCGCGACCTGGACGTACCAGGTCGGTGCCACGCGCTTCAGCGCGGCGGCCATAGAAACGCTGTCTTCACCGCGCAGGAGGCTTTCGAGAGCTTCGAGAATTGGCAAGTACGCTTCCGTGCCGGCCAAGCGCTCAGAACACTTTCCGCGCGCGATGCCACAATACCGGCGGGCGGCCACCAGCCCGGCAAGAAAATCCTCCGCTAGGGTGGTCTTCCCTATCCCGGGCTCTCCGGCAACACACATCAGCAGACCGTGGCCTGACTCGGCCGAGTCAAAGGCGGCGCGAAGTTCCTCAAGCTCGCGCTTGCGGCCTACCGTGTGGCGCTCGATGGGCACAACCCCGCGAGCTAGTTCGGTCCCGGTGTGAGTTCCGGTGAGCCCGCCAAGTTCGGACTCTACTTCCGTCGCGGTGGGCCGAAGGCGCGCATCTTTTTCGAGCAGCCGCAAAATGAGGGAGTCGAGAACCGGGGGAATCTGTGCATTCAGCCGAGAGGGAGGAAGCGGGGTTTGCGAAAGAATTGCGTGCAGGACTCCGATATGCGAGTCCGCCGGGAAGGGGTGCCGGCCCGTGCTCAGCTCGTACAAGACAATCCCAAGGGAGAACATGTCCGTGGCGCTGTCCGTCACCTCTCCACGCGCCTGTTCCGGCGACATGTACCTTGCCGTTCCAAGGATGGTTCCCTCCGCGGTGTCGGCTGTCGCAAAGGTGGGTGAAGAACCGATCGGAACAAGGCGGGCCAAGCCGAAATCGAGCACCTTCACGTAGCCGTCCTCGCGGATCATGATGTTGTCTGGCTTAATATCGCGATGAACGATTCCAGCGGCATGCGCCACTGCCAGCGCCTTTGCTACTTGCTCCCCGATGCGCGCGAGGGACACTAGGTCCATGCCCTTGCCGATCATTTTCCGGAGCGTGCTCCCGATAATGAACTCCATGACAATGAACCGGTTCGGGCCGGTCTCACCGATTTCGTGAATAGTCACAATGTTGGGATGGTTCAGTGCAGACGCGGCCCGCGCCTCTCGCACGAAGCGCTCAACGGCCACGGGGTCACCCACGATTCGTTCCGGCAGGAACTTTAGCGCCACGCGGCGCCGGAGCTGGGAGTCCTCCGCTTGATAAACCTCACCCATTCCACCAGCACCGACTTTTTCAATGATGCGATAGTGGCCGAGCGTTTGGCCAATCATAAGCGAGACTTCTCTGACCGCGTATCTTAGGTTGTGCTCATAAGCAAGTCAACGCACGTAGAGTGCAGGCGGATTACTTTCTTGTGGAAGTCGATCGATAGTTGCGGCCAATGGCGCGCCGATGACGGGCAACTCGGAAGTGGTGCCTGGTAAGTTTGAATGTATAGGTCGACGGTGGAGAACTGTCATCGGACATACGAATACGCATCAGAGTCACCGCAGATACGCTATGTTGATTCCGTGCCAAGCAACTTCCAGCCGCACCCACTTTCGCTCTTAACGCTAAGTTCTTGAGGCGAGCTGGTCGTTGGGTTTTAGACTACTTTCGAGCAACGACAGAACTGCCTCCAATGCTTCAACAGCTTGTTTCTCTATTCCTTTTCCACATTCACGTAAAAATGGTCTGTGTCCACCGCGAATTCGTCTTTCTTCAGCGTAGTCTTTATCGTCTGCCACTCCGTGGTCGCATGAATCATCTGCCAATTGTCTTTTGCTCCTAGGCGAACCGGCATCGCAAACCCCGGCTCATCCACTTTCCAGCGGTACGCCACCTTGCCTGCCGCCTCATCGAACTTCAGCTCCAGCGTCGGAATCGCCGTGTGCCGCAAGTATTGGTTGAATATCGGCGTCAGGTCCGTTCCCATCTGTTGATTGAAATACGCCACGACGTCTTCCGTCATGATGTTCTTGTACTTGAAATGCTGATAGAAATCGTGCAGCAGCTTCCACCAGTGCGCGTCGTCATTTACCACACTGCGTAGCGTGTTGATGAATAGCGCTCCCTTAAAATACTGGTCTTGCGGCGGATTCGCATTCACCCCGCGTTCCGCGATGATCGGATAGAGGTTCTGCACTTTCGGCTTGTAGCCGTTCAGATATTTGATTGCGTCCTCTTTGCCCCAGCGGTATTCCACGTAAAGACTTTCAAGATATGTGGTCCAGCCTTCGTGAATCCACATGTCGGAGCGGTCCGCCGCCGTGATGCTGTTCCCAAACCATTCATGCCCGCTCTCATGAATGATGATGAAATCGAATTTCGGGCTGATCCCGACTCCCGTCCAATCGCGTCCCAGATATCCGTTCTCGAACCGGTTTCCGTAGGTCACTGCGCTTTGGTGTTCCATCCCCGAATATGGCACCTCTACCAGCTTGTAACCGTCCTTTTTGAAGGGATACTCTCCAAAATAGTGTTGATACGCTTCGAGCATTCCCTTCGCTTGCGCAAATTGTGACTTGGCCTTGTCCAGATCCTCGGGCAGCACGTAAAAATCCAGCGGCAGACTACCCAGCCGGTCGGAAAAATGAACGTAATTCCCCACGTTCAACGACACGTCGTAATTGTTGATGGGGTAGTGGACGAGCCAGTCCCATCGCGTGTAGCCGTCTCCCAAATCCGTTTTGCCCATGAATTTTCCGTTCGAGACGTCCACAAGTCCGTTGGGAATCGCGACGCTGATCTCCATGTTTTCCACTTCGTCGCGCCATTGGTCCTTGTCCGGCCACCAAATGCTTGCCCCCTGCCCTTCGCACGCGGTGAAAATCCACAGCCTTCCCTGGGGATCCTTCCCAAACGTAAATCCGCCAAACCTTCCGGATTGCACCGGAGTTCCCGAGTAATAAAAGTCGATGGTGTAGGCGTGTCCCTTCTTCAAAGTTTCCGGAAAATCGACAAACACGGCGCCGAATTTCCGCTCAAACTTAAGTTGCATCGCGCCCATCAAAATCTTGTCAACGTTCAGGGCTTCCGTCAGGTCCAATTGAATACGATTGTCGTCCTTCAACATCTTGAACCGCGTGGTCACGTCCCCGCTGATGGATTTCTTGTCCGGATCCACACGAATATTCAGGTGGTAGTACAGCAGATGATTGTTCGCCCGGTATGGTCCGTAGGCGCCTTTCAGAATGTCGGCCTCTGTGGGTGGATGCGGCCCTGGCGGCTGCGTTGGCGCCGGTTGCTGTGGCGCAGTCGTTGGAGTGCCCGATTGCTGCGGCGTGGGTGAACCACTCGACTGCTGTAGAGTAGACGCACTCTTCGTCGATCGCGCCAAAGCGCTTGCCGCAAAACAGATTAATAGAAGGCCCGCAGCCCCGCGGCGGAGCCGTTCGAGCGCCCGGCGGTTCCAAGACCTATCGCTTGGCGGAAACTTGAGTGAAAGGTCAGTCTGTCGCACCCCAGATATCTCCTATAGTGAATCCTTCTGGAAATGGATCTTCCGGATCGAGCACATAATTGGCAAACCCCGTAATCCAGGCGCATCCGCTAAGGGTGGGGACGACGGCTCGATAAGGTCCGACGCGGGTTTCGCAGACCAATCTGCCTGTAAAGGTTGTGCCGAGAATGCCTTCATGTACAAAGTTCCGCTGCAGCGGCAACTCCCCTTTTGCATATAACGCCGCCATCTTCGCGCAAGTCCCTGTGCCACAGGGCGAGCGATCCAGAGCTCCTGTCCATGTCGCCGGTTTCTCCCAATCCAGCTTCCCCGTCGAGACAATCACGGTGTTCCTGCGATGTACTCCCGGTTTCGTTGAGGGGGCGGACAGTTGCGCGATCGTAATCCCAGATATGCCCGGATTCTCCGGGTGCACTACAGGCAATTGCTCCTGCGCGGCCGCCTTGACCATTTCCCCGATGCGCACGATGTCCCGCGCTTCGTCCGCCTTCAACTGCAAACCGAATTGCGCGGCATCCGCGATCACGTAGAACATGCCACCCCACGCTACGTCCACTTTTGCCGTACCCAGGCTCCGCACTTCGATCTCACGGTCCAAGTGCACTGCGAAAGCCGGGACATTTTCAAAGGTTACGCGTTTCACCTTGCCGCCGAGCATCTGCGCTTCCACTTCCACCAACCCCGCCGGAGTCTCGAGCTTCAATTTCGTGATCTCTCCGCGCGGCCGTACCATTCCCGTCTCCAGCAGAACGGTAACCACGCAGATCGTGTTCGTCCCCGACATCGCCGGATATTCCACCTGCTCCATGATTACGAATCCCGCGTCCGCCTCTGGATGGGTCGCCGGCAAGATCAAATTGCAGTTCGATGCCGGGTATCCCCTCGGCTCTCGCAGCATGAGCTTGCGCAGACCGTCCGCTTGCGACTCGAGATACTTCATTTTTTCAAACATGGTTTTTCCCGGTACGTCGAGCACGCCTCCGACGATCACGCGTCCCGGCTCCCCGCAAGCGTGTGCGTCCACCGCACAAATCATCCGCGCGAATCGCAAGAGTCCTCCGATCTGAGCACGTTATGACGCAGCTTCCCCAGCTCTTAGTTGAAACCGGCCGACTCCCACTTGTGCAAGGTATCAGTTACGAGAGTTCGGATTTTGCCGACGACCTTTTTGAAGTACTCATCGGCCTTGGCTTGCGTCCGGTCCTTGGGTAAGCCCTGATCCTTGGTGTATAGAAGCATTGTCGAAGGAAAGGGTGTCGCTGACCAACCGCCAGATGGGGACGGCAAGGCAGTGGCCATATCTTTGCCGGTGAAAAGCTCCCAATGAACGAGCTTGGGATTGGCTGCCTGGACCATGGCTGTTTCGTCGTTAGTCGCGTGGCCGCCGTCTTCGCCAAAGACCTCATGGGTGATGTCGTTGCAAAGAATCCACCAGTTAATTTCGATCGTGTTGACTTTGTACTGCAACGAAATCTCATTAGCCAGTTGCTGCAAAATTTCGACTTGGGGTCCGTGTCCGTTGAGGATCACAATATTCCGAAAGCCGTTGTTGACCAGCCCAACCAGAACCGCACGAACGTAGATGCGAAACGCGTCTTCCGGGATATGCAGGCTCCCCGGATACGGCGCGAGGATGTCCGTGACGCCGTACGGAATGTGCGGAGCGATTAGCGCATTCACGTCAGCGGCAATGGCATTCGCAATGGCTACTGGCACCGTGTTGTCAGCGCCGTTGTTAATGAAGCCGTGCGCCTCCAGCGTGCCTACTGTCAGGATGACAGTCTTGATCTTTGCGGGAACGAGTTGCTGAAATTCTTTCCAGTTCAGATCGTCCATCTGACGCGAAGAAGGTTGCTGGGCACTCGCCATGAGTGGAAGGGCAAGGAGCATGCAAAATGCAATGATCCGATGTGCTGAGATCATATTGTGCCTCCGATACGGCTCAAGGCTACTCTAAGTGCTGAAGGATTGGCGTGCCTATCAACAAAGAACGTCTACAGGCTAAGTGAATCGCTGCAAACGCCACAAATACGGCAGCCCGCGCCTGTCTTCGGCAAGCGCGGGCCGAGTCCTGTACGTTTTGCATCCGCTTAGAACGCGAGCTGCAGCCGGAATTGAATGCTCCGTGCGCCACCTGCGCCGTTGCCAGGGTTAGCGATGCTCGCAGCCGAGTATGTCGCACTTTGAACGTTAACGTACTGGGCGGGATTGTTAGTACTTCCCGAGAAATTGTCCGTAATATTCCAATTCGCGTGATTGAAGGCATTCACAAACACGGCGAAGATATTGAGTCTCAGCCTCTCGTGGATTGGGATTGTCTTCAACAGGGAAATGTCGGTATTCACGAACATGGGCCCCGTGAGAAAGATGAATTGCCCCAACTGTCCCGGTGTGGTGACTGGCAAAACTGGTTGGTTGTTGTTGGCAAATAGTTTTGGATTCAGAAACACCACGGGTTCGGCGCCATTCGGTCCCGGGAACACGCCCACGTTGCTTTGCAACTGCTGCCGGGTGATTCCATTCAGCACCACTCCCGAGTCCGACGGATCCGGGAACCCAAAGAAGCCGCTGTAATAATTGTAAGTGTTGAAACCACCTAACAATTTGAAGTTACGGCCCGACTGTGCCGTCACGATTGTTCCCGCGGTCCACCCGCCAATGACGTGATCTACAATCGAGCTGTGCGTTTTGAATTGCCGGCCGGTCCCGAACGGCAGGTCATACGTTCCATAAACTCGGAATGTGTGCCGCAGGTCGTAAGGCGAGGGCACACGACTGAGGCGGGGATTCCGCAACGTCGTGAAATTCATCTCCGCTTCGTCCGCAGTGTAGTAGTCGCCGATATAGCGGTTTGTGAAAGCATGACTGTACGTATAGTTTGCATTAAGCGTAAGGCCGCGCCCCACAGGATGCTTCACCTGCACCTGGAGGCCGTTGTACGACTCGCTGCCAGGGTCCGACAAAAGGAGGATAGGCAGCCCGGCCGCATATGGATTTGCTTGGAAGAAATTGATGGGATATTTCCCAGCCCCGTAGCCGGTACAAGGGCTGAACGTCGTCCCACCTACCATGTTGCACAGGAAACTAGCCGTAGATGCCAGCTGGTAAGCCAGTGCCCCCGCCTGCCCCTGCTGCAAAAGAGGAATGAACGCACTATTCGTGTAGCTCGAGGTCAGTAGAGAGCCATTGGGCTGCGCCGCGCCGGTTCCCCCGAAGGCTGCGTCAAAAATGGGCAATGCGACCTGCCCCGAATAGCCTTGGTTCTGGAAGCTCGGGTTTGCCGCGCAAGCTGGCGTTGCAAGACAAACTTGCAGGTTGTTCTGCGCGTTCTTGAACTCGCTTAGGAAGCCGTTCTCAAAAATGTTAACCTCGTTCAGGTCCGTGTTCGTCCACATGTGCACGGAATGATTGCCCACATAGTTGATTTCGAGGACCGTAGCTCCTGGCAGTTTCCGCTGAATCCCGAAGTTCCAGCTTTCCACGTACGGCGCGCGAATTTTGGGATCCACGGTGCCGAACGGTTGGCCGGTAAAAGTGAAAGACGACTCTTGCAACGGAAAACTGAACGACGTGGGAAACGCGTTGGGCGTTATCGTCGATTGGAGGTTCAAAGTTCCCGCTGGAAACTGGCCTAGCGCGGTGCCTGGGAACAAAAAGACGGTCTGCACAGGACCAGGATTGCTGAAAAAGGTGGCCTGCTCAAAGGTCGTCCATCCTTCGTCGTAGCGGCTGATGCGATACCCGCCGCGAATCACGAGATTGTCCCTGCCCGCCAGTTTTCCCAGAATCCCATTTTCCCAGACAGGGTTCCACGCAAAGCCAAAATTGGGCGCCGGCTGCTTCAGGTCGGCCGAGTACGGCGATGGCCTCAGCGTTACCACAGGGTTGAGATCGCCATTCAGCTCGCCGGGCTTGAACAATTCCGTGGATGGACCCAGCAAATCAGCATAGGTTGGATTGGCGTTGAAGTTGTTCGTATTGTGGATGGGGCCCGTAAGCTGCCAGCGGAATCCGTAGTTGAGGGAAAAATGAGGCGTTACGCGGAAGGCGTCTTGCACATAAAGCCCACCGACCGTCTGTTTTTCCAAGTAGTTCACTGCCCCCGCGACCTTGTAATTGCGGGTGGTTCCGTCCACCTCGTTGAAGCCAGAAACGGAGGCTAACCGTCCCACGAGCGTGCCGTAGAGCGCTTCCGCATTCGCAAGGTCAGTGGCCGTATTGATATTCGGGAAATTCGAGGTGTTGAACATAGCGAGGGCGGGATCCAAGCTGCTGAGCCCCACGGAATATGTGGGTGGTGAGTTGAACTCCAACTCGTGCATGTTCGACAGGCGGAAGTCTCCGCCAAACGTGAACGTATGCCTTGTATGAGCCCAGCTCACGTTATCGTAGACCTTCCACACAGGGTTGTTCCTGGGCAGTGGGAAAATGAAGCCGGGTATGATGGGTTGGAACAAGACTCCCTGGCCCGCCGCCAGCGACGCGGCGCCAATTTGCCGATTTCCCTGCGATTGGAACTCATTGAAGTTGTTTCCGGGATTGAACTCCTCGACCGTGCTAAGAACACCAAAACTAAACTGGTTGGTTAGTCGCGGACTGAGAATCCAATCGAATCCGAGCATCCCGGTGTAGTACGTGGACTTGAACCCTCCGCTCTCGAACGTGTCTCCTGGATAGGGCTGCACGTTGTCGATCTTTCGCCAGTAAAGGTCCCAGGATCCGTGCAAGGTGATTTTGGGCGTGACCTGGAAGTCGAGTCGCGCCGTGGGATACCGGTTGGTATTGCCCTGCCGCTGCGAGAAGCTGAATTGTGTCATATAAGGCAGGCCGGGAACCGGCGTTAGCGTTTGATTCTTCGAGTAGGTGTTGATCTGAGTCAGGATGTTAGCGATGGTCGGATCAATTTGCGAAGGATAGCCTGGAGTCTGCGAAGCGGCAAGCTGCAGGACATTGACTGAATGTTGCAAACCGTCTGTTCCGGTATACGTGAAGTTTCCCTGTTGCGCTGCCTGTGTGGGAATGAGAAGGGAAGTCGTGCTCGAAAAGGGGTTGTCTTCTTCCTCGTAATGGAAAAAGAAGAAGACCTTATCCTTCCAGATCGGTCCACCAAGGCTCCCTCCGTAGTCGTTCAAATGGAAAGGAGGCTTCTTGATGCCCAGGGCGTTGTTTGTGTAGGTGTTGGCGTTGAAATAGCTGTTTTGCGCCTGCCAGAAGGCATTGCCGTGAAAAGAGTTCGTTCCGCGCTTGATGGCCAAGCGCACCTGCACTGACCCTTCGGCCCCCGCGTCCGCGGTCAAGCTATCTGTTGAGACAGTAAGTTCATCGAAGGCACCCTCCCGCAACGGAGCCGCAGTGTAGAAGCCCGTGGTGGAAGTGCGATAGCGCTGGAAGTTGTTGTCTACGCCGTCCACGGTTATGCTGATGGCGCCATTCGGCAGAGCGTTATACGTTGTGAATCGCAGGTCCCCACCGCTTACCGCTCCAGGAACCAACTGAGCAAAGGGAAGTACATCTCGTCCGCCTAGCGGAAGGTTCTCGATAGCTTCCGGGGTAACAGTCGTCGACAGCGTATTGGTCGTGGTTTCCAAAACCTCGCCTTGCGTGGAAACAGTCATCGTCTCCGTCACTTCACCGACCTTCATCGCTACTTTCAAGTCCGTCGTTCTGCCCACAGCAATGACGACGCTGTCGTAAGATGCCACTGCGAATCCCTTGGCCGTGACGCGCAATTGGTAAGTCCCGGGCTGCAGAACAGGAAAGATGTACTCGCCGAACTCATTCGCTGCAATCGTTTGTGTGAAACCTGTCGCTGGCTGAGAGATGGTCAACGAAGCGCCGGGCACAGCACTACCGGAAGCGTCCACAACGGTCCCGGATAGCTGACCGGTGGTCCGCACTTGGGCTTGAACTAAATTTGACCAGGAGAAAAGAAGAATAAGTAACAGTTTCGTTCCGAAAGAGAGGTATTTCGACATCATGCCCTCCAAACGCTATGGAATTGGCCTTACCGGCGGTCGAAGGATCAAAGAGAAAAAGGGCGGGCCAATGGCCAGCCGGACCAAGAAGGCAAATGGAACCTTCACCCCGCTGGATAACGTATACAATCTATGATATACAGTGTCAATCTCTTTGCTTTTGCTGGTTCGACCTGTGGCGGACGTTTTCCAAACTGATCCTCTCTTGTCGGCTATAATTGCGGGTGTCTTGATAGTATCTACAGACGTGGATAGTGAATTAACCGGTCAATTTTGACGTCTATGGCCTCTTCTAATTCATCCTTGCAGGCAGTCACCGATAACGATAAAAAGTCCTCGCCTATTCCGCGACAGTCTCTCGCCAATGCAGTGATAGAACGGCTACGAGAAAAAATTCTCTGCGGCGAATTGCGTGAAGGCCAGCAACTTCGCCAGGACGCCATTGCCGCTGAATTCCAGATCAGTCGCATTCCCGTCCGCGAAGCACTTAGCCATCTGGCTGCCGAAGGCTTGGTCACTCTAGTGGCCAACCGCGGGGCCGTAGTTTCAGCGCTTTCGCCGGAAGAGATTATGGAGTTATTCGAGACCCGAGCCGTATTGGAATGCTACATGCTTCGCTGCGCCATCCCGAGAATGAGGCCGGAGGATTTGCAACGTGCGGAAGACATTCTTCGGCACTACGAGGAGTCTCTGGAGAAGGATTCCGAGGTGGCGTCCTGGGGGCAATGGAACTGGAGTTTCCACCGCGCTCTGTACGAGCCCGCGAATCGGCCGAAGATGCTTTCTATCGTCAAAACCCTTAACGTTAACTGTGATCGCTACACGCGCTTGCACCTTGTCGTGACCCGCGACCAACACCGTGCCGGCAAGGCGCACCGCGAACTTCTTGTCGCTTGCAAGACGAAGGATCCAGAAGTTGCGGCTGCTGCCTTGTGGAAACATATCACCGAAGCAGGTGAGTACTTGAAGGAATTCATCAAGCGACATCGCGAGCAACACTCGTAAGTGGCCGCAGAGGTTCTGTCAGGTGAAGGTCCCTTTAGGTGCAGGCGCGCTGCAGTACTCCGGGTTTACGCGCCATACCAGTCCCCAGCGCTTAATTCGGGTTCGCAGTCATGGACGCGCGGCGTCCTGTGGTGATTGAGAAATATTCGATCCACTGTTTGCGAATCCCTTCTGTTCGTTCGATCAGATCGTTGCTGGGAGTAGCGCTGTGTTGGACGACGATTACCATCCCGGTGTTGAACTGCCGCTGAGATTTGTCAACACCCGGAGAGCGCTCACCCTCCGCGGCGATGACGTCCTGAATTGTTACCTTGGTCCTGTCAGCTTTGAAGAGGGGATGTCCATTCGCGTCTTTGCCGGCAGGAACTAGATTGCGAAGAATGAAAAAGTCAGGCACTTCTCGTGGAGAAATCAGTCCCATGAGATAGAGGTCAAGATACGACCAGCCAGTTGCGGGAACGTAATAGTCGTCGTCGAGTTGCGTATAGGTTCCGTCAAAATTGTCCTGCCAAACGCCGCCTCCCATGATCGATGCTTCCGTAGGTCGCCGATACGGGAACGCAACGGAAGCTTGCAAACCTCTCGCCCAATGGACGGGACCAAGAGGAATTGTCTCGCTGCCTACTTTTGCGGACACGAAGGCGGCCCACCTGTGGCCCATTTCATGCGCAATCTGTGACATGGCGTACATGTACGGAGGTATCTTGCCGTCTTGGGAGATCTCGGCGAGTTGCTGCTGATAAAAAGTGATATCGCGATCCGTGCCCATCGGTGCGTCCGCCGGAGGCCGCTCCTGCATCTGGTTGGATCCCACATACACAGGTTGGATGTATTGCCATTGGAACCGACCCTGCGTGCAGTAGTTCTCCAGCCCCTCTTGTTTCGCGCCGATTCCCGTGACCGCGCCTCCCACCGCGCCCAACGGGCCATCACTGGGTGTGCCGGCTTCTTGATTGTCGATGCGGAAGTCCGAGTAGTACGCGAGAAAATCAAACTTATCACCGAGGCCTTTGAGGAGAGTGCAGGTAAGGTCGCGTGGATTCGGCAGGGCGTAATAATGGAATGCTTCATACGCAATGGCGAATGGGCCGTCTTGCAGCTTGAGAGAAGACAAATGCACTTCAGGATCGCGAATCCCGCTCAGCGTGACCGAGCGAGCGGAAATCCGCGCAACTGGCTGGTCTGAGCCAGCGGCCGAGCTTTCGGCAGAGACCATCAGCTGTGTTGCACTGCGGAGGGGTTTCGGAAGAATTCCCTCAATTGAAATCGTCTTGCCGCTTGTCTTTACGCGGCGCGATACGCCGGGACCGAATGCAAAGTATCGCGAGGCGCTTGCTGTACCGCGATTGCGGGGCGCAAAACCGTGAATTGACCAAACAACTTCGGCGTTGCCAACATTATCGTGCTGCTCAGAGGGCTTGCCCGCGGCAAAGTGCACGCGATATCCGATGCCCGATACTCCTGGATCCCCTTCCGGCAATACCGGGCCTGCAGTCTCGAACGTGACCCTCAAAAGCAAACCGTCCACAACGGAGAGCTTAATGTTTTGGACATCAAGGTGCGGAGCGACGGAGGCGTTCTTCTGGCCAGTAAGCGTGGCAAGAGGCTTCTCTGCCGTCGTAGAAACAAGGGGATAGAGCCCTATGATTGCATCCTTTGCCGTGAGCTGCTGATAAGACATCTCAATGGCGCCGTCTTTATAGAGCACTGCTTGGAAGCGGTTGATCGTTTTTGTCCAAGTGAAGTCTTGAATGTTGCCCCAAGGTTCGGTTACATCCCAGGTCACGACGACTCGGTCAGCAAGCTCCTTCACATAATTTTTCCCAGACATACGCGGCTTGAAAAAAACGCAAATCGCCGGAACGGTATTCACCAAGCTGGTCGCCCCTTCGCTAAGCGC
>Ga0187778_10000168_pt1 | contig 45142 bp, 41 predicted proteins | sample 1015_Q2_SP5_20_M_FD_132418 | JGI IMG/M metagenome (GOLD analysis project Ga0187778, IMG submission 132418) | Tropical peat soil microbial communities from peatlands in Department of Meta, Colombia - 1015_Q2_SP5_20_MG | ecosystem: Environmental > Terrestrial > Soil > Wetlands > Peat | place...
AGAGGAAATCGTAGATGCGGATGACGTTCTTGTGAGTGATCTTGCGCGAGTAGCGCAGTTCGTGGACGAAGCGCTTCATCACCTCTTCGTCCTGCGAGACATTGGGGTTGAGGAACTTGAGGATCAGCCGCTCGTCGACGACCGTATCCTCCATCAGCAGCACGGTGCCGAAGGCGCCGCGGCCGATACGATCGATGTACTTGTAGCGCCCTTCGATGATGTCGCCGGGCTTGAGTGTCTGGATGTCGAGGCGCGCCGCTGCTTCCGCGTGCTTGGTGGCCTGTGCCAGCGCCTGGTCGGAGATGAGCAGCGTCTTGGCCGCCTCCGGCGGCGCGGACGGCGGTTGCGGCGGCCGCACCCCGGCCTGCGCGGCGGCGGCCGAGGGAGGCGCCGGGGGGGCGGCGGAGCCGAGCGCGGTGATGCCGGCGATGCGGTTGTCGAGCTCCGTGACCGCCGCGGCCGCCATGCGCGAGATGGTCTGGTCGGGGGAGCTCACCTGGGCCTGCAGCTCGTTGCGCACCTGCTCGGCACGGCTCTCGTCGGCGAGGCGCGCCAGAGCACCCATCGCCTCGATGCGGATCTCGCGTTCCGGCCGGCCGATGAGCGGCAGCAGCGTGTCGACCAGCTTGCTGTCACCGAGCTTGCCGATTGCGCGCACCACGATCGGCGCGGCCTTGCCGTTGGCGGGGGTGTGCAGCATCTCCATGAGGCGTGGCAGCGCACGCTTGCTGCCGATCTCCGCGAGCGCATCGACGGCGCGCTCGCTCACCCACCAGTCGCTGTCGCGTGTCGCCTGGATGAGGGAGTCGACGGCGCGCTCGTCCTTGGTCTGGTTGAGGATCTCGATGGCGGCGCGGCGGATGTCCTGGTCCTTGTCGCGTACCAGCTGCAGCACGGCCTCGATGACCTTAGGTCCCCCGATCTTGCCGAGCGCATCGGCGGCGCGGCTGCGTACCCACCAGTCGCTGTCCTTGAGCGACTCGAGCAGGTATTTGACGGAACTGGCATTGCCAATCTCGTTGAGCACCTCGACCGCGGCGCGGCGCGCGTTCTCATTTTCGTCCTTGAGCACGTCGATGAGGTGGCGGATGGTCTCGGGGTGGTTGGCCTTGATGACCACGTCGACGGCGCGGTTGAGCACGTCGATCTCGGGATCGCGCAGCAGTGCGCACACGCGCTCGATATCGATGGGGCCGTCCATGCGCTGCATGGCCGACAGCGCCGCCCCGCGGATCAGCTTGTTGGAGTCCTTGAGCAGTCCCTGCAGGGCGGTCTGCACCTCGGGGGTATTGAAGCGCCCCAGCGTGTTGATGATGTGCACGCGCGCGATCGGGTCCTTGCCGTGCACGCGGCCGATGAGGTCGGGGAGCGAGTTCTTGTCGGCGACCTCGCCGATGATGCGGAACAGTGCCGCTTTCTCGTTCGGCTCCTGGTTGTAAGCCGCGGTCAGCAGTTCGCGCACCGTGAAGCGCTTCTTGTGCGCGGTGATCACCTCGAGCACGGTGGGCTTGGAGATGCCGGGTGTCGCCAGCGCCTCGAGCAGCAGGTGCTGCGGGTAGTTCTGGCTGCTGGTGAGCGCCCAGGCGATGCCTGAGATCACGCGCGGACTGCCTTCGACCAACCCGCGCACGAACATTGGAAAAGTCTTCGGGCTGACGAGGCTCGCGAGCACGTCGACGAACGATATGGTGGCCGTCTTGTCGGCATCGGGCAGCGCCGCGAATATCGCCTCGATGGCGCCGGGACCAACGTCCTTCAGCCGCGCGACCGCCTTCTGGGTGGCGGGACTCGCCGGGTCGGTGGAGGACCGGATTTCGGTGACGAGCCGGTCGGCTCGCAGGTTCGTGAGAAAGCTCATTCAGCCTTACCGTCCGACACCGCTCCCTGCACGCTTCCAGCGCGCCGCCGCGGCAAGGCAGGAAGGCACACCGGTCGGTCCGGACAAGCGCCGCCTGGCCGTGGCTGCAATCTCTGGTAGGGTCTATTAATAAAAGGAGCCAGCTCCCGACACTTTTGCGATTATGCCATAGCCTTGAGCCCGGCCACGTGTCGCACCTCATGCAAGCGCGACCCAGGTCAACCTTCTACAATCTCAACATGACCCCTGAAGACTCTCTTGCTGCCGTTCGGGCCCTGCTCGATGCATACGTCGACCCCTACCTCGGCGAGACCCTCGGGGCTGCGCAGGCGGTGCGCGAGGTGCGTGCCGCAGGCGCTGGCTTCGCGGCACGCATCACACTTGGCTTTCCGGTTGGTGGCTATGAGGGCGAGCTCGCCGCGGCGCTCGGTGCGCAGCTCGCTGCGGCGGGGATCGGCGCACCGCTCACCGTGGAACTCGAGTCTGACATCCACTCGCATGCGGTACAGCGAAACCTGAGGCCGCTCGGCGACATCAAGAACGTGGTCGCGGTGGCCTCGGGCAAAGGCGGCGTGGGCAAGTCCACCGTGGCGGTGAATCTCGCCCTCGCCTGGGCCGCGCAGGGTGCGCGCGTCGGCGTGCTCGATGCCGACATCTACGGTCCGAGCCAGCCGCTGATGCTCGGGCTCGCCGGCCAGCGCCCGTCAACGCCCGACGGCCAGCACCTGCGGCCGCTCACGGCGCACGGCGTGACCGCCATGTCGATCGGCTTCCTCGTCGACGCCGAGCAGCCCATGGTGTGGCGTGGCCCCATGGTGACGCAGGCGCTCACCCAGCTTTTGTCCGAGACGCAGTGGGGCACGCTCGACTACCTGGTCGTCGACATGCCCCCCGGCACGGGCGACATCCAGCTCACGCTCGCGCAGCGCGTGCCGGTCGCCGGAGCCGTGATCGTGACGACCCCCCAGGACATCGCGCTTGCCGATGCGCGCAAGGGGCTGAAGATGTTCGAGAAGGTGTCGGTGCCGGTGCTCGGCATCGTCGAGAACATGAGCGTGCACATCTGCTCGCGGTGCGGCCACAGCGAGCACATCTTCGGCGCCGGGGGCGGGGATCGCATGGCGCGCCAGTACGGCGTGCGGCTGCTCGCGGAGCTGCCGCTCGATGCGCACATCCGTGAGGAGGCCGACGGCGGTCGTCCCACCGTGATCGCCGCCCCCGATTCGCCGCGGGCGTGCGCCTACCTGATGATGGCGCGGCGCACGGCCGGGGCGCTCGCGGCGCGGGCGCGCGACCGCAGCAGCGTCTTTCCAAAGATCGTCATCGAGCAGACCTGACCGCTCGCCCTACGGGAGGGTCTGCATGTCCTCGAGCACGGCGCGGAGTGCTTGCTTCGACACCTCGACCTTCGCCGGTGAAGGGCCGGTCGCTGGCGATGCCCACGAGGATGGCCGAGAGGATTGACTGCAGGTACGCCGACAGCCGGCTGCGCACCTCCGCAGTCGACGGCTCGCCGAGCGCCGGGGACAGTCCGCAGATCGTTGCCGGGAGCACCCATACCGGTCGCGTGGTGAGGTGAGGACATAGGCGCTTCGGCCCCGCGTTTGTTGTTGCGCCGGCGAGCGCAGGCGGGGAGCGGCAGCAGTGCAATCGCCGCCGCGCGGTCATGGACCCTCGTGGGGCTGCAAGCTATCCTTGCGCGCCTTTACGTTCGTCTAGACCAGCCCAGCGAGCGACACGGCGGAGACCTTACGTGAGCATCAAGTCCGACAACTGGATCCGGCGCATGGCGCGCGAGCACAACATGATCGAGCCATTCGAGCCCGGCCAGCTGCGCGAGGCCAACGGCCACAGGATCGTTTCTTATGGGACCTCGAGCTACGGCTACGACGTGCGCTGCGCGAACGAGTTCAAGATCTTCACCAATATCAACTCCACTATCGTCGATCCCAAGGCGTTTGATGAGAAAAGCTTCGTCGACTTCAATGGTGAGGTATGCATCATTCCGCCGAACTCCTTTGCGCTGGCGCGCACGGTGGAGTACTTCCGCGTACCGCGCAACGTGCTCTGTTTGACGGCGGGGAAGAGCACGTATGCCCGCTGCTTTCGTGGAGATACCCGCGTCGCACTGGTCAACGGCACTTCCGTAACGCTCGAAGGGATGGCGCGCGGCCACGACTCAGGCGAGCTCTACTGGGGTTACAGCATCGGGTTAGGCGGCAGAATAATCGTCAGCTTGCTCGATGCTCCGCGCTTCATCGGGCGGGATGCATTGCTCGAGGTCACTCTGGACAGCGGCGCGCTCATCCACTGCACTGCGGATCACCTGTTCATGCGACGCGACGGGCGCATGACGCAGGCACATTCTCTGCGACCCGGCGATGCTTTGATGCCCCTATACCGCGGTCTGGTGCGCGGCTATGAGGCTGTTTATCAGCCGATCAATGGCCATCTCGACCCCACCCACCGTCTGGCCGATGAATGGAACCTGCGGCACGAAATCTATGCGGACACGCCGGGAACGCCCCGCCGCGCTGAAATCACGACCGAGGTGGTGCCGCGGGCCCCGCACGTGACGGGCTCCCTGCGCGGTGCGGCCGATCTGCTCGAATGCGATCGCTCAGTCTTGCGGAGCTTTCCGCAGGTCGTGGCGAGATTGCGCGGCGACGCGCGCTACCGCAATCATAAGGTTGTAGCCATCGGTGAGCTGCACGGCGAGCACGACGTCTACTGCCTCACCGTCCCGGAGGCCGGCAACTTCGCCTTGGAAGCAGGCGTCTTCGTCCGCAACTGCGGCATCATCGTCAACGTAACGCCTCTGGAGCCCGAGTGGGAGGGTCACGTCACTCTCGAGTTCTCCAACACCACGCCGCTTCCGGCGAAGATCTACGCCAACGAGGGCGTGGCGCAGATGCTGTTCTTCGAGTCGGACGAGGTGTGCGCGACGTCCTACAAGGACCGCGGCGGCAAGTATCAGGGACAGCGCGGCGTGACGCTGCCCAAGACCTGAGCGCGGCGCTCGCGCGTCACTCGCGCTTCAGGCTCTCGATCTCCATGGTCCACTGCACGTCATCGCCGCGCTTCTGCTGCACGCGCATGGGGATGAAGCCGCGCTCCGGGGCGCACCAGTAGCGGTTGACGTGCGGCGAGTTGGCGCGCTGACTGCGGTAAACCGCCGTGGCGACGTTGCCGAAGGGCGTCCTGACGGTTTCCTCGCCCTCGCGCGTGTAGCGGTACTCGCGCACCGAGTTCTTGTCGAGGAGCGAGAAGCTCTCGGGCGTTTGCCCGCGCAGCAGCGCCACCATGAGCGCGATCTGCACCGAGGAGTCATCCTGCACGGCGTCCGTGAGCGGCAGATCGACGGGCGTGTCTTCGTAGACGCCGGTGACCTTGTGCGCATTCCAGTCGTAGGTGACGTTCACGGTGCGCTTGGTGGAGCTAGTGCCGTCGTCGCCCTTGTAGCTGAGCGGCTGTACGCCCGCCGCGGTGACCCGAAGCATGCTCACCGTCTTGGGCCGCTGCGGAAGGAGCCTGCCGATACCGCGCGGCTCGCTCTTCGAGGTGTAGGTCCAGGTGTCCCCGGTCTTCTCGAGCTTCACCGAGGTGGCCGCGACGGTCATGCCGTTCCAGATCCAGTTGTACGAGGCCTCAAAGGGCTTGAGCTCGTCGGCAGCAGCCACGTTGCGCAGCGCGAGCAGCGCCACGGCGGCGAGCGTTGAGCGCAGGCGCGGCGACGCGGGCGTCGAGCGTGCAGGGTCACCGGGACGTTGCAGCACGGAAATCCTCCACCACGGGCGCATCGAGCCGGCGCCCGTCGAGCCACGCGGCCCCATCCTGCCACGTCAGCCGACCTGCGGCGAACCATCCGAGCGAGCGCGGATAGATGACGTGCTCAGTGGCGAGAACGCGCGCCGCGAGCGTCGCCTCGCTGTCGCCCGGCTGCACGGCGACCCGCGACTGCAGCACGACCGGTCCGCTGTCGAGCTCTGCGGTCACGAAGTGCACGCTCGCGCCGTGCTCGGTATCGCCGGCGGCCAGCACGCGCCGATGGGTGTGGAGTCCGCGGTAGGCGGGCAGGAGCGAAGGGTGCACATTGAGCATGCGCCCGAGGTAGCGCGCGACGAAGGTTGCCGGCAGCACGCGCATGAATCCGGCGAGTGCGATCAGCTCCGCGCCGCGCGCCTCGATCACCCCGGTCAGCGAGCGCTCGAAGCTGGCAGCGTCACGCGGGTCGCTCGCGAGCACCGCGGTGTCCACACCGAGCTCGCGCGCGTGGCTGAGGCCGGCGGCGCCCGCGCGATCGGAGATCACCACCACCGCCCGCGCGTCGATCTTCCCCGCCTGGCAGGCGCGCACGATGGCGCTCATGTTGGAACCGCGCCCGGAGATGAGGATGGCGAGGTTGAGCGGCGTACCGGCGCTCATTCGTGGATGAACACGCCGCGGTCGCCGGCACGCACCTCGCCGATGATGTGGGCGCTCTCGCCGCGCGCCGCGAGGAACTCGACCGCGGCGGCCGCGCGCGCCGCGGGCACGATCACCGCCATGCCGATGCCGCAGTTGAAGGTGCGATACATCTGCGCGGAGTCGATGCGCGCGGTGCGCTGCAGCCAGGCGAACACCGGGTCCTCGGGCCAGCGGGCGCGCTCGAGCATGGCTTCGAGTCCCGCCGGCAGCACGCGCGGGATGTTGTCGGTCAAGCCTCCGCCCGTGATGTGGGCCAGCGCGTGCACCGGCATCGCTTTGATCAGCGCGAGCAGCGGCTTGACGTAGATGCGCGTCGGAGCGAGCAGCCGATCGAACAGGTTGCGGCCCTCGAGCTCGGTCGCGGCCGTGGCGCCGGCCACTTCGATGAGCCGGCGGATCAGCGAGTAGCCGTTGGAGTGCGGGCCGGAGGAGGCGAGGCCGATGACGGCATCGCCACGCTCGACCGCGCGGCCGTCGATGATCGCATCCTTTTCGACCACGCCGACGCAGAAGCCCGCGAGATCGTAGTCGGCGCCGTGATAGATCCCGGGCATTTCCGCGGTCTCACCACCCACGAGCGCCGCGCCCGCCTGGACACAGCCCGCGACGATGCCGCGCACCACCGCCTCGGCCACCGCCAGCTGCAACCTGCCGGTGGCGTAGTAGTCGAGAAAGAACAACGGCTCGGCGCCCTGCACCACAACGTCGTTGGCGCACATGGCGACCAGGTCGATGCCGATGGTGTCGTGGCGCGCGGTGTCGATCGCCAGGCGCAGCTTGGTGCCGACGCCGTCGGTGCCCGCGACCAGCACCGGGCAGCGGTAACCGGACGGCAGTTCGATCAGCGCACCGAAGCCGCCGATGCCGGCCAGCACTTCGCGGCGCTGCGCCCGCTGCACCAGGGGCTTGATGCGCTCGACGAGTTCATCGCCGGCGTCGATGTCGACGCCGGCATCGCGATAGGTGATGCTTTGGCCATTGGTCATGGGTCGCGCGCGCGAGGGCGGCGCACTGCCGTGTACGGCAGGCGCGTATGCTATTGTACCCGCCGCTGCGCGCCGTTGCGCGTGCCATCCACACCATGTCCCGAGCGCGCTCAAACTCAACCGCCACGCGCGGCCTGGTGCTGCTGTGCCTGATGTGCTGCGCGCTGCCGTGCCGGGCGGGGCGGGCGGTGCGCGTCTACGAAGTCGATATCGACGGCCAGTCGCCGGCGGCGCTGCAGGGCGCCATGCGCGAGGCGCTGGTGCGTGCCACCGGGCGGCGCGAGTCGGCCGACGACCCGGCGCTTGCCAGTCTGGTCACGGATGCGCTCCGTTACGTCAAGACCTACGCCACCGGTCCGCGCGGCGAGCCGCAGGTGGTGTTCGATGCAGCGGCGGTCGAGCAAGCGATCGGCGCCGCCGGGCGCAGCGTCTGGCCGCGCGAGCGTCCGTTCACGCTGGTGGTGCTCGATCCACCACGCCCGCGCGCCGCGCAGGACGCCGCGCGCGTCGAGCTCGAGCGCGTCGCCGCCGTACGCGGATTGCCTATCAGCCTGATTCCGATCGCCACCGTCGACGCGGCCGGTAACCCGCTCGGCGCCGACGCGCTGCTGCAGGCCGCGCAGCGCTACGGCGCCGATGAGATTCTCGTTGGGCACGGTCAGGACGCCGGCCCCAACACGCAGTTGCAGTGGAACCTCTACACGCGCGCCCTGAGTGCGAGCTGGAGCGGCTCGCTCGCCGACGGTATCGACCACACCGTGGACCTGCTCGTGCCGCAGCAAGGCACATCGCTCGCGCAGGCCGATGGCGAGGCGCGTGTCGAGATCGACGGCGTCAACTCGCTCAGCGCCTACGCGGCCGTCGAGCGGCTGCTGCAGAGCGTACCGGGCGTGCGGCGCGCCAACATCGCCGCCGTGGACGCCGGCAGCGTTACCTTCGATGTGACCGCCCGCGGCGGCGCCGCCGGGCTGCAGCAGGAGCTCGCGGCCACGCCGCACCTGGTGCGCGCTGGCGGCGCCGGCACGCAAGTGGTGTATCGCTACCAACCCCAGGGCTGAAAGCGCTGCCGCTCGCTGCATCGTGCATCACCTGCCCAACCTGATCTGCCTGATCCGCCTGTTGCTGATCTGGCCGATCGTGACCGCGCTGCAAGCCGGCCGGCATGTCACCGCCTTCGCCCTGTTCATCGCCGCGGCGCTCTCTGACGGCCTCGATGGCTATCTCGCCAAGCGTTTCGGCTGGACCTCCGATCTCGGCAAAGTCCTCGACCCCGCTGCCGACAAGCTGCTGCTGGTGTGCGTTTTTGTCGAGGGCGCCTGGCTTGGTCTCATTCCGTGGTGGCTGACCGCCGCAGTGGTGGCGCGCGACGTGATGATTGGGCTCGGGGCGCTGATCTATCGGCTGTGGTTCGGGCCGCTGCACGGGCGGCCAACGCTCCTCAGCAAGGTGAACACCGGTACGCAGCTCATCTACGTGATGCTGGTGATGCTGCGTGCCGCGTTCGGCCTGCCGCCGCGCGCACTGCTCGAGGCCAGCTCGCTGCTGGTGCTGGCGACCACGGTGATCTCGGGCGTGCATTACCTCCTCACCTTCACGCGGCGTGCCTGGACGCTGCCGGTGCGCCCGGCCTGAGGGGCGGCGCGCGATGCGACAGATCCCCCTCGGCGTACGCCTACCGGACCGCGCGCTGTTCGCGAGCTTTCTGCCGGCGCGCAACACTCAACCGCTCGAGCACCTCCGTCAGGTGGCGCTCGGCACGCGCAGCGGCCTCACCTGGCTTTGCGGTCCCGCGGGCTGCGGCAAGACCCACCTGTTGCAGGCGGTTTGCGCGGCCGCCGCCGAGCGCAGCCGCGCGGGCTACGTGCCGCTCGGCGCGGTCGCGCCGCTCGGCCTCGGGGTTCTCGACGGCCTGCCGCAACTCGAGTGCCTGTGTCTCGACGACGTCGATCGCATCGCGGGGCAGGGCGAGTGGGAGCACGCAATCTTCGCGCTGCTCTCCGAGCTGGAGGATGGCGGCGGCCGCCTGGTGCTCGCCGCCCGCTCGCCCCCGGCGCTGCTCGGGTGGGCGCTTCCCGATCTGGGCTCGCGCTGCGCCGCTGGCGCGGTGTTTCAGTTGCGCGTGCTCGATGAGGGCGAGCAGTACGCGGCGCTGCAGCTGCGCGCGCGGCTGCGCGGGCTCGAGCTGCCGCCGGAGACCTGGCAGTGGCTGCGGCGGCGCTTCCCGCGCGACATGCGCACCCTGTACGAGGTGCTCGACAGGCTCGATGAGGCCGCGCTCGCCGCGCAGCGCCGCCTCACCGTGCCCTTCATCCGCGAGGTCCTGCGCGCGGCGCGCACCCGTGCCGACTAGGGCAACGCCACACGTGCCAACTGCACCGCGAGGGTCGCAACGCGCTTACCCAGCGCCTGCGCCAGCGCCTTTTCCGCCTCGGTGAGCGCGGGGGCATTCCCGGCGGGATTGACGTGCGAGGCGCCATAGGGAGTGCCGCCGCTGCGTGTCTCGTTGAGCGCGCGCTCGGTGTAGGGCAGGCCCACCAGGAACATGCCGTGATGCAGGAGCGGCAGCATCATCGACAGGAGCGTCGTCTCCTGCCCGCCATGCATCGTCTGCGTCGAGGTGAATACCCCGGCGGGCTTGCCGGCGAGCGCGCCCGACAGCCACAGCGCCGCCGTCGAATCGAGAAAGTGTTTGAGCGGCGCGGCCATGTTGCCGAAGCGTGTCGGACTGCCGAGCAGCAGCCCGTGTGTCTCGCGCAGATCATCGAGCGTTGCGTAGGGCGCGCCGCTGGCCGGCACCGGTCTTGCCGGACCTTCGCTCTCGGCCGACACGGCCGGCACGGTGCGCAGCCGTGCGCTCGCGCCCGCGGCGCTCTCGACGCCACGACACACCTGGCGTGCGAGCTCCGCCGTCGCGCCGCTGCGCGAGTAGTACAGCACGAGTATTTCCGTCATGGCCGGTACGTTGCCATAAAAACGCAACCTCATCATCTGCGTGCGGCACGGGCGCGCGTTTCTCTAGTAGTATTCCGTCCGTCCCGGCGCGAGTGCAAAGTGTGCAATGGTGTGCAAGAGATGTCTGGTCGGCGGCCGTGTGCAGGGCGTCTTCTACCGCGCGACTGCGGCACGGCGCGCCCATGAGCTCGGCATCCGCGGCTACGCGCGCAACCTCCCCGACGGGCGCGTCGAGGTGCTGGCCTGCGGCGATGAGGTAGCGGTGAGCGCCTTCGTGAAATGGCTGTGGATCGGCTCATCGGCCTCCAAGGTCACCTCGGTCGAGGTGAGCGATGCGGCGGCGGACGCCGTCGCCGCGCACGGCGGCTTTCACACGCACTGACGTGAGCGCCCGGTCGCGTCGCCGACGGCTCCTGGCGCCGCTTGCGGCGCTCGTGTCGGCGGTTGCCCTGCTCGCGACGGTGAGCGCGCAGCCCCCCGCCGCGCCGCCGCCGACAGCGCCGACCCCGACAGCGCCCGCCGCGCCTGCGCCGGAGATGCCTGCGGTTCCGCAGGCATCACCGCCGGGGACCGCGGCGCCCTCTGCGGCGCTCTCATGGTTCCATCGTCACCACCATGCAAAGCAGCAGCCCTGGATTGCGGCCGCCAACCCGATGGCGGTCGATGCGGGGCTCGAGATTCTCGCGAAGGGAGGCCGCGCGGTGGACGCCGCGGTCGCCGTGCAGGCGATGCTCGGCTTGGTCGAGCCGCAGAGCTCCGGGATCGCCGGCGGAGCGTTCCTCATGTATTACGACGCGCACACCGGCAAGCTGACAGCATTCGATGGTCGCGAGAAGGCACCGGCGGGCGCGCACCCGGATATGTTTCTCGATGAGCACGGCAAGCCCCTGCCGTACGTTGAAGCCGTGCGCAGCGGGCGCTCGACCGGCGTTCCGGGTGTCATCGCCATGCTGTTCACCGCGCACCGCCAGCTCGGCACCCTGCGCTGGAAGGACCTTTTCCAGCCGGTGATCCGTGCCGCCTCGCAGGGCTTTCGCGTGCCGGCGCGGCTCGCGCTGTTCCTCGGGGAAGGTTCGCCCTTCCCGCCCACCAACGAGGTGCGAATGCTGTTCTCGCGGCCGGACGGCGAGCCGCTCGAGGAGGGCGACCTGTTCCGCAATCCCGAGTACGCCCGCACGTTGCAGCGCATCGCGCAGGAGGGCCCGCGCGCGCTGTATGAGGGCGAGATCGCCGATAAGATCATGGCCGCGACCCACCAGCCGCCGCTGCCCGGGACGATGGTGCAGAGCGACCTGAGCACCTATCGCGCCGACTGGACCGAGCCGCTGTGCCGGCCGTATCACGGCTACACGGTGTGCGTGCCGCCGCCTCCCTCGAGCGGCGTTTCGCTGCTCGAGATGCTCGAGATACTCGACCATACCGACATCGCCGTGCGCTCGCCGTCGGATCCGCAGGCGTGGTTCCTGTTCGCGCAGGCCAGCCGCCTCATATACGCCGACCGTGATCGCTACGTTGCCGATCCGCGCTTCGTGCACGTCCCGGTCGAGCGGCTGCTCGATCCGGCGTACGTGCGGCTGCGGCTGCAGCTGATCGGCGAGCACGCCGGCGCGCCGCCGCCGCCCGGTGATATCCCGGTGCCGCGCGGCCACGATGCAACGGCCGAGTCGGCCGGTACGAGTCACTTCGTGGTGGTCGATGCCGACGGCGACGTCGTGTCGATGACCACGACCGTCGAGTCGATCTTCGGCTCCGGGCGCACCGTCGCGGGCTTCGTGCTCAACAATCAGCTCACAGACTTCTCCTTCGTGCCGAGCGACGGCGGCCAGCCAGTTGCCAACGCGGTGCACGGCGGCAAGCGGCCGCGCTCGTCCATGGCGCCGGTCATCGTTGTCGATCGCAGCGGCGATTTCGTCGCGGCGCTCGGCTCCCCCGGCGGCAACGCCATTCTCGAGTACAACGCCAAGACGCTGGTGGCGCTGCTCGCCTGGAAGTTGCCGCTCAAGCAGGCGATCGAGCTGCCGAACCTGATCGCCCGCGGCGACACCTTCAGCGGCGAGATCGCGCGGTTCTCACCCGCGCTGCTCGCGGGCCTGCGCGAGCGCGGCATCGAGCTCAAGCCCGGACATGCGGAAAACTCCGGACTGCATGGCGTGGCGCGTCTCGCCGACGGCAGCTACGAGGGCGCCGCTGACTCGCGTCGCGAGGGCGTCGCCCGCACGCTCGCTCCCGCGCACGCCCCGGCGAAGCAGCCCGCCACACGCTAAAGCCCGCGGGCGGCGGGGCGGCCAGTGACGCGGTGCGTCCGCTAGCGCGCTGCCCCCGCCGGTGGCGTCTTGTTGAAGCCGAGATCGTCCGCACCACCCCAATGCGTCCACGCCGTGAGGACCAGATCCGGGTAGTCGCGCTTGCCCGGGCTGCCGTTGTAGCGCGCCAGGGCCTTGCGCACGTCGTTGTGCTCGAAGCCGAGGTAAAAGCGCAGGATGGCGCAGCCCATGCGGATGTTGGGTTCCACGTGCACCAGCTCGTAGCGGCGCATGCCGAGCCGTTCCGGCCAGAACGGCATCACCTGCATGAGACCGACGGCACCGGCGGAGGACACCGCCCAGCGATCGAAGCGGCTCTCGACGGCGATCACCGCCATCACCAGCCCGGGCGGCAGCCGCGCCTCCCCGGCGCGGTGCGTCTCGCAATAGACCTGCCTGAGGATCGCGATGCGCTCGTCCTTTTCCTTGACGAGATTGCGCAGCCGCGGCTCCATCAGCGTGTACCACACCGCCGAGTCGTACTGGTCGGTGAAGCACTGTGCCTCGGCGATGGCCTTGGCCACTACCGCGCGCAGCTCCGGGTCGCGCTGCTGGTCCGCGCCTGCGCCGCCGGGCGCAGCGATGAGCGCTAAGGCGAGCAGCACACCGGCAAGGCGCCGGTGTTGGTTGGTGCGCGAACGCGTCCCGCTAGGTGCTGAGGCGCTCGCGCACGAAGGCGAGTGCTTCGCTTGCGGCAAGCTCGGTGCTCGTGCTGTCGCGGCGATGGCGGTATTCGAGCTTGCCGACCTCGAGACCACGCTCGGAAACCACCAACCGGTGCGGAATGCCGAGGAGCTCCGCGTCAGCGAACTTGACGCCGGGGCGCGCGTCACGGTCGTCGTAAAGCACCTCGATCCCGGCGTCGGTGAGCTCGGCATACAGGCGATCACTGACTTCGCGGACACGGGCAGATTTTTGCAGGTTCAGAGGTACCAGCACTACCTGAAAGGGCGCGATCGGCGCCGGCCAGATGATGCCGCGCTCATCGTGATTCTGCTCGATGGCTGCGGCCACGACGCGTGTCACACCTATGCCGTAGCAGCCCATCAGCACGGTCACTTCGCGGCCCGACTCATCGAGCACGCGCGCCTTCATGGGCTCGCTGTACTTGCTGCCGAGCTGGAAGATGTGACCCACCTCGATGCCGCGTGCCACTTTCAGGCGGCCCTTGCCCGAGGGGCTCGGATCGCCCTCGACCACCTTGCGCAGGTCGGCGGCGCGCGCGCCCTTGACGTCGCGCTCCCAGTTGACGCCGACAAAATGCTGGTCGGCCTCGTTGGCGCCGCAGACGAAATCCGCGAGCGCGAGCGCTGAGTGATCGGCGTACACGCGGCACTTAAGCCCGACGAGGCCCACGTAGCCGGGCTCCGTGCCGGTCGCGGCGAGCACGCGCGCCGGGCTCGCCAGGGTGAGCGGGCTCGCGACGCGCTCGAGCTTCTGTGCCTTGACGGCGTTCAGCTCGTGATCACCGCGCACCACCAGCGCCACCACCTCATCGTTCGTGCCTTCGACGATCAACGTCTTGACGCAGCGTGCAGGATCGACGTCGAGGAACCCCGCGACATCGGCGATGGTGCGCGCGTTGGGGGTGGGCACCTTGCGCAGCGCCTCGCGCGGGGCGGGACGCGCGCCGCCCGGCGGCAGCGCCGCGGCGGCTTCGAGGTTGGCGGCGTAGTCGTCGGCATCGGAGAACACGATCGCGTCCTCGCCGGAGTCGGCGAGTACGTGGAATTCCTGGGAGACGTCGCCGCCGATCGCGCCGGATTCGGCGCGCACCGCACGGAAAGTGAGCCCGGTGCGCGTGAAGATGCGCGTGTAGGCGTCGTGCATCGCGCGATAGCCGGCCTGGAGCGAGGCCTCGTCGAGGTGGAAGGAGTAGGCGTCCTTCATGATGAACTCGCGTGCGCGCATCACTCCGAAGCGCGGGCGCACCTCGTCGCGGAACTTGGTCTGGATCTGGTAGAAGTTCACCGGCAGCTGCCGGTAGCTCTGCAGCTCACGCCGTACGATGTCGGTGATCACCTCCTCGTGGGTGGGACCGAGCACGAAGTCGCGCTCGTGCCGGTCCTTGATGCGCAGCAGCTCGGGACCGTATTCGCTCCAGCGCCCCGACTCCTGCCACAGCTCCGCCGGCTGCACCACCGGCATCACGAGCTCGAGCGCGCCGGCGCGGTTCATCTCCTCGCGGATGATGCGCTCGACCTTCTTGAGGCTGCGCAGCCCGAGCGGCAGCCAGCTGTACAGCCCCGAGGCCAGGCGGCGGATGAGCCCGGCCCGCAGCATGAGCTGATGGCTGATGACCTCCGCTTCCGCGGGGATTTCCTTGCCGGTGTTTATGGGGTACTGCGAAAGCCTCATCGTGCGCTGCTTTCCTCGAAGCGTGGGCGTCTGTGGCATCTTATCAGGGAGGCCCCTGTTAAAATGACCGCCGTGGCGACCGAGACCGAGGAGTACAGACGACCGCGCGGCAAGGGTATCTACCTCTTGCCGAATCTGCTGACCACCGGATGCCTGTTCTCGGGCTTCTACGCGGTGGTGGCGGCGATCGACAAGCACTTCGATCACGCCGGCATGGGGGTGTTCGCCGCCATGATCTTCGACACCCTCGACGGACGCATCGCCCGACTGACACGCACCGAGACCTTCTTCGGCAAGGAGTACGACAGCCTCGCCGACATGCTCTCCTTCGGCGTCGCTCCGGGCATCGTCGCGTATCAGTGGGGCGTGGTACGCATCGCGGAGTACGGTCATCACTGGGACCGCTTCGGCTGGCTCGCCTGCTTCTTTTATGTGGCCGCGGCGGCACTGCGGCTGGCGCGCTTCAACGCGCGCGCGGCGGTCGCCGACAAGCGCTACTTCGAGGGACTGCCGAGCCCTTCGGCGGCGGCGATCGTGGCGGCGTTCGTGTGGTTCTTCAGCGACTGGCACGAGCCGGGGCTCACCGGTCTCATCGCCGCCTTCGTCGTGACCGCGAGTGCCGGCGCGCTGATGGTGAGCCGCTTCGCCTATCCGAGCTTCAAACAGTTCGACCTCGACCGCCGCATCCGCTTCGTGTACATGCTGCTGGTGCCGCTTGCCATCGTGCTGATCGCCATCGATCCGCCCACCATGCTGTTATCGATATTTGGCACCTACGCCGTGTCGGCGCCGCTTTTGTGGGTCGGGCGGCGGCTGCGGCGGCTCCTGCGCGGCACACCCGTGCCGGGCGGCTGACACCATGGACCGCGACCGGCGCAGGCAGTACTTGGAAGCGATCGGCATCGATCTATGGGTGGCGCGCGGCGCGCCCGCGGCGGCGGCCGTGCCGACGGCGGCGGCCGTGCCCAGGGCGGCAGCCGCGACGCTGGCATGTCCGCACAACAGTGCGCAGAGCGTCGCGCTCTGGGAGGCGCTGCGTGCCGAGGTGCGCACGTGCACCAAGTGCCCGCTGCATGCAACACGCACCCAGGGCGTGCTCGGTGTCGGGCCGCAACGGTCCGACTGGCTGGTGATCGGCGAGGCACCCGGCGCGGAAGAGGACCGCCGCGGCGAGCCTTTCGTCGGCGCCGCCGGGCAGCTGCTCGATGCGATGCTGCGCGCCATCGGCCTCGATCGTAAGAACAACGTGTACATCGCCAACGTGCTCAAGAGCCGCCCGCCGAATAATCGCGACCCGCGGCCCGAGGAGGTCGCGGCCTGCCTGCCGTACCTGGTGCGGCAGATTGCGCTGCTCGAGCCGCGCATCATGCTCGCGGTCGGACGGATCGCCGCGCAGAACCTGCTCGGGACGGACGCGCCGCTCGGCAGGCTTCGCGGGCGGGTGCATTGCTTTGGCGAGCGCAACACCCCGCTGGTGGTGACCTATCATCCGGCGTACCTGCTGCGCACGCCGGGGGACAAGCGCAAGGCCTGGGAGGACCTCAAGTTTGCCCGCAGTGTCTACCAGCAATTGACGGAAGGCTCGTCTCACCATGGCCACCGCTCCTGAGCTCATCTCGCCCGAATTGATGATCCGACCGATGCGCGTCACTGACGTCGCTGACGTGGTGGCCATCGAGCGTTCCTCGTACCAGTTTCCCTGGAGCGAGGGGATCTTCCGCGACTGTCTGCGCGTCGGCTACGTCTGCCGGGTGGTCACGGCGAGCCGCCAGGTGATTGCCTACGGTGTGATGAGCTTCGGCGCCGGTGAGGCGCATATTCTCAACCTCTGCGTGGCGCAGACGCATCGCTGCCGCGGCGTGGGGCGGCAGCTGCTCGGCTCGCTGATCGAGCGCGCCAGCGCGGCCCACATGAGCGAGGCATTTCTCGAGGTTCGCCCGTCCAACACCGCAGCCATTCGCCTCTACCTGGCGCTCGGCTTCGAGCAGGCCGGCATGCGCCGCGGCTACTACCAGGCGGTGGGCGGCCGCGAGGACGCCGCCGTGCTCAAGCGAGTGCTGCGCGCCCCCGGCGCCAGCGACGCCTGAGGGAGCGACCCGTGGGCGACTTCGCGGCCGAAATCCGTCGGCGACGTACCTTCGCGATCATCTCGCACCCGGACGCCGGCAAGACCACGCTCACGGAGAAGTTGCTGCTGTTCGGCGGCGCCATCCAGATGGCCGGCACCGTCAAGGGGCGCAAGGCCGCGCGCCATGCCACCTCCGACTGGATGCGGCTCGAGCAGCAGCGCGGCATCTCGGTGACCTCCTCGGTGATGCAGTTCCCCTATGGCGACTGCGTGGTGAATCTGCTCGATACGCCCGGTCACGAGGATTTCTCGGAAGACACCTACCGCACGCTCACCGCGGTGGATTCGGCGCTCATGGTGATCGACTGCGCGCGCGGTGTGGAGGAGCGCACCATCAAGCTCATGGAGGTGTGCCGCCTGCGTGACACGCCGATCATGACTTTCATCAACAAGCTCGACCGCGACGGCCGAGCGCCGATCGAGCTGCTGGATGAGATCGAGAGCGTGCTGCGCATCGAGACCGCCCCGGTCACCTGGCCCATTGGCATGGGACGCGAGCTGCGCGGCATCTATCATCTCGGCGAGGATCGCATCTACGTGTACGCCGCGGGCGAGCGCGGGCGCGTTGGCGAGAACCGCATCATCGAGGGACTCGCGAGCGCGGCGGCGCAGGAGTTCCTCGGCGAGCAGCGCGGTGCCTTCGGCGAGGAGATCGAGCTGGTGAAGGGCGCCACCCAGCGCTTCGACCCCGAGGCCTACCGCGCCGGGCGGCAGACGCCGGTGTTCTTCGGCTCGGCAATCAACAACTTCGGCGTCGAGGAGCTGCTCACGGCGTTCACCGCGCATGCGCCCGGACCGCTGCCGCGCGTGGCACGCGAGCGAGTGGTGCAGCCGCAGGAGGAGGTGCTCGCCGGCTTCGTGTTCAAGATCCAGGCGAACATGGATCCGGGGCATCGCGACCGCATCGCGTTCCTGCGCCTGTGCGCAGGGCGCTATACGCGCGGCATGCGTCTCTTCCACGTACGGCTCGGCAAGGAGGTACGCGTGGCCGATGCGCTCACCTTCATGGCCGCCGACCGCGCGCAGGCGGAAGAAGCCTACGCCGGCGACATCATCGGTCTGCACAACCATGGCACCATCAACATCGGTGACACCTTCACGCAGGGCGAGCGGCTCACCTTCACCGGCGTGCCGAATTTCGCGCCCGAGATCTTTCGCCGTGCGGTGCTGAAGGACCCGCTGCGGATGAAGGCGCTGCAGAAGGGCCTGTCGCAGCTGTGCGAGGAGGGGGCGACGCAGCTCTTCAAGCCCCTGCGCAGTAATGACCTGATCCTGGGCGCGGTCGGGCCGCTGCAGTTCGAGGTGGTGGCCTTCCGGCTGCAGGACGAGTACGGCGTGCAGTGCGTGTTCGATCCGGTCGCGGTGTACACCGCGCGCTGGGTCGGCGCGGGCGATGCGCGCAAGCTCGAGGAATTTCGCGCCCGTGCCTACGAGAACCTGGCGCTCGATCACGGCGACGCGCTCGTCTACCTCGCTCCCTCGCGCGTTAATCTCGAGCTCACGCTCGAGCGCTGGCCCGACATCCGCTTTCGCGAGACGCGCGAGCACGCCGCGGCCTGAAGCTTAAGACCTACCAATCCGGGGGATGGCGCGCAGGGCGGATTTGTGCGACATAGGCGCGACAAGGGGGGCCTATGGACGACATTGTGGCGGCAAATCCCTACCTGCAGCGCGAGATCCTCGTCAACGGGCTCTACGAGGCTGCGGAGCTCGAGCACAATCTCATGTGCACGTATCTCTATGCAGCGGCGAGCCTCAGGGACGGCGAGGCGGAGGGGCTCGCGGCGGACGAGGCGGCAGCGGTGAAGCGCTGGCGGCAGGTGCTCATCGGCGTGGCGACCCAGGAGATGGGGCACCTCGCGGCGGTGTGGAACATCACTTCCGCGCTCGGGGCGAGCCCGCGCATCGGGCGCGCGAACTTCCCCCTCGACCCGGGCTACCTCCCCGCGGGCATCACCGTGAGGCTCGCGCCCTTCAACGCCGCGACAGTCCAGCATTTCGTGTTCCTCGAGCGACCGCACGGCTCGAGCGAGCCCGAGGGCAGCGGCTTTGCCTGCGCTCGTCCCTACGTCCGCGGCACCAACCGCGCGCACCTCACGCCGATGGGCCGCGACTACGAGACCGTCGGAGATTTCTACGCGCGGCTCGGTGAAGGGCTGCGCACCTTCGTCGGTCACTACGGCGAGGCCACGGCGTTCGACGGCGATCCGGCGCTGCAGCTTTCACCCGAGGAAGTGAACCTGCCCGGCGCGCGGCCGGTGCGCTGTCTCAAGACCGCGCTGGCCGCCTTCACGGCCATCATCGAGCAGGGCGAGGGCGCGCCGCGCGACTCGGTGGGGTCGCACTACCAGAAATTCATCGGCATTCGCACGGAGCTGCAGTCGCTCAGCGCGAAGAACCCCGAATTTGCGCCTTCCTTTCCGGCCGCGACCAACCCGGTACTGCGCCGCCCGCCGCGGCCCGAGGGGCGGGTGTGGATCGAGGACGCGGCTGCCTTCGCCACCGTCGACCTGGCGAACGCCTGTTACGCGCTCATGCAGCGGCTGCTCGCTTACACCTACCTGCTGCGCGGACCGAGCGCGGAGAAATCACTCGCCGTGGACCTCGCCATCGGGCTGATGCAGTCGTTCATGCCGCTTGCCGAGCGGGCGGCGCGGTTGCCGGCGGGACCTTCCAATCCGCACTGCAACGCCGGCGTGTCCTTCATCGCGCTGCGTGATCCGAGCCCGCTGCCGCCGGGTGCGGCCGCACGGCGGCTCTTTGTCGAGCGCTTCGGGCAGCTCGCCGAGGTCGCGACGGCACTGCGTCCCGGCGGGGATGCCCGCGCGGGTGCGGCGGCGGACGGCCTGGCGAGACTCGCCGCTCAGGCGGCGCGCGGATTCGAGCTGGCGGCAACGGCGTCGCCCGTGACAGCGGGCAACGGTTCAGGCGCCGCGGCAGCGACCGGGGATGCTGCGGCGACCGTGCTAAGCGCGGGCACTGCCGCAACGAGCACGGCTGTTGCCGCAGCGAGCAAGGTCGAGGCCGCAACCAGCGCGGACGGCGTCGAGAGCGCCCGCGGCGAGAAGATCGAGATCGAATTCGCGGGGCGTCGCTGCATTCACTCGCGCTTCTGCGTCACGTGGGCGCCGCGGGTATTTCTCGCCAACGTGAAGGGGCCGTGGATCCACCCGGACGCGATGGCCGTGGAGCCTCTCATCGAGGTGGCGCACGCTTGCCCCTCGGGCGCCATCCGATATCGCCGGCTCGATGGCGGTCCGCAGGAGACTGCCCCGCCGGTCAATCTCGCGAGCGTGCGCGAGGCAGGTCCCTACGCTTTCCGCGGGCAGCTGCAGATCGACGGCGCCGCGGCGGGATTTCGCGCGACGCTCTGCCGTTGCGGCGCCTCGCAGAACAAACCCTACTGCGACGGCTCGCATCACGAGATCGGCTTCAACGCCTCGGGGGAGCCCCCGGCCGGCAAGACCGATATGCTGCCGGTGCGCGACGGTGTGCTCGCGATCGATCCGCAGAGCAACGGCCCGCTGCGCGTGCGCGGCAATCTCGAGATCATCACGGGCACCGGGCGCGTAGTGGCGCGTGTGACCTCGACCTACCTGTGTCGTTGCGGCGGCAGCGCTACCAAGCCCTTCTGCGACGGCACGCACGCGAGGATCGGCTTCAAGTCCGACTGAGGCCGGATGTGGAGTCGGTTGTTGCAGCGAAATCGAGCAGCTCGTCATCCCCGCTCAGCAGCGCCGCCGAGAGGTGGCTCTCGCGGTCGCGAACCGCATTGAGCAGGCGCCGCGCGTCCGGCATCCTGCGGAACGCACCGAAGCCGCGTTCCAGAAAGTCATGCAGGGTCCCGAAGCCGGCCAGATGCGCCGGCAAGCGCGCCGCGCGCAGCGCAATGGCGATCCAGTCGTGCCGCACGACGCGATCGAGGTCTGCGCCGAGCCCGACCACGAGGTCGATCTGACGTTTGCGCGCCTCAGCCTGGCCGACGGCACGATAGGCAGCGGCGTACGACGCCGCGCTCAGCGGCCCGGGCGCCAAGCTCTCAACCATCGCCTGATCGAGTTGCGCCGTGAGCACCTGGAGCTCGAGAACGCGGGCGAGGATTCCCAACAGCGGCCCGGGAAGGGTCCGCTTGAGGCGTGTCGAGGCGCGCATCAGGTCCTGATCCCGGCGCGTGTGTTCCCGCGGTGCGTATAGATCACTCAGGAAGAACTTGACGGCGTCCGCGGACCGCGGATCGCGCAGCAGGTCATCGTAGGTTCTGCCGAGACGAGCTGCCTGCCAGGCACGCAGCTCACGCAGTCGCGTGACACGCTCCGGGGTCGGCGTGAAAGCGCAGTCCTGCCGGGACTTGCGCCGCAGCAGCTCGTCGAAATCCGCACTTGCATCGCTCATGCGCGGGGTGCACCGGTTGCCTCAGCCTGCTCGCCACCCGCGGATCTCGGCGAGCTCTCGCTCCGGGTGCTCGTGAACGACCGGGAGAGCTCCTTCATAGACGCGGCCGCTATCTCCGTCGAGCGTGATGAGCTCGCCCTCGACGAGGTGCCGTCCCGCGATCCGGCAGCTGCGACCATCAGCCTCTATGGCGAGCTCGGCGCAGCCGACGAGACATACCTTGCCGAGCTGGCGTGCGACGACCGCCGCATGAGAGGTACGTCCGCCGGCAGCGGTGAGGACACCGTCGGCCGCGGCGATGCCGGCGACGTCGTCGGTGGCGATCTTCGCGCGTGCGAGCACAATGTGCCGGCCCTGGGCGGCGAGCTCGATGGCGCGCCTGGAGTCGAATACGAGCGCCCCGGAGCCGACACCAATGCTGGCGGTCACCGCCGTGGCGAGTGGCGCGACGCCCGCGCCGTCGGTGAGCCGCGTGCGCTCGATGCGCTCGAGATCGTACGGTTGCAAGAGTGCCAGCGCCTCTGAGGGGGTGATCTGGCCCTCGCGTACCAGGTCGACGGCCACGCGCAGCGCGGCCCAGGGCGTGCGCTTGCCGGCCCGGGTCTGCAGCAGGTAGAGCCTGCCGTCGGCGACGGTGAACTCGAAGTCCTGCATGTCGCGGAATTCTCCTTCGAGCACAATCTTGATGCGCTTGAGCTCCTGCGCGATGAGCGGCAGCTGCCGCTCGAGCCGCGCGCTTTCGTGCACCGGGTAGCGGCCCGACACCACGTCCTCGCCCTGGGCGTTGAACAGAAAATCGCAGTAGAGTCGGTTCTCCCCCGTAGCGGGGTCGCGCGTGAAGCCGACACCGGCACCTGAAGTGCTGCCGCCATTACCGAACACCATCGCCTGCACTGTGACCGCGGTGCCCATGCCGTCGTCGATGCCGTTCAGACGGCGGTAGTGCCGGGCGCGGTCGCTGTTCCAGGAACGGAACACGGCCGCGACGGCCTGCTCGAGCTGATCCATGGGGCTCTGCGGGAACGGGCGGCCGGCCGTCGCGAGCGATGTCTCGAGTGACTGCGTGCAAAGGTCCTTGAGACTCTCGCTGTCGAGCTCGCGAGCGCTGGTGACGCCTTCCTCGCGGCAGCGGCGCTCGGCGAGCGCGTCGAACGCTGCTGCGGCGGTTCCGTGAACCACCGACGTGAAATCGCGCATCAGGCGCCGATAACAATCGCGCACCAGGCGCGGGTTGCCGGTGCTGCGCAGGAAGCCGTGCAGATTGTGCTCCGTGAGCCCGATGTTCAGGATGGTGTCCATCATCCCCGGCATCGACACGGGCGCGCCGGAGCGCACCGCGACGAGGAGCGGCCGGCGCGTGTCGCCGAAGCGCTGGCCGGTCGCGTCCGCGAGGCGCGCGAGGCCGGCATCCAGCAGGGCGCGCACCTCATCGGAGAGCTCCCCACCGCGCGGCAGACACTCGCGACACACGGCCGTGCCCAACACGAAGGCCGGCGGCACGCGCAGGCCCTGACGTGCCATGCGCAGCAGGCCTGCGGCCTTTGACCCGACTGCGCTTACATCCGCGGCGGGTGTGGCCGCGTTCGGTAGGATGAAAAACAGGCTGTCGCGCGTTTCGGCCACAGGTGCTTCAGGTGGTCATGACATCGTTGAGCAGGTGATCGCGCAGCAGCAGCGCGCTCAAGGCGAGGCCATCGGCGGCCTGCTCGAGCACCTGGGAGAGACGCGCGACCAGATGCAACGCCCGCGCCTCACATGCACCCGTGAGGAGCGTGGTGGTCACGGCCCGCTCGGCGATGTCGGATTCACGCTCGATCGTCACGATGCGATCGACGGCGGCGAAGAAATCCTGCAGGTCCTCGCGTGCACCCTCGCGGGTGACGTGACTCGCTGCTTCGAACATCTTGACCGACTCCTGGGCGCCCGCCACGAGCAGCGCGGCGAGCGCCTGCAGCGGCTCCATGAGCCTCAAGGGCGGAGCAACCGTGACGAGATGCGTCAGCAGGAAGCAGGCTTCCTCGAGCCCGTCGGCGGCCTCATCCGCCGCATGCAGCAGCTCGGCGTACACGCGCGGCGTTGCGGTACGGACGGCGAGCGTACGGATGCGCCTGACGATGGCGTCGCCTTCCTGTTCCCATTTCAGAGCGCGCTGCGCAGCCCGCGCGAGCATCTCATTGGCCTGCGGCTCTGCACGGCGCAGCAACCCCTCCTGCACCACCGCAGCGAGGTCGAAGACGCGCTCGGCATGCGTGAGCGCGATGGTGAGCAGGCTCGAGTGGGCGGTGCGAAAGCGCCGCGCCAGCTCCGCCTTGACTTCATCGCGGATGAAGCGCTCGGAGCGATGTGCGCGCAGCCCCGTGCTCGCTTCGCGAAACACGAACTGCATGTAATCGAACGCGGCCTCCGGCCCCAGGGCTTCGTACAATCGCTCCCCGTACCGCAACGGGGCGCGCTGCGCGAACTCCAGCGCCTCGTAGATGACCCGCTCACCGCCGAGCTGCAGAAAGGCGCGATGACCGAGATCGCGATCGGCGGCCCACTTGAGCAGCCGCACGGCGTCGTCCTTGGGAAGGAATTCGCGCACGATCTTGCGCGCGCGATTCCAGTCGATGAGGAACACCAGACGCGATCCGAGATGCTGCAGGTAGCTGCCGAGGGCAGCGGGGTCAGCGGCCGCGAAGCGTCCGACGCTCAGGTAGTAGTCCTGCTGCGCGGCGAGACCTTCACTGCGGTGCGCGTGCGGCTGCGTCCACTCGAGCGGAAAGGGCTTCAACAGACTCTGAAAGAAGGCCAGGCGCCGCGCGTGCACGTCGGTGTAGGTGACCGTGGCAGTGAGTCCCTCGACGTGCAGCACCAGTACGTGCGCATCGGTCGTGCCGATGTCGTTCTGAATGACGAGCCTCTCGCCGATGCGGGTCACGGTAGTGCCGAGGCCGGGATGGTCGAATTTCAGCGGCGCCGTTCGGTTCACGCCGGTCATGAACGCGCGGATCAAGGCCCGATCGGCATCGTTCACCTGCCAGACGCGCGCGCCTTCGAGGTTTTCCTCTGCCAGGGTTGCCTGCAAGGCGTTGACCGCCCGGTGAAGGTCCATGACGAGGATGTGCAGGCTGTCGGCGCCCGCGCCGCGGTCGGCGCGGGCGATCGCACCGATCGCCCCACGCGGGATGAGATCCCCATCGAACGACGGCAGCGCCGCCGCGAGGGTCTGCGCACGTGCCGCAAGCGTCGCGACGTCCGGCGCGGCGGCGAGCGACAACGGCGCCTGCATCGCGGCGATGTCAGTGAGCAGGCGCTGGCGCATCGCCGTCGCCCCCGGCGCGTACAGGTCGCCGTTCGCGGCGCGCCGGCTGTCGGTGACGTTGAAATCGAGTTGACCGTCCATGCCGGCGGCCCGCCTTTCGGCAAGAAAGTCCGCTACCGGCTCTCCCGGATGGTCCGCATGCCGCTCGGCGGCCTGCAGCAGCGTGAAGCACACCTTCAGCCGATCGTTGGCAGAGAGCGCCTCCCCGAGTCTGCGCGGCAGCAGCAGGGCGCGCTCGCCGAGTTCATCGATGATCGCGCTTTTGTCGGTCACGAGAGTCGCCACGGTGTCAACTAGGGCGCCGTCTGCCATCGCGCCAATCAGCCGCTGATCAGCCCTGGAGCGAGCGTGCGCGCCGGCCGCACGCTTGGCGCTAAGGATTCCTACGTATCGAGGACGGGCCCGGCGGCGGCACTGCCCTGGAGTGAGCTGCGGAGCGGCGCGCGATCCACGGATCAGTGAGCGCCCGAGGCGATATACGCGGCGATATTGTCGATGTCGGCGTCGCTCAGTTGCAGCTTCTTGGGATGTTTCGTCTTGCCGGCGACCACCCCTGCGATCTTGTCGTGCATTTCCGGCGCGCTCTTGCCCTTCCAGTCCGAAAGATCGTGACACTCGGAACAGACCTGCTGGACCTTGGCTTTGCCCGCTGCCACGTCGGCTGCAACAGTCACCGTGGTCGCGCAGCAGAGCGCGAGAGCTGCAGAGGAGACGATGGTTCTCATGGAAAAGACTCCCCAACCCGCACGAGCGATTATACCTGCGCGCGGGCTCGCGACGGCCGTACGTATAAGTCGCGATAGTCGCAGGCAGTGGCTCCAGCATAAATAGAATTGTCGTTTCTCATGCCTGAGAAGTCCGGACCTGGCGACCGTGGTCGACGATTCCTCGCTGGCGACTCGTGCCATGGATCGCGTTCTCGAGGCGGAGCGCGACGAGCTCGCGGCCATCGCCGAGTGCGAGCGGCAGAGTGCTGCCGCACTCGAGCAGGCACGCGCACAGCGTCGCATGCTTCTCGAGCGTATGCAGGCGCGCATCGTGGCGCTGCGCGCGCGCGCTGCGCAGGCACTGGAGAAGCGTAGCGCCGAAATCCTCGAGAAGCATCGACAGGCAACGACGGCGGCAGTGGAGCGGTTCGCCGATGCCGAGCGGCGTCAGCTCGCGCTCGGCCGACTCGTCGCGCGGCTCACAACTGCTCAAGACGCCCGGCCTGCCGATGAGCCTTGAAGGCAACACCCCGTACGCGTCGGCGCGCGTGCACGCACGCTACGGCCTGCGCCTGGACGAAAGCGCCTGGCGGAGAATCGAGGCGACCCGTTATCTCGGCCAATACCTTGAAGTGGTGCGTGGCAGTGCGCTTGCGCCATGGGTAGCCAACATCGACGTCGCGCGCGAGCCCCACGCCATCGAGCGGGCGCTGCGCGGCGAGTGGCGCGCCTATGTGCGCGCCGTGGCGAGCTGGCATCCGCGCGAATGGCAGCCCTGGCTCAGGTGGTGGTCGTGGCTGCCGGTTCTGCCGCTCATCGCGAGACTGGCACGCCCGGAGGCAGTTCCCGCCTGGATGCTCGCCGACCCGCTGTGCGGTCCGCTCGCCGTGGGGAGCCCGAGCGAGCGCGCTACCGCGCTCGAGTCGACGCCGCTCGCGCCGCTGGCACTGGCGGTACGCGCTGCCGCCACATCGATCGGCAGCCTCTGGCGGCAGCAGGCAGAGCGGCTGGTGCCGCGGGCGGAGCCGCAGACCCGCCAGCAGCTGGGAATCCTGATGCGGCTGCTGGCGCCCGGAGTCGACCCCCCGCCGACACAGTCCGCGCCTTCACTGTTGCGACTGTTCCGCGCCGCGGGAGAAAGCGTGGTTGCGAGCGGCTGCCACCTGACACTGCTTCTGCTCGACGTCGAGCGGTTGCGCGGCGGACTGGTGCTGCGCACGCTCTTTTACCCCTCGAGCGCCGAGGCGGCGTGATGGCGCTGCGCGCGGTCGGTGCCCGCTGGTTCGAGCTGCTCACGGCCCGCGACGATCTTCCCGCCGTGCTGCGCTGCCTCGCCGGCACCGGCGCTGTCGAGCTGCAGTCATATGCGGATGTGTCCGGGGCGCATGTGCTGCCCCGGCTGCGCGCGGTGCTGGATGAGTATCGCCAGCTCGCGCAGCGCTACGCGCCCTATTGGCCCAAGCCGAATGGCGCGACTGTCACCGCGGAGGAGCGCCACCGCGCCCCCGAGCAGCTCGCCGATGTGGCACTGCAGCGGCTGCGGGCATGGGCAAACGCGGCCGGCCCGCTCGTCGAGCGGCTCCGGCAGCTCGCCTACGAGCGCTCGGAGCTTTCGCCGCTCGAGCAGCTGCTGTCGCGGCCCGAGCTGGCGTTGCCGGATCTTGCGCGCTTCTGTAACTGCGGACCGGTGCTGGCAAGCCGCGCCTACATTCTGCCGGAGGGAACCGCTGCGCTGCCTGTTCCTCCGGGTGTCCTGGTCGAGAGAGCCACCGGCGGCGGCAGTTCCTTCGTGCTGGCGCTCGGAGCCGTCGAGCGAATCGCGGCCTTCGACGATCAGCTGAGCGCCCTCAAGGCGCGCCGGGTGACCCTGCCACGGGAGTTGCCTTCGCAGCGGGAGGCAGCGCTCGGCTGGATTGCTGGCCGCAATAACACCCTGATGGACGAGTCCGAGAAGCTGCAGCGCGAGCTGCAGATGCTGCATGAAGCGCACCACATCAGCACAGCGCTCGGCATCATCGGTTTCATCGAATGGGTGGTGAATCAGGTGCCCGAGCTCAGCGTCACCGAGAATTTCGCCTGGGTGACGGGCTGGACCAGCGACCCCTCGGGCGCGCGCATCGAGAGTGCGCTGCGGGGTGCGGGTCTCCAGTACCTGCTGCGATTCACCGAGGCTCCTCCGGGGCTGCCGCGCCCCGTCGTACTGCGCAACCCCGCCTGGCTGCAGTCCTTCGAGCTCTTTTGCCGCCTGCTCGGCGTACCGGCCGAGGGCGAGGCGGATCCAAGCCCGATCGTCGCCTTCATTGCCCCGCTGTTGTTTGGCTTCATGTTCGGGGACGTGGGACAGGGCACCGTGTTGATCGTCGCAGGGCTGGTGTTGCGCCGCAGGTACCCGGCGATGGCATTGCTCATCCCGGGGGGCGCCGCTGCGGTGGCTTTCGGCTTTGCCTTCGGCAGCGTGTTCGGCCGCGAGGACCTTCTGCAGCCCTTGTGGCTGCGGCCCCTCGAAGCGCCGCTGACACTCCTCACGACGAGCCTTCTGTTCGGTGTCTGTGTGATCGTCATCGGGATGCTGGTGGCGGCCGTGCAGTACTTCTGGAGCGGTGAGGCACGTGTGTGGTGGATGACGCGTGCGGGTCTCGCCTGTGCCTACCTGGCGCTGGTGGCGCGCGCATTCGGCCGTCCGTACCTGTGGGCGCTGCCGGCGGGGCTCGCGTGGTCGTGGAGCGGCTCTGCCGTGGTTGCGCGGCGCGGTACGCGCTGGCAGCACTTTGGCGAGGCCATCGGTGAGTCGCTCGAGACTTTGCTGCAACTCATCGTCAACACCATCTCGTTCGTGCGCGTGGGCGCCTTCGCACTCGCGCATGCGGGGCTCGCGGCAGCGATCGCTGGTATCGTCGCGGGTATCGGCCCACGGCCACTCGCCTGGATTGCTCTCGCCTTCGGCAACGTTCTCGTGATCGCCGTCGAAGGACTGGTGGTCGGGATCCAGACGACACGCCTGATTCTGTTTGAGTTTTTCATCCGTTTTTTGAAAGCTGCGGGCAGACCCTTCCGCCCCCTCCCCCCGCCGTCCGCCGGCGCCCGGCACGTCTAGATTCTCGAGGGCTTTCCCATGACACCGACTTCGCGCATGTCTGCTGCCCTGAGCCGCGGTCTGCTGATTCTCGCCGTGATCGTTGCCATTGTGACCACCGGCCTCATGTTCGCCGTGCGACCGGCGCTGGCCGTGGCAGCAGCGGAAGCGACTGCCGCTGCGCGGGTCGAGCCGCAATACGCCGGCTGGGCACTCCTCGCCGCGGCACTCTCGACCGCGCTCGCCACACTGGCAGCGGGCTACGCCGTGGCCCGTGTCGGCAGCGCCGCTGTCGGTGCGATCGCCGAGAAGCCGGAGCTGTTCGGGCGCGTGCTCGTCCTCGTCGGGCTCGCCGAGGGGATCGCAATCTACGGCCTGATCGTCTCCATCCTGATCCTCAACCGTCTGAGCTGATCATGGAAGTCGCGGTGATCGCCGACGAGCTGACGGCGGTAGGGTTCCGACTTGCCGGCGCACGGATCCTGCTCGCCACGCCCGAGAACATCGAGAGCTGCTTTTCGGTTGCGCAGCAGGAAGCGGAGCTCGTCCTGCTGACCGCAGAGCTCGCCGCACTGCTGCCAGCAGCCGAGCTGCAGGCGGCTCTGCACGCGTTTCCACCGCTCACGCTCGTGATCGCCGACCTGCGCCGCCGACAAGAGCCGCCGGATCTCGCCCTCGAGGCGCGCCGCGCTCTCGGAGTGCTGCCGTGAACGAAACCGCGGGTCGTGAAGCCGCCGTGACCGAAGCCGCACCCGCGAGCGTTCTCGATGCCCAGGTCGAGGCCCTGATCGCACTCGTGAGGCAGCGGCACGAGCAGCGCAGCCGCGAGATACGGGCGACGAGCGACGCTCAGGTGCGGGAGATCGTGCGGGCGGCGCGCGCCGAGGCTCGCGAGAGCCTGCACCAGGCGGTGGTGCGCGAGCGGGCGCGGATGACGCAAGGACTGCGAGGGGCCCAGGCGCGCGCCGAGCTCGAAACCCGCCGGCGCGCCCAGCGCGAGACGCTGACGCTGCTTGAGCACATGTGGGAGCATATCGGCGCGGCGCTCGAGGCGCGCTGGGCGGGAGCGCAGGAGCGCGGCGTCTGGATTGCCGCAGCGGTGCAGCAAGCCGCGGCGATGCTTGGGGAAAGGGCCTGGCGCATCGAGCACGCCGCGGGCGTGACACCCGAGGAGCAACGCAGCGCTGAGGCGCAGGCATCCCCCGGCAGTCCTCGTGATGTCGAATGGAGTGCCGAGCCGCAGATCCGTGCGGGCCTTCGGGTGCGCGCGAGTGGGGCATGCCTCGATGCCACGATCGAGGGGCTACTGGTGGACCGCGGGGAGGTCGAAGCGCTCTTCCTGTCCGAGTATCTCGCCGTGAGCGCGGCAGTGTCGCAGCAGGCGCCACCTGCAGCACCTGCACGACCGCCAGCGACGCCACACGCGAGGAAGCCATGACCGAGGCGCACATCTGCTGGATCAGCGGGCCGGTGCTGCGCGCTCGCACCGCCGATACGTTTCACGTGCACGAGGCGATCGCGGTGGGTCGGCACTCCCTCCCGGGCGAGGTGATCCAGTTGAATGATGATGAAATCGTCGCGCAGATCTACGAGGACACGACGGGGCTGAAGCCCGGGGAGGCCGTGACGGGGACGGGCAACGCGCTGTCGGTGCGCCTGGGCCCCGGACTCCTCGGCCATATCTTCGACGGGCTGCTGCGCCCGCTCGAGGGCATCGCAGGAGCGTTCATCTCGTCCGCAACGCCTCGCGGCGCGAGCCCCCGCTTCGGCTTCGACCCGACGATCAGGGTCGGGGAGCGTGTGCAGGCCGGTCAGCGTCTCGGGACGATTCACGGGCCTCGCCCCGAGGGGCTGTTCATCCTGCCCGGCACGGTGGGCACTGTGACCTGGGTGGCGGCCGCCGGTGAATACTCTGCCGATGAGCCCGTGTGCCGTTTCGCGCGTCCCGACGGGACAGCCGGGTGGCAGGCGCTCGCGCATGACTGGCCTGTGCGCGAGCCGCGACCCGTCGGCAAGCGCCTGCCCGTGGCGGCACCCATGATCACGGGGCAGCGGGTCCTCGACACGCTGTTTCCGGTGGCGCGCGGCGGGCGGGCGGCGCTTCCCGGGGGATTCGGCACCGGCAAGACCATCCTGCAGCAATCGCTCGCCAAGTGGTGTGATGCCGACATCATCGTCTATGTCGGCTGCGGCGAGCGCGGCAACGAGATGGCCGAGGTGCTCGACGAGCTGCCTAAACTCGAGGATCCGCGGACGGGGCGCCGTCTGATGGAGCGCTCCGTGATCATCGCCAACACCTCGAACATGCCCGTGGCGGCTCGCGAGGCGAGCATCTACACGGCGATCACGGTGGCGGAGTACTTCCGTGACCAGGGACTGCACGTCGCGCTCATGGCCGACTCGACCAGCCGCTGGGCCGAGGCGCTGCGCGAAGTGAGCGGTCGCCTCGGTGAGCTGCCCAGCGAGTCGGGGTACCCTGCGTACCTCGCCTCGCGGCTCGCGGAATTCTATGAGCGTGCGGGACGCGTTCAGACCCTCGGGGGCGCCGAGGCGTCGGTGACGGTCATCGGGGCGATCAGCCCAGCCGCGGGCGATTTCTCGGAGCCGGTGACCATGAACACGCGCCGCTGCGTGCGCAGCTTCTGGGCGCTGGACCGTGAGCGCGCGCAGGCGCGGTTCTTTCCGGCAATCAACCCGCTGCTGTCCTATAGTGCCGACGCCGAGGCGCTCGCGGCCTGGTGGCACGCGCAGGGCAATCCCGACTGGCTCGAGCAGCGGCGGCGCCTGCTCGAGCTGCTGCAGGCGCAGGTGCACCTCGAGCGCATGGCCCGCATCGTCGGCAAGGACGCGCTGCCCCCGGCGCAGCAGCTGACGCTGCTGTGCGCCGAGCTGGTCAACGAGGCGGTGCTGCGCCAGTCCTCTTTCTCCGAGGTCGACCGCTACTGCTCGCCACAGCGGCAGACCGCGATTCTCGGCATCATCGTGCGCTTCCTCGATCTCGCCCGCGCGGCAGTCGATGCCGGCGTGATGCCCGATGAGGTCGCGAGCCTGCCGGTGCGACTGACGCTGCAGCGCATCGGCGAAGAGTACGGCGAACAGCGGATCGCGGGCATCCGTGCGCTGTGGCAGCAGATGGAGCACCAGTTCGGCACCCTGGCACGGGATCACGCGCGTGCGCGCTGAGGTTTCGCTGACGAGCTCCGTGCACCGCATCGAGGGGCCACTGCTGTTTCTCGAGCGCACCGTCGAGCTCGGACTCAACTCGTTCGTCGAGGTGCTTGATCGCAACGGCGCCAGCCGTGTCGGCCGCGCGGCTGCGCTGGACGAGCACACCATCGTGGTCGAGGTGCTGGAGTCCACGGTCGGGCTCGGCTTGCGCGATACGCGCATCCGCGTGCGCAACGAGCCGCTGCTCTTCGACGTCGGTCCCGGCCTGCTCGGCCGCACCTTCGACAGCATCGGCCGACCCACCGACGGCGGCGCGCCGCTGCCGGCGGCACGGCGCATGCGTATCGATGGGCTGTCCATCAATCCGGCCGCGCGCGCCCTGCCGCGGGATTTCATCGAGACCGGCGTGTCGGCGATCGATCTCATGAACAGCTTGGTGCGCGGACAGAAGCTGCCGCTGTTCTCGGGCGCCGGCCTGCCGCACGATCGGCTGGCGACGCAGATTGCGCTGCACGCGCGGCTGCGCAAGGAAGCGCAGGGGGACTTCGCGACCGTGTTCGTCGGCATGGGTGTCTCGCATGACACCGCCGAGGTCTTCCGCGAAGCGCTGGCGAGCAGCGCGGCGCTCGAGCACAGCGCCATGTTTCTCAACCTCGCCGACGAGCCCGCGACGCAGCGGCTGCTCACTCCGCGCTACGCGCTGACCGCCGCCGAATACCTGGCGTTTGTCGAGGGACGCCACGTGCTCGTCATCATGATCGACATGACCAACTACTGCGAGGCGCTGCGCGAGGTGTCGGCGAGTCACGGCGAGCTGCCGAGCCGCAAGGGCTATCCGGGTTACATGTACTCCGACCTCGCCAGCCTCTACGAGCGCGCCGGATGCATCCAGGGACTGCCGGGGACGCTCACGCAGCTGCCGATCCTCACGATGCCCAATGACGACATCGGCCATCCGGTGCCGGATCTCACCGGCTACATCACCGAGGGCCAGATCGTGCTCGATCGCGATCTCGACCGCGGGGGCGTCTACCCGCCGATCAAGGTGCTGCCGAGCCTCTCGCGGCTCATGAATGCCGGCATCGGTGCGGGCTTCACCGATGCGGATCACCCGGCGCTTGCGAACCAGCTGTTCGCGAGCTATGCGCGCGCGACGCGCGTGCGGGTGCTGGCGAGCGTGATGGGCGAGGACAGCCTGCCGGAGATCGACCGGCGTTTCCTCGCTTTCGGAGCCGCGTTCGAGCAGCGGCTGGTGCGCCAGGAGGACCCGCGCTCGCTCGAGGAGAGCATGGCGATCGGCTGGGAGCTGCTGCGCATGCTGCCGGTGGCCGAGCTCTCGCGGCTTTCGCCTCCGCAGGTCGAGCGCTACCTGCAGGAAGGTGCGCGTGCCTGAACCACGGCGCGAGATCCCCACCACGCGCATTGCGTTGCTCGAGCTGAAGGACGAGCAGCAGCTGGTGCAGGAGGGGTACAGCCTGCTCGATGAGAAGCGCATTCTGCTCGCGACCGAGATCCGGCGGGAGCTCGAGCGGCTGCGCCTGCGGCGCGCGCAAATGGCAGCAGCGGAGGAGGCCGCGCGCGCGGCAGTCGCCGCGGCGCTGCTGCGTCACGGTCTCGATAGGCTCGAGGTACACCCGCCGGCCTCGCTCGCCGATCTCCCCCTCACGGTGGTGCGCTCGCGGCTGCTCGGCCAGGAGCTGATCGATGCGTCGCTCAGGGAATCGGGCGCTGCTCCGCAGCGCCGCGACGACAGCGGCAGCGAAGCCATGCGCGAGTGCATTCGCACGCACCGCGCGCTGCTCACGAGCGCGGTGGCGCTGGCCGCCTGCTGCCTGAGCCTGCGGCGGCTGGTGCGTGAGTACGTGCGTACCGAGCGCCGCGCGCGCGCGATCGAGAACATCCTCCTGCCGGAGATCAACGCGGCCGTCAAGCTGCTCGAGGAGCAGCTCGATGGCATGGACCTGGAAGACCTCGCCCGTCTGCGCGGCCGTCGCGGACTGCGTGCGGGAGTCGCGGACACCGCGGAAACCGCACCGTCAAGCTGAGATCGACCGTGCACTCGCGCGGATCAGCGCACCGCTTCAGGGGCTGCACGCTCCCTCAGACACCCAGCGGCCACGTTTCGTTCGCATGCCGCAGCAGCGCGGGACGCGCGCGGCAGGCGTCGATAAATTCACCGACCTTCTGCGAACGCCAGGCCTGGCGGTACGCCTGCCACGCCTCAGCGAGCGAGGAGCGGCGCAGGTCTGCGGCGACGAACGGCAGCGCGTTGAGGAGCTTCACCTTGCCGTTCGGCACGATGAGCAGCATGGCCTGTGGGTGGGTGCGGCGCACCTGCATCTCCTCGAGGATATCCAACGGGTAGATATGCAACCGTGTCGACGCCTCGAGTCTGCCGGCGCGCTCGCGCAGTGCAGCAACCGTGCGCCGCCAGTCAGCTGCATCGCAGGCGATCTCATCCCAGGCCGCGGCGGCACGACCGATGCGCATCATGGGCCCCGTGACGAACGCCTCGCAGCCGAGCCGGACGGCGAGCTCGTAGGTGGCGACGGCCTCGTGAAGGTTGAAACGGGTGGGCACGAAGACGAGTTGCGGCGCAAAGCCACAGGCCCGCAGGCGCTCGATGCCCGCGATCGCGACGCGGAAGGATGACCCGGGCCGCACCCGCTCGTGGGTCGCCGCCGTCGCACCATCGACCGAAATCTGCACGCAGCGGAATGAGCCATCCGCCAGCCGTTGCGCGGCGGCCGCGTCGATGTGGCGGCCGTCGGTTTCGAGCTTGAGCGTAACGCCCGCACTCGAGAGCCGCTCGAAGACCTCCCAGCAGTGGGGGGCCCCGAGCGGCTCGCCGCCACCGAAGACGACATAGGGAATGCCGGTGGCGGCAATCTGCCCGGCGAGCTCCAGGGCCTCCTCGCGCGTCAGCTCATCGCCCCAGCTCTTGTCGGGACCGGACTCCTCGCAGCAGGCGATGCAGCGTGCGTCGCAGCGATTGGTCAGCTGCCAGGCAACGAAGAGCGGCGCTGCGTACTCCTCGACCGAGCCGCCGGCCACGGCTTACGCCGCGGGGTGCTCAGGTGAAGCGAATGTACGGTTGCGCCATCACCTGCTCGGACACGTCCTCCATTCGGGGCGTCTCCCAGCGGGGCTTCTCGCTCTGTGGACGTTGCTCGGTGGCCGCCGGCCGCGCGGGCTCGGGGCTTGCGATTTTCGGCGTCGAGGGGCTCATGACTTTCGGTCTCCACGCATCAGTGCACCGGTGTGGGCTGCTGCCAGCGGTTCGCATCGGCATGGCGCGATTCTTCAGCGATCGCGCGCTCGAGCGCCGCGAGCACTGTGGGGTCACGCCAGGCGGCGCGGTAATGGGCCCAGGCCTGTGCCAGTGTGTCATGCCGCAGGTCCGCGCAGATCTGCGGCAGCGCCGCCGCCACCTTCACCCAGCCGTTGGGCAGCACGAGCAGCATTGCGGGAGGCTCCGTAACGCTCGCGCGCAGTCCATCCGCCATCGAGAAGGGAGTGTAGCAAAGTTCGAGCGATTCGTTGGCGAGCGCGCGGGCGCTACGCTCGAGCATCTGCCGAAACCGCCGGTACTGCTCCTCGCTCGGCTGCAGGCGTTGCCACAGACGCGCCGCGGTGCCGATCCGCATGAGGGCGCCAGTGTTGAAGCGGAAGGCGCCGAGGCTGCGGGCGCGCTCGATCACGGCCTCGGCCTCGTGAATGTTGAGCCGGGTCGGCGCGAAGGTGATCTCGAGCGGCAAGCCCGCCGCGCGCACCGCCCGGCAGGCCGCATGTGCTTTCTCGAGGGAGGCGCCCGGCCGCTGCCGCGCGTAAGTTCCCGCGGTGTCGCCGTCGAGACTCACCTGCACCGAGCGTACGGGCAGTGTCGCGAGTTGTGCGATGTGCCTCGCGTCGAGGCGCTGGCCATTCGTCTCGATCTTCAGCTGCACGCCGGCGCGTCCCAGGCGCGTCGCGAGGTCGAGGAAATGCGGGACGACGAGCGGCTCTCCTCCGCAGAGCATGACGTACGGAACCTCGTTGGCGATCAGCTCGTCGGCGAGGCGCAGCGATTCCTCCACGTCGAGCTCATCGGCCAGGCGCTTGCCCGGAGCCGATTCGGTGCAGCAATGCAGGCAGGCGAGGTCACAGTCGCGTGTGATCTGCCACGCGACGAGGAGCGGCGCCCCGAGGCGCTCGATCTGTCGGGTCGAAAGCGCCGCCTCAGCGCCACGCATGTGCCAGGACGCCCATGGTGAAGAGTGTCACGGTGAGAAGGTAGCAGCCGACGATCGCCCGGATGGCGGGTACGAACCGGCGGGGCGATGCAAACGTATGCGCCGCGCGCCGTGCGCTCGCGAAGAGCAGCGGCACGCCCAGCAGCGCCGCCAGGCACGGCGGCGGAAATACCCGCACGATCACGCCGATGAGAACCACCGCGAGAGCCGCGCCGGCCAGCGCCACATACAGACCCACCGCACGCCGTCGGCCGAGGCGTACGACGAGATTGCGCTTGCCGACCAGGCGATCCTGGTGAAAGTCAGGAATCGCATTGACGACCGCCAGCGCCATGATGAGCAGCCCCGGAACGAGCGACGCGCTGAGCGCGCCCCATGACAGCGAGCGGGTGTGCAGATACAGGCTTCCGAGAACCATCCAGGGGCCGTAGGAGAGCGCGATGACCGCCTCGCCGAGCCCGCGATAGGCCCAGCGGATCGGCGGCGCGGCGTAAAAGATCGCCGCGATGCCCCCCAGCAGCGCCAGCGTGAGGATGGGCCAACCGTCGCGCACGGCGAGGTACGCACCCACGGCGAAGGCGCCCGCAAACGCCGCCACACCGAGCCACAGGACCCACGCGGCTACCGGCGGTGCATCCTCCGGATTGAACACGCGATCGGTGCCCACGCGCGAGTCGAAGTACTCGTTGAAAGCCTCCACGCCGACGACCGCGAGCACCACGCCCGCGAGTCCGCTCCAGAAAATCGCTGCAGCGAAGGTGTGACCGATGGCGTACGCCCACGCTGCACCGAGCAGATAGGGCAGCAGTCCTGCGTACAGAAAGAAGCGATAGCGCACCAGGCTCAGGATCCGCAGCAGCTGGCGCGCTGGAGCGGCCGTGGCCGCTGCCGGACCCGGCGGCCGGTGCGGCGGCGGGAATGCAGTCAGAGATAGACCCATTGGTGGAGCGTTGCAGTCCGCGTTGGATCGGCGTCGAGGTCTGCCACGAACTGCGCCACCCGCGGGTCCTGCCAGGCGCGCTGAAAATGCGCCCAGATCGCCTCGAGTGACTGCCGCCGCAGGTCGCCACAGACGAACGGCAGGGCGTTGATGAGCTTCACGAGGCCGTTCGGCAGCACGATCAGCAGCGCCGCCGGGTGGTGCAGGCGGTACCGCAGCTCTTCCAGCAATCCCATCTCGTGGAAGTGCACCCGCATCCGCCCCCGATACTCGCGGCTCTTGGCGTGCAGCACGGCGAAGAACTTCTCGTATTGCTCCTCCGACGGCGCCAGGCGATGCCAGGTCTTGACGGCGTTGCCGGTGTACATCGTGCGCCCGCTGTAGAAGCTGTCGGCACCGAGCTCGCACGCGAGGTCGACGGCGCGTCCGATCTCGTGAATGTTGAAGAGCGTCGGCGAGTAGTTGATCTCGACGGGCACACCCGCCGCGCGCAGGTTGCGGATACCTTCGGTCGCGCGGTCGAAGTCACCGCGCACCCTGATGCGATTGAAGGTCTCGCGCGAGGCGCCGTCCAAACTCACCTGCACGGCCTTTACGCCGACACGCTTCAGCCGCTCACATCTCTCGGCCGTGAGTCCGTGGGCGTTGGTCTCTATCTTGAGCTGGGCCTTGCGCGCGCAGACGTATTCCACCATGGGGAAGAACAGTGGGTGCAGCGTCGGCTCACCGCCCGAAAAAGACAGGTAGGGAACCTCGAGCTCCACCACCTGGCGCAGGAAGGCGAATATCTGTTCCTCGCTCAGCTCGTCGCGAAACGCCTTGCCGGGGCCGCTCTCCTCGATGCAGTGCAGGCAGGCGAGATTGCACTCATTGGTCACCTGCCAGGCGATATAGAGCGGGGCGCCGAGATCGCCCGAGCCGGTCGCCGCCGGCGTCGTATCGGGCACCGCGGCCTGCGCGACAACGGACGTGATTGCCATCCGCCTTTAGTCCTCGAGCAGCCCCTGACTCCTGAGATCCGCGATGAACGTGCGCACTTCGCCTTCGAGGGCACCGGCGGAATCGGCGAATCGCTGCTGCAGGCGCTCGATCAGGGCGGCTTCATCGCAGCCGCTGCCGATCGCGCGCACGATCGCCGCGGCCGTCGGATTCAGCGAGAACACTTTCTCGGCGCGCGTCTCGAAGAGGACGCCGCCGAACTTCTCCTCGCGGAACTTGGTGTACTTGGCGAGCTTCATTCGCGGTGGATCCCGGAACCTGCTGCAGCGCGGCGGCCGCGCGATCTAAGCAGACATCGTCGGGCACGACAAGTAGGGGTTCTTACTAGGTCGGGGTGCCGCGACTCAGGTTATCGTGACTTCTCCCCCACGGCCCCCTTGAGCATGCTGACATCGCGCGCCGGGATGGATCTGCTGCTGCTGCATGCGCCGAGCGTGTACGACTTCCGCGAGCACGCCATTCTCTACGGGCCGGTGAGCGACATGATCCCTTCCTCCACGGTCTTCGAGATGTATCCGCTCGGGTTCCTCACGATTGCGAGTTATCTGCATGAGCGGGGTCTCACAGTGCGGATCGTCAACCTGGCGCTGCGGATGATGAACAGCCGCCGCTTCGACGTCCCGGCCTTCCTGGCGCGGCAGAGGCCGAAGGCCGTCGGCATCGATCTGCACTGGCTGCCACACGCCCACGGGGCACTCGAGGTGGCGCGCATCGTGAAGGAGGTGCACCCGCAGGTGCCGGTCATCATGGGGGGGCTTTCGTCGACCTATTTTCACCGCGAGCTGATCGAGTACCGCCAAGTCGATTTCGTGCTGCGCGGCGACAGCACCGAGGAGCCGCTGCATCGGCTCCTCATCGCCCTGCGCGATGGCGCCCCACTCGATGCGATCCCGAATCTCACTTGGAAACGAGGCGGTGAGGCTCGCATCAATCCGCACACCTATCTGCCGCCGTCTCTCGATTACGTCGATCTGCGTCCGGATCTGATGGTCGAGATGGTGCTGCGCTACCGCGATCGCGAGAGCACCCTGCCGTTCAACGGCTGGTGGGGCAATCCCATTACCACGGTGTTCACGGTCAAGGGGTGCGCTTACGAATGCGTGACCTGTGGCAGCTCACACACGACGTGTACGCAGCTGACCCGGCGGCAGCGGCCCGTGTTTCGCAGCCCGGCGAGTCTCATCGCCAACATGCAGGCCATCAGCCGCCTGAGCCAGGGTCCCATTCTGCTGGTCGGCGATGTACTGCAGGGTGGCCCGGCTTACGCGGGCGAGGTGCTCGAGCGGCTGCGCGCGGCGCAGCTCCCCAACGAGACGGTGTTCGAGTTCTTCACCGTGCCACCGCTCGCGTTCCTGCGGGAAATCGATCGCTGCGTCCCCCACTGGAGCATGGAGTTCAGCCCCGAGAGCCACGACCAGGCCGTGCGGGATGCCCAGGAAGGGGAAGCCGGGTATACGAACGAGGACATGGAGGCGATGCTGCGGGAGGCGCTGCGACTGCGCTGCAACCGCCTCGATATCTTCTTCATGATCGGGCTGCCGGCGCAGACCGTCGAGTCGGTGCAGCGCACGATCGACTATTGCGAGCGGCTGTTCCGGCTGGGCGACCGGCGGCTCTCGTGCTTCATCTCGCCCATGGGCCCGTTCGCCGACCCCGGCAGCCGCGGCTTCGAGGATCCCGAGCGCTTCGGGTACCGTCTGTTTGCGCGCACGCTGGAAGAGCACCGCCAGCTCCTGATTCAGCCGACCTGGGAGCGAATCCTGAACTACGAGACACGCTGGATGACGCGGCGCGAGCTGGTCGATGCGACCTACGATGCGGCCGAGCGCCTCAACGAGCTCAAGGTGAGATATGGCCGCATCTCGGCGCGGCGCGGCCGACGTGTCGCGCGCAGCATTGCAGCGGCGCGCGCGTTGCGGGCCCGGCTCGACTGCGAGTTGGCACAGGACGGCACGGCGCAGGCTCTGAGAGGCGAGATCTCCCGCTTCAGTATCTCGACGGTGTGCGACAAGCGCGAGCTCTTCTGGCCGCGACGGTTGTTCAATTTCAGGTTCACCGAGATCCTGCGCATCGTCCATCAGTACACGACCCGCGCCGCGCTACCGCGCGCGGACGCGTGACGCACGGCGCTGCGTGAGCGGTCCGCCGCCGGCGCCGTAAGGATTTCCACCTACTGGCAACGGCGCCTGACCGTGCTAGAAAGACGCGGCCCCGTGCGAGCGAGGAACTGCCTTGCCGAAGGCCATTTTCGCGCTGAGGCGCAAGCCCGTGACGCTGCTCGGCGCGATCCTCGCAGCGCTCGCTGCCGTCCTCATCGTGCTGCTGTCGCTCATCGCGCTCGCCGGCCACGGCGGCGGCTTGTGGCTGCAGCTCATCGCCTATGCGCTGCTGCCGGCGCTCCTCGTCTTCGCTGTCGTCGTGATGCTGCTCGGGCTTTGGTGGCAGCGCCGCCGCGAGCGCCGGGCGGCGGCCGGCGGCGCTGCGCCGCCTCTGCCGGTGGTCGATCTCAACGACCGCGCGACGCGCCGCACGCTGCTCGCCGCGCTGCTGCTCGCCGGCGTCGGCCTCGTGATTCTCGCCGGGGCCGGCCTTCGCGGGGTCAACGTGCTCGAGTCGCCCACATTCTGCACCCAGGCGTGTCACACGATCATGCAACCCGAGGCCACCTCCCACGCACGCTCCGCGCATGCCAATGTGACGTGCGCGGAATGTCACATCGGTCCGGGTTTGAAGTGGTTCGTCAAGTCGAAGATCAACGGTACCCTGGAGTTGATTGAGATCGCCGAGAACGCCACCCCCCGGCCCATCCCCGCGCCCATCCACAACCTGCGTGCGGCGCGCATCGTGTGCGAGCAGTGTCACTCGGCACGCGAGTTCATCGCCGACCGGCTGATCGTGCGCACGCACTACGGCGAGGATGCCGCCAATACGCCTGTCAAGACCGTACTCATGCTTCACGTCGGCGGCGATAGCGGCGGCGCGAGCTCTGGGGCTCACTGGCACGCGAGCCACGCCAATCAGGTCCGCTATCTGGCCGATCCCACCCGCGAGACGGTCTATGCGGTCGAGCTGACGACGGCGGGTGGAAAGCCGCAGACGTTCAAGACCGACGCGGCACCACCGGCCGCAGCGCAATGGCGCACCATGGACTGCGTCGACTGTCACAACCGCGCCGCGCATCCCTTCGGCACCCCCGCGGCGGAGGTCGACGCCGCGCTTGCCGACGGGCGCATCGACAGCTCACTGCCGTTCATCAAGCGCGAAGCGCTGCGCGTGCTTAAGGCCGAGTACCCGTCGCAGAACGAGGCGCGCATGGCGATCAGCCGCGAGATCACGAGTTTCTACGGCACGAACTATGCGGACCAGGCCGAGAGTCATGCCACGGCCGTGAAGGCGGCCGGCAAGACGCTCGGCGACCTCTGGGCCGCCAACGTCTTTCCGCAGATGAAGGTGACCTGGAACACCTACGTCGACCAGCTTGGCCATCAGCAGTCGCCGGGCTGCCTGCGCTGCCACGACAACAAGCACGTCGCGGCCGACGGCGCGAAGATCAGTAAGAGCTGCGGGCTGTGCCACCACGTCGTCGCCGAGGACGAGGCGGCGCCGGAAGCCCTGAAGGCGCTCGAATAGCCGCGCAACGGGACACGACCGCGTCGGCAGCCGTACACGTCTTTCTCGGCAAGGGCGGGGTCGGCAAGACGACCTGCGCCGCCGCGACCGCGCTACATTTGGCCGAAGCCGGCGAGTCGAGCCTCGCGATCTCGACCGATCCCACCCCTTCGCTCTCTCACATCTTCGCCATCACGGGCGAGCATCGCGAGCGCGAGGTGTTGCCTTCGCTGTTTCTCACCGAGCTCGGGCTCGCGGAGGTGCGCGCCATGTGGGATGAGCGGTTCGGCCGCGAGGTGTATGCGGTGTTCTCGAGCTTCGTCGATATCGACTATCCGGAGTTCGTGCAGTTCGTCACTGCAGTGCTGCCGGGGCTGAATGAGGAGTTCATGGTGGACTACATCCGCCGCCTGGCCCTTACCGCGCGCTATCGACATATCCTCTGGGATACTGCGCCACTCGGGCAGACGCTGGCGCTGCTCGCCATGCCGGCGCTCCTCGCCGAGCACTTGCGGATCGCCCCGCGCGTTTACTCGCATCTCAAAGCCTCGGGCGAGCGCAAGGAATCGGTGATGCACGTCATCCGCGGCTGGCAGCGCCTTGCCGAGGATTGCCTGACGTTCCTGAGAAGCGCGGTGCGCTTCTCGATGGTGACGATCCCGGAGGGTCTGGCGGTGAGCCAGCTCGATGGCGTGGTCGATGAACTGAGCCGCTACGGTTTGGGCGTGCATCGCCTGATCATCAACAACGTGGTGCAGGTGAGCGACTCGGCGTTCCTCGCTCGCAAGGCCGAGCAGCAGCGGCCGCACCTCGAGCGGCTGCGCGAGCGCTACGGGTCGCTTCCCATCGTGGAAATTCCGCTCTTTCCCGAGGAAGTGCGCGGCACCGCGCAGCTGCGCACGGTAGGACAGCTGCTCTGCGCGGCCGCCCACCGGCGCTTGTAGTCCCGGAATGTGACAGTGCCGCTGCAGCGCAGACTAATGGCCGACCAGGTACTGCGAGTGGCAGGTACCGCAGGCATTGGGCATCGGCGTGGTTCCAGCGTAGGCTGGCAGCCCGTTGAGGCTGTTCAGCGAGTCCTGCGGACCCGCCACCATGAACGAGTGCGTGGTCACATCACCGGCGATGTTCGCCGTCGTGCTGCCCACCATCGCGGTGAAGTACACCGCCGTACTCGCAGTCTTGGCCATGTGGCAGGAGGAGCAGCGCCCCACCGGCTGTGACTGCGTGGAGGCGGTCGGATCGAAGAAGGCAGGCATGCCGGCGCGGGTCAGCATATGGGCATTCACCGCGGCGGTCACGACCTGCACGGAAGCCGCCACATCACCTGTGGAGGGCGCATAAGCGGCACCGTTCTTCTGCACCGCCGGGCACCCGAATGCCGTTGGCGAGCAGCCGTTGCCGGTCGAGATGTGATAGTTCGCCGCATCGGTCAGCTGTACCGAACTGAAGTCCTCATGTGTGGCGTGACACGAGAGACATAACACATCGTTGCGCATCGCGGCGTCGTTCGACTGAAAGACATATTGATCGCCGTTGGTGTCGGTCCGCTGCATCTGATAGGGGCCGCCCGCGAGCCCATGCGACTCGTGGCAGTCGGAGCAGGTCACGCGGTCGTAAGGGTTGGTGTTGTGCGCACTCGCCAGGACGTCGACGTACGTCATGTGGTCGAGGGCGACGAACACGCCCCCAGGCCAGTAGATGAGCGGGGCCGCAGTGCCGATCGTGCCGTACGCCGGGAAGCTCGCAAAGTCGGTGAGCGTGTGTATTCCAGGGATGAAGTTACCGCCGCCGGTGGTCGCCTGATTGTTCCACGTAAAGCCGAAGACACCGGCGGGCTGCGTGGAGGACACCAGGTTGGTATGGCACTGGCCGCAGATATCGTCGCGCGCCTGCGCGGTGAGGTACTGTGGATTGATGATGAACTGCGCCTGACCGCCCGAGTTCGCATGCGCGGATCCGGGACCATGGCAGCGCTCGCAGGCAATGTTCTGCGGGATCTGATGCGGCGCGGTCGCCCCGATGTGACCGTATTGCGTGACATAGCCGTTGGCGTCCGCGGTGAGCGACACGCCCGTGTCATGGCAACCGGCACATTGCTTGGAGAATGTGCCGGCCTGCGGGTGCGTCGGATCGAAACTGGTCCAGTAATCCGGGGCGGGGGCCCAGGCGAGCGTGCGCTGATCCCACGTCGCCGGCAGCGCCATCAGATCCTCCGGCGTGTTGGTGGTATCCCAGCTCACCCATGCCGGCTTGCCGGCGCCTGCGGCGATACTCACGAGGTACTCCTGCTGCCACCAGCCGTGTGCCGCCGTGCTGCCGCCCGTGAGGTAGTTGGCTGAGCAGGGGTTCGCCGTGGGTAGTATCCCGCCCTGGCCGCAATTGCCGACATCTCCCGCAACGCCGCCCTGGGTGCCCTGCACCGGGATGACCGTCTCGCCGGGATCGATCTTTCCGTTGCCGTTCGTGTCGAAGAACATCGCAAACTGAGGTTGCCCCGTACAGTTCGCCGGCCAGCGTGCGAGCCACACTTCGGTTGGGGTGGTGCTGGTCGGCTTGGCCGGATCGGTCGCGGCGACGGTCGAATCCTTGGTGTTGGGTGCGGCACAGCTCGCGGGCGCGGCCGGCCAGCCATTCACGTCGACCTGGCCCAGCGTGAGATCGATCGTCGTCGCATGGGCGGATGACTGCCACGCGCCGACCAGACCGCCATCGAACACCTCATGACACTTCAGGCAAGTGGGGACGCCCACATACGTCGCCCCGGCGCCGGGGGAGCCCGAGAGGGTGATCGCAACGCCGCTGGTTGCCGCGGCGGCACTCACGAACACGGCCTCGCGCGTCTCGCTCGGGAGGAGCCCCGGGGCCGTGGCCGACAGAAATGCCGGACCGGGCGGCACGTTGGGCAGCGCGAAGGTGCCATCGCTCTTCGAGGTCGCGCAGGGGAGATTCCCGGCACCCTCGAGACAGACCGTGGCGCCGCCGAGCGCGACCGACAGCGCAGCGCCCTGTCGGCCGAAGACCGTACCGGTGACCGAGCCCGCAGCGTTCGCCGCGGGCGACAGCGTCAACGACACCTGCGTCGTCGCACCGGCCGCAACGCCGACGCCCGGCTGCTGCGCACTCGCATACCCGGTCATCGTCGCCGTGACCTGGTATGAGCCGATTGGAATCGACGAGAAAGTGAACGCGCCGTTCGAATCCGTTGTTGCGGACGTCGTGGCGGGGTTGGTGGTGACGGCTGCCCCGCTTATCGCCGCACCGGTCGAGCTCTTCACCGTGCCACTGATGGTGCCGGTGTCCAGCGCGGGAGTGCCCGCCGGGCCGGTCGAGCCAGTGCAGGCTGCCAGCAAGAGCACGATCAGGGTTGCCGGGACTAGCCGTTGAGTTTGCATGGATGGACTCCGCCCCTAGTTTTGAATAGTCCCCGCGCCGCAACCTCAACGGGTATTCGCAGTAGTACCTACGGGGCTCCGCGCGCTGTCTTCAATCGCTTTTCGGTGCGCCGACCACGCCGAACTGGTAGAGCACGGTGATGGCGACGAGGTTGACGCGGTGCTGGTAGGGCAACTCGCCGAGCGTCAGGAGATTCGGCACCGTGTCCACGGTCACCCCATCGAGCGCCCAGTCCTGCGAGTCGAACTTCTCGTAGCCGTATCGCAGACG